>Ga0185307_1000128_pt1 | contig 52155 bp, 43 predicted proteins | sample LHCtaG_FD_128010 | JGI IMG/M metagenome (GOLD analysis project Ga0185307, IMG submission 128010) | Hot spring microbial communities from Little Hot Creek, USA to study Microbial Dark Matter (Phase II) - LHC4sed_matched (SPADES... | ecosystem: Environmental > Aquatic > Thermal springs > Hot... | reverse complement strand
GGAATCGATATATCTCCAACCTGAAGGGTTTCAATCCATAAACCTATCTCAGGAAAGAACTTACCTAATAGGAGGCCAATAATCATGGATGCTAGCACCCATAAAGTAAGATACTTTTCAAACAGTCTCAAAGTGAATTGATTCTCAGACATGCTAAATTCACTTTATATTTGTTCTAGAAGCCTAATATTAGAAGCCAAATATTTAAGTATAATCCAGCTCCGATAGATGAGATTAGTATTAGCGAAGCTATAGTCTCTAAGTCTTCCGTCGAATATTCTACGCCGGTGCATGCGGATAGAAGTTTAGCCTCTATATCTAGGTCTCCATATACATCCTTTACAACCAACCATTCCTGCCTGCTTCTGAAAGGTTTAATTAGCCTTGGAAAAGCAAAATCGCAGAGAGGTAAGCAATCAAGAATTACATGCCTATGTTGGCACCATATTGCCAGCTGAACTTTATGCTCAAAACTTGGCTCGATAGATTTCTCTGACCCCCACAGTTTAGCTGCTATAGGTTCAAGCTTAGATAAAAAGGCTTCTTTATCATCTAAGTATAGTTCAGCTAAATGTAGAAAGGAAGTATATGTGCATATGGTGGGGTCTCCACTCTCTGTAGCATACATTAAGGCTGAGACTATCCAGAATGGTAAAGGTTCTGGATCCTATATTCTTCCTTCTCGATGAGCTGGAAAACCATAGGCGAACTCTAAGGCTTCAGCTAATCTAACAAACTCACTCGGTATTTTCCTCCTAAGTCTATCAACGGGTCGTCTAAGCCCATCCGCTAGTATATCCACTAAACCTTTTCGGTAAGATGCATCTTCTAGTAAACGGTGAAACCAAGTAGGATTCCTAGGATCCAGATTTAGATCTTCAAGCGAGCTTAGACCGATCTCTACACAGCAAACTAACCATGGTCGCGATGTTAGAAGAACTCACAAGTTTAACCCTAAATCATCACATAGCATATGAAGCTCTACTCCGACTAGAATGGAGATGGAAAATCCTTCGCACACTTTTACTCCCTGTAAATAATTTGCCAGTTTCTCCGTTTCAATTATGTAGTAGTGATCGGTGATTCCAAATGCCTGTAACTCATTAGACTCAGCTTGCCTAATTAAGTTTCGAATAAGGTTTCTCCCATTAGAATAAGTACTGTGTGTAGATTTATGTAGGATAACATTTAATAAACACTATAAAATCTAACTTAATCTTCTTCATTTTAAGATTTTCATCCCCCATCAATTTCCAATTTTTAAATAGAAGCTTCCCAACTTATATATCATGTGGGAAGTACGTATGAGTACCTACTTGGAAGATTTTAATGGCTATTTTAGATTGTATCTTGACCATTATAGATCATAATATATGGTAGAAGTGCCCTCTGAATCTTCCCTTTAACGACTTTCTACAATATTACTTGTAATGGTACGGAAAACTTAAATTATCCTAATGGAAAACTTTAAACGGTGGCTTAGTTTGGTCGATCGATATCTATGGGGTAAGTATAGTTTATACTGGGCTGATGCACATCTCAACGTTCATGGAGAGGATATATGGTATCCCAAGCTAACTTGGGAGAGGCTTGAGGGGATATTTGAAGCTGCTAGAAGCCATCTTGACTTTCTCCCTATAGCATATTACCCGTTCATATGGTACGAAAAGAATGGACTTATCATAGAATCCTGCGGACATAGGGATAAATTTCTAGATGAATGGAGACTCATCCAGGAAGCAGTAGCAAAGATGAACAATCCAGGTAACTTCGTGACTTTCCTAGGATACGAGTGGCATGGGAATAGGAGGAGGTATGGAGACCATAATGTATACTATCTTGGAGACTATGAACCCTTAGATGCGTCAGAGACTCTACCTGAACTCTATGATAACCTCAGAGAGATCGGGGGTATAGCTATACCACATCATACAGGGTATCAAGTTGGTGAAAGGGGGAAAGATTGGGATTTTCATGATGACGAATTGTCTCCATTTGTAGAGATATACTCGGCACACGGCTCTTCGGAAGGTTGCGATACACCGTTTACCTTGAATAGGAATATGAATATGGGTCCAAGGGTATCAGGTGGAACTGTTTTGGAGGGCTTAGAGAGAGGGTATAGACTTGGGATAACAGCTTCAGGAGATAACCATCGGGATTTCGCTGGGGTTTGGGGTAACGGATTAATGGCCGTCTATGCGGAAGAGCTTACTAGAGAGTCTATATGGGATGCGTTTATGAATAGACATATCTACGGTGTCACGGGTGATAGGATAAAGCTGAAGTTTACGACAAACGGCCATATGATGGGTGAACGTTTCAAGTCGAAGAAACCAGTTGAAATAAAGGTTGAGGTAGAGGGTAGTCACGCTATAGATAAGGTAGAGATAGTAAAGAACGGAAGGATAGCATACGTGTATTGTCATCAAGGATTATGGAATACACCTCCTAGTGGAAGGGATGTAAGGGTTAAACTGAGAGTGGAGTGCGGATGGGGGCCGCAAGAGCGTTATGGGGTTAAAGGTGTGGCTAAACTATGGGATTGTTTTCTAGAAGTGGTGGACGGTAGGCTCCTGTCGGTAGAACCATGCTTCACAGATTTCGGTCAGAAGACGGTATCCATTTCTGAAAATACATGTAACTGGCTGTTTACGACAAAGCCTAAAGCAATCCAAGGTTTAGTATTTGAACTGGAATCTCATTCCAGAGGTAGGATAAACCTTGAGTTGAATTCTAAAGCTTCAAGCTTCATCTTAGAGGAACTCCTTAAGAAATCTAGGATTATAGCTTTAAGGGAGGATTCTGTAAAGATGATCTTAGAGCAGTTCAACCTCTCTCCAGAGGATGTGGAGAACCCAGACATCTACTGGCATCACGCCTATAAAGCGAAGATCCACATAGCAGTTCCTCAAGAAGCATATCATGTAAAGCTTAGCTACACAGACAATAATCCAAGAGAAGGAATAAACTATTACTATGTCAGAGTAACTCAGGTTAATGGTCAGATGGCATGGTCTTCTCCGTGCTGGGTGGAGATATCATAGTCTCACTAGTATAGACTTAGATGTAAATATTTACCCTTACATTTTTTGAAGTAAAAATTTTATAACTTAATTATCGTGATCCTGAATTATAGCTATGTCTAAGCCTGAGAAGCTTGTCCTAATAGGGTTCGATGCTCCGATAGCACCTAGGCTCTACGAGTATGCTGTTAAAGGTTATCTACCAAACCTTAAGAAGCTGATAGAAAGAGGCGTATATTTCGAGAACTGTCTGGTACCTTATCCTACGATAACTCCTCCGAACTGGACTACCATCGTTACTGGGGCTTGGATAGGAACTCATGGGATTACCTGTTTTAATATGCATAAGCCTGGTATGGATCTCGATGAGACATATGCTGCATTCGATTCTAGGGATTGCCAAGCAGAATACCTCTGGGAGGCGGCTGATAGGGAGGGTAAGCTTACGATCATCCTGAACTATCCATCCACATGGCCTCCCAGAGGAAGAAAGATCATTCAAGTCGGAGGTGCTGGTTTAGCTGTCAATGAGTGGAGGATTACCCCTGAGCTCGCTCATAAGGCTGAGGTGGGTAGGTATGCTTCATGGTATGGGGTTACCTTATGCGAGGATATGCTCTTCTCAACCGAGGAGTATCCTCTAGCTGCTAGGATAGATATTAGGGAGGGGGAGGGGTGGGTTAACCTGCCGGCTGGGATTAGACGTATACTTGAAGCTAGGCTTGACCTATATTTTCCCAGAGCCCTGTACCGTGTAGAACCCACTTCATGGTGGCTCCTCTTGTTGGACTACGGATCAGGCTTCATGGAAGCCGCTATCTCGAAGAATAAAGACTTCAAATCCGTCTTCACCAAGGTTAGGGTGGGCGAATGGAGCCCTCTGATTAAAGATATATTCAGGACGGAGAAGGGAGAAGTTAAAGTAGGCTTCAAAGTTAAGCTTCTAGAGCTATCGGAAGATGGATCTAAAGTTAAACTCTACGTCACACCGATGGGGGCGTTATCGGGGTGGAGCTATCCTGAGGAGGTAGCGGGTAAACTCAACTTCGAAGACGTCTACCCGGTGCCATCTCACGGATTCTACCGCTCCCTAACCTTAGGTTGGATAGATGAGGAGACATTTCTAGAAGCTATCGATATCGAGCATAGATGGCTTGCTAGAGCGGCATGCAGGCTTATGGATGATTATCCTTCGTGGTCTATCTTCATCATGCACGCTCACTGCCCAGACTGGGCGTACCACGCCTTCATAAACAAGGTGGATCCAGAGACCTCGTCCTCAGAAGAGGAGAATAGGATCTATCTTAAAGTCGAGCTTGAATTCTATAGAAGCCTAGACCGGATGGTGGGTGAAATCCTAAGTAAGATAGACTTGGATAAAACCATCGTAGTCGTAGTGTCGGATCATGGAGCTAAACCGACAACCCATAGATTCGACCCACGGGAAGTATTGGAGAAGGCAGGTCTACTAGCCTACAAGGAAGAGGATGGCACTAGAAAGATAGATTGGAGTAGAACGAGAGCAGTGCCTCAAAGATCGTGCTACATCTACGTAAATCTTAAAGGTAGAGATCCGGAGGGTATAGTGGAGCCAAACGAATACGATAGAGTGGTAGATCAGGTAATAAAAGCACTCTACGAATATACAGACCCTGAGACGGGGTTAAAACCAGTCTTATTAGCTCTCAGGAGGGAGGATGCCCGTATAATGGGGCTATACGGAGATAGGGTAGGCGATGTGATATATGTGTTAAGACCAGAGTTCGGAGGGCAACACGGTCCCTTCCTACCTACGGCAACCTACGGTATAGGAGACCTGAGAGGCCTACTAATAATGGCGGGTCCAGGTTTCAAGAAGGGTGTGAAGATATCTAGGAATGTATGGCTTACGGATATAGTACCGACGGTATGCTATCTCATGGAGCTACCGATACCTAAGGATGCAGAAGGCGGAGTGATGTATCAGGCTCTCGAGGATCCAAACTTGAAGACTAGAGAGCTTAAGGATTTGAGGGAAAGATACAATAGGCTTAAAGCAGCCGTAGAAGCTGAGATGAGGTTAACACATACATATCACATGAAGGAAGTTGAAGGGTAGCTCCCTCTGAGACGGATGAAATTTGATATAGGAAGCCGCTTGAGATGTAGCCAGGGGTTAGTGGAATGAACATAATTCTGATCGCGATAGATACTCTGAGGGCTGACCATCTGGGATGCTATGGGTATACTAAGTGTACAAGCCCGAATATAGACCGGTTTGCCAGGGACGGCGTAGTCTTTGAGAACTGTTTCGCCGTAGGTATACCTACACACCCAGCCTATACGACGATCATGACTGGTATGCATCCACTTGTCCACAGGATAGTATGCCATGCGGGCAAGGTAGACCTATCTCCTACAATAACCATGTTATCCGAATACCTGAATAGGTATGGCTACGTTACGATCGCGGTAGATAACTTAGCTACGGCTGAGAGGATAGCGAGAGCGGGATGGTTTGCACGAGGATACCACTACTATTTCAGTACTGGAGGTATAACAGTTATATCTCAGGGAGTTAAGATCAACGCAGAGATAGTTAACAAAGTGGCTTTTGAAGCTCTAGAGCTTGCTTTAAAGAAGGGCGGGGATAAAGGTTTCTTCATGTTTATACATTACTGGGATCCCCATGCACCCTATTTACCCCCTAAAGGGTATATAGAGAAATTCTACAGTGGCGACCCATCTAAGGGTGACATTGAAGATAGGCTGAAGAAGACTCTATGGGGTAGACTCCTCCTTAGCGGATGGATTGGTGAGCATGTGAGAAGCGGTGTTAGGGATAAGTCCTATATAGACGCCTCCTACGATGCAGAGATAGCTTACGTGGATGAGAAGGTAGGCGAGCTACTCGCTAGAATAGATGAGCTGGGGTTAACGGATGATACGGTCGTTATCCTAACTGCAGATCACGGTGAAAGTCTCGGTGAGCATGAGATATACTATGATCACCACGGACTTTACGAGTGGGATGTGAAGATCCCGTTGATCATCAGATATCCTTCACGTATACCTAGAGGTGTTAGAGTCAAGGCTATGGTATCTCACATGGATATAATGCCTACGATACTGGAGCTGACTGGTATACCGATACCTAAGGAGATATCTGGAAGTAGTCTTCTAGCTTTATTCGACGGGAAGTGGGATGGATATCCTATGCTATGTATGGTCGAGAATACTAGGATGACTAAGAGAGCTTTAAGAATGGGGAGGTGGAAGCTTATAGAGACTTTAAGACCAGATATATACGGGAGACCAGCAGGCTATATAGAACTCTACGATTTGGAGAAGGATCCTAAGGAGACTGAGAATATAGCGGATCTAAACGAGGATCTAGCTTTACAACTCTTGGGGAGGATGGAGAAGTTATACAGGTTTATAACCGGAGGATTAGGTGACCCGCTGGTAGAGCAAGAGATAAGCTTACCGGTGGAGTAGGAGTTGATGGAGGATATGCCTCGAAAACATTATAATGTCATCCTGGTTATAGTAGACTCTCTTCGTAAGGATCACGTCGGATGCTATGGGAACGACTGGATTAGAACCCCGAATATAGATCGTCTTGCGATGGAATCTGTGATGTACACTAAGGCTTACCCAGAGTCTCTACCGACTATACCTGTTAGGAGAGCAATCTATACGGGGAGAAGAGTTTTTCCGTTCGAGCCTATTAGACCGAGGAAGGGTATACCAGGTTCGATACGTCGCGCTGGATGGCAACCTCTATCGGATGAGGATGTAACATTATCTGAGGTCTTTAAAGCCGCCGGCTATAGGACGGCGCTGATAGGGGATAACTACCATCTATTCGAGCCTGGGATGAACTTTAATAGGGGATTCGATGAATGGATCTTCATAAGAGGTCAGGAATGGGATAAATACCGTTCAGCTCAGCTTATAAGGGAGGAGGAGCTTGAAAAATATCTTACACCTAAACTTAGAGGTACATCTGTAGAGAAGCTTCTTAGAAGATACCTCTCGAACGTACACTTTAGAAGATCAGAAGAGGATTGGTTTGCACCTCAAACCTTCAGGGAAGCCGTACGCTGGCTCGAGGAGAATAGGGATGCTGAAAGATTCCTCCTAATCCTGGAACCGTTCGATCCGCATGAACCCTGGGATCCGCCTCACGAATTCGTCGAGATGTATGATCCGAATTATCAGGGGAAAGAAGTTATAACGCCTAAATATGGGCCTCCAGACTACCTCACCGAGAGGGAGCTTAGACATATGGGAGCACACTATGCAGGGGAAGTCACCCTACTCGATAAATGGTTTGGATTCTTCCTAGAGAAGTTCTATAAGCTAAACCTCGATAAGAACACAGTCCTAGTATTCATCTCAGATCATGGGCATCAGCTTGGAGAGCATAACCTAACGGGGAAAGTCGCTTGGGGTCTATATCCAGAGCTACTAGATATACCTCTACTGATAAGGCATCCTGAATCGGTAGGCTCAGGGGAAGAGGTAGATGAATACGTATACGACCATGATCTATTTCCGACTATATGCCACCTGGCAGGAGTGGAGCATGGACAGATAGTGGATGGGATAAACATACTGAGCTACGTGGAAAAAGAAACCGTGGAAGAGAGAAGGAGCTACGTAACTTCAGCACTTTCAAATTACCTCATGTACAGAGATGACGAATACTGGTTCATATCCGACAGGGAGGGGAGGGAAGCACAGCTATACGATCTAAAAGAGGATCCTAAGCTGCAGAGGAATATCGCTCGACAGCAACCGGAGCTGGTTGAGATGATCTTCCAGAAGATAGTAGAGGATGCAGATGGATTCCTACCGAAGATAGAGCCTATAAGCGGAGAAGCCTACAGATGGTACGAGCGACTATACCTATAACCCTATATAGCATGGTAGCCTTACCATAACTTCTACCTATAAGTTCTAAACAATCCCTATAAACCGGGAACTCCTTATGGAAGAATTGTATTGCAAATAGGTTGAGTATCGAAATACGACTTCTGATTCATGAATAGCTAACGAGATTCTTTTAAATAAGACTATTAATGCTCTAATTTTAGCCATGACATAACACTTACTCTTGTAGTATTTGTAGAGAAGTGAGCTAGCATATAAATTTTGCTGGTGAGTCTGATACTCAGTATCATTATCTGTTAGACGCCTATTATGGGATTTCAAATGTTATGGTTGTAAGATTGTATGTTAATGTATTTGGAATTAGTACTTCTAGATATGTGTTGATTCTTGATTATCCTGCAGATGAGACTATATAGCTATATTGATTATGCTTAAGCTTGAGGGATTATTTTCCACGCTATACTCTATATAATACTCTACTATCCGATAAGGTATTAGTAGGTTTATCTGGAGCTATCGAGAAGCTGAAGCCTAACCACTCCTAATGGTATTCCCATGATAATATGGAGGATTCTATGTATATCATGCTACCATTTAGAGGTAGTGGAGGTGCTCTGGTATATATGTGATTATTATGTATGATTAGAGTATATTTCCGTAGTATAACCGTTTTATCTAGCTAGTTTAAGTATTAACCTATTTATCGAGTGTCTCTCAGCTGTAAAGCTGAATGTATTTCCCTTAGCCATAAGCGGTTCTTCAACTATATATACGTTGTTTGGTGAATCGAAGTCGTTGTATGATCTTATATCTTTAGATGTTATGAATGCTAATCTTCCTTCTTGTACATTGTAGTCTCCCGTGAACTTTATGTTTACATCTAAGTCTTCGTCGAGGCTTTTATTCGTTAATGTGATAACTAGTTTTGTTTTATCTTGGTTTATAGATGCTGATGCATCGATAGCTTTCAGAGGTTCAAGCTTTCTATGAGTTTTCTGCAAACCTACTAAATCTTCTTTAGTAGGTTCTTTTATTATCGGTGATATTACTTCTGTTTTCAGAGCTATATTCTTCATATGCGATTGATATAGTTTGAAGACATAGTATGTAGGTGTTAGGATCGTTTTCTCATCTTTAGTTAAGCATATGCTTTGTAGGACGTTAACTGCTTGAGCTATATTCGCCATCCTCACTTTATTCGAATACTTTATGAATAGATTTAGTGTGGATGCAGCTAGTATAGCATCTCTTAGGGTATTCTGCTGGTATAAGCCATTCTCTACGGTAGCCTGGGGATGCCAGACACCCCATTCATCGATCGCAATCCCTATATCCTTTCTACCTTCCGAGAAGAAATCTATTATGAGCATAGCCTGTTTTATTTCATGTTCGAGGTGTTGTATATCGAATAGTAGGTTGAAATATTGTTCATCTGTGAAGTTTATATCTTCACCGTAGCGTTGAGGATTGCGGAAGAAGTAGTAGTGGATGGATAGATAGTCTATCAGATGGATGAAGTTTTTTATCGCTTCCATAAACCTATGGTTCCAATCCGTAGATGTATGTCCGCATGCGATTAGTTTAATCGATCGATCAGCCTGTTTTAGGAACGTCGCGAATCTACGATACTCCCAAGCATAGTAGACTGGGTCGAAGGAGCCTCCACACCCCCAACTCTCGTTACCGATACCCCAATACTTAACTCTATAAGGTTCAGGATGACCGTTTTCAACCCTAAGTTTCGCATACTTACTAGCCACGGTATAGTTACAGTATTCAAGCCATGCAAGAGCTTCCTCGGGGCTACCGGAACCGACGTTCACGCATATATATGGCTCCGCACCTACTAGTTTACACAGCTTAACGAATTCATCTGTTCCAAACTCGTTTGTCTCCTCGCCACCCCACCAGATATTAATCCTCCTAGGTCTATACTCTATAGGACCTATACCATCCATCCAATGATATGTATCTGCGAAGCATCCGCCAGGCCATCTAATAATCGATGCACCGATAGAACTAAACGCTCGAATAACGTCTAACCTCAAACCATCTTCATTCGGTATACTGGATCCTCTACCAACCCAGATCCCAGGATATATGCAGCGCCCCAGATGCTCTATAAAGTGGCCGAAGATGTTAGGATCTATATCGCTAATCGCCTCATCTAATCCCACGATTAATCTACAGCCTATGCTCATAACCTAACTCCTCATGGATGAAGTAGTTAGATTCTTAGGAAACTTAAATCTAATCGTTTCGATCGCTAGCAGCGTATTCTCCGATCCAAGGTCTAGTGAAGGTTTATATCTAGGTATCTGATGTACTTAGATATGTGATAAACATGTGTAGGAGTCCACACACACCTACCGATCATCCACATGAATGCAGGCATATGCATCATCCACCACATGCCCCCATACATATTGGACCGATACGTGGACTGCTACATATAGCGATACTTAAACTCGTTAGGGAGAAACCTGTACATGGAAGCGAAATACATTCACTCTTGAAGGAGAAGTATGAGTTGGATGTACCTAAACCGCTAGTCTACGGGTTACTCCGAAGATTGGAGATGCATGGCCTACTCCATTCTAGATGGGATACTGAGGGAGGAGGACCGGCTAAGAGGATATACACGATAACAGAGGAGGGCATAGAGTATCTGGAGTATATGTTGAAGAAGCTTAATAAAGTTAAGACTCTAGTGGATCGCTTATTGAGTTGAAGTATCTAGCTATATCTTTTGTTAATATTTTTCGCTTGTGATAGATTATCAAGTATTGTAATCGAGCTATTAATGTATAAATGTAATTTAGCATGTAAATACTAGAGATGATATAGCGGCTAACCGCTATTCTAAAGTAAGATTTAAGAGTTGTGGAGAGCGATCTAATACCATTCGGTGGATAATTATGCCGGGTGTAAAGATCTCTGTAATCGGTGCTGGTAGTATAGCTTGGTCTGCGACGTTGATTCGTGATTTATGCCTCACACCAAGCCTCTATGGAAGCACTATTTCGCTTATGGATATAGACGAGGGGAGATTGAATCTCGTATATAGTTTTGCAAAGAGATACGCATCCGAGGTAGGGGCTAATTTCAAATTCGAGAAAACCCATGATAGGAGAGAATCTATAGAGGATGCTAACTTCGTCATCAATACTGCTCTAGCTCGTGGGCATGGATACTATGAGAAGATGCGAAGCATATGCGAAGAATACGGCTATTACCGAGGTATAAACAGTGTAGAGTGGAATATGGTGTCAGACTACCATACTATATGGGGCTACTACCAGTTCAAGCTTATGCTGGATATAGCTAGGGATATAGAGGATCTAAGCCCAGATGCATGGCTATTTCTCCTAGCTAACCCTGTATTCGAGGGGACAACCCTACTTTCGAGGGAGACTAAAGTCAAGGTTATAGGTTTATGTCACGGACATCTAGGATATTCCGAGATAGCAGAAACTATAGGGCTGGATCCCGATAAAGTAGATTTTGAATGCATAGGATTTAACCATGTAATATGGCTTACGAGGTTTAGATATGAGGATAAGGATGCATACCCGCTTATAGACGAGTGGATAGAGAAGAATTCTGAAAAGTATTGGAGGACTTGGCGTAGGAAACAGAGAAGCCCATTCGATATACAGATGTCTCCAGCCGCCGTAGATATGTATAGATGCTACGGGCTATATCCTGTAGGCGATACGGTACGTGGAGGTAGTTGGAAGTATCATTGGAATCTAAGGGTGAAGAGGAGGTGGTTTGGACCGACTGGTGGACCCGACTCCGAGGTTGGATGGAAGATATACCTCGATAGACATGAGGAGTGGATGAAGAAAGCTGTAGCGGCTATACAGGATGAAGCTACACCGCTAACACAACTATTGCCTCCTAGGAAGAGTAGAGAATCCATAGTACCTATAATCGATTCTATAACAAACGATAAGAAGGGTGTCTACCAGGTTAACGTGATGAATCAGGGAGTAATACCTGGGATACCCGATGATGTAGCGGTCGAGATACCTGCGGAGATCGATGGTAAAGGCGTGCATAGGATCAGTATAGAGAGGCTGCCTAAACGTATAATGAACTATGTGATTTATCCTAGATACATCAGGATGGAGTGGGCTCTCGAAGCATTTCTCGAGGGAGGGAGAGATACACTCTTCGACTGGGTGATAGTCGACGTCAGAACTAAAAATACAAAACAAGCTGACGGGGTTATAGATGCGCTACTATCTATACCGGAGAACGAGGAGATGGCGAAACATTTCAGGTGACAGTCCTCCTCCTATTCGATAGAATCACCTAATAGACGTATCCATACGCTCATAGGTCCTGGATTCCTGTTTGCCCAAGCATAATACGGGATCGCTCTGAATTCGACACTCCTAATCCTATATCGTAATCTATCTATAGGCGTATATAATGCTCCTCCCTCATCCTCCACAGCATATCCGTCACCGATAATCTTCATAACACCTCCGATGATGCTTCTATCCCATTCTAATCTAAATCTGGCATTCCGATGCACAGCTAGATCCCATACATCGAATCCTTCATTATCGCTCTGCTCTACGCAGTATACTAGCGGGCCTCTCATTATAGCAACTCTACTTGTATTCTCGATAACTCGTGGGTGAGCAGCCACTAACTCTATAGGCATACTCATGGATAGTCTGATGGAATCTCCGTAGCCCCAGACACGTCTAATCTCTATGTATGACGGCGGCTTAATCATAGTATCGATTCTCCTACCGTTAACCTCTACGGTAAAGCTACGACACCATCCAGGTATACGTAGGTATACTGAGAATTCATCTTCCAGTTTCGGTTCGATCGATAGCTCTACCTCCCCATCCCATGGATAATTCGTAACTTGCTTCAGGGTAATCCTATTACCGTCGAGAGAGGTGGAGATCGTACTCTGTATATATAGGTGGATCCACAATCCTTCGATCGATTTAGAGTAGATGTATCCTGGGATGGATGCGATAAGCCTAGCTATATTAGGTGGGCAGCATGCGCATGTAAACCAATTCTGACGCCTACTATAGCCTCTATCCGCTAACGGGTTTACGTAGAAATACGATTTTCCATCGAGAGATATACCTGACAGAGCGGCGTTATATAATGCGAGCTCCATGATATCTGTGTAACATGCATCCCTACTTGCGTTAAGCATTCTCCAATTCCACATAATGTTAGCTACCGCAGCACACGTTTCAGAGTATGCCCTATAGTTTGGAAGTTCGTAGTCGTCTCCGAAGGCCTCTCCTTCATACCTCGATCCGACGCCGCCAGTTATATACATCTTATAGTATACCATGCTACGCCATAGACGCTGGAGTGCTTCCCAAATCTCACGGCTACCGGTCTCCATGTATATGTCGGTAGCTCCGCAGTTCAAGTAGAGTGCACGTACGGCGTGACCTACTATCTCTGAAAGCTCTCGGAAGGGTTTATGATCTATATGATACGTGCTCCCTCCTATGAGGCCTAAGCCACGGTTATCTACGAAGAAGCATGCTAGATCTAGGTATCTCCCATCTCTAACCGTACGGTATAATTCGACGAGGGCCATCTCGATTTCAGGATGCCCGTCTACACATCTGAAACCCTTAGTTATGAAGGTGTCGTATATGTGATCTGCGAATCTTATAGCCGAATCTAGGAGGACTTGTTCGCCTGTAGATCTGTAGTATGCTATCCCAGCCTGTATGAGGTGGCCTGCACAGTATAGTTCATGGCTATCCCTAAGGTTACGCCACCTCATACCTTTAAGCTCGAATGTAAAGTACGTATTGAGGTAGCCATCTTCATCTTGAGCCGCTACTACCTCCTCTATCACGGATCGTGAAAGCTTGTAGAGATTTTCATCGAAGCTGTATGCAAGCGAGAATGCTACAGCTTCTATCCACTTATATACATCGCTATCGTTGAAGCGTAGACCTGAGAAGGGGGCTGATATTTTTCCAGATGAACGGCGGAAGTTATCGATGCGACCGGTACGTTCCAGTAAAGTGTATTGGGAGGGTAAGGTTACCTCTCTTAGAATCTTAAGTCTCCATGACCAGAAATTATCTTCTATACGTACTTCCTCTATAGGTACTGGGTGGAGCTTGGCATAGGGGCTGATAGAGGTATCCGTGATGACGGAACTCGGCGGCATACATCCATAATTTCTGATCCTTGAATGTATATAAGGGATTTTCTGTTATATCTTAAGGGCTATATCGATGAATAATCGCTCAAAGGGTATATCACGAAGAAGCCTATGGTACCGCTTATCCTAGACGCTAACTCCTTCTCAATTTCCAACACATAGCTTTTCGAGCATTCTATCAGAAGAACTACTTCCAATGCATCTAGATCCGGCCTATTAGGAAACATCCTCGTTACCATACGTTTAATTGTTCTAGAATTCCTTATATCTGATACGAAATCTGATACTCTATGCCAATCTCTAGCAGGCATACAAACTCTCAGTATGTAACGTGGCATCCTTCTCCTAAGATCTATATATTCTGGTTAATTAAAATTATCATATTATCGTAGATACCTCATAAATGGGTTATACATCTTCTCCCTCCTAATCGTAGTATAGGGTCCATGACCTGGTAGAACTAGCATATCATCCGGTAACCTCATCAACCGCTCCAACGAATACTTAAGATCTAAGATACTACCACCCGGTAGATCCCATCTACCTACACTACCTGAAAATAATGTATCCCCGGTGAATATCTTATCACCAGAGATTATGGAGCAGCTTCCAGGTGTATGTCCAGGTGTATGCATAACCTTCAACTCCAATCTACCTATACGCAGTATAGAATTATCTTTCAGAAGGATATCCGGGTCAGGTATCTTCACACCGGTGAAACCGAAATCTTCAGCCATCCTAGAGTATACATCTAGGTAAGGTATATCAGCTTCATGAATACATAGTTCTGCTTTAAGCCTATCTCTGAGAAAACTTGCAGCGCCTATATGATCGAAGTGGGCGTGGGTACATACTAGGAAGATAACGTTTAGATCCCCCACCTTTTCGAGTATAACTTCTCCTTCAAAACCTGGATCTATTATGCATGATTCACCTGTAGATTTGCACCATAGTATATAGCAGTTAGTAGATAGAGGCCCTACGACCATCCTCACTACCTCAGAGGAATTCACAACATAATCATTTCTAACCGGAGATTCTTTAACCTAAGGATTTCTATAGCTGAATGGAGAAAGTTTATACTTTCGAGCCTAGTTATTCCTTAATCCTAAATTCTGAGGTGTAGGTTCTATGGATATACCTGTATGCGCGAATTGCGGTAGGATAGCGCAATACAGATGCGCTATCGATGGCGAATACCTATGTTATAGGTGTGCTAGAGTAGCGGTAGTCGGCGTTCACCATATATCTAAACCTGAGATACCTGATAAGATAAGAATCGAGATCGTCGATAAGATGAAACAGGATCCGGGTAGAAGGAAGGTATTCGAGACGCTATGGGATATTCTCGGATATCCTCCAGTCGAGAGAGTGGATCTAACAGGAGAATGGATTCCACCAGATTTCTATCCCTATAAACATAAAGAGTATAACGTGAAGACTCTATGCGTCTACGCAGATAGCGAGCCGGTTGGATTCCTCGACTTCCTCTTCACGATGGATCCAGAGGAGAATCTCTCTATACAATACTGGAAGATGAGTATACATCCGAAGTATCAGGGTGGAGGATTATTTAAACTCATGGTGGAGAGGTTGAAGCAGGTAGCTTATGAAAATAATGTGAAAAGGTTGATAGTATCGCATGAAAACGATAATATACCAGCTTTCATAGCTGAGTATATGCTTGGCGGTAAGATACTCTACACACGTGATCTCACCTGTGAAGAACCAGGTAGATTCGGTATACCTAGAAGGAACGATATAGTATTCGTATATGAACTTAGGTAGGAAATCCTTAGAATATGCCATGACGGAATTCTTAGCTTAACGATATCCCATCTTTGGATAGAATGCTTCATCATTTGAGTATTTTACCTGTTTCCATATACCATAGATATAGATCTAGTTCTCCAGGAGGTATGTTCAGCTTCAAAGCTATAGTCCTAAGTATGGATTCTATCTCACGATACTTCTTAGAGGTTAGGGTTCTAGGTTTCTCTATAATACCGTATCTAGCTAGAAGATTCAGTATGTGAAAATCTATTATGGCTACATCTTCAAACCCTATATTTCTTAGGAAGTGACTAGCCTCCTTATATCCGAGGCCTTTCACGTTCTCGATAAGCCAGCGCCTAGCTTCTTCACCATTATCAAAGGAGTCGATCAGCCATCTAAGCTTAGGTAGATGGCGTCTAGCTTCGACTATATATCTAGCCCTGATGTATGGGTATGGATGCCCGAGCCTCTTCAACTCTTTAGCTAAAATCTCTTCAGGCATCGTTAAGAAGCCTTCACCTATCTCCTTCTGTATGCGTATACATCTCTCAGCGCTAGATCTAGCTGTGAGTATACAGAAACATAGTTCCATGAATAGATCCTTATCTGATCCCAGCTTACCTAATCTTCTAAACTCTTCCATTCTAAGCTTTACCTCCTTACCGATACGACTTTCAGTTAACCTTCTTACGGTATCTAAGAGCGGCTCCGCCATATACAACACCTGCTAATAATTCTTATCATATTTCTATATTAAGTTCAGGACTATCGAGGTATACGGATGAATTTGAAGGATCGTAATGCATAGATATGGCTTTAATACGTACACCTGATTTGATAGCTAACTTTAATAGATCTACCAACTTTGGATCCGCAATGCCATTAGGTTTAAACGTATCTACATAGGGTAAAGCTGCTATGAAAAGTATGACGCAATCTAAACCTTTAGATGAAGCGGATATTAGATCCTCTATATGCCTTCTACCCCTAACCGATGGACAATCCGGGTAGGAGGCGATGGATCTATCAATCCTCATAATCGCACTCTTAACTTCCAGATAGGTCATCTTACCGTCGTGTTCAAGCAGATAATCTATAAGCGAAGATCGAAGAGGTACATTCCTTCCTACTATCTTGAAATCTTTGAACTGCTTTATCAACCCCATAGTTAACGCTTTCTCGAAAAGTTTCATCTGAAGATATGTATCGATTAAAGCTGCTAGGTTACCATCTTCCACTGCGAAAAGCCTATAATTAGTGCTTCGTTTAATAGGATTTTTAAGTAGGTAAGCTAATCTACCTTCAACTATATAAGCTTCTAATCTACCAGTATTGTTTAGGTAGGCATATGATAGGTTTCCATTTAGAGAGACTAGAACGGTAAATCTATTAACTCTACGTATTATACGACAGTTGATCGGTGAGGGTATTTCTGTTAAAAGATATGTCAACAAGCATCACTTAAAGTAATATAAAAATTATATGAAGCTATTTTATTTAATTGAATTTATTAATCGAGTAATACTTTCATCAATTTTTTGAAGATCTGTAGAACTAGGTTGACCTTGAAATTCTATAGATTCAAATATTTTAAAGTTTGTTTCAGATAGCTTTTCACGAAGTTTAACAGAAGCTATTCTACTCCAGCCGTACGAAGATATTAGGAGTATAGGTTTACCTATACGAATCTTTTTAACCATAAGATCTAATAGATAATCTATATATGGAAATAGATCGTTCTCATAAGTTGAAACTCCTATAATTAAAGCTTTACAATCTGCTATTTCCGATAATATCTCACTAATACTTGAATGTTGTAAATCAGTGAATTTAAATGCAATATATTTCATACCTAGCTCTTCCAACCTTTTGATTGTATGAACTATAGCTTTTTCTACTGATCCATACATAGAATCATATACGATAGTTATCTTATCTCCTTCTGGTAAACATTTTGCAATTATTTCGTAATAATTCACTATAATTCCAGGGTTTTTACGGAAAACCAGTCCGTGAGCGGGAGCAATTACCTTAGGATGAATATTCATATTTCTAAGTTTATCTAGAGCTTTAATGATATAATCGCTATTTTGACCTATAATATCGATAATATACTTACGAACATACGGTAGATATCCCGTTATATCTACCTCATCATCAAATATTCCTTTAGGAATGGAGAAACCTCCAAACGCATCGCATGATATCAATACGCCATCCTCTAATATGTATGTGATGAACGTTTCAGGCCAGTGCAGCCATGGAGCATATAAGAATTTCAAAGTTTTATCTCCTATGGAAAATTCCTCGCCGTCTTTCACCACCCTGAATTTAAATGATACCGTGTATAGGGATTGAAGTAGCTTAACAGCGAATGGATGACATAAAACCTCTACTGAACCGTTACATACTTCAAGAATCCTTTGTATAGATCCGCTATGATCTGGTTCAACGTGATGCACTACTATACGTGTTATATCTCTCGGATCGATGATGCTTGCGATAGCTTCTATAAGCATATCTGCGTATCGATACTTCCACCCATCGAAAAGTAAGGCTTCATTCCGAGATAGCAGCAAGTATGCGTTATAAGTTATACCTTCAGGTATATCCCATAACGCTTCAAAGTATCGTACATCGTTGTCATCGAGTCTTAGAATATATAGGTCTTCTACGATTTTTTCGACAGTATATCGAGACATAGCAATCTATACTCCTCTATAATATTACGTTAGTAGGTGATATCCATACAAGATATCTCTACGATGCAAAAATAGGAATTGAGGAAGGATATGATAAGATTACACCTCTTCGAGTATGCTTGTAAAGAAGTCATGATGACTTTCTTCATCTTTCAGGATTTCCCTGAATAATTCGCTAGTCGTTATATCGCCTTCCTCTTCAGCTTTCCTTACTATCTTCTTGTATAAGTTTATCGTGTTTTCCTCAGCTTCCCTATCGAAGTTTATCATTTCCCTAAGGTTAGCACCGATCGATATAGGAGCAGGGGTAGTTGTAGGTATACCACCGAGATATACTAGCCTTTCAGCGATAGCTTCGGCATGCTTCATCTCTTCGATAGCTATTTTTTCAAGTTCGCTTTGTACAGCAAAGGCTTTTACACCCCTCCATAATATATGCTGCCACATATACTGTATGGAAGCTTGCAATTCTCCAGCTATAGCCTCGTTAAGTAGATCTAACAGTTCCTTCGAAGACATCCCAAATTGTAGATAGCTCAACGAGTATTTAAATCTTTAGTTCTGATAAATATATAAAATGCAGATTATACAAATTTATTACAAAATATTTAAAGAATAGTGTTACAGATATTATCTATAATCGTTAAAGAGATGCGTTATAGATAACTATAATCTAATATGCTAAAGAGATTGTTAAATTAATTTTTTATAATTTTAAACTTTTTAAATATGATTAAAACCATCTTTTCGATCTTTTCACTCCATACTATAGCAATTACTATTAATGCGATCGTCCCTGTGAAGGATATTACAAACCCCCATACACCCATAGATTCTTCTAGTAGCCATATAATCCTTTCACCTACAATCCCAGCAACTATACAGGTTGTAAGTTTCCCTACTAGGAAGCCTAGTGTGAATTTCACTATGTTGAAGCCTACAATAGCTAACGGTATGGCAGCCCAATCATCTGGAAGCGGTGTTACCGCCGCTATGAAAGCTGCTAAGAATCCGAATCTATTTAAAAGCATACTATCTTTAAACATCTTTACTTTAACTTTTCTAGCAGTATAATATGCTATAACGTAATGTACGATTTTAGAGGCTGTGGCACCTAGAGCAACGAGTACTCCTACGATCGCAGGATTTAATGTAGGTGCTATCTGTATTATGAGTAAAACCATGAGTGGGTTCGTCGGATTGGTAAACGGCACTAGATTTAAGAGGAATGCTGTGGCAAAAACACCTATGTAGCCTAATTCTATGAAGTCTTCTACGCTTATCAATACAGAGTGAATAGGGATATCGTTCACAGCGTATAAAGTTTATGTTAACCTAACTACAAACATATCTAATATCTCTGATATGGTGAAGCATTTACATAGGAAGGGCGAGATAACTTTAGACGACATCCTATCCAGGTTATATCTCAGAGAAAATGCGCATAGGATAGGGGCTATAGCCGTATTCATAGGAGTTGTACGTGGGTTAAGCTCGAAGGGAGATGTGGAAAAGCTTGAGATAGAAGCTTACGAAGAGATGGCTGAGGGTAGACTTGAGAAGATATGCAAGGAACTGGAGAATAAGAATGGTATAGTAGCTGTCGAAATTCATCATTTCACAGGAGAGTTTAAGGTGGGTGAGACGTTGGTATATGTAGTCGTAGCTGGGAGTCATCGTAAAGAAGTATTTGAGGTATTAAGAGAGGCTGTAGAACGTTATAAGAGAGAGGTACCGATATTCAAAAAGGAGATTCTTAAAAATGGAGAATCGTATTGGGTCGAAGAGTATACTATCTAGCTTTCAACCTCCTTAATGATGTTTTTCAAATCTTTCCCTCTAAAGAATATTCTAGAAGAGAGAGTTTCTATTTCATCGTTTAGAATATAGTTCATTACTGTTTGTATATTATAGAGTAGATCCGTAGCTACTATATAGGGTTTAGATTCCACAGCGAGATCTCCGGCAGCTCCGTTGAGGAAGGCTGCCGCTATCCCTGCATCGAATGGAGAGGAACCTTGAGCTAGGAAACCTGCCACCAACCCTGTGAGAATATCCCCTGTCCCTCCTACGGTCATAGCCGGATTGCCTGTAAAGTTGTATTTTACATATCTTCCATCAGATATTATATCGATAGGCCCTTTAAGCAATATCACTGCTTCGAATCTTTTAGCCCATTCAGCCACTATTCTGCTTCTATCTTTCAACTTATCTGGAGGCATTACTCCAGTAAGAATATAAAACTCACCTTGATGAGGCGTTAAGACCGCTAATCCTTTAAGTTGAATATCCCTAGGTAAAGCTTTTAAAGCATCGGCATCTATCACTATAGGTTTCCCGGTCTTTACTACTTGATTTATAATGATGGGTATAGCCGCTACGGTTTCTTCGTTAAGACCTAATCCTGGACCTATAGCTACAGAGTCGCATCTATTTATCCACTCTTTGAGAAGTTCGAGGTGGCTTTCTTTTAGGTGGCTTCCAGGAAGTTTAGCCACTATAAGGTTTGGGTTGTAAGAAGATATTACCCAACCCGTGACCTCCGGAGCTGCTATGATGACAAGGTCTACTCCTACGGCGAACGCAGCTAAAGCTGTCAAGGTAGGTGCACCTGTAAAACTTTCACTTCCACCTATGATAAGCACTCTACCATAATCACCCTTATGAGATTTCACCCTCCTGGGTTTGATAACGGCTTTAAGATCCCCCGGCCCAGCGTATAGCTCGGCTTCAGGTGGTATACCTATATCTGCAACCACTATTTCACCTACATAATCCGGTCTAACCTCCAGCCCAGGTTTAATACCATGAAAAGTGATGGTAGCGTCAGCTCGAACAGCGCAACCCAGTATTTCACCTGTATCAGAGTCAAGCCCGGATGGCATATCTACGGATAGCTTAAACTTATTCATGGCGTTAAGGATCTTTATAGCTTCAGATATTGGAGGCTTAACTTCACCCTTAACGCCTACTCCTAGCAACGCATCGATATATATGTCAGCTTCGATCCTAGGTATGGATAAACTATCCAAAGCTATATAGGTATCTAACGTGGTTAGACGCGATATGAGAATCCAGTTTTCTCGAGTACTCCTATGGGATATCCTATCCGGGTGGCCTACCAATACTACTTTAACATCGAATCCACGAGAAGCTAAGTATCTCGCCGCTACTAATCCATCACCCCCGTTTCCACCTAAACCGCAGTAAACCGCAACCTTACAAGGCTTGAATCTACTTGATATATAATCCGCTACGGCTCTACCTGCAGATTCCATCATCTGCATTTCAGATAAACCTAGAAATCTAGCGTTAACCTCTATACGCTGTATATCTATGGAGCGTAATCTTCTAGGCATAGCTAAGTAAATTAGATAATCGCTACGGCTTAACTATAACCTTTACAGGGTTATCCTTCTTCTCTACGATAACGTTAAACGCATCTTTTATCCGATCTAACGGGAATACATGCGTTATAAGAGGCTTAAGTTTAACTCGGTTAGATGATACGAGTTTAATCGCTTGCTCGTAGACATTAGCATACCGGAAAACTCCATGTATATCTATCTCTTTATCGATCATTAAAGTTGGATCGAACGTTATACTCCCTTCAAACATACCTATTTGAACTAGAACTCCTCCACGTCTGACGATTCTTAAAGCATCGTTAAAAGCTTTAGGATTACCTGATACTTCGAATACCACATCAACTCCCATACCGTTAGTTAACCTATCTATATATCCCACTACATCCGTTTTAGCAGGATTCACGGTATACATCGCTCCAAGCTTCTCGGCAAGTTCTATCCTGTATTCGACAGGATCTATAGCTATAATTGACGATGCACCTGAAGCTAAAGCTGCTTGAAGAGTTAAGAGTCCTACGGGTCCGCATCCAAATACGGCTACGGTAGATCCGCTTTCCATACCGCTACGCTTAACAGCTTGCATACCTACGGCTAGAGGTTCTATCAAAGCAGCTTCCTCGAAACTCATATGGTCACCTATCTTGTATACGAAAGAAGCTCTAGCCGGAGAGTATTCTCTGAACGCGCCATGCGTGGGGGGTGCACCGTAGAATACTACATCAGGGCATAAATTATATCGACCTATCCTGCAATAGCGACATTTACCGCACGGAAAGCCTGGTTCTACTGCAACTCTATCTCCAACTTTAACGTTATCAACCCCATCGCCAACCTCTACCACTTCACCTGAACATTCATGTCCTAGCACTAACGGCTCCTTAACTATGAAGCCGCTACACTTACCGGTCGTATAAAAGTGTACATCTGATCCGCATATACCGACAGCTCTTATTCTAACCAAAACTTCTCCATAACCTATTTCAGGTATAGGCATTTCCTCGATCCTTAGATCGTAAGGAGCGTAGAGGACTGCGGCTTTCAACTATATACACCGATAAATTCCCGGATGAACTAGAAGCTATTAACTTTAATCTTTCACGGTATTATCTCGATACTATTATTGAACCGTGGATAAAGTATGCTATCCATCCTTATACCGTGGATCTTTAGGGCATCCTCTATCAAATTTAGACGGCTTCTCAGAAGCGATATCATAGACATCGTTACATTGCATATCCTACGGAAGCCATCTATACCCCATAGCTTCTCCATATAAGCATAGAGACATCTACCTCCACACACCTTGAATTCTATGCATGAGATGCATGGTTCACCGATCTTCGGTGCTGTTTTTAACGTATCAAGCGTATTTGAGTATATGTTACCTAACCTACCCCAATCCACATCTACCGATATAGGGCAGACTAGTATCGATCCATCTGTAGATATCGCGTAAGCATCCACGCCGGCTCCGCATGGAGGATATAAACCACCCTCTATGATACGTTTCAAACATCCCTGGAAGGGGGATATGCCGAGGACTGCTCCATCGAATTCCAGCTTGTAAATCCATAGATCTAGCAGTCTGCTTAAACCGTTCATATACCTCCTACACCATCCATCAAAATCCATCCATGGAGGGGACCAGACGACATTAAGTTGCCAGTGGATATGATCGAATAAACCCAGCTCTATGAGATGGAGCACATCTCTGTATATATCTGTATCTTCTGTAACGGTCATACGTGCTACTAGATCTCCATCAAATCCTAGAGATCTAAGTTTATACGCTGAATCGACTACAGCGCTATATACGCCAGTTCCTCTATGCTTATCCGTTACGTATTCTACACCGTCTATAGACATCAAAACTGTATCCATTCTACGCCAGTATATTGGGTCTAGCTTTTCTAGAAGTAAGCCGTTAGTTTGAATAATGTATCTTTCAGCATCGAAGCTATCCATGAATTTAGAGATGAACTTCGCGTTTAGTAAAGGTTCGCCCCCATAGAATACGATGGATACGGTTTTGCAATCTTCTAAAAATCTGATGAGTGAATCGATATCGTAGGAAGGTTTAGGGGGGACAAGCTTCTCTGGAAAGCTTCCACCGCAATAGTCGCATCTAAGATTGCATAAACCTGTAGTGAATATGAAGAAGAGCATAACTGAATCCGTAAAGGTGGATGATCATCGATATAAGTTTATTTCCCTGGTTAACAAAGGGATTAGAGGCTGTCAGGCGATGTATAGGGATATAGTATCCTTGGTAGGGGGAACGCCGATCGTAGAGCTTAAGAAGCTTAGGAGGCCGGGTATGGCTAGGATACTCGTTAAATTAGAGTATATGAATCCTACAGGCAGTCATAAAGACCGAATCGCTGTGTATATGATTAGAGAGGCGGAGAAACAGGGTTTACTTAAGCCTGGTGGAGTAGTTGTCGAAGCGTCGAGCGGAAATACTGCTCTATCTATAGCATGGATTGCAGCTCAGCTAGGATACAAAGCAATACTCGTCGTCGAAAAGGGAGCTTCACCTATAAAGATAGGGTTAATCAAAGCTTTAGGTGCGACCGTGATCGAAGTATCCGGAGGATACGACGAAGCTTTAAAGATCGCAGAGGAGATTGCACGCAAGGAGGGCGGGATATTCCTTAATCAATATGATAACGAAGCTAACGTAAAAGCTCATTATGAAACAACCGCGAGAGAGATATACATGCAAGTAGGGGGTATTATCGATGCGTTCGTCATGGGTATAGGTACTTGTGGAACGATAGCTGGCGTAGCTATGTATCTTAAGGAGAAGATTAAGAACGTTAGAATCATAGGTGTGGTGCCTAAGGGGTCAGCTATCTCTAAGGGTTTAGGCATGATAGGTGAGCGGATAGAGGGGCTTTCACATGATGGTATACCGAATATATACATAAGATATCGTAGATTGATCGATAGGATAGAAGATGTTGGATTCGAAGATGCGTTGAAGTGTATGAAAGATGCTATAAGGTTTGAAGGGATAATGGGTGGCTTATCTACTGGTGCAAACTTATATACAGCTTTAAGGATAGCAGAGGAGCTTGGAGAAGGAACAGTAGTAACATTAGCACCAGATTCGGCTATGAGGTATCTACATCTTATACCTTAAGGCATAGTCTATCTAAGATAAGGTTTATATGAAACTAAAACTGTTATAGCCTGGAGTACTGTGAGGCTTGTCCAAGTTCATAGTGGATCTATCAGCGTTAAGGAATGGATTTATTAAGAAGCTTGCGTTAGATGGGATACTCGACGGCGAGCTTATAATACCAGATATAATACTTAGGAAGGTACGTGAAAGATTTCTAAGCGGTGATAAATGGCTCCTTCAAAGTCTTGAAGAATCCGTGAAGCTTCTTAGAGAAAGGGGTGTATCCATAAGTATATCACCTATAGAAAGCGATACCCCTGAGGCACTCATAGGAGAGGCTTTAAGGATAGGTGCTTCGATAGTTACATGCGATCTAGCGTTAGCGAGTATAGCTGAAGCATTAAATGTGAGATGTATGTATACGCCTCCCTTCTCTAAGCTTAAACTCGAAGATTTCTTCAAAGGAGATGTTATGTCTGTCCATCTTAAAGAAGGCGTTCCGCCTAGACTTAAACGCGGTACACCAGGTAGATGGCGTTTCGAAACTATTAATGAGATAGTTCTAAGCAGGGAGGATTTAGAAGCGTTAGTTGAGAGTTTTATGGATAAGGTAAGAAGCGGAGAGGCATATCTAGAAGTCGATAGGGATGGATCTAAGATTTTTCAGATGGGACCTTATAGGATAGTAGTAGCCTATCCGCCGTTTAGCGATGGTTTAGAGATAACGGCTGTTAAACCTATAGTTAAACTCACACTCGAAGACTATAAGCTACCGTCGAAGCTTATAAGTAGGCTTGAATCCCAAGCCGAGGGGATACTCATAGCCGGAGCACCTGGTATGGGTAAATCTACCTTTGCTCAAGCCCTAGCAGAATATTACTTGAGTCTAGGAAAAATCGTTAAGACTATAGAGTCTCCTAGAGATTTACAGCTTCCAGATGCTATAACACAATATTCTAAAAACGTATCAGACCCTGATGAGATATATGACGTCCTCCTCCTCAGTAGACCTGACTACACGGTTTTTGATGAGATGAGAGGGACTAACGATTTCAAGCTATATGCCGATCTAAGGTTAGCGGGTGTTGGTATGATAGGGGTTGTACATGCTACCACACCTATAGATGCTATCCAGAGATTTGTAGGTAGGGTTGAGCTTGGTATGATACCGTCCATAGTCGATACAGTTATATTCCTAGAGAGCGGATTCGTCATGAAGGTATACTCTCTTGAAACCGTCGTGAAAATACCTCACGGTTTAAGGGATTCAGATCTAGCAAGACCCGTAGTTCAGGTAAGAGATTACCTCTCAGGCGAGGTCGAATACGAGATATATGTCTTTGGAGAGAGAACGTTCGTCGTACCTATTAAACGCAAGGGGGTATCAGAATCAGAAACATCCTCAGTCCTAGAGAACGTTCTGAATAGGTATGTAAATAGATATAGGATAGAGGTGCGAGGGGGAGAAGCTGTAGTGTATATCGATGAAGATGAGGTGGGTAAACTTACACGTAAATGTCTACGGAGATTGGAGAAAGCTGGTAAGCGAGCGGGTATTACGAATTTTAGGATCGAAGCTATGAGAGATTAGGTTTTAAGCATCTGAAGCCTTGAACACTTTCTATCCATTCAATTTTTTCAAATCCTGCTTCACGTAGCCTTCTAGCTATCCCTCCTACAAGTCTACGACCTTGAATCATACCGGGTTTACCAGTATAATGCAGGAGAAGACCACCTGGTTTAAGCAGTCTATAAAGTTCTTTGTAGAATTCTAAGCTATATAGTTCTCCAGCTAAACTAAATCTAGGGGGGTCGTGAAGTATTCTATGGAAGCTAGAGTCAGATAGCATCTTTACAAATTCATATGCATCCAAAAGTATCACTTCTATACCAGGATCTTCCAGAAGTCTACTCCAAGGATTGAGAGAGGCAGCTTTGAGAACCCATAAATCCTTTTCTACCGTATATACCTTAGCACCCATACGTCTACACCATATAGCTGTATAGCCTAAACCTGTACCTATGTCTAGGATCCGCATACCTCTCCGTACCATCAGGTTATATGCTTTAAGCTTCGCATCATTCCATGGGGATATACCAGATATCCTATGCATATGGATACCATCTATTTCCAAAGTGGGTGCAGAATCACACCTAAAGGATATAAGCTTGTAGAAATGTTCACCACCCCAAAATGCTATAGGCTTAAATACATTATCCTCTAGAAGGTATACTGCACGATGATCTTTAAGATCATTGATACTAGATAAATCTATACGCAAATCATCCACGTATAAATAGCTATCTGAAACCTTGCACTCAACCCAAGATAAACCCAAATCTAAAGTGATCTTGCATTCCCTCAAAGCCCTTCTTAGACCTTCAACGGTGAATACAGGTATTCTAAGCCATCTAAACCTATACTTAAACCTATTCAAACCTTCTATAGACAACCTTAATCATAGAGGTATAAGGGCGACACTATCTTATAGATAATTCCCGTTTAGAGGAATCCATAGTCTAGATCGGCTATGGACCCCTAAATCGATGCATATAATGTTGAGAGAGGTCGGAGGTAAGTCTAGTTTCAATCCAAACATTTTTATTTTACCTATAATTGTTTTGCTCTAAAATCTAGTGGAGAGGTGATGGTTGATCCTACCTAAGAGGTTCTTCATAACAAGCGGAAGAGCGTTAAGCGCTGTATCTAAACTTAATGCTTTCGATCAAGCATTGATGAACGCAGGTATAGCTCACTGTAATCTTGTTCCAGTTAGCTCGATTATACCTAAAGGTTCTGTGAAGATCGATTACTATAATATAGAGGCTGGAGCTATAACATTCGTAGTTATGGCTCATATCGAGGGGGATCCTGGGGATTTGCTAGGAGCCGGTATAGCATGGGGATTTATAGAGGGGGATGATTACGGTTTAGTAGCTGAAGCACACGGCAACATAGATGAGGATCAGCTAAAAGCGATTCTTCAATCTAGATTGAACGAGATGTCTAGAGTTAGAGGTGTTACTCTAAGGGATATAGGCTATAGGATAGAAGTTATGAGAGTACCTGAAGGTCTATACGGCTCTACGGTAGCAGCTCTCGTATTCGTACCTGAATACTTTTAGTTATCGATATTTAACTACGTATACGTTTATATGCTCCTCCCCTATTACAACCTTGTATCCTGCCTCTATAAGTGCTTCCATCGATAATCTAAGCCATGAACCGAATGATCCAGGTGAAACGTTATCCGGATCCATCGATGATAGATCTCTATAGCCTAGAATACTAGCGGTTTTCATAAGTATATTCTTCGAAGCCCAGTAATCTAACGCTACGGGATCTAAGCTAGCTGCTATTACCCCCACCTTGACAGCTGAATTGTAAGATGTTCTAGGACCGCTCCTTGGGTGTGGATTAATCCATATAGCATCAAGGATGTTTAAAGTTGGGAATCTAGTTTCAGCCATAAGTGTACCCATACCACCAGATCCTACGGATATATGCGGATTATGCTGTGTAAGCTTATCTGATGGGATTCCCATATAATGCTTCACACATGCGGTAACTCCATAGATAGAGTGGGTTTTAAGAACAGGCATATTTATAAGCTTGAGTTTATCGCTACGATAGGTCTTGGATTCTGGATCCCATACTCCGTATTTTAAGCTTATATATGTACCAAATTTCGTCTTGAATTTAGGATAGGAGACTATTATGCCAGTTTTAGGATCCGGGTTATCGTATAATACGTATCCATCATTCATATCGTCTTCGCTATACTCTCGAACTCTCTGAAGGGTTATAGAATCCCATAGATAAGTTGAAACCCTATATCTGCCGGAGAATATATCTACAACCTTCTGTGCAGATTGGGATCTATCTTCAGCGTTATTACGATCCCAGTTTAAACTACCTCCAGTACCATACGGTCCATACTGAGCTTGGCCATTATCTGCTACGACTATCTCGCCGATAAATCCATCTGGATGGTTTACTATAGCTTCTATCACAGCTTTCAACAGATCCGTATTTGTCCCACCTCTTTCATCCCATTGCGAATTAACCTTTATTATGATGATATCATCACGAGCTATTAACCCATCGGGTCCTTTAAGCTCACCTATCGTATCTGATTTGTAGAATTTAACCCCGTATACGGACATAAGCTCGATAAGCCTACGAAAACCGCCATCATAACCGTTAGTACCCGAGACGACGAATATATCCGACGACGGGAGTTTAGACGCTAACTTTCCCTCTATACTCAACGTCACCGATACTTCACGACTACCTCCCAAGATCAGCCAGGCTATGATGGACCCTACCAAGATCATACATACTGAAGCGATTGTTAAAACTCTCTTACGCTTGAGGAATTCTGCTATGGAAGATAGGCTTAGATAATGATTTAGGCATAGGAGCGGAGCGATGTATAACGCGAACCATATCTGAACGTTTGCTAAAGCTACCTTTTGACAAGGGTAAACTATTCTTGAAGGTTTAGTACCGCTCCTAACGAGAAGCCATATCAAGCTTAGAAGGCCTATGAAGAAGAATCTACTTTTATCTATATGTTCCATCCTATCTTTACATGCATGTTTCATCCCGTAATGTAGATATGACGACTCGAAGCTTAAATATTTCTAGATAGCAAGCTACGCGGAGGTATCGATACCATAACTGGGTCGACTAGAGTTTAAGCTAAAGTATTTATGCAGATCGATATCGAATACAGTTGAAGGGGGAGTTGATATGCAAAGGATTAGAGTTACTCTATGGAACGAATATATCCACGAGAGGATGGATCCCGAGATAGCTAAGATATATCCTAGAGGTATACATGAAGCGATAGCAGAGTATCTTAGGGAGAAGGGAGATTTAGAGGTTAGTACAGCTACCTTCGATGAGCCTGAGCATGGATTAACAGAGGATAAGCTTAGATCGACAGATGTACTTGTATGGTGGGGTCATTTAGCCCATGATAAGGTTGGCGATGAAGTAGTCGAAAGGATATATCGTAGGATAGTATTCGAGGGGATGGGGCTCATAGTCCTCCATTCAGCGCATCTTTCCAAGATATTCAGACGCCTTATGGGTACTACCTGTCGTTTGAAATGGAGGGAAGCTGGGGAGCTTGAAAGGATATGGGTTGTATCCCCTGGACATCCGATAGCGGATGGGTTAGATGAGTATTTCGAGATAGAACATAGCGAAATGTATGGTGAACCATTCGATATACCTCCTCCAGATCAACTTGTATTCATAAGCTGGTTTAAAGGCGGTGAAGTTTTCCGAAGCGGATGCTGCTTCTACCGAGGTATGGGTAAGATATTCTACTTCAGCCCAGGCCACGAAACCTATCCGATATACTACGATCCCAATGTGAGGAGGGTGATATACAACGCTATATTATGGGCTAAACCTGTTAAGAGAGCGACTCCAGTATTCGGTAGAGTGGAGCCTTTAGAGAAAATCTAGGTTTCATCCAATTCAATCCTATAACCGGTGAAGTTTCCATTCCCGTAGAAGGTTTGATTATATATTTTCCTATCAAATCTATACCTAGGTTTAGCTCCATCTTTCTGTGTATAGATCGTTAAATACTTTTCATCCCATACGATAACCTCCTCCCTAGCATCACCACAGATATCATATACGAAAACTTTAGGCCCCCATATACTACCTATATGTGGATCTGGAAACTCGACGACCATATTACCATAGCAATCGTATAGTCCTTTAGGAGATGCTAAGAGTTCGGATCCATCACCAACCCAATTCACAGGTATCCACCCATACACTCCACCGAATATAGCGTAAACTATATCTCCATCTAGATTGAATATGAATTGATTTAACCCACCCCAGAACGTATGCCCGCATATAAGTTGTTCTCCTCCAGCGCCTATATATCCTAGCGAGAGTACTTGAGCATGACCTAGATAGTACTCCTTTATAGGTTCACCTGTCTCGGCATCTAGGAAGTGGAATCCTCCACTCTGATAGGCTAAAGCTAGTATAAGCCTACCCTTACGCCTATATATTACAGCACTATCACAGTGATCATATATATCTATATGCCATATAGGGGTACCGTCGTGATCGATGAGGGCATCTCCTACGAATACTTCTGTTCTTTTATCACCATCGATATCATAGACCAAGGGGGAGTGTATAAGCTTACCGTTGTAATGCCATAGCATCTCTAATCTATCCGTGTAAGCCCATATATTGTTGTATCGATCTTTAAGGAGGAAATCCCTATCGTTATCTAAACCTCTTAGATTGCATATAGTTATACAATCTCCGTTAATCCTACCGAAGAGTGTTTCAGGCCCCTCTACATATCCTCCACCAGCATACGATTCAGGAGTATCTGCCGCACGTATCACATTCCCTGTCGATCCGTCGAGTACTAGTATCCTAAAGTTCATACAACATATAACTTCGCATCTACCATCACCATCGAGATCATATACGGAGACAGGTAAATCTGACGTAACCTCAAAGTTATCGATCGACGGAGAACCTACCTGCCATAGAATCCTACCGTCTAGATCTATAGCGGTTAAGCATGTTATATGCTTATATATATCGCCTGGACCTATCTTCTCGTTCTGAGCGAATAGGAATTCGATCCGACCATCCCCATTGAGATCGCCTATCCTCAGAAATTTAGCGGCATAGCTACCGAGGGGGATCCTCCTATATATGATGGCTCTAGGAGTAACTGTAAGGAGGGGTGGATGATGGACGGATTCTATTTCAATAGGAATCCCACGTCTAAGCTTAAGATATCTCACGTAACTCTTCCCTTCACCCCTACCCTCCAAAACTATAGATAAATATCTTCCGTTTTTAGGTATCTGAAAGAAGCTTATCCTACGCTTTAGATCTTTAGACCCGGTGAGCCTTATATCCCCACACCTCCATAGACCTAGATCCGTACGTATGAAAGGTTCACCAGAATCCCCGAAGACCCATCTATCAAAGACGATCCTTACAGGATTCCTATTCTCATCCAAAACCTCTACTCTAGTCGATAAGAAATCCAGCTCACCCGTTCTACCGCAAAACCTAGTTTTCATCAGTTTGCATGAAGCTTCAACTTCGAAGGTAAAATACTCTCCCTCAGAGACCCTGATTAGAGGCTTATACTCAAGCTTCCATCCACCTTCACTACAGACAATCCTTACACCGCCATTCGGATCTAAGATGAAGGAGCTACCTCCAATCCTATCGGAAGACGCAAACCAGTTATAGAAGCCTTTACTAAAATCGAGGTTTTCGATGCTGCTAATAGAGTCTATTATAGGTCTAGACGGGAGACTCATAGTTAATCTAAACGGTATGATATGGATCTTAGAAGATTTAAGGCTAACCAACCATGACCACATTCAATTATAGAGGAATCCAACGCGACAGGGATGCGGATGTACTTTACGTATCGTAAGGTGCATACATTACAATACGATAGAGTAGGCAAATTTACCTTGTGATGTTCTTAAAAGATAACGAAACTTTTAATATGAGAAAATTGTAATATTCATTAGAATTCATATTGGAGATTTAGGAATTTTGAGGATTAGGTACTCATACTAACATAAGCTGAAACCATAATGTAACGCTCTATCGTTGCCGAAAACGAGCAGAAGAAGAGCGTACTAAACGATATAAAGTATGGAAACGGATATATCCCCCCTATTCTAATTACTGTATCTAAAGATGGTTAGAGTGAAGGATCTAGAGTTTAGTGTTAAAGAGTTTTCAGGCGCATTGGGAGATTTCGGACCTATAAACCCATTCATAGTAAGTTACATCGCGATATTAGGGTTAAACCCTGTAGGTGTGTTCTTAGCGATGGGGGTCGTAAATATAGCGTTAGGTTTCATATATAGGTTGCCGCTACCTGTCGAGCCGAAGAAAGCTATAGCTACAGCGGCTATAGCTGAAAGATGGAGACCTCAACAGGTATATCTAGCTGGCTTTGTCACAGGTATTGTATGGCTTATCCTAAGCCTTTCAGGTATAGTAAACATCTTAGCTAGCTTAACACCTATAACTGTTATACGTGGTATACAATTCGGACTAGCCATAATCCTCTTAAGAGAAGCTGTAGATTTTATGTTATCAAATTTACCGTTAGCCTTGATATGTATAGCTTTGATAGCCTTACTCTCCTACAAGTTTGAGGTCATCCCATCGGCTTTGGCTGTCTTTTCCCTAGGTTTAATCATAGCGCTACTATCCTCTAGCGATTTGAGATCTATTACTATAGGGTTAAGCGCTCCAGATATCTACCTACCATCTATATCAGATTTTACGTATAGGCTTGCTACGGTAGCTTTTTCGCAGATAATACTAACGTTCTCGAATGCTATCTTGGCTACATGCTTAGCAGTAAATGAAAGGTTTCCTAAAAGGAGGTTGAGGGAGGAGAAGTTAGCATTAAATATGGGTGCGCTGAATATCTTCTCTTCGATCGTAGGAGGAGTCCCTATGTGTCATGGATCTGGGGGATTCGCATCGCAATACTTCTTCGGAGCTAGAACTGGAGGATCCATGATTATGGAGGGGGTATTCGAGGTCGTTTTAGCGTTGATGCTAGCAGATCCGATGGTGAAAATCTTCAGAAACTTCCCATCTGCCGTCGTAGGCGCTATGCTATTCTTCGCATGCATAGAGCTATGCAAGCCTCTGCTGAATCTAGCTAAATCCGATAGATTAGGGCTGATACTGGTAATAGTCATAGGAGTAGTATCATCGATATGGGATTTAGCCTTAGGCTATATGGTCGGCCTAGCTATATTTTACCTATCTAGGTATATAGCCTCTAGGTTAAAATAGATGTTGTAAATCTCTTAATCCTTACGATACCAACACTAATCTTATACTCTGTATGATAAAACCGTTATAGGTTGTATGCAAGATCTCGTAGATAAGATATTGAAGCTCAAAAGAACGTTTTGACTTCTACCTATAAACAATATCAACATCCAGAGATACAGGATATAGCCGACTACGTGAATGATAGCATAGGTTTAAGCCGTAGAGTTATACTCAAAGGAGAGTGTAAGGTTATAGAATACCGTTATAAGCGGAAATATCTCATAACTTACATGCTAATCACTGAAGTTGCTGTAGGGTTATAAGGAAAGTTATCTGGGAATATCTATAGATACTATGTTGAAACTTTAGATCTTCACCATCTTGTTCTAGCCGTATTATAGCTTGTAGCTAGGAGAAGTGAGAAGAATATTACACCTGAGGAGTCTACGATGAAAGCTTCTCGAATACGGCACCTATAGATGAGAATATTACTGTAAATAGTATGACCGATATTGCTAGGCCATATATCTCACTGCTATTAAGTACATTGTAGTGGAATGCTAAGCTTGCCATAGATGCTGCGGCTAATCCTCTACCCATCATGATCGTTAATGTCCATGTTTTAAGCTTAATGATCAACGGTGCTTTCAGTAACGATATCTTAACCGCAAGATATCTTGCAACTACAAGGATCATGGATATAGCTAACCCTGTTATTATAACGCCTATATCATCGAATACGGAAATTACGCCTATAGAGACGAATAGAAATGTCCTCATAAGAAATGATATCTGAGATTGAAACGTTTTGATATCCATGCTAATAGCATTATGTTCAGGGCGAGGCCGTAACGAACCTATATTTCTTAGAGCTAAACCGAAGGAGAGCGAAGCTATCGGGCCGCTTCCACCCAGAATCTCAGATAGCCCGTATAGCAGTAAGGCTACCGATAACGTTAGAATATCTCTATACACCTCTCTATATATCACTTCTAGTATCTTAGACCATATCAAGCCTGCGGTAATACCTAAAAGACAGCCGATGGAGAAGTATGATAAAGTCTCCCTAGCTAAAGCCCATACAATCGATCCATCAACGAAGCTTAGAGGCATCTTCATAAGGGTTAAGCCTACGACTACGACGAATACATCTGTCAGTATGGATTCAAGGGTTAAGATGGAGGTTACTCTGCTATCTAGGGTAGATAGCCTAGTCACCATCGGAATCGTTACGGCTGAACTTGTACCGCCGACTATTACTCCGAGTAGTACTCCGCTATGGATATTCCAACCTAGGATTAAGGTAGAGAACCCGGCTACCGAGATTATAGATAATGCGAAGCCGGATAGAGCTAGGACAACAGCTCTTGATGCACCTGAAATTATGGATTTTAGATCGAAGCTCAATCCTCCGTCGAAGAGTATTGCAGCGATAGCTAAGGTTGATAGGAACCGCATAAACCCTCGAATATATTCTGGGTCTATCAGCCTTAGCATCGGACCAGTCAATATGCCTAAGCCTATCAATATTAGTAGATCGGGTATACCGATCTTCTTGAACGCTAGATCTGCTATAAACCCCATTATGAGGAATAATCCTAGAAGCGAAAATAGGGTGGGTATATCCGTAGCTGTCAAATCTTATAGCACACCTTAAATAGCTTATAGAATTATCGATAGGATAAAGGTTATATGAACCTTAAGGTGTGAATGGGGTAGATACCCCTAGCTAAACTTATGCAAACAGATTTTAACGGTAGATAATCTTACGATCGGAAGTTTAGTTAAGCTTTTAAATGGATCGCGTCTATCTACGGTTTCAGTATGATCTTTATAGCGTCATACTCATCTTTATGAAGAGCTACATGGAATGCTTCTTCGACCTCATCCAGCTTGAATATATGAGTTATGAACGGTTTAACCTGTATTCTACCTGAGGAGAGCAAGTTAACCGCTGTAGTGTATTCATGATATAGATTATTGGATGAAGACGTTACGATCCTCTCACCGCTTAGATCTAGAAGATTCAGCTTAAGATCTATACGATTTAACGCTACGAGAATCAATCTACCTCCTCTAGCGAGAGATCTTAAACAGCGAGTAACCGTAGATTCTGAGCATACAGTATCAAAGATAGCATCCACCCCTATACCATTAGTCTCCTTTAGAAGATTATCGTCGATATCCACCCTAGAGACGTCTATAACAGAGTCGGCGCCTAAATTTTCAGCTATCTCTAAAGGTTTACTTCTAACATCTAAAGCTATAATCTTAGATGCCCCCATAACCCTAGCTACTTGTAGGATCATAAGCCCTATAGGTCCAACCCCTAGAACCGCGACGGTATCACCAGGATTGATCCTAGCTCTATAGACTGCATGCACCGCTACGGCTAGGCCATCCAGCTGAGTGGCTTCTTCAAAGCTTACGTTATCCGGTATAGGATGAGCTTTATCATACCATAAAGCCATATACTCGGCGTATCCTCCAGGTGTATATTCTACATTTTTCCACCGTCCATCATGACCTATGTGGAGCATATCACTGCAAAGGTTATGGAGACCTTTTAAGCAGTAGTAACATTTACCGCAGGATTTAAAGGCTATAACTCCAACCCTAGATCCGATCATATCCTCGAATTCCGATGAACCTCCATCCACTACAAGACCTGAAACCTCATGCCCTAGTATAGTATTCGGGGGTACAGGCTCTTCTACGCCTAGAGTGTGTAGCGACCATGGATTCTCGCCCATAAAGTATCTCACATCGCTACCGCATATACCGCACGCAACTACCTTCAATAAGATTTCATCGATCCTAGGTTTAGGCGTAGGTATAACTTTCAGTTTCATCGTGAACGGAGCTTCGAGGATTGCAGCTTTCATATAATCTGGAATCGTGTATTTGGGCATCGTAAGCCACCGAGCATATCTTTCGATAACCTGCAGCAATATTAATATATCTGGGGTTGACTAGGCTTGATTTGGGGGTGTTACGGCTTGGAGGTTTTCAACGTGATTAAGAATCGTAGGACTATAAGGAGGTATAAGGTAGGTGTTGAGGTTGAGGAGGATAAGATTTTAAGGATGATGGAAGCTGGTAGGCTTGCACCTTCAGCCGGTAATAGGCAGCCTTGGAGCTTCATAATAGTCAAGGATAAGGATGTAAAGAGGAAACTTGTAGATGCGTGCAGAGGTCAGAGCTTTGTCGCTGACGCTTCGTTCATAGTGGTGGTACTCGGCGATCCAAATGCTTCTAGATGGTATAAGCAGGATCCCTTCATAGCCGCTAGCTTCATGACTCTCGAAGCTTATGAGGAAGGACTGGGTGTATGTTGGGTAGGGGCTTTCGATGAAGATAAAGTTAAGGAGATACTCGGTATACCTAAGGAGCTATCCGTTGTCATATTACTAACCGTAGGGGTACCGGATGAAAGCCCACCGCAGAGGCCTAGAAAACCTTTAGAAGAGTTATTCTATATGGATAAGTACGGGGTTAGATATATACCTAAACAGTGATTAGCCTACCCTTTTAAATCGGATGTAGATAGTTTCCCCTCCCTATTTTTCCTCATACGATGTTTAACTTTAATCCTTAAGAGTCAGAATACATTTCTAGGTAATATGTCAGGTTGGAAGCTAGCCATCTGAGGGTATCGATGATAGAATGTAGGTATGCGCTTGTTAGTAGTAAGCTTCCAGATCTGGATTATGCTTTAAACCCTTATGTAGGATGCGAGCATGGATGCGTATATTGTTACGGTAGATCTATGCTTAAGAGTAGAGTTGAAGCTTTATCGTGGGGTAGGTTTGTTAAAGTTAAGCGTAACATCCATAGGGTTTTAGCTAAGGAGATCGGATCTAGTAAATTCAGTGGAGTTGTCGGGGTTAGCACGGTTACGGATCCATACCAGCCGTTGGAGGCTAGGTATATGCTAACTAGGCGGTGTCTAGAGATTCTATCTGAAGCGGGTAAGCTTCACATATCGATACAGACGAAATCCGATCTTATAATTAGGGATCTAGATTTATTAAAGCCTGGTATGTTCGATGTAGGGGTAACCGTAACTACTATGGATGAAGATATCGCTAAACTGATAGAGCCTAAAGCTCCACCACCTTCTAGAAGAGTTTACGCTTTGGAGGAGGTTTCCAACCTAGGTGTGGAGACATGGATATTCTTAGGACCTATAATACCCTATGTGAATGATAGCTACGATAGCATCGAATTAGTGGTAGATAATGCTAGACGTATAGGATGCGAGATCGTATACGATAAACTCAACTTGAGGAGATGGGTTTTAGACTCTGTGAGGAGTAGGCTGGAGGGCTATGGGGATTACCCGGTTGATAAGCTTATCTCGTTAACTAAGAGGGATAGCGAGTGGTGGATAGAGGTGAGGAGACGTATAGAGGGGATATGCCGTGAGAAGGGTGTTAGATGTAGCTCTGCATATCCTTAGCTATCTGATCTATATTCCATCAGGGATAGGATTGTTCTAATAGCGTCTATACCAGATATAACCCCTATAAGTTTCGCATTATCTAAACTCGAAACTACATATACGTGATCGATATCCTTCTCGCACATCCTTTTAACGACGTCTAGAAACCTTTCATCTGGGGTAGCTATCGTGGGAACCCTTAAGCTCACGCTGGATAGATCCAATTCTCGCTTATACTCGGATATCGATATCAAATCTTCGATCCTTACGTAGCCTATCAGTCTAGACCCCCTATCAACCACCGGGTATACTCTAAAGTTGAAGTTTTTAGTAAACCTTAAAGCTTCCTCGACTGTAATATCCTCCGTCAGGTATATCGGGTTCTTCGTCATAACCTCTTCGACTTTAACGTCGAATAATCTAGCAGACGTATTCTCAGCTACTATATGGTATAACTCTTCTAAAGCTTTCTCCTCCTCAGCCATCTTCCTAGGCGGCTGAATATCTCCGTATAAAGATTTCATACCGGATACCATGTAACTTATCGAAGCCGATATGGTAGCAGGTATAATCGATTGCGGACCGCATGTCTCAGCTACGAACGCTACACTAGCTAGTAGAGTTTTATTCGATGCAGCCATAAGAGCAGCCATACCCGATACGGATAGGAGATAGGAGTCGCATAAGCCTCTAGGGATCACTAGATATAGCACATTACCAAGGAGCGCGCCTACGACTATCGATGGTATGAAGAGCCCTCCGCTTCCACCGAAGTTTAAAGTTATGGATGTAGCTATAATCTTAGCTAGTATGATGAGAGAAGCATACGGGATCGATGTGAACGCTCCAGATAAAGCTCTACTTACGATATCGTATCCAATACCCATAGCTTCAGGTGTTACAAGCCATATAATCGATAGTATAGCCCCGCCTAGTAAGGGTAGAACAATACCCTTCTGATTCTTCGAAATCCTCTTAGCGATAGATCCTATACGTATGAATATCTCTATAAATACCACAGCTATCAATCCTGAAGCTAAACCTTCCACCAGAGGTATCGCTAGAGACCATGGCGTTATAGGATATACCACCTGCTGCTTGAATTCTATTATAGACTCCCATCCTAGGATCGAAGATGCTACCATGTACGCCGGTATAGATGAGCAGAGAGCTGGTATAAAGAGATCCTTCTCTATATCGCGTTTATAGGGTATCTCTAAAGCGAAAAGTATAGCCGTAAGCGGGGCTTTAAATACAGCACTTAAACCCGCTGCACTACCTGCAAGCATCAATCTACGTATAATGTACGGCTTCATACCCAGCTTATCCGCTACCCATGAAGCTAAACCTCCACCTAAGAGTAGGCTTGGACCTTCTAAACCCGCACTCCCACCCAAACCTATGGTTACGGATGAAGCCATACTCTTAGATACTATATCCCTAATACTTATGAAGCCGGATTTAATATGGTAGGCTTCCAGAACTTTATGGGTACCACAACCGGTTCTTTTATCCTTCGAAAAACTATGGACTATAGCGTATGCCGTAGGGATACCTATAACGGGTAGTAGTACATATACTGGAAGCCATTGCATCAGAAGCCTAGAAGTACTAGATATGATATGGAATATCAGAATGAATGCTGATATAGCTAAGCCTATACCTGCTCCGAGTATAGATGAAAATATAGCTAGTTCTAGGGATTCCTTCTCATCAACGTATCTAGCTAGTTTACCAGAGAGCTTATATCCTAAACGACTCTGAAGTAGACTGAATCTCAATGGGTATATCTACCTCAGGAGGTATGGGATACGTAAACACCAAGATAAGTTTTAGGATCTAGCGGAAGTATGGGTTTCCATACCTATCTCTATAGGTTATACGATCTATAGGTATCCTAGGTGTCGGTTTAGGCTGTCTCCTAGGATATCCTACCGGTATTATCGCTATAGGTTTAACATGATCCGGTACCGAGAGCGTACGTTTAACCCTATCATCATCGAAAGCTCCTATCCAGCATGTACCTAAACCTAAAGCGTATGCGGCTAACAGCAGATTCTCTACAGCAGCTGCTGCATCCAGTATAGCGTATAGACTCTTACCCCTCTCACCGTACCTTTGAGCAGATCTTTCAAGGTTTGCGCATACGATTATGACTACTGGCGCTTCCGCTATGAAATATTGACCCCAGGAGGCTTCGGCTAATCGAAGCTTCACATCGCTATCCTTAACTACGATGAAATCTCTAGCCTGCATATTACCGGCTGAGGGGGCCCATTGAGCTGCCTCTAATAGTCGGTTAATAACGTCCTCTGGAATAGGGTCTGATTTGAACGTTCTAACGCTACGTCTACCGGTTATAGCTTGAAATACATCTATAGACATGAAGCTTAGTTCACCACGATATGATCATGTAATGGATACCTAAATAAATGCTTACCCCTATATTATCCACCGGTCGTCGAGCCATTCGATTTCATCGACGTTCGGTGATAATATGGAATCTATCATCGCTGTTTCGATAGCTAGCACCGTATGCTCAGCATCGGCTTTAACTGTATACTTTTCACCTTGATCGATCTGGATCTCCCTACCATCGACATCTACCTTAACCTTACCGAAAACCACATAGATCGTTTCATCGGCTGGATGTCTATGTAATGGTATCCTATACCCCTCTTTAACCAGTATCTTTTTATAAATATATGATGGATTCGATTCGATAAGCTTCTCGTAGCCCCATGGTTTATCCTCCCTGTATGCAAATTCCTTACGGACCTCTTCCAGATCTTTAATCGTATCTATAGACTTCCAAAATGTATCGTATGGCTCCATATAGTATCCTAGTAAACCTGATCTAGCTAGCTTCGGGAATACATCTCTTTCAAGATCCGATGGAGCCTTAGGTTTACCGATAAACCCTAATAGATCGAAGCCCTCGTTCACGATGTAGAAGCCACCGTTTATATAGTATGGTAGCTGAGGCTTCTCTACGAATCCTATGATTTTATCCCCGCTAAGCTCCACTATACCGTATGGACTCCTCATAGTAACTATGAACATCATAGTAGGATATCTAGCGGATGAGGAGATCATCTTCCTCATATTCAGATCGGTTACTATATCCCCGTTTGATACGAGTATATTGCATCTAGGTTTAAACCTCTCTAGAGCGGTAGCTACAGCACCCCATGTACCTATAGGATCCTCCTCTACGGAGTATTCTATACGTACATCGTTCCATCTATCGCCGTATCTATCCTCTATCTTCTCATGGAGATACCCCACTAAGAGTATAACACGATTTATACCAGCATACTTCATATCTAGTATCTGTTTATCGAGTATGGTGTATCCATTCTTTATCTCTATCAACGGTTTAGGGGTGGAGTCTGTTAGCGGTCTAAGCCTTCTCCCCAGACCCCCGCATAGTATCATCCCTATCGTTTCTCGAGGAGTAGGATGCATCAATCTTCGACCCCCCTATGTAAGCGTAGCTCTAGATCGCGATGAGAAGCTACAGACCAAAACCTACCGAGGATCCTCTCTAACCCGTTAGGCTTCCTTTCCTCAAGCCATAGATCTGCATAGATACTAGATAGACTGATATAATCTGAGATAGAATCGTATCCATCGATCTTCTTCAAACCTACTTCGATACATCTCCTTAAGAAGTCTAGATCTCTAGGCAGGCTAAGACCCGATATAGTCTTAAAGGTAGATCTCCAATATTCGTATACGTTCTCCTTACCCTTAAGCTTAGATCTAGGCTGGAATAAAGTAGGTTTCAGGTATTCAGCTACCTCCATCTTACCTAGGGATCTCCTAACATCGACTATACTCCTATGCTCGCCCATTAAGGCGGACCATTTATCCTCCCATCTACCTTCACCTTCACCATACTCTATAGCTGCTAGTATGAGGGGTTCTATGAACGAGAATAAGCATTCCTCTCCGTCATCACCCCACGCCGTTATCATGAATCCATCTACACCCTCTTCTCTCGCCGCATCGAGGAAGTTCCTAAGATTGGTTAGAGCTATATCGAAATCTGGGTAATACCTATTCCAGTTAGCTAACCCAGGACAGACGAACTGCTTCAACCCCCTCTCTGAGAAAAGCCTTATCTTACGTTTAAAATACTCCTTAGATTCCGAACGGTAATCCCAGTTAGCTACGATAACAGATTTCCATAGATCGGATTCCATAAGCTCCCTCCATATAGATGCCTCTCTCTCCCTTAAATACATACCAGATATCATATCACCCCATAGCACAGGTATCTTCCCCCTACGTCTAACTCTATCCACTACCTCTCTGTAGAATTCTAAGTATAGCTTCGGGCCTTCAAACCTCTCGGTGGCATCTAGGCTTCTACCTCTACCTAGAGCCCACGTCTCATCACCGCCTACATGTATATAGTTAGATTTAGTCTGATCCAATGCATCTTCGAGTAAAGTCATAGCGAAAACTCTAGCTTCTTCGTTCGAGATATCTAGGCATCCCTCCTCCGGTCTATGCCATTCACTGAATCTTCTGAAGCCCGGTAGCGTTAGTATATTCTCCATATGCCCTAGAATCTCTAGCGAGGGGAAGACATCTATCCCTAATTGCGATCCATACGATACAATCCTAGACCATTCATCGCATGTAAGTCTACCTCTATCTACACCTATCTCCGGATACGATTTCCATGGGAATAGATCCTCCACATATACGGCTAGATAATTATATTTGAATAGGAATAGTAGCCTTAGAAGCTTCTCAAAGTATTCAAGCTTAGGTACGCCTCCTCTAGCTATATCTAAATGGAAACATCTGAAACTGAAATCGAACTCCTCCTCTATAGATACTTCGGGTAAGTATCCCGGCTTCAACCTTGCTAATTGTATTACCGTAGCGTAGTATACTTTCCTATCACCCCATACCTCTACACGGTTCTTCTCCACATTTAGACCTATACCTTCACCTTCAACTTCTTCTATAAACCATCTGCCTCTAGGTACCTTAAACTCTCTAGACAGGAATTCAGGTAGGTTATCGAAGCCATCGAATTCAAACCATCTACCCGTGAACTTCAGAGTTTTAGGTTGGGGGACTATCTCCACTTGCATCGATGAGGAAATTAGCATGCAACCTATATAAGATTGATCCTTCGGAACACAAACGAAACAACTATGCATAGAATCTACTTCAAACTAGGTAGATTTCTTAAAACCTTCTCCACAGCATATACGTATTCGTCGAGTAGATCTGTACTCACCCTACGATGCAGTACTGGTAGACATACGGTGCGACGACATATCCTTTCAGATTCAGGACATATACCTTTCTCGTATACAATCTTACGGCTTACGTAAGGCGCATCGAACGGATATCCCTTAGCCCATACATTCCTCTCCTCGTATATAGGATTCCAGTATACTGGGAAGTATCCGCGCATATCTGTCGCGTAGAGGCCTTCAGCTCTTAAAGCTTCCATAAATCGACTTCTCGGCACCATAGTTTTATCTGCATGATATTGGCATATATATCCATACCATAGACGTTCAGTTCCAGGTTCTTCATAGGGAGGTTCAAATACGCCTTCCAACTCCTCTCCGATCTCTAAGAGAGCCCTAGTTATATACATCATGTTGCTTCTCCTGATGGAGTTCCATTCATCTAGATGGCGAAGTTGTATGGAAGCTATAGCTGCAGCCAGCGGATGTATACGATACTTGAATCCGAAGCATGAAGGAGCCATATCTGTATCGATCCGATGGTATCTACGATACTTCTCCATCTTAAGCTTAGGTATACGTTCATAATGTCCTAGGAGGCATGCTCTCTCATAATACTCCTCGTTACTGGTTATCAATATCCCACCTTCTATACCAGTCATAAGCTTACTAGCTTGCAAGCTGAAGCAGCCTATATCGCCTATAGTGCCTACCTTCTTACCTCTATATCTAGCACCGTGAGCATGGGAGCAATCTTCTATCACGGCTATACCGTGATCTTCTGCGATCGATAGGATTTCATCCATAGACGCTACTGCGCCGAATAGATGTACGACTACTATAGCTTTCGTCCGATCGGAAATCTTACGCTTAACATCTTCAGGATCTATACATCCAGATTTAGGATCTACATCGCAGAAGACAGGGATAGCGTGTAGAGCTAGGATCGGAGCTACCTGTAGATGCCATGTATAAGCTGGCGTTATAACCTCGTCTCCAGGTTCTACGCCTACGGCGAAGTATGCTGAATGAAGAGCTGAAGTCCCGTTATTATGAGCTAAAGCAAATCTAACGTTATGGTAGGCTGCGAACTCATGTTCGAACCGTTCGATAGGCGAATATACATCTCCGCTATCCAGTACTTCGCATACAGCCCTCTTCTCCTCATCCGTGAATACGGGCCATCGAGAAGCATAGGCTAACTCATCGATTCTAGTTAAAGCCTTCTCGCCACCTAGCAGAGCTAACCGTTCAGTCATATCCAATGATTATACTACCCCGATATCTAGATAAAACTAGTTATTAAGCAATCTGAGTTGTAGGCGCCGGGGAGGGGATTTGAACCCCTGATCCCCCATGGGGGGAACCGGATCTCGAGTCCGGCGCCTTACCGGGCTAGGCTACCCCGGCTACATAGTTGATTCGGATAGATTCTTAGGGGGTCATTTAAGTTTTGCTTAGACCGAGGTACGGCGAATTCTTCGACTACCTTCGAAGCTGGTATATGGAGGATTATAGCGAAAAGGTGATCTTAGATTTCATCTCATACATCCGAGTTGAGTTGAGAGGGTTAACTACAAGGGGGGTAGTCGAGTATGTTAGGCGTTCCGCTGAGCTTGCTTCAGCTCTGGAGGTTAGCGGTTGGCCTAAGCCTGGCAATGTTCATAGATTTAGGGATCGTAGCGATGTTCGTTTCGAACATTTCATAGCTGGATCGATCGCTTTAGGGAGATCGATCGGAGTCGCTGCTTTGAAAGGTGTTATGGTGGCGAAGGGTAGGCTACATCTATCGAAGTTAGGTGTTGGGAGGCTTATCAGAAGAGCTGTCATAGATGTTATATCATCGCATTATGGTGGGAATACGCATCTAGGTGTATGCCTATTGTTTATTCCTCTTTCGATAGCGGCTGCTAAAACGTATATCGAGGAGGGGGGATTCGGGGTTGAAAGTTTAAGGAGGAATATCGATGATATTATGCGTTCGACAACTCCGATTGATGCTGTAGAGGTTTATAGAGCTATAGCTATGGCTAGCCCTCCTCATAGGATGGGGAGAGCTGGTTATGGGAGAGCTCCGGATGTGTATGATAAGGATGCTGGTAGGAGGATCCTTAGGGATGGTATAACCCTCTACGATGTTATGTCCGAATCGTCATTCTACGATAGTATCGCTAGGGAGCTCGTAACCGGTATGGAGATATCTTTCGAAGTAGGATTTAGGGAGTTGATCGAAACCTTCGAATCGACGAGAGATATAAATACTGCTACCGTCCATACGTTCCTGAGGATACTCTCCATGTTTCCAGATACCTTTATCGCCAGGAGTGTTGGAGTTAAAATTGAAGATGATATAAGGAAGGCTGTAGAGGTGGGTATCGTGGAGACTTTATGGATATCGATGGAGGCTGGGAGGATACTGGATATGGGCGGTTTGACTACTGAGGAGGGAAGGGAGGCTTTATGGAAGTTCGATGAAAAGCTACATAGTCTTGGTAGGGAGTATAATCCAGGTACAACCGCGGATTTAACTGCTTCATCTCTGATGATAGCTTTATTGAACGGTTTGAAATTCTAGATGGCGGGTGAGGTGAGCTGGTAGAAGCTCGTGAGGGGGATTTCCTCGAAACTATCGAGGGCTTGATATTCGATGTTAAGGGCCTCATCCATCCACCGGATAGGGTTATAGCGTATCTAAGGTATTTTGAGGATTCAGCTGGGGATAGGGTAAGGTTCGGTAAGAGGTATGCTAAGGTTTATTCTTTAAGCGATAGGGATAGGATTCTCGGGGAGAGGTATCCGCACTACATCTATTATGATCATGTTTTCGATGAAAGGATGGAGGGTGTACCTAGGGATTATATACTGAAACTCTATAAGCCGGTGGAGAAGGCTTCTACCCTATCTAGTAGGGATGACCTTGATATCGTGGAATACCAAGCGGTTAGGTTAATCCAGGTTATCCATGATTTTACAGGTGTTTCTCTAAGCTATATAGGTGTCTCAGGTTCGATACTGGTAGATCTACATAGCTTCGAATCAGATATAGATATCATCGTATACGGTAGGAGGAACTGTTTATCCGTATATGATGGATTAAAGATTCTACTAGGCGAGAAGAGAGGCGGTTTCTCCCCATATAGCTTGAACGATCTGAAGAGATTGTACGATTTCCGCTCTAGGGATACATGGATGCCTTTCGAAAGGTTCTATGAGGTTGAATCTAGAAAGGTTTGTCAAGGAAGGTTTCTAGGTAGGGATTTCTTCGTAAGATTCGTGGTTGATTGGGATGAGGTTGGAGAATCTTACGGGGATAGATTATATAGGTTTATAGGTTATGCTAGGGTAAAAGCTAGGGTTGAAGATGATTCTGATTCGATATTCACTCCATGTAGATATACGGTATCGAACGTAGAGGTCTTAAGCGGCGTTAAGGATGTTAAGCCGTTGATCGAGGTTACATCCTTCAGGGGGAGGTTCTGCGGCCAAGCTAGGAAAGGAGAGAGCGTGATAGCCGAGGGGAGGGTTGAGAAGGTTATCGAGAAGAGCGGATACGAATATTACCGGCTAGTTATAGGTAATAGGCCATCAGATTTCATGGCGATCGGAGAATCCTAGGTAAGCGAGCTTTACATCCCTAGATCCTGATAGGTGTATCGATACGATTTAACGTTTTAGAAGGCTACCGATGTATATAGCACTTATTATAGATTCTCTGGGAATAAAGGCTTGAAACCCTTCTCTTTAGCGTACTCTACAGCTTTGATCTGTTCCTCGGATGATAGCCTTCTAAATCTTGCTGCTGAGTTTAACACCATAGGCCATAATCTTACATCGCATGGTAGCGAGTATGTAGCTACAGGCTCCTGGGATAACGTGAACCATACGGCTAGATCTATATCGCTCTGATCGTCTAGTGGTTCATACCAAGTCGAGTACCTCCTCTCACCTCTCCATCTACCCTTAGCTATAGCCTTTATAGCTATCACGGCTATATCGCGTTCAGCAGCCTCATTTAGTATAGGTCTGAAATCGTTCTCAGGTGATGGAGCCGTCATGCTAGCAAGGTTTACGGGTAATAGTACGGAGTCGAAATCGAATAGCTTTAAAGCTTTCAGGAGGATACGCATATCTTTATGCCCTGTTATACCTAGGTATCTCGTCAACCCTGTATCCCTAGCTTCTATAAACGCTTCTAAAGCTCCTCCGCGATCGAAAGCCTTCTCTATATCTGTAGGTTCACCTAGAGCATGCATCTGGTATAGATCGAAATACTTCAACCCAAGCCTATCTAAGCTACTATGTAACTCTCTCAATGCTCCATCCCTACTACGCTCTAGAGTTTTCTCCGCTATGAAGAGCTGACTCCTATATCTTTGAACCCATCTAGATAACCTAACCTCGGCTTCACCATAACTTGGAGCTACATCCACTATATTCACTCCATAGCTTAAGGCATATTCGATAGCTTTATCTGCTTCCTCCTGGCTCAGCCTACCTACACCGCATCCTCCAAGCGTTATTACACTAGCCTTATATCCTATACGACCTAGATACCTCCTCTCTAGGAGAGACATAACGATCAACTCAATTCGAACCTGCTATACTATTTAAACGCTGCTACATCTATCAAGTACGGCATACTTAGAATCGCCATAGACATAAGAGCAGAGAAACCTCCACCAGCTACTCTACCCACGTTTCTATATATCCAACATTATATCACGATACTTCTGAGAACCTAACCCAACCTTCTCCGCTGCTTCGAGGAGTACCCTCCAATCAGTACCCCTTATCTTCATAATTTTATCCGATCCAGACTCTAATGCTCCAGCATCCTCAGCGGCAGATCCAGGTATACCTGGAGCCGCTATTATCTTATCGGCTACGAGTCTATCTATAGCTACAGGATCCTTAGAGGCGAATATACCTTGATCCGGTACTATAGGTGTATCCACTCTTCTACCGCAATCGCATTGAGGTGTTATCTCCACCGCTACATTTATGTATGCTATCCTACCCTTCAACGCTTTCGATACGGCTAAAGCTGAATCCGCTATACGATACTGGGTTTCTGGAGGTTCTGTTCTTTCAGCGGTGAAAGCTTTTCTAGGGCAGATATTAACGCATATAAGGCATCGATTACATTTAGCGGGATCTATCATAGGCTTACCGTTTTTAAGCTCTATAGCGTTTAGCTTACAGTGTTTTATGCATAGACCACATCCATCGCATAACTCTATGTTCAATGATGGACCTGAATGGAAGTGTATCCTACTTTTACCTGCACGGCTTACACATCCTACGCCTATATTCTTTATGGAAGCTGCTAAACCTGCTGAGCCGTGAGCTTTAACCCTAGCTAACGATACTAGGAAATCGGAATGTGCTATAGCTGAAGCTACTCGCGTCTCCTTAAGCCTTAACCCATCTATCTTTACTTTAACTTCATCCAAACCCCATAATCCATCGGCTATCACTATAGGTGCACCTAGAGTTTCTGATGTAAAGCCGTTAGCTATCATCTCACGTATATATCCTTCAGCAGTACCCCTACTACTAGATGGGTTATGACCTACAGTCTCGGTCACGAATGGCCTACCACCTCTAGCTTTAACTATCTCGACTACCTTCCTAACGTACGCAGGTCTAAGATACCTTACACTACCATATAGACCTGGATGAATCTTTACGGCGACAATATCGCCTGAACTTATACCTTCAAGTACACCGGATTCTTCAAGCAGTCTCTCCAACTTGGAAAGTATATCCATGCTCGTAGCTCTATAATTCACCCAGAATACATCGTGCATAGGTATAATGTTAATGGTGATAAACGGTTATAAATTTTCAGGGTACTCATCTAGGTAGAGCTTTAAAGCCTGATCTCTCATCTCGAGCTAAGTATTTCGATAGATTAGGATTAACGATTATAAACTATTATAAGGATTCAAGTCTATATGGAAGATGATGAATTAAATTCACAGTATACCTAAAATTAATGGGTAAAAATAAGTATATAATGTGGAAATTAGATATAAGAGTTAAGATCAGATTATCCTTCAGATTCTTTATGTATATATTATAAATAATAATCTGTAATTACAAAGTTGCATTATCATACTTATATGGAAACCTCATAATTAGCTATGATTAAAATATATTTTCGAACGATAGATAATTGTATGAAAAAGAGAAAAATGTATTGAACTATTTTTATTACATTATGGTTAAGGTTGTCGCTAGCTGGTGTAAACCAGTTATTATTAGGGCTGGTCCTGTAGCTACAGTCAAGCCTATAGCGAAGGGCATAGCTACATCTTCATATAGCTTTGCTCCCCCTATCCTCATAACGATGACTTTAGCTATATAGGCTACTAGAGCTGGTGTTAGGACGGGTATCATCATCCAACCCATACCCATCGTTACACCCGCCGGGTTTAACGGGAACCATGGATATCTAGCGTGCAATGCGTAAACTATACACACTATCGCCGCACCTATAGAGAATAATATCCACTGTGAGGTTCTAGGTCCTCCAGCTGATAAGCTACCCCTCCAGTAATCTCCTATCTCTGTTATACATGCGTATGTGGGGCCCCTCTGATAGTAGTTATGAGGTGCACCTGTATAGTTGAATATCGATAGGTTTAGTGCTCCGAAGCTATGCCATAAAGATACTAGGTAGAATATGGATACAGGCACGCAAACCACTACCGCTATTATCGTTCCTAACAAAACATGCTTTGCATGCAGACCTTCCAGCGAAGCAACCTTATAGCTCTGTAGTAGCGAAGCGACGGGAGTAGATCTTACGACGGTGTAGTACCACGGATAATCGCTTCTAAGTATAAGGTATCTAGCTTGCAGATCCCTTACGAAGAATGGTGATGATGGATCGGCTACAAACCAGTGTCTGAATGTATATGTCCAGTTGTGAGCCCAATAGTTATCGTTTATCGGATCGGCTATTATCCCATACTCAGCAGCGACTCTAGCTCTACACATCATCCATATCATGTACATCAGGTAGTTTATGAAACCCCATACTACGGGTAGATTCCCTAAGCTTGCATACCACCATAAAGCTACGGAGATAACCATGAAAAGTATTAAGCCTAGCAGTTGCCATCTATATCTTAGCGGTTCTCTAGCTTCGACTTCAGGTGGAGCCCTCCCTATAAGGGCTCTTATACTATTAATGAGTTCACCTCTGAACGTTACTAGGATCGGGAAGAATACTAACGCATATCCAGCACCGAAGGATATAAACGCTACAGCACCCCATGTATAACACCACCTCTGCATATTAGGCCCAGTCCAACTACGATATGGCGTGTGAATAAAGCTGTGTAGAGCTGTTATGTTACCTGCACCCTGGGGCTCCCAGTATCCTAACCAAGACATTATAGGCCACCATACCCAATGGAATATTATCGCCGTAACTATATAGCTGAAAAGTGTCTTCACAGGTACTAGGAATGATGCACCTATCCAGAATACATCGAAGTTGAAGCATATGGGGGCTAAAGGTATTATAACATATTGAGTTAGATCGAAGCCCATATTGGTACCTCCAGCTGCGTACGGTGGTGGTGCTATTCCTAGTCCTGGTAGTGTCCATGCCCAATACCTATATATTGCTAGGAATCCTATTAGTAGTCCTAGCCATAGCCATACGTTTTGGAATAGCCTTGTCCTCCCATCTACTTTCTCGTATGCCATATCTATTAGTTTTGCTGCTGCAGTCGCATGCGGGAATGGCAACGCTTCTATATCTATCCATTGTCTTCTCCATAGTGTTGCGAAGAATGCGAACATTAGATAGTATGGTATTAATCTTGCTGTGTGGAATAGTAGTGCAGGCATCCATTCACTCCATGGTACTGGTCCACCATACATCCATGACTCCCATAGCTTATCGTTGAATGGGTCGGGACCCCACTGCCAATGGCAAGGCTTAAGATACTCGAGATTCCACCTGTGGAATGCAGGTATCTGCCTAGCAGTACCCATCATGGTGAATATTTCTAGTATTCCGTAGTGGCTTGGTATTAGCCATGTAACCCATATCATAGATAATATTATTACCAGTTCATGTTTCGTAACACCTATCTTTGATAGTAGTGTTCCTAGAACAGATATAGCGAGAGGCCAGAATAGTACGAAGCTCATACTACCAACCCAACTATTACTCCACGCTTCGCTATTCAACCCCCAGAGAACTCCTCCAGGCGTGAATAACGCTATCAACTGTATGAAGACCGTTATCAGAGCGGTTAAGATCGCACCGACGATAAACGCAGTAGGACGCACGATAACCTCAACAGGCTTCCCAGACATAGCCTAGATACACTTCTATAAAGAGTACGGTATATTAAGCTTTCGCATAACACATGATGCTATTAATATCAGCTACTTAGGTATATTAGGTTTCAGTATTAAATTCGATTTTACCGGAATAATTCATTCCATGTTTCCATTATCTTCTTTGCTTTATCGAAGCTTTCTACGGTTATAGAGAATATTACTCCTGTTCTCCCTCCTATTCTATCCATAGTATCTGCTATGGTTTTAACCCATTCATCGATGGGTTGATCCTGT
>Ga0185307_1000126_pt1 | contig 52488 bp, 50 predicted proteins | sample LHCtaG_FD_128010 | JGI IMG/M metagenome (GOLD analysis project Ga0185307, IMG submission 128010) | Hot spring microbial communities from Little Hot Creek, USA to study Microbial Dark Matter (Phase II) - LHC4sed_matched (SPADES... | ecosystem: Environmental > Aquatic > Thermal springs > Hot... | reverse complement strand
TTTCTGTTGATCCTAGTGTTCCCCACCAGCCCATTATCCATCCTATTACTCCTATTGCTATTACTAGTGTTACTGCTATTAGTATTACTACTGCTATTATTGGCTCTATACCTTTTGAGAGATTCATATCTATCTACCATCTCTTTATCTCTATGTCTTATTCTGTTTATAAATTCTATAGTTTTTTGTTTTTTGAACTTTTCGTTTATTTTGCTGTTGCTGTTTTTATTAGTGATGTGTATACTGTTCCTGTTTTTAGATATAGTTTTACTGTGTACATTGTCCCTGGTGTGTATTGTTTGTTTAGCGGTATCTCTATCTCTTCTTCTTTTCCTATGCTTATAACTATTTCTTGGCTAAGGTCTATTGTCTCTATTCCTGTTATCTCTACCTTGTATATCTCTGCATCTTTTTCCCCTATGTTTAGAGCCCTTATCTTTAGAACCCATCTCTCATTGTTTTGCTCTATTGCTATCTCTGTTATTCTTAATATCTCTGGTCTCCACATCAATGAGTTCAGCGTTGTTGTTATCCATGGTATAGCAGCTAGTGTTGTTGTTATTGCTATTGATAGAAGTATTATTATTGCTATAAATCTATTCATTCTATACACCTAGATATGCCAGCGTTGCTGTTATGGATAATGCTGATATTATTGATAGTATTGCTGAGTGTAGAAATCCTGCAGCTATTGTTGTTTGTGATGCTTTTCCAGCTATTAGCCCCATTATAAAAGAGTTTATAATGTTTCCAAGACCTATAACCATTACCAATGGGGCTGCTGTTTCTAGCGATATATTTGCCATTGTTAGCAACATATATAGTATTATTATAGGCATTGTTGCAAGCATTACTGCTCCAAAGTATGGCAGAATCACCTGTGTTCTCATCCTCCTCCTAGTCTCTTCCTCAAGCTCACTTAAAATCTGTGTAAATCTCGCCAAGACATCTATAACCTCTGGAGAGCCACCTCCAACAATTATAGAATCTGCTAAGAATCTAAAAGATGCTACTACAAACCACTCCTTAACACCTTTAAGAGCTCTTCTAAGAGCATCCTCTAAGCTAAAGCCTATAGAGAGAGCAGCAGCTGCTCTAGAGACTATGGGTGTAAGGCTTCTATAGTCTCTGGAAGACAGCATCAATATACATTTCTCTGGACTTAAACCAGTTTTTCTAACCTCGCTTAAATCTCTAAGAAAATCTGCTGTTGACTTTATAACACCTCTATACCCCTTAACCATAGATCTATATAGAAACCATGTAGGTATAGATAGAGTTAAAACAGCTGTTGTAGCGGATATTATAATAGATCTAACTATTCTAAGGCTTAGCGGAGCAGAATATAGAAATATGTCTATACCGCCAGTAAATATAAGCATTATAATGAATACAGCTATAGATGCTGGTATAAGTGTAAATAGAAATGAATATACCTTTCCATAGCTTATAGGCGTCCTTGGCTGATTCAAATGAATAGCAAAGATTATGCCTATACCCATCAAAGGCAAAACAAAGAAGTTGTATAGAGAAGGCATAGATATATCCATAGATATAGAAACCTCACCAGGAGACCTCATAGCCTGTGCAGCTGTAAGAGCACCAGAAACAGCAAAGAATACGAAAAGCGTTACAGAAACAATTACACCGAAAATTATATAGATCTCTAAATATGATTGAAGCCTATTCATAACAGCTTTAACCTCATTAGCCCTAGCCTCAAAAATCTCCCTTGTTCTTATCTCAAGATAGTGAACAACATCACCACCACTTCTAAGAGTAGTTGTATAGCCAAGCATAGTATCTCTAAACCTAGAGCTTGGATGGCGAATAGCTACATTCTCAACAGCTGATACAGGGTCATCGCCAAACATCTTAATCCTTGTTATAATCCTCTGAGCCTCTCTTCTAATAGCCTTGAAAACCCTTAGCTGGGAAACCCTCTCAACAATTTTCTCAAAACTATACCCACCTCTAACCATAGTCGACATATATGCCATAGAGAAAGGCAGCTCATTCTCAACCTCAACCCTTCTAATAGAAGCCAATATACCTGGATATGACAATCTATATGAGAAAACCAGAATAGGTATGATTGCAGCTATGAGTATAGCTATAACCATATATATAAGTGGAGGAGGTGCAAAGAAGTATAGAAGAACAACAGTTAAAACACAGAAAATAGCTGTGAAAACAGTCAATGCTATTGTTGTAGCAGCATATTTAACAGGGTGTATAGAGAGAGCAGCTCTATCTATAGCTTTATCAAGCTCAAATGTCTTTACAAGACCTCTTCCCCAAGACTCGAAAAAGCTAAGTGAAATAGCTGTAAAAACCTCATCTATAGTCGGTATCCTGTATCTTCTTACAACTCTCAACTGTTTCTCTTTCTCTAGACCAAGTTTCCTCTCCTCTTTTCTTTTAAAAAGTTTTATAAAAAGTTTTGGAAGCTTCATTAAACCACCTAGGCATTGTATTGACCGATAATCCTTAGAGTGTTTATGGGGTCTACATAGTATCTATAGATATATGTTGAAACAGATTTATAGTCGTTTTTACCTGTCTTTACAAGCCACTCCAATAAAGCTTTCCTCTTTTCAAGCTCCTCTAATAAGCTATCTATTGAAAATCCTGTTAACTCACTTATTCTTCCAAGCATAACACTGTTTCTAAGATCTATTGAGAAGCTATCCTCTATAGGATTCCACCTAGCAATCTCTATATAGTTGTTAAAGTCTTTAACCTCCCATACATTTGTTATCCTTCTAGCAGGTCTTATCCTACCTTTTTCATCTCTTATCTGAACTCTTCTAATAACCATAGCAATGTTTATTAAAGGTATATATGATTCTGGAATATTCATAGGCTCTGATGTAAGTCTCTTTACAGCTGCATCTATATTCTCTGCATGCAATGTTGTCATACCACTATGCCCAGTTGCTATAGCTTGGAAAAGAACAAATGCCTCCTCACCCCTAACCTCGCCAACTATTATCACATCGGGTCTATATCTAAGAGAAAGCTTAACGAGATGAAATAGAGATACCTCACCAACACCACTACCTATATAAGATGGTCTAGAGACAAGCTGAACCCAATTATCATGAGGAAGCCTAATCTCAGGGGTATCCTCAATAGTTACAACTTTATATGTTGGTCTAAGAAGCGTTGCTAGTGCATTAAGTGTAGATGTTTTTCCAGCACCAGTTACACCAAGTATCAAAGTGGTTAGTTTATAGTCCATTGCAAGCCAGAAATAAGATGCTATATCAGGTGAAATTGTTTTAAAGCTAATCATATCAGCTATTGTTATAGGCGATTCGCTAAACTTTCTAATTGTAAATGTAGAACCTGATGTAGAGACCTCTTTTCTAAATGTTGCAGCAAGTCTATGCCCACCAGGTAGAATAGCGTCTAGAACTGGATATGCAACAGAGATATGTTTTCCAGCCATATGTGTAAGCTTAAGGATATATTCATCAAGCTCCTCCTCACTAAGAAACTCTATATTTGTTGGTATAGATTCATATTTTCTATGCCATACATAGATAGGTTTTCTAGGGCCGTTGCAAGATATATCCTCTATATATCTATCTCTGAAAATTGGATCTAGAATGCCATATCCAACCAAATCCCTTTCAATATAATACTCTATTTTACTCCATGAAAGACCAGGGGTTTTTGTAAATCTAATTTGAAACTCTCTAATAACCCTTCTAGCAGTTTTCAAAACCTCTTTAGTAGCATCAACATCTAAAGATGTTATGGGTTTAAGCTCCCACACAATAAAGTCTTTCATCTCATTATATATCCTTTTCTCATCTTCAGAAAGAGAAATTTCGTAAACCTCATAATATATTTTGCCGGTGGCTTCATCTTCAACAATATTTATATATGCAAAAGGCTCTCTAACAGGGTAGGATTCAATAACTCTATACCCTTTTTGTGTACTGAAGAGCTTGTGGAGAACGGTATAAGATGTTTTAATAGAGTCATATACCTCTGCTTCATCTATAGACTTTAATGCCTTAGCATCTTTAGATCTTCTAAATAGTTTCAGAAATTTTTCAAAAGGCTTTGCCATACTATTACCATCTATTTAATTATATAGCTAGATCTAGAATATAGTTTGTACAAAGCTATATAAGTTTTTTGTATAAGGTATATAAGGATTTTTAACACTCATTATAAATATCTAGCGGTTAGAGGTTTGTTATATGAATTATATAAAGGTAGCTCTTTTAATAGCTATAACATTTACTATATCTATATCTTGTAGCATCTATGCAGAGTTTATAGAGCCAATAGATACGGCGTTTACCTACACAGTTGATTTAGCTGGTCTAGGTATAGCTCCACGTTATGTAGCTGCTATAGATATTGATAGAATACTTGTAGCAGGTACCATCAATGGTGTTAATGGTGTAGCTATAGTTAATGTAGATGATCCTTATAGAGGTGCAGAGATTGAGCAGATATATCCATTGACTGGTGCACCAACATATGTAGGTGTTAATGGTTTTCCTGTTGATAGAATAGCTGTTGGTAGTGATAGAGGTGAGATTTTATTGTTTAATGTTTTAGGTGGTAGAATAACAGGGTATCTATATACAGTACTAGGCTCTGATTTCTATGTCAATAAAATATATGTTTCAAGGGGGGGAACATCATATAAAGTAATTGCACTTGTTAGTGAAGGTGGTCCAAAGACAACACCATGCACAAGATGCTATGTATATGTATTTGATGAGGGCTCTCCAGGTGTTATGAGAATAGGTCCTAAAACCGGAAATGCTACGGTAAGTATTGAAAGGATCTATATACAGGATGTAGCACCTGTTACTATATATGACACCTCTAAGATATATAGCAATGCTTCGCTAGTTGCATTGACATATATACCAGCTGATCTAATAGCACTTGAATTCACTATATATTACCTCTACAACAACACACTTTACCCAGTGGCTAACACATTGGTAGAGGTTCTTGCATATGACAAGGCTAGGGGTATAAGTTATCTATATGGTGTTAACGCTGATGGTAGAGGCAATGTATCTATACCATTAATAGCAGGGCTATATGCAAATCTCTCGATAAGGGATATAACAGGGAAAATTGTTTGGGCTATGACCTTTGACCCTAGAAAGCATATAGCTATAGATAATGTTGTTACCCTTCCACCAGTGATCATAACCACGCCTCCTGATACAAGATCTGCTATGAGGGTATATGGAACACCAGAATTTCTTAAGGTAGCTATAGAGGTTGTAGATCTATCGAAAGCGGTAAGTAGATATACAACAGTAGCTTCAGCAAACTTTAGGCTAGATGTAGATGTAGAGGGGTTTTCATTTATATATAGTGCTAGAGAACCTAGATATACAATTGTATTCGGCTCTTCTTCAAAAGGCTATATAAATCTTGTAAGGGTTAATATAGCTGGTAAAACTCTCAATAGAGTTTTTCAAACAATAGACTATGTAGGTATAAACACAAAACCTGTAAATATAATTACATTTGCTGATGGAAGCTATGTAAATGTAGCGTTATCTGATGGGAGGATAAGAGTATATAGAGTAGATAAATCAAACTACACATTATACCATATCTATCCAATGGATTCATCAATAAGAAGAATCATATCTATACCAACCATAGAAGGCTATACATATTCTGTTATAACAGATAAAGGTATACAAATCCTCAAGGCATCACCTCTCCACATACCTATAATAAGAAATACAACAACGTTGTATGGCACAATACCAAATTATGTAGATAGCGATGTCCTACCTGATTTATCAGCAATATACCTAGCATCATCAAATACATTAACAGTTATTAGAAACTTTGATAGAGTTGCTATGATTGGTAAGGTTGTAACATTGGAAGAGATAAGAGCTCCTAGCCTAACAATAAAAATAACTATGCCTGGAAACGAGTCATATGACAAGGTTTTAGCAGAGTTTCATTACCCTAACAACACAATTGTGTTGAAGCCTGATGAGAACGGGGTTATAAAGATAGATAATGTTGTTCCAGGGATAAGCTACAGAGTTTCTATATCATATCAAGAGCCATACATAATGTCTGAAAACATGACGGTGGTCTTGGACAGCTTTAGAGATAAATCTATAGAGGTTAGGATGAGGTATAGAGAATACACGGTTAAGCTAAAGGTTCTAGACCCATTAAGTGGAGTGCCAATAGCTCCCTATGATATATATGTAGATGGTGTTAAATTGGCAGAGGGGTTAAGAGTACAGGAAACCACGCTTAGATTGATATATGGTGTTCACACAATTGCTGTAGCTCCTACGCCAGGCTTTGAAAATATATACAATGTAACAGATGTACAGAACATATTTATTGATAGTGATAAAGAGCTTCAGATACAGCTATATAGAAAACTATATAAGTTAAAGCTATATGTATTTGATGGATTGACAAACAAATCGCCGATAGCCCCTATACAGATAAGAATCCAAGACATATATGACAAAACCTATACATTGCCACTAGGTGTAGATCTTCTAGAGACTATTATTCCATATGGTAACATAACTATCAATATAGAGCCTATAAAAGGCTGGGAGAAGGTATACAAATCCAAATCTATTGTTGTAATGGTTTCAGAAGACTCTATATATAGAGTTTATATAGATAGAGTTGAATATAGCGTTAAATTAAACATCTTCGATAGATATACATATAGCTTAATCACACCTATAGAGATATATGCCAATAACAGCATTATTTACAGAGGATCTGAAAACTCTATATACTTTAAGATAGGCTATGGTATATGGAACATAACAATCACCCCAGGCAAAGGATTTGAAGCTGTATACGACTCTTATACAACGCTAGTTACTATTGATAATGATGTAGAGTTTAGCTATATATTTAATAGAACGTTATATGATATAGCCTTTGAAATTAAAGATAGATATGGTGCATTACTATCACCTATAAACATATCAGTAAAGGGTGTAACTAGTATCAGCCAGTTGATAGAGCCTCCTAGAACAAGAGCATATTTCCAGCTTCCATACGGAGAATATATAGTGTATATAGAGCCTGTTAAAGGCTTTGAAACAATTTATATACCTATAAACATAAGCTTTACAGCTAATGCACCTCAGCTTAAAACTATAAATATTGATAGAGTTAGATATAGAATAGATATACTTATCCGAGATATACCTATAGGAAGGCTTGTAGGGATATTTGATCTATATGCAAATGGAAGTAAAATACAAAGCAACATTAGAGGCAGCACCTCTATAGAAATCCCATGTGGTGTCTATAACCTTCAATTAATACCACAATCACCTTGGGATGCATTCTACGAGGCTTCGAAACCCATATCAACACCTGTATTCAATAACACATTTCTTACCATTAACGTTAATAGAAAAATGTTTAACTTGAGGATCACAGCCATCGAGGGTACAGTACCTATAAAAAATGCTGTTGTAGCTATAGAGAGCCTTGAAACAGAAATACCAATAACCCAGCTCATAACAGATGAATCTGGGTCCACATCAACAAAAATACCTTATGGAATATATAGAATAGTTGTTACACATCCAGATTATTATCCATATGAAATACCATTGAATGTTATTAGCGATGTTTATGAAATAGTATATCTAAGACCTACTATAACAACGCTTATACTGAGATATCTACCAATAATACTTACATTAGCTGGTGTTATAGCTGCTATATACATAATTTTGAAGATTAGAACTATAATAGTAAGGAGACTTGCACCTGAAGAAGAACTTTTCTAATATAAATAAAGTTAATAAAATTTTTAATAGTTTTATAAAAATATTTGTTTTTGGCTATACAAATCTAAGTAAAACTATTTTAGGTATATCATCGCTATATATAACAGTTAGTTTTATTTCAACATCTATGTTTCCAAGGATTTCAACCTCTTTTCTAATAGCTGTAAGAAGCATTATCTTATTGTTTAGAGATTCTACAGCAGCCTCGTAAGCTGTAAGCTCTTGTGCAGGAACAGGGTTTACAACCACCTTTATATTTCTTAATGTGATTTCATTTTGCGAAACAGTTTCTGGTAAGCCTAATTTGCTTAAAATACCTCTAAGCTTTTTCTCTTGCTCTACTCTAACTCTCAACTCTTCAATTTTTTTAAGCATTTCACCAAGTCTTCTCCTAAGCTCTGCAATACTATCATCTATATACTTCATAAATTCTCCAACATTGCTGAATTCTTTTACCATACTACTCATATCTTACACCTGGTTTCTTCTATAACTAGAATCTAGAGACCAGTATATATATTTACCAGTATATATGTTTTTAAACCAATTAACTAATATATATAAGAATTAAAGCAATGCTTTTAGTCTATTTAGCCTTGAGATATAAGGGTATCTATATGTTTTTAAGTAGAGGAAATATAGTTGAGATTGTCAATGCTAATGTGAAGACTCTTAGAAACGTGTTGAAGGAGTATATCAGTAAAGGATTAACTGGGCGTATATCTTATAGAAATGCAGGAAAAGGTGTATATATATCTATAGAGAGTATTGATGGGAAGATGGTGGCATGTAGAGGTGTAGCTATGGGGACACTTTATGAAGGTGTTAAATGTTGTGATATTGTTGTTGAATATCTAGATGTATCAGAAGGTGTTATAGAGGTTGCAGAGCTTATGGCCAATGCTATATCCCAAGATATAGAGTTCTTTCCATTTTCAAAAATAGATATCGATACCAAGCTTCACCAACAACTTTTACAAGAGCATATAGAGGGTATAGAGAGAAGTGTTGAGAAGGTGGTAGAGGGATATGAAATATCTATAGAACCTACTGCACAGCAGATTAAGAATATACAGATATCCGATGAATGTATAGATCCTATGTATCTTTACAACATATTGAAACATTCACAACTAGCTTTTCAATCAAATACCTCAATGCTTTATAAAGATGTTGAAAGAATAGTAAATGAATTAAAGGATAGAAACCCAAGATACATCTATATAAGCACTTATATAAAGGATTTATCACTACGAATTCTCTTAGATATAGCTAATAATATCCAATTCTATGAACTAGAAAAAGAAAACAGAAGTATATGTGGGGAAGAGGCATATAAATACTATTTACGAGAAACCTTATCTAATATAAGAATATGGATAAATATATAGCAATTCAAATACCTATAACATATATAACATAGCAGTTAATAACTATATAGTAGTTATGGTTTATATCAATTCTTATAAATATCTATTATAGCTATGAAATCTAAGAGTGGGTTTTGTGTAGACTCTTGATTATTTTTGTTGATGCTTTTCTAAGTCTATTCATTATAGCTAGACCTATTCCCTTCTCTGGGAAGCTTTCAGAAATAGCTATATCTATGCCCATTCTATCAATTTCTCTCAATACTATAAATAGATTTCTAGCAACTTCAAATAGGTTTTTCTTTGAACCTACAACAACCACTTTATCTGCATATCTATGGTAATATCCAGCATTTTCACTACATGTTAATATAGCTATTCTCGTTCCTTTCTTAATATTTTTTATAACCTCTATAACATCATCTACATCCCCTTCAACTAGTATGAGTGGGGTTTTAGGTGCATAGTGTCTATATTTCATACCAGGTGCTATAGCTTCTTCAGCCTCTATATATCCCTTTGCAACTTCTGTAACTATAACATCTATTCCAAGAAGCTCAACAATTTTTTCTATAGGCATAGCCCCTGGTCTTAATAGCCTTGGAGGCTCTGTAGATATATCTATTATCGTTGACTCTATACCAAAGATAGTATCACCAGCATCAATTATTATATCTGCTCTTCCAAACATATCTACAAGAATGTGATGGCTTGTTACAGGGCTTGGCCTACCAGATATATTTGCACTTGGAGCTGCTATAGGCCCTGTACAGTTTATCAGTATTTCAGCAATTGGGTGAGCAGGCATTCTAACAGCAATTGTTGGCAACCCAGCTGTAGCTTCTAATGGTACAGAGCTACTCTTTTTTAAAATCAATGTTAGAGGACCTGGCCATGCAACATCTATAAGCTTTAAAATGTTGCTAGAAACATCTACTGCAACCTCATATAGATGCTCCTTCTTAGATATATGAACAATAAGCGGGTTGTCCATAGGTCTATTCTTAGCTATGAAGATCCTCCTTAAAGCATCACTTCTATAGATAGAGGCACCTAAACCATATACAGTCTCAGTAGGAAATACAACGATTTTGCCATTTAAAACATCTCTGCAAACCTCACTTAAAACACCGACATCGGGATTCGATATATTTACCCCAAACAGCTTTGTTAAAACCATTACCCCCACCTCATCGCTGTAACACCATCAATTATTTATCTATTAAACCCCAACAAATGTTACTGCTATACAACCTTTTATAGCTACATTATATGAAACAACAATCTATATATAAATTAAATAATGGAATTCTTGGCTAAGCTCTAAATACTTGATATATAATAGAATGTATATTCACTTTATTTGTTATATCTTATAAAGCTTCTTAGCAATTTCTATTGCTTCTCTAAGACTCCTTACTATAGGGATCCCAAAAACCTCTAGATCCTCATCTAGGTAATCTGTATCGCTTATCCTCATACCTATAGGGTTTCTCATAACAATTATAGCATTTATATTGTTTAGAATAGATGCTATTGCATCAGCTATTTTATCGCCTATAAAAAGGGTGTTTCTAGGTTCTACACCAAGTTTATTGATTACTATTGAAAGCTGCATAGCTCTTGTAGCTGCATATTCTCTAGTAACAAGTATATCTAGACATTTATCTAGCTCCAACCTTCTAACAATTTCTTCTGCAGCTCTTCTACTCTGCATGGTTACAAAGCCTATCTTCTTTACATTGCAAAAGCTCTTTATATCGGATAAATCATCTAGAATCATCATATTGCTTACTGCTCTAATCTCTTCTTCTTCTAAAATTCTATGGATATACCAAAACTGTTCACTATTGTGATATTTTGCGAGAAAACCTAAAAAAGACTTTGCATTACCATTTGAAACCCTTCTAATTTCAGACGCTATTCTATCCCAGTTTATTGGAAGGAGAACAAGTGTTCCATCTATATCAAATATAATGGTTTCTATAGACATCACATTTTACCTAGCTTTAATAGCTTCTGCTATGCTATAGCTTTTTAAAAACTGCTTAAGCTCTTCCCTAGTTGGAGCGGATTGTGCACCCATCTTGGTTATCTTTAAAGCCGCTGCAGCGTTTGCCATTCTACATGCCTCTACAATATCCATACCCTCAGCAATAAAAACAGCTAAAGCTGCGCTAAATACATCTCCAGCACCAGTGGTATCAACAACATTTACCTTAAAAGCGGGCACATGTACAGATCTATTTTCAGATACAACCATGGCGCCGTTAGCCCCAAGAGTAGCAACAACATATTTCACACCTTTTTCAATAAGCACTCCACTAGCTTTAACAACATCGTCTAGATTCTTTATAGATATGCCTGTAAGCATAGAAAGCTCAACTCTATTTGGTGTCATTGCATAGATATATCTATATATTTCACTTGGTAGATGTGTAGCAGGTGCAGGGTTTAATACAACATTTACATTATTCTCCCAACCAACTTTTGCAGCATATAAAACAGTATCTATTGGTATCTCAAGCTGTAAAAGCATAGCATTAGATCTTTTAACAACATCTATAGCTCTATCAACATCTTCTTTAGACACCTTGTGATCAGTACCTGGAGCAACGGCAATCATATTTTCTCCATTGGTATTTAGCAGGATGAAAGCTACACCTGTATATATAGCGTCATCAAATGCTACATAGTCTACATTTACATTATTACTCTTTAAAACATCTATAAGTCTCTCGCCAAATAGATCTTTACCAACTCTACCAATAAAATAAGTCTCTGCACCTAACCTTGCAGCTGCAACAGCTTGGTTTGCACCTTTTCCACCAGGTAGCATGGTGAATCCATATCCAATTACAGTTTCATCTTGTTGAGGGAGTTTCGGTAAACGGATATAGAAATCCATGTGGATACTTCCAACAACCGAGACAACAACCATTTTAATCACAAAAAGAATAAGGAGACTATGAATTAAAAATTTTTGTGAAGCTATAGCTATATGGTGTAAAGATGTGAGTTTAATTAAAAACCAAAACCGCGTCTTGACAGTGATATTGGCAGCATTAATAGTTCTATATATAGCAAATTATATAGCTATATCAACAGCATATGCTTTTCAACAATATGAAGAGCTGTTGTTAATATATCCACCAAATTATGATATATATCGGTTAACAGGCTTCGGATGTAGCATAGAGAGGGTATTTACAAAATTCAATATAGCTTTAGCTCTATGCCCAGCTAAAACCATGTATATCGTAAGAGAACTTGGTTTAGAGGCTATACCAAACTTCAATGTATCTCTAGATGTAACATTTAATAGCTTTAAAATATATAGATCTGTAAATCAAATAGGTGTTGGAGAAGGGAATATACCATTTGCATGGTCATGGGCAGTCTCAAGAGTTAATGCAGATATTACTTGGAGGTATCTTGGTGTATCAGGCTATGGAGCAACTATAGCCATTTTAGATACAGGTATAGATCCAACCCATCCACTTCTATACAACAAGTTAAAGGGGTGGATAGAGTTTGATAGAAAAGGCAAACCTGTATGTTCCAATCCTAGAGATACCTATGGACATGGAACATGGGTTGCAAGCATAGCTGCTGGAGGTGATACATCAACATATATATTTGGTGTAGCACCATATGCAAATATATTAGCTGCTCTTGTTCTTCCAGGAGGCTATGGAACAGCAGCACAGGTATTAGCAGGACTTGAATGGAGTTTAGACCCATATAATTGTACAGGAGGTAAACTAGGTATAAAGCCAGATGTAGTATCTATGAGCTTTGGAGCAGCTGCGAACTATAGCAACATATTTCTACAAGCTATATCTAGACTTATAGAAAGTGGTATAGTGCCTGTAGCAGCTATAGGGAATTCTGGACCCCATACAACATCTAATCCAGGGAATATATGGGGTGTTATAGGGGTTGGGGCAACAAATTTCGATAACGAAGTTGCATGGTTTAGTAGTTATGAAGATGTTGAGTGGCCTGAGCCTCCATCTACATGGCCATTTAAAGGATTATATCCAAAGATATATAGAAAACCAGATATAGTTGCACCTGGTATAGATGTACCTGGTGCTTTTCCAGGTGGTTTACTAGCTATTGGTAGTGGAACTAGTGCTTCTACACCTATAGTTGCTGGTGTAGCGGCTATGGTTAGTAGGATACTTGTATCTAAAGGTTTTAGTGGTGTAAAGCTTGTTGAAGAGGTGTATGATATATTAACATCAACTACAACATCTATAAATGTTACAGGGTCAGGATATGGCTTAGTCAACGCATTCAAGGCTGTTTCAAAGGCTTTAGATAGAAGAGTTAATGTAGTTGAGGTAAAGGTTGAGCCATCTACATCAACACTTTGGGAAGAGGTAAATATTGATGTTAAAGGTGTTGTAGAGGGTATTGAGCTTTCAATATATATAGCAGGTGTAGAGGTTTATAGAGGTATATATAGATTAAATCAGCCAATTAAAGTAAGAATTCCACCGACACATATAGGTGGAAATGATGTTGTCGTGATAGATCGTGGTGGTATATACTATGGAGAAGCCCTTATATCGATATACCCAACAATATATGTAATGCCACGTAATACATCTATAGGTAGACCAATAAACATAGCTGTCTCTGGTCTTGGAATAGCAGATCTAATAATTATATATATAGAGAATAATATCTTGACACTAGACATAGCTAATTTAAGAGGAAGCTACCTATCACAGCTATTTATACCATATCTACCACAGGGTAGATATAATGTATTGCTAGTAGATCTCTCAACACCTAATATAAGACTATCTACATCTATAGACATTGCTGGCGAAGCTGTAAGAAATGTTACGCAGATAATCAATAGAACAGAGATATATAACTATACAAATATAGTCAAGGAATACACAGCTCTACCAATGACCATAAATATAAAACAACACTATATATTTAATGCAACTGATTATATAGATATAGCATCGGCATATCCAAATATAACAATTGTGAATGCTATATTTAGGTCTATAGACAATAAAAAGACATCATATAGTATTATAAACATTACAGAGATATCTAGTGGCATATATAGAATATGGTTTAAAGTAGATGCTTTAGAACCTATTAATGAAATGGATGGAGTTATATATATAAAGATGTATATAGGAGATAATGAAATAGTATATCCAGCCCCAATAAAACTTCTATCAGAAGACCCAATTAAAACAGATATTAGAGATGTAGAGAAAAGGCTATATCATCTAAACAGTAGTGTTGTAGATCTTGAAATAAAGATGCAGAACATCTCAGAAAATGTAAAAAGAATATTGAAGAATTTAAGTGAGACAAGCAATAGGGTTGATAAGCTTGATATAAATATTGCAAATATAGAAAGAAATATATCTAGCTATGGATATACAGCTAGCTATGTTTCTAGAAAATTAAATGATATAGAAAACAACATAGACTTTATAACTACATTTCTCTATACAGCCTTTGCATTATCAATAACATCGCTAGCCATAGCAATAATATTTACAATATATAGAAGAAAATAGGTTAATATACATCGCTATTGATAAATGGTATTAAAGCCATTAAAACAGCATAGTATGTTAGATCCTCACGAAGAACCATACCCTTAGACAACAATTTTATAAAACCTCCATAATCACCAATATTTTTAGTTCCATAAAAATCGTCAACAACATCCTCAAGCTCCTTATATACCTTATTTTTAATAAGATCTACAAATTTGTCTGGTATCTTAAAAGCTGGTGAAAATCCATAGAAACCTTTTCCACTTCTATCAACAACAAACGCTATTTGAACATCGTAAAACGATTTATTGACTTCAAATATACCAGCCTCAACACCTACACCATATACACATCTATTATCACTCTCTATAGATTTTAAAGCCCTAATTCTAGCACCCTCCATAGTTACATCTAATCCAAATGGCTGAGGAGGCAAACCTGTATCTATGGCAAAGCTATATATATGGATATCTTTATAGATTGTTGAGAAAGCTCTTTTCACACCTTTTATTTTAGATGGATTTTTACTACCAATACATACAATCAATACAGATACCACCATCTCTATATTATTTATTTAAGCTATCTACTTTTAAAGTTATGAAGATACCAGATAATGTCATTATAATCGCTATAACATGGTTTATTTTTGGCACCTCACTTAGAATTGGCATTGCGAGTAGCGTAGCTATAGCTGGTTCTGCTAAAGCTATAGATGTTACTATAGAGCTTTTATAGTGTTTTAATAGATAGTTCATAACAGTATGTCCACCTATCATAGGTATAATTGCCAAAAGTAGTAACCATATCAGTGATGATGGGATGTAGTATAGAATATTATCTTTGGTGAAGATATTGTTGTATAGAAGTATTGTTAAAGCACCGATGATATATGTAGGTATTGTGTAGCTATATATATCTAGAAACCTTCTAGCAATTCTGCCGATATAGAAATATATAGCAGCAAGAATAGACGCTATAAAAGATTCTAAAACACCTTCTAGATTTAATTCAACATCTATATAAGCATGGCTAAAAAATATCCCTATACCTATAAAAGCTATAGCTATTCCAGCAACCTCTCTTCTACTAGGCATTTCTCTAGATATCATAGTCTCTAATAACAATAGATGAATAGGATATGCAACAACAATAGTAGTGCTAATAGATATAGGGATTTTAAAGAGAGAGTCCATCCACATAATGAAATGTAGAGCTAGAGCAACACCAGATAGAATAGCATATTTTAAACTTAGAAATATATGGCTATGAAAAAGCTTAACACCGTTAATAACTGCTATAAGAAATATTATTGGAACAGAGAAGAATAGTCTCCAAAAAGCACATGCAATAGCAGAGGCATTGGAAAGTCTAACCAAAATAGAGGCAGAACCAATACTAAGCATAGCTACAATAAATAAAACATAGTCTACTCTATATCTAGTCTTCATAAAGCCGCATCCTTATAAAAGTCTATGATATTTGGTTTAAGTTTTAAGCTATTGAAAACTTATAAACAGTATAACGAGTTTTGCTAGGAAAACATCTTAAATTAAGCTAGTTTAGACCTTGGGTTTAAGGATTCTATGAAGTTTTATACATCTTTGAATAGAAAGTATTGAAGATAATCTATATTTTAAAGGGATTATAATTGAAAAGCCTAATTATTTATAGAGAGTGAAGGATTTTAAATAGAACAGAAAGTTGCTATAGCCTAATAAATCTATATAATAACGGTACCTATTACAGAAATATTTATAGGAAAAAAGATCTAGTAACAACTAGCTATTAAATATGTTATGGGTGTATTTATGCAGTTTTGTAGAGATAATGTAGAAGATTTTATAGCTAGACATGGAATTAACGCTATGGTAAAAGAGTTTAGTGAAGGTGTTGAAACAGTTGAGAAAGCTTCTCAACTGTGTGGAGCCAAGCCTGATGAAATAATAAAGACACTTATAGTAATTGTTGATGGCGAACCTGTGGCAGTTATTGTTTCAGGTAATAAAAGACTAAACTATAAGAAGCTATTAATGGTTTTAAATGCTAGAAATGTGAGAATGGCTAAGCCAGAGGAGGTAGAGAAATACACAGGATTTGAGGTTGGTGCTATTTCACCATTATCAGAATGCATTAAAAGATTTAAAATAGTAATGGATAGAGAAGTGCTTTCTAATATCAATGTATGGTGCGGAGGTGGTAAAAAGAATAGCCTAGCATTTATAAAAGTTAAAGATCTATTAAATGTATTAAATCCTATAATAGCTGATATTTCTACATGACTCACTTAATTTAAAAGCTTCACATTAAATATCAATTTCAATGATTCTATAAAGAATAAAACACTTAAGATGCTATAGCGAAGACCTTTCCTAAATGGTACAAAGATTGTTTTAATTTCAATGCTTATTTAAGTTATTATATGTTTTTATATTGGTTTTCAGTATTGCAAAGAAGACATGTTTAAAGAAGCTTATATCAAAGACAAATACATTTATGTTTCCTCGTTAATGGTATTTGTGGATATCTGCAAATCACTATAGATCTGTTGGTGAGGTTGATCCTTTATCTAATTTATTAGCTCCCTTATATTCTATGGGATTCTGACGAGGATAGCACTTACTATCTAGGTTTTGATCTCTCACCGCAATAACATATCATAGAAACTGTTTAAGATTTATGTTTTAAAGGTATTTAAACTTATTTAAATTCAGTAACAGTCTCTATAGCCTTACTCAAAGCTATGATGTTAAGAGGTAAATAGTCAAGGACTTGAGATAATTAAACAAAGAGTAATGAATGATTAACTATTAAGAATGGTAGACTATACCATAACTAAAACCTTTATTTTGAAGAAGAAATAAGCTTATCTTAGAAATATTATGTTAGCTATTAATGTTGCTAAAACTGATGCTGTTAATGCCAACGTTACTTTTGATATGAAATCTATTCTTTTGTCCAGATCAACTATTCTATCTACTAATTGCTGGAATGTTCCTTCTAGTTTTGCGACTCTTTCACTAAGATTATTAATATCTCTTTTAAGAATTTCTATATCTTGTTTAGTAGCTACATCTCTTAAAACAGCATTAATTATTGCAAGATCTTATATCAGGTTCTATAACAAGCAGCTCAGCTAATCTCTTTCATGACTTAGCATCTTCTTCAAATAGCTTTATAATTAACTCAGCAGATAAAGACTCCATCATACTTCCCAGAAAATCTAGTTGTAAGAAAAATACAAAGCTATATTAAATATCATCTTATAAATTTCAATTGGTTAACTATTTAAAGCTAATATGGTTAAAAATTAAGATTTTGAGAACTATATAGCAAAGATAATGTGTCATAATCTTATATATAAGTTAAAATTGTATTATAAATATTATGAATAAAAATAAGATGTTTCTATATATATAAACATATGTGGTGTTAAATATGGGAAGTACTGTATATGGATTAGTTATTGGTGATAGCCATATACATGAAAGAGCAGACGAATTTCCAGAGAAATTTACAAATTATTTTAAAAGCAAAAAATATGACTTTGTCATTCATACAGGTGATTTAATAGACTATGATGTTTTAGAATATGTAAAAAGTTTAGCAAGTAAAGCCTATATAGTTCAAGGAAATATGGATTACATTAATTTACCTGAACATGAAATGTTTGAGTTATTTGGTATAATGATAGGTGTGATTCACGGTGATCAAGTTAGACCTCGCGGTAACATAGCAGGTTTAACTAGAATTGCTAGAAGCTTAGGTGTAGCAATTCTTATTTCTGGACATACACATACACCATTTATAGTATTTGACTCTGGAGTTCTCCATATAAATCCTGGATCTGTAACTGGTGTATGGGGTGGTGGAGGAGGCATAATGATACCATCATTTATAGAGTTAAGAGTTTTAGATACTAAAAGAGTTTATATAGCTCTGTATCAACTTGAAAACAATGAAATTATGTTGGCAAAGGAGGAAAGCATTTTATTTGTATAAATTTACAATATTTATTAAAGACAAAAGGTGTAGTTTTCATAATGAAGGATTATATTCACTATTAGATTGTATACTACCTTCTCTCGGTAAATAGCTATTTATAGTACTTACTCTGTGTTTACTTTTCAGCATCTTTAACATACTTCTTAATAACTTCCATCAACTCTTCACTATATAAACCTACATATGATTTCTTAAACATTTGTTACTCTATAGTTTTTAAGAATTAGCAAACAATAGGCATCTAACATTTAAAACTTAGGTTTTGTAATATTTTCGAGATTTTTTGACCTAGTATACAATGCTTTCGCAACACCTATTTAGGATTGAGAAACTGCTTTAATTTTATGATAGCTTTTATTAATTATGTTAAGGTTCTTAGTGATGATAAAGATTATGGCATTAAAAATATATAAATAACTTGAATGTATATCAAAACTTAAAGAACCTCTTTTAAGAATGTTAATAATATCAAAGGTTTGATAAAAGTGAATTTGTTATCGATATATATCATAGTAGCTATTACAACCGTAATAATAACTATAATTATAATACACTTAGAAAAAAGATATGGATTTTTATGTATAGATGTTCATAAAGTTGAAAAATACTCTATACCTTGCATTGGAGGCTTTAGCATTGCTATAGGTTTTGTTGTTGGTATTATTCTTCTCTATATATCAGGTTTGCTATCCTTTAACGAAACTATGGCTATTGCAACTTCAATAGTTTTATCAACACTTATTGGAATTATAGATGATTTTAATGATTTGAAATCAAGGTGGAAGATATTATTGGGTTTACTACCTGGTTTACCCATAATCATATCAAATATCTATATACCTAGGCCATGGACACCTTTTTTAGGTCATGCACGTTTACCCATAGTATACCCCCTTCTAATATTAATAGCATTTACAGTATATCAGAATGGAGCCAATATGATAGATACACACAATGGCGCTCTTCCCATGTTTGCTTTTTCAGTACATTTATTTGCTTTACTATTGAAACTCTTTACCTCTTCGTTGGATAGAGTTTACCTTGTACTTATTTTTATAGTTGTTTTAGCATCTTATCTACCATTTAATATATATCCTGCAAAAATATTTAATGGAAATACGGGTTCTTTTGTCATAGGATCTTCTTTAGCTATATCAGCTATAATGCTTAGAGCTGAAATCTACTATATATTAGCATCTATACCTATGTTTACAAACGGTTTCTACTACATATCATCTGTAAAGGGATTTCTCCAAAAAGAGGATGTGAAAAGACCTACATATGTAGATAGCAAGGGCTGTATACATCCATCAAAAGATAGCTCTGCACCAATAACGCTAATTAGAATTGCAACAACTTTTTCACGGTCGTCATTAAGTGAAAAAGAACTTGTAATAGTACTATATACATTATTTATATTAACATCATTAACATCATTTATAACAACAGTAATGCTAGGATATAGATAGGTGTTTCATCCTCTACCAGGTATCCATAGATAGAGCAGTTTATTAGCAAATTCTATAGGTATTACATTGTTTAAGACATTTATATCACTTAACTGTGTTGATCCACCAAAGATTAGATCAAGCAAGCCTTTGGGCTTTTCAATTTCAATTATAGGAGCATAGTCTGGAATACCAGCCAGCTCTTTAGCTAGTTTAGTTGCTTTATCTAATGTGCCTACATCATCTATAAGACCAACTCCCACAGCATCTACACCTATATAAACTTTAGCGGTAAAAGCATCGCTAGATATGAAAGGTCTACATTCTTTAACACGGTCAATAAATATGTTAGCAGTTTTATTTACAATTTCTCTAAGTATCTCTAGCTCCTCTTCCGTTGGTGCTCTAAATTCTGATCCTATGTCTTTATATTCACCGGACTTTATAATAGTTACATTGATGCCTATTTTATTAAGCATCTCATCAATATTGATAAGCATCATGACAGAGCCTATAGAGCCTACTAAGGCATGTGGTGAAGCAACAATTCTTTTAGCAGGTAGAGATATATAGTAGCCTCCACTAGCCAATACTTCTGGAGCATATATAACTACAACTCTATCCTCTGCTAATTTCTTTATAAGCTGGTATATTTCTTCAGAAGCAGCTGCAGAGCCTCCAGGACTATCAATCACAAACACAACAGCTTTTGCAGCAGGGTCGCTAACGACTCTATCCACATAATATTTAACATCAGATGGTGTTATAGTAGCTCCACCAAATATACCGGTTTTACTATAGCTTATAGTACCACTTAGTCTAGCAATAGCTACATAGCCTATCATAACTCTTTCTATTTGTTGTGTAAAGCTCCAAAGCCATATACCTATAGCTATAACAGCTATTATAGCTATAGACAATATTATTATAAGCGTCCTTTTTCTCATATATATCCCTAGAAACAATATATTTCACAGTAATATAAATTATAGGTTTCCTAAAGCACAATTTTAAAAACTATGAATGCTATGTTAAATCGCCACATGCACATGTTAATTCATGTATTATTCTATGCAGCTCCTCAATATTTTCTAAAGTCTTTGCAGAAACTTTAGGAACCTTTGCAGCTTTTGCATAAAGATATATATTATTCAATATATTACTCATCATCTCTCCATATACACCCATATTCCTAAGCTTCTCTGCAACTATACTAATATCGCTTATGACATCACCTATAACATCTACTGTAGATACCAGATCAATCTTATTAATAACGGGAACTACATCTGCACCTAGCCTAGCTTGTATAGCTGTAGACATTATAGCAATAAATGCATAGTCTTCATATCTATGGATAATATCAGCATCAACAACAAATACCACTACAAACTGCCTAGATACTTTTTTTAAAGCATCTATAAGGCGGGGAGCTATATCTCTAAAAATAAATATTTCCATCTGTCCAGGTGTGTCAATTAAAATAAAATCAGAGTCAACATCTCTAAAAAGACCCTCTATAAAATCTATTTTGCTAGATAGAATATCCATAGACTTTACTAAAGCGCCGTTGGGGCCAAGACCATATTCAATTGAAATTTTATGAACATCTATAACACCTCTAACATCGAAATCAGGGTTATATGGAATATACTCAGCAGCAGGATCGAGATTAACTTTATATACTCTATGGCCAAACACCTCTTTAAGCCATTTAGAATAGGCATATATGAGGGTTGACTTACCTGAACCAGCAGGGCCTATAAACACTACAATAGTTTTGCCCAATAGATCATCACCAAGCTATTCAATCTAAAGCTTGATCTTCATTTTTCTATTTATACTAAAAAGAATTTTATATAATGCGTAAAAAGTTGATTATATTTAAGATAGAGTCTATAGATCTATAACCTATTAAAACAACACCAACACCTTTCTCTCTATCCCATACTACAAAACCTGGTGTTGCAAAAATGCCATAGCTATACTGAGCTTCCTCAGCATCCTCTGCTATAACATCATCAACATTGTATTTATCTACATCTGGTATAGAGCCATAGACCTCCTTCATTATTTGGAGAACATCAGCTGTAGTAGGATAGACATTGTTGTAGACTCTACCATAAATCTCTTTAAACATTATAGAGATATAGGTAGAGTTTTTACTCTCCATATACATTGATACTAAATATCTATGGATATCGTTAACCTCGGAATGCACTATTAAATTCTTTAATACTAAAGCTATGGTGTTGTTCTTTATATATTCCTCTAAACCTGGAAGAACCTCTATATAGAACTTAGCACAATAAGGACACCACGCATCTTCATATATAAAGATGTAATATTTTGCATCAATAGAGCCGATAACAGGGGTTTTATCTATATTTAATATAGGCTTTTTAAGAGTTTCTAGATATATATCTACGTTGTTGAGTATAGGTACATTATAGCTATAGATATATGCATATGTTGCTACAGTTACATCAGGTTTTGAGACAAAAAAACTCTCAACATCATCAAAATATGTATTGACTAGCTTAACTGTAGATAAATCAGTTTTTGTGCTATATATACCAAAGATAGGAAATGTTGAATATTTGCCGAGGTTGTTTCTCAACTCACTACTTAAATCTCTATAGCTAATTACACATAAACTAAAAGTGATATTTACAGTATTACTGCTATTACTAGCTATAGCGTTACTTAAACTAGAGGAAAGCATGTTAAATAGCTGTATATTTGGTTCAATGCTATGGTATATAGCTACAAAAGCATTTTCACTATTGTTACATCTTTTACTTAGTTCATTAATAGTAGGTGTAAGCTTTATTCCATGAGGTATAACAGTTCTAAAGTAAAACAATATAGATGTAATAGCTATGGCCATCACTATAATTGAGACTATTAACAGTATAATTTTCTTCAAGATCTATCACACATATTATGCTTGTTCTATATAGATATCACAAAAGTTAATAAATACAAATCATATTAATTACATAGTGCTATAGCCATCTTGGGAAATGCTGAGAGGTATGTATAGGGTTGAATTCATTTACATAATTCGTTAGCATCATTTCTCTAATCTTCTCCATAGCTCGGGTTTGTGAGACAACCCATGACAACTTAACGTAAGCTGTTTCTGATAACATGTCGTCACCAGGTATAACACCTATCTCTAGCAATTTTCTACCAGTTGTATATACATTCATATTAACCCTTCCAAATAGTGTTTGTGTAGTCATTACAACAGGTATCTCTTCTTCTATAGCTCTCTTTATCGATTCTATTGCATAGCTACCTACATGGCCAAGCCCCGTACCTTCTAAAACTATACCATGAAACTTTTTATCAATTAGAAAATCTATTATATCGCTTTGAAATCCTGGATAAGCTTTAACCAATGCTATCTTTTCATCAAACCCTATTATTGCTATAGTCTCTTCTCTATTTTTAGTCCTTGGAATAAATCTTTTATTAATTAACATAATGTCTTTTCTATTTAGATCTATCTTAGCTAATGGGAAGTCGTTTATAGACTGGAATGCATCTCTTCTACTGCTATGCATTTTTCTAACCTTAACACCTCTATGTGCAAAAGCTTCACCATCTGATGGCGTTGAATGCATAACTACCACAACTTCTCCAAAAGGTGCTTTAAGAGTTGTTACAACAGCGGCTAGTAGATTAAGGGCAGCATCTGCACTAGGTCTATCACTACTTCTTTGAGCTCCTACAAGAGCTATTGGAAATGGAAGATTTCTAATTGCAAAAGCTAGAGCAGATGCCGTATAACTCATAGTATCTGTACCATGTGTAACTACAACACCTTCTACACCTGTAGAGATAGCTTTATATATGTTTTTAGCAATTGTTTCCCAATGCTTTGGGGTCATATCCTCGCTTAATATATTGAATACAACCTCAGAGTCATAGCTAGCTAAATCAGCTAGCTCTGGTATAAGGTCTAGAAGATCTGAAGGAGACATAGCAGGTTTGACAGCACCAGTTTCATACTCTACTCTACTAGCTATTGTACCACCACATCCAAGTATCTTAACAATAGGCTGTATAGATGCTATTTTCACCTGGGCTTCCTCTCCAGTATATGCAAAGGATTTACAATCATAAACATCAATATTTTGAATTCTATTGATGCTTACACCAATATTATAGCCGTTACTAAGCTTAACAACAATAATATCTGGTGCACTAAATTCGTGTTTTGGCATTAAAAGTCCTTCTACAAATATGTTTCCACTTAATGTAAGTCTTACTCTACAGCCTATCTTAGCACCAAGTTTTTCTAAAATATCTTTAACTCTACCACTATAACCAGGCAATGCCTCACTCATTTCTATCACATGCTATAAATAAATAGTAATATAGTATTAATAGTTTATAAGTTCTTAGAAGATATAAAACATGTCAATAATGCGAAGAATATATTAAACCCTAAAAATTTTAAAGTTGAAGAGAATTATGTTTTATTAAGAAGAATTAAATCTCTTCACCTGTTGTAATAGGCTTTTCTATCTTTCTCATTTGTTTGAGATACATCTCATAAATTTCTTTCGTTGTTGTTGCTTCATTTGCTGTTTTATCTTCTCTCCATCTTATAAACCTAGGGAATCTTATAGATATACCAGCATCAGATTTGATCCAGCCTTTACAGCATGTATGTAGAGGTGATAGTGTAAGCTCTGCACCTCCAACCTCCATGACAACCATCGGTTCGAACCATACATCTGCTTCTATATCGCTATCAACTCTTTGATGCTTATATGGAAGTCTATATAATTCTAGCTTTTTAGGTAGCTCTGCAAGCTCTTCATCTGTAAATCCTGTACCCACCTTGCATACAGTTTTAAACCTATCTGTTTCAGGGTCGTAGGCAGCAAGTAGAAGAGCTCCAAAAGTACCAGCTCTTTTACCTCTACCATGAAAAGCACCAACAACGACAAGGTCTACAGTATCGCTCATTTCACTTTTATAATCTCTTTTGTATTTTATCCATAGCCAGCCTCTTACACCAGCTTGATATATAGAGTCTGGTCCTAGTGATTTTACTACAAGACCTTCGCATCCATTTTCAACAGCTTTTAAAAAGAATGTTTCAAGTTCTTTAACATTTGTAACTATAGTGCCATCAGCTAGTTTAAACTCATCTGATTCATTAATTATTTTCTTAAGCATCTCTTTTCTTTCTGATAAAGGTTTTGTTGTTAGGTCATAGCCATTGACATATAGACAATCGAAGATCCTTACTATAACAGGGTATTCCTTTAAAGCTTCATGTATATCTTTTTTCCTCTTTCTATGCATAAGTTCTTGGAATGGTTTAAAATCCCCTGTTTCAGGATCTATAGCAATTATTTCACTTTCTATAATAGCTTCAGATGCTTTTACATATTTAAGCACCATATCAACAACATCTGGATATTGATGCGTTATCTCCTCTAATCTTCTAGAAAATATCCACACCCTACCTTCTTTTTTATGTATCTGTGCTCTTTCCCCATCGTATTTAAACTCTGCCAATGCTGGTGAACCTGCTTTAGTAAGTATCTCATTTGGATCACTAGCTCTTTCAGCAAGCATTGGTCTTAGTGGTATTCCAGGGGTGGGTTTTATATTTTTAATTTCTGAGGCTCCTTTTTCTGCAATAATTCTTGCTATTGCACCAAGGTCTGGATATATATTATAGGCACGTTCAATAAGATCTCTAGAAACGCCAAAAGCTGATGCTAGTCCATCCATAACAGTTGCTTCTCCAACTCCGAGTCTAAGTCTGCCTTCAACAAATCTAACAATATATTTTGCTTCCTTAGCCTCTGCTTTTGCTAGAATAGCTGAGAGTAGTCTTAGCTTCATATCTCTGCTGCCTTCCCCTTGAAGAGAAGCTATTTTTACAAATGTGTTGTAAACTTCATCAACAGTTAAACTTTTTAGTGGTGCAGCTTTGGTATTCTTTATAAAACTTGTTAACCCAACAGCTCTAGACTGTTTGCTTGTTTTAATCTTTTCTATAGCAAGCCCATAGTCTCCTAAACTCTTATATAGCTTCTCTACTTCAGACTCTTGAACACCTGTAGCCATAGCTATTGCTTTCTGGATACCCTTTTCAGCTATTCCAATTTCTGGCAAACCTTTCCAATCGGGCCAAAGAGTTCCAAGGATTATATAAACAACTTTATCTATATCACTAGCAGGTGTCTTTTTAAATAACATAGCTAATGCAGCTGCTTGCTGAATCTTACTACTAGTTTTTTCAAGTATATCGAGAGTCTGTGCAATTAGTAGGAAATCCATTAAAATATCCCAGTATATTAATTAGTTTCCAGAGTAGATATACTCTACAGCTCACAGCCGATGATGACAATCCGGCAAGAATGATTTTATGATTATTCAGAGTTACTCTGAGGAGCTCTATAAAATCTCAACAAGAGATCCAAGAAGCTGACCAGGTATATTGGGCTTAAATCTAACAATGGCTATAGAGTTTCTATAGCTATGAACCTTTAACACCTTACCTCTATATATATTTCCATATCTATCTCTAGCTATAACCTTTGAACCAATCAAAGAGCCAATATTTTTCCTCTCTATAAACACCTTAATAAGCACTTGGTTATTATATTGCCTTGCGCCACCTCTCCTATAGCTTAGGATAGTGCCTCTAGCCTTTACATTTTGGCTAGATATACTCATCTAGGTCACCATGAAATAAAATAGCAGATGGAGAAAGCTTAAAAAATTTATCTCTAAATATATATATTAAAAAGGTTTTAAGCTGTACCAGTTGCAGGAGCGGAAGCTTTTTGCTGAACAGAGCCAACAACTGGTAGCTCTGGGAACTTCTCTTTCATTCTTTGTTCAGCAACCACTCTAGCTTCATCTAATATCTTTCTAGCTTCTGGTGAGGCATACATATCACCAGTTGGCATACCAAGTGCTTCTCCAGCTGATATAACAACATCTCTTAGCCCTTCCTCAACCTCTGAAAGCTCTAAAGACATTTCAGGCATTATACCCTTTATGATTTGTCTAAGCTCTTTTACTACCCCTACTACAGGAACAAGCCCAGACATTATATCACCCATGGTTATAACAGTATCAAGTCTTAATGCAACTTGCTCTAGTGCTACTTGTGTTATTGTTAATTGTTTAACCATTTTTCTAATCTCTGCAATTTCATTCGCATACATAGTTGCTCTAACTTCGTCTCCTTGAGTTAAAGCATCTACAACCCTTTCAAATAATACCCTATCTCTTTCTCTAAGTCTCTCTATAAATACTTCTAATCTACTAACCATAGCCCTTATCTTATAGTCAGCCATCACAAGTTTTTGTTTTATAGGCTCTTTACGTTTGAAAGTCTCTTTAAGTTTTTCACTTACTGTTGGTCCGCCAGCCCATCTTTTTTCAAAATCTGAGAGTGAAACCATCTGTATTCCCATAGCTATGATTTTGAAGATGATTACTATATAAAAAGTGAGGTCTATAGATATAGGCTCATAGATTAAAGAATTAAAGTCGTTTATTGTAAAAGGTATTACGGGCCAATATACTTAAAAACACTAAAAGTTATTGTGTATTGATTTAACCACTATTTTTGTCTATGTCTATATCTCTAGGTATTGCTAAATTCTTAAAATACAACTGAAATGCACTGCTCTATCAAAAACTGTTGGTTTGTAGTTCTAGTGTATAGAGATAAAGGTTGCTATATCACAAATAAGTAGATAAAGTAGTTAAGCTATGTGAATAGTTGATATAATGAATGGTGTTTATAGTATTGAAGTCTATAGGAATATCAGGTGTTCCAGGAACAGGGAAAACGACTATTGCAAGAAAGCTTTCAGAATATCTAGATATACCGGTAATAGATTTAAGTGAACACGCCATCAGAAATATGCTTATAATAACGTATGACATCACAACACAAAGCTATATAATAGATGAAGAAAGGTTGCAGAGAAGTGTGGTAGATATTTATAGAGATAAAGGTCCTTTAATAATAGATAGCCACTATGTTGAGATACTACCACGTGAAATATTCGAAATTGTTTTTGTTTTAAGGAAGGATCCTGAAGAACTGTTAAATATACTATTATCACGTGGGTGGAGCCCTAAAAAAGTTGCTGAGAATATTGAAGCAGAACTTCTTTCTGTATGTACAATAAATGCTATTGAAGAGCTTGGTGAAGATATTGTTGTGGAAATAGATACCACAAATAGATCTGTAGATGATGTAGTTAAAGAAATTATAGATATTTTATTTGGAGATGAGTCTATATATTATGGATATAGAATTGATTGGTTAACAATATTACCTAACGATAAAATAGAAAGACTGATTAGATTTATAGAAATAAATAGCATATAGTTTTAGATATATTCTTATAGATATCTATTGCGATAAGGGAAATGCCCAACAATTTTTCAACTCTGAATTAGTAAGTCAATAATAGGTGTATAGCATATGTCTGAGCAATCACAAAATCAAATACAACAAACAACTATAGTAGCTGATGTTCCTCCAAATGTAGAGCTTATGGAAGTTAGAAAAACAATTAACAATATTGCTGAGAAGCTCAACTCATTAGACAACGAAATAACAACATCTATAAGTTATATTAATAAAATTAAGGCATTGGTTATGATCTTCGAATCTATAGGTATGTGGAAGTGCTCAACATGTAAAATGAATATAAATGGGGTATGTACAGGATGGAGGTTACCAAGCAATCTCAGCAACGATTTAGCGAATTTATTAGGCGAGGATATTGTTATACAACAAGATAATGTCTATAGATTTAAAATAGATAAATTCCCGTTTATAGGCTCTATATGTCCTATCTATATACAACGTCTATAGCTAATTAATTCATAGAGATTCAAGCTGTTTTTTCCTTTTCTCTTTAATTTCGTTAATTCTATCCTTTAATTCTTTAATAACCATTTTAACAGCGCTTTCAAGGCTTTTCTGATCTAGATAAAGAATAAGATTTTTAAAGAATTTTAATGCACATGATTTTGAATGGAATACTAGCTCTTGTCCACCGATGCTGATTTTAACACCTTGTCCTTCATAGAATATACGTCCACATACAATACATTCAATTTTTTTATCTCTCATAGCTCACCATCCACCTATCTGCTTTCTAGATATCTGCAAACATTTGATTACATATTTTAAAAGTTTTATTAAACTGATCTAAAATGAAATCATAGTAAAAGAGATGTAATTTCCAAGATCTTGGTGAACTTCACTCTTCATTGTTGAGGGAAAACCATAGTTTCGAGCCAAGAAGAGTTGAGATCTTTAAAGTTCGTAGTTGTTTATGGATATATCTTGGAAGTTCCTATATTTATTTCTTTTCAGTGGGATAAGCCTTTTTCTCAGATAGATATCTATCCAACTCTAGCTTTTTTATAATGTTTTCAGCTTTTTTTACAGCTTCATCAAGTTCATCAGCTAATACATTGATATATATCCTAGTTCCCTTTACCATAAATCTAAATCTCTTGCCTGGCAAACCTTCATATCTATATACATCAACAAGTACAAGCTCTATAACCATTTCTATCAACATCTAGACAGCTTTTAATGCATTTTCAAATATCTCTAAACCTATTTTTGCCTCTTCATCATTTATAACTATTGGTGGAGCAATTCTTATGCTACTTTTTCCACAGCCTAGAAGCACTAAACCTCTTTTTAAAGCTTCATATAAAACCTTATTTCTAGTATTGATGTCATGCTCCTTTGTTTTTCTATCTCTAACAAATTCTATACCCCATGCCAATCCCAAGCCTCTAACATCGCCTATAAAGCTATATTTTTCTTTAAGCTCATATAATCTTTCAGCGAATAGTCTCTCAAGTTTTACAACATTACCAAGATATCTCTCTACAACCTCTATAGTTTTTAATGCAACCATTGATGCAAGTGCATGTCCTCCAAATGTATTGCTATGTGCCCCAGGTTCAAAATCCAGCTCAGCTCTAAATATTGTAGCGCCTATAGGTATAACCCCACCTCCAAGTGATTTAGCCATTGAAATTATATCTGGTGCTATATTAAAGTGCTCTATGGAGAACATTTTGCCTGTTCTACCAAGTGCCATTTGAATCTCATCATCTATAAGAAGAATGCTGTATTTTTTTGCAACTTTTTCAAGCTCTATAAAGAAATTCTTTGGAGGTATAACATACCCTCCTTCACCAAGAATAGGCTCAAAGAATATTGCAGCAACTTCATCTGGTGGAATATAGTGTTGCAAAACCCAGTAATCAATGTATTCGACAACTCTATTAACAAGTTCATCTGGATTTTCATAACCATCTATATTCCATGGATTTCTATAGGGATTTGGATAAGGTACATGTATTACTCCATCCATTGTTGGAAAGAATCCCTTCTTCTGAATTGGCTTAGAAGCTGTTAGACTTAGCGAACCCATTGTTCTGCCATGGAAAGCTCCAATGAATGCTATAAAGTATTTCCTCTTTGTTGAGAATCTAGATATCTTTATTGCGGCTTCATTAGCCTCTGTTCCACTATTACATAGAAACACCTTTTTTCTAAATGAACCAGGCGATATAGATGTTAGTTTTTCTGCAAATAAAACTTGGTATGGGTTGAAGAAATCTGTTCCTGCAGCATGTCCAAGTTTTTTAAGCATTTCAATAGCTACATCTCTAACATCTGGATGTGTTGGATATCCAAGGTTTGAAGCTGATATAGATGATGCGAAATCGAGATAAATATTACCGTCTACATCATATAGCCACACACCTTCACCTCTTTCAATCACGAGTGGAAGGTGTTTAGGATCATGTGTTGTTGTGGCTATATATTGTCTATGTCTTTCAATGACTTCAAGTGCTTTTGGACCAGGGGGAGGTGTTATAATCAAGGGTTTTCTCTCCATAACTTTACACACTCTAGATCTAGTATTTAGATTAATCATAAGATGTAAGCTAAATATAAAAACATTTCAAATTATAACTGTTTATAGTTAAGTTTATCTATCCTGTTTAGAATAGATCTATATCCTGGGAGAAGCTATGCCCAGACTAAGCTCAGGATTGGTTATAGCTGGTGCTTATGCAGATAAAATAAGAAGAACACTATTTGCACAGCTAAGAGATTATGTTAGAAAAGAGAAGGAGTGGGGGCAAAGAATAGCATTTGCAGTTGCTCAGATAAATAGAGTCCTATATACACTCCTCGTTGAACAGTTAAAAATTGATAAGGGCGATGTTGTAAGAGTTAGAATAGATTATGAAATAGATGAAAATGGTAGAAACATTGTATGGAAGTGGGATAGCTTAAGTGTTGAAGCATTTAGAAGAATACCGCAAGAACAAATAGATTCTATGGTCAAGCAACTAGTGTCTAAAGCAACAGAAATTGCAATGGCTGCTGTAGCATATACTTTAACAAGCCTTGGTGAGACATTCGATGGTGATGTGGTATTTACTGTTAATCTAGGTGAAAGAGATGTAGGAGCAGCTATAATTACCCCTGTTAACGAATCTTTAGCTATACTCAAAAGAGGTGCTGTTATAGAGCCAACACCTGCAATATTTGAGAAAGTAAAGCTTGAAATACCAGCCGGTAGTAATGTTGAGGATGTTTTAAAGAACACTCTAGCCACTGTTATTCAAAGTGCAAGACACGTAAGTGTAGATGAGGCTTTAAAGATAATTAATGCAATTAGAGAAAGAGTGGCTGCAAAACCTATACCTAAATATGAAGAGGTTGAAGAAGAGGGCTAAATTAAATAGAAAATTAAAGTAAGATATTCTTTACTTTTTCATCTTCTTCTTTTTCTAACAATTAAAGTAAATTCTTTTCTACCTGTAACCTCAACTTCTTCCCCAGCCTCTATAACCTCACCACTTTCAGCATACCAGTATTCACCATCAACAAATACAAATCCTTTTTTCCCAGGTTCTATACGATCAATAGCTCTTCCAATACTTGGTCTGCCTCCAGGAACATATGTAATCTCTCTTCTCTTTCTATTTGCTTCAATAACCTTATATATTATGAATATGAAAAACGCTGATAAACCACTACCTATAATTAGTACAAGATTCCTTATAGATTCAAAGATCCCTGGATATACAAATGTAGCTGGGTTTATCGGCATTAATAGAAATCCAAATATCAGTGCAATTATACCACTTATGCCAATTATGCCATAGCCTGGTGTGAATATTTCAATTGTTATAAGAATAGATCCCAGAGCCAATAATATTATAGATATTATATTAATATTCATTCCACCTCCTATTAAAGCAAGCAAAAGAAATACAAAAGTAAATGGAAGAATATCTATTCTGCCTGATAAAAGTGCTATAAATGTTCCAAAGAAGCCTATGAACCAGAGAATAGAGTTTATGGTTGAATCTCTTAAATATGCATAGACTTGGATATACATAGGTGGTGAAAATTCTTCATATCCATATATATTTATAGTGGCATTCTTTTTAATGCCACTATACGTTAATGTAACAGTCTCTCCATTTATATTAGAGATGAGTTCATTTAAGTTATTAGCGATTAGATCAACTACATTGTATTTAACAGCTTCTTCTCCATTTAGTACAAGGTTTCTTCTAATAAACATTTCAACAGCTGTTGCATTTCTTCCTCTAATCTCGGCATATCTTGTAGCCATTGCAACAACGCTATTTATTATTTTACTTTCATTGATAAATTCATATTGTCCTGTTACAGGGTTTATTGTTATTGGTTGTGCTGCACCTATTACACTATGTGGTGTGCTAGCTACTATATGCATTGGCTGTATAATTATACTTGCTGCGCTAAAGGCTTTATCAGTTATAAAGCCTATTACAGGTATTTTAGCTTCTAAAATCATGTTAGCTATATTTATTGTTGGATCTATATAACCTCCATAGCTATTAACTACTATTAGAAGAGGTACATTTCTATTCTCTGCTAAAGCTATAGCTTGCTTCACATACTCTTCTGTAGGTACGTCAATTGTACCTATAACCCCATCTATTTTTATAATAATTGCATTACCAGAGAATAAAGTTCCATTATCACTGTTAATATGGAGTAGTATATTATATGAGGATATAACCATTATAATAAGAATAAAAAATAAGTTTATCTTAATTAACCTATGGATAAACATAACTACTTCACTTCTTTGGATTCCTGAGACATAGATGCAGAAGCTTTTTGAGCAGCAAATGCTGTGGCTATAGCTTCAGTAGCTGTTTTAGCACCAAAGCTCTCTGTTATTATTATCACATTCTTTTCCTTGGCTATGTCAACATATGTTTGAAGCTCTCTTAATCTTAAAGCTATTGGATGGGACTCATATGTTAAAGCAGCTTCAGACAGTATCTTTGCAGCAGTTCTTTCAGCTTCAGCCTCAATTATTCTAGCTCTTCTAATTCTTTCAGCCTCTGCCTGATGAGCCATAGCCCTAATCATTCCCTCTGGAAGCTCAACAGCTTTTAATGTCACCATAGAGACTTTCACACCCCAAGGCTCTGTAACACTATCAATTATATTCTGTATTTTTCTATTTATTTCATCCCTTTTTGTTAAAACATCATCAAGCTCTAATTGCCCAATAACATCTCTCATAGTTGTCTGAGCCAGCATTGCAATAGCATAGTTATAATCTCTAACTCTTAAAACAGCTTTTTCAGGATCTATAACACGATAATATACAGCAGCATCAATTCTTATAGTAACATTATCCTTAGTTATAACTTCTTGTTTAGGAACATCAATTGTATTAATTCTCATATCGACAACAAGTCCTCTATCAACAAAAGGTACTAAGAAAACAAGGCCAGGTCCTCTGATACCTACAAATTTACCAAGCCTTAACACTATTAATCTCTCCCACTCTCTCACAATTCTTAGAGATCTTGATAATATTGTGGCTACTATTATTATTAGTAAAAAAATTCCAAATAGCTCTAATGGGCCTATAACCATATTTATAACCACCAATATTATTATCTAGTAAAGAGATATATTAGCTGATATGAATAACCTAGGTTTCTATAACTATAGTCGTTGTTATTAATTCTCAGTTTCAAAGAACATTCTATTTATTTTATACATACATTTAAAATATGTTTTCTATAACATGATATAATCTGCAAAGACCTATAAATATTTATCTTCACTTTTCTATTCGTTTTATGGAATCTCTTCAGCTTCTCTCAACATGGAAATTGAAATTAAGATCTTAAAATACTATGGCTCATCTAAATTAATATCGAGATAGAAATAAGCAAACAAATTTCCACATCTTTGTTAGTTAATAATAATTGGACGGTTTCATAAACCAAGTATATGTATTTGAAGTAAGCATGGGTTTAGGTTCTTGGAACAGATACATGGTATATTTTTCTTGAAGTAAGAATAATGTTTATATATGAATAGTAAACAAAATATAGAATAGATCTATAAGCAATTAAAATATTAGGATGGAACTATATTTTATCTAGTTGAAGGCGCTCAATATAGTATTTTAGTATATCTTCGTAATTTTCAGCTATAGTCTTAAATTCATCTTGTTCAATGATTGTAAATGGTATTGCATCTTTTATGCTTTGAAGCCCTGAAATTATCATGATGAACCTGTATATACCTATGCCTACACCAGCAGTTGGTGGCATACCGTATTCAAGAGCCCTTACATAGTCTTTATCCATTGGATGGTATTCTATCTCTCCACTAAATCTATGCAATGTCTTTTGCCTTAAGTTCTCTTCCTTCTTAAAGAAATAATACTGTACTATTGGGTTGTTCAATTCGCTATACCCATTGCCAATCTCAAGACCCTTAACAAATAATTCAAATCTTTCAGAGTATCTAGGGTCTTTCCTATATGGTCTAGCTAGTGGTGATATATCTCTTGGGTATAGTGTTATATATGTTGGTTGTATAAGCTTTGGTTCTACAATTTTTTCAAAGAGTTTTTCAATAATTTTTCCTCTTCTAGGGTCTTCAACCTCTATACCGAAATTTTTAGCAATTTCAATGAGCTCGTTATAATCTCTATCTCTAATCTTTATACCTCCAAAACCTTCAATAGCTTCTTCTAGAGATATTCTTCTCCATGGTGGTTTAAAGTCGAGTTCCATTTTATCTCCATCATACTCAATCTCTATCTTATAATCACCATATACATTTTTAATGCTATATGCAATCATCTCTTCAACAAGTTTCATCATATCGTTCCAATCAGCAAATGCTTGATATATTTCAATTTGAATAAACTCTGGATAATGCTGGGCATCTATATCCTCATTCCTAAAACATACAGCTATTTCATATACTCTATATAGATTAGCAACAATAGCTCTCTTAAGATAGGTTTCAGGTGCTATGCTTAGATAAACATTTTTATCTAATGCATACATCTTTGTGGTAAAAGGTCTTGCTAGTGCACCTCCATAGATTGATTGAAGCTTAGGTGTATGGATTTCTATAAAGCCTTTAGAGTCTAGATAATCTCTGAAATTCTTCTCTACTCTATACATTAATATAATGGCGTTTCTTACTCTTTCATTTAGCATTATATCTAGATATCTGAGTCTATACCTTTTATCAACATCTGCTAGTCCATGCCATTTCTCAGGATAGTCTCTCCATGTAATAGAAAGTATAGATAGTTCATTAACTAGAATTGATAGCTCTCCTCTTAAAGTCCTTATAGGTTTACCTTTAACACCAACAACATCACCTATATTCAACAGCTCAACAACCTTCCAAATATTTTCACCTACTATGTCATATCTAAATACAAGCTGTATTGTAGCAGTACCATCATCGAGTATAGCAAATACTATTTTGCCATGCTTTCGCAGACCCATAATTCTTCCTGCAACACTATGTATATCGCTAGACTCTTCACCTTTACCAAGATAACTATACCTACTTCTTATCTCCGAAACAGTTGAGGATATATCATATCTATACTCTGTTATATAAGGGTCTATACCAAGAGCTACGAAACTCCAAAATCTATGTCGCTCAGACATTAACACCACACTAAACTCTATTTCTCAAAGATATAGTTAATATCTTTTTCCCAAAATACGTAAAGTATGTTGTGGTTAGTTAATGGTTTTTAAGTTTTTCTATGTATATATTTTTAAATGTTTAACCTGCATACCTACCTCTATCGCTAGATCTAAAATATTCTAAAGCAGAATTAACAACTAAATTATCTTAAAACTCAAGACCATAAACAAACCATAAAATAACTAAATAAAAACAACAATACTATAAAAATCCATTAAAATAAATCAGCATTATATCATCTTTTCATCATTTATCATCGAAGAGCGCTTTCATCATTATTTCTAATAATTAAAAACCACTACATATGGTTTTTAATTTTAACAGTTAAGACTAATAATATTAGTGGCAATAAGTTGCGATAAATTTTTATGAAGCCTGGATTTATTTAAATATTGGTGGGATAATATAACTGATGTACCTTGGGTTCCATCTCCTTATATTGTTATTGAATATTTGTTATATGCGCTTGGAGTTAAAGAAAACGATGTTGTATTAGATCTTGGATGTGGTGATGGAAGGGTCCTATTAAGGTTTTGTAGACATGGTGCTTTTGGTATCTGTATTGAGTTGAATAAGATACTCTGTAACGTATTTGATATTGTATCAGAAAATATGGGGGTAAAGAACAGAGTTAAAATATATTGTACAGATTTCTTTAAAATTAATCTTAAAGAAATTATGCCTAGGCCTACTATAGCATATTTATTTTTGTATCCATCAACATTGGAGGGTCTTTCTCGTAAATTAGAAAATGAGTTGGATCCAGGAACGATTATAGTTACGTTAGATTTTGCAATAAAGGGATGGAGTCCATTTTATGTTAAAAGCATAGTTGATGAAAATAATCATGATAGATTATTATGGTTCTATGCTATAGGTATATCTAATCCCAATGCAAGAAGAATTGACTATATAGATCAAGAGGAGCTTAATTTGATTGAAAGAAATCTCTCTAAAAGGAAGCTATTTCTTTATTGAGATAATATATATTCTCTTATCTGTATTAGTCAGGTTATCGACCCTTCCTCATCTCTCAGTATACGTCGACTACATCATCCCTTAAGCTCTATTCTATATCTATACCATATATAGCTTTTCCTTTAAATTATCTGGTATTTGATCCTCCTTTAAAATCAATGCGTTCATAGGTGGTTTATGTGTTTTTGGACCTATAATAATATATTTAGATGCATCATCATTTCTACTTTTAAATACTCTAGCCTTTACATAATATCCATCACTTCTCTCAATATATACATACTTACCATGTTTTAAAGCCATATTTTTATCCACCTAATACACCTATGCTTTATAAGAGGTAAAAAAGCTATTTAAAATATGCTATATCAGCTTAGATAGCAATTTCAAGGTGTGTATCATGATAGTTTTTAAATCTTGGGATGAACTTGAAAATGCTATTAAGAATTGTACAAGATGTGATCTCCATAGATTTAGAAAAAATGCTGTTCCAGGTGAAGGGGATAAGGGATCTCATGTAATTTTTATTGGTGAAGCCCCTGGATCTACCGAAGATGAAGCTGGTAGACCATTTGTTGGAGCAGCTGGAAAGCTTTTGACTATGACCATGGAAAAACTTGGCATTTCAAGAGATAAGGTGTATATAACAAATGTGGTTAAATGTAGACCTCCTGGTAATAGAGAGCCTAGAGAAGATGAGATATCTCTATGTAGCATCTATTTAGAAAACCAGTTAAAATTTCTTAATCCAAAAATTATAGTTACATTAGGAAATATTGCCGGTAAAAAGATATTTTCTATGGCTAATATAGAGTGGCATGGTATTACTAGAATGAGAGGAAAAACATATAGTGTTAATATAGTTGGTTTAGAAGCTATTGTCATACCAACAATACATCCAGCTGCAGCACTATATAATCCCCAACTTAAGAAGATTTTTGAGGATGATTTTAAACTTATTAGAAATGCTTTAAATAGTTTAAAGGGTAGTGAAAAAGCAGCATCTAAAACTCTTCTTAGTTATGTAAAGCAGTAATATTATTAGAAGAAACAATGTTAAAGCATTTAGCAATATCGCAGCATTTTTCAATGCATTTAAAAGGATATCAGTCCCCTCTATAGCGTTTGAGCTCGTAAAGACATCCACGTTTTCGTTAATAGCATTGTTTATGATGTTTGTAGTAGCAGCTATAAGTGTTGACATAGATAGAAGAGCTACATAGTTAGCTTTATCTATTTGTTTAAGATCTTCTGCGTAGATGTAATAGATATAAGGAATGACTCTAGACTCGTTGCTTAGATATCCATTAAGGATTCTATATAGTTCTTTAAGATTATCAACAATAATTAGCTGTGAAGAGTTGTTTAGCTGAGTAACAAGGCTACCTCTTATTGAAGCTATTGCTGAGAGAGATAGTGGGGCGAAATCCTGGCTCCATTCAATTACCGAGCTTATAGCTTTAAGAGTGTTTAATGCTATATTGTATGCTTTATTAAAAGGTATAGCTCTTTCATTTACACTATTGTTCACAATCTTTAGCACATTTAGCCATGTATCTATAGTTAAACTCCTAGAATAGGCTCTGGTTATGGCTTCTAAAACAGTTGGTGGATATTTTGTGGATATATATTGTTTTGAAAGGTTTTTATATAGATCTATATAATATTGTGCTTCAGAAATTCTATCAAGTATTATAATCAGTATTGGAATAGTTGAGGGCATAATGTATCTAAAGCTATTGAATTCATTTAAAGCATTGTCAATAGCAACCCTGCTTTTTTGTATCAATGAATATGCTTTACTATCATCATATATTAGACGTTTATAGAGAAGCTGCATATATAATGTAAATGCAAGGCTTACTGCTGTATATCCATGTCTTTTTTCAACAGCTTTTTGAATATCTATTGAAAAGTTTCTATATAGCGAAGATAAATTTTCTTTTATATTTAAAGGCAATTCTTTTATAAGCATTTCTGATTTATCTAGAAATTTCCTTGTTTCATTTATAAAAAATTCGTTTACGACATCAAATATCTTAGTAGAAGGCTCCATAGACATTGGTGCGCTATATTCTAGCTGTTTTCTACAAAACTCGATTAACGAGGTAGCTTTGATAAGCTTAACAACTTCATTGTTTTTTAATTCGGTTGGTCTATTTATTGCAGGTATATATACGGTCTCTATATTATTTTCTTTAGCTGCCTTTATCTTCGCCTCTAGACCTCCCACAGCATCTATAAAGCCATCTATAGAAACTACACCTGTTGCCCCCCAATCGCTGGTATTATTAAATCCTTTCAGGATCTTTAGAATAGCTATTGCATATGCTAGTGAAGCACTAGAACCTGTTATCTTTGTATATCCATTAAGATATATATCCACAGCAATGTTATCTATATCTATACCACATATATATTTTATAGCATATCCAGCTAAAATAAATGAATTCAATACACTTTTATCAAAATCTACACCATGAATAAAAACCCTATATCTTGTAGAGTTATGTATCTGTATATATGCCTTCATAGCAACTCCTATAGATGGATCTCTACTATCGATACCTAGAAACCATATATTTGTATCCATGTTTCTAGAGATAGTTTTGCTAGTAAATGGTGATATTACCAATAATAACAATAGAAATACGCAATACAATGTGGTAAGTTTCTTCAATAAATACACCAATTCAATGTCTTACTACAAAGATTTTTAGCTTTTAGAGAAATATATCTAAATGATGATGATGTGGGCAGCCAATGACTATGGGAAATAGGATGAAGAGCCCATATGCTCAAGCTGATTTTATTTCCATTTGTATAGATAGAGAATGTTGCATAAATACAAGATTGTTTAAGGAGATAGTGGATTCCCTTACAAAAATAATAATATTAGCCCAAACCTCTAAATGTGATTCATCAACAATTCTAAACAAGATGATAAACAGACTAACCTTGTGTAGAAGAGCGGTTTTAAATACTATTAGCAGTTTTGAATCCTTTGCAAAAAACCTTTATTCTTTTCATAGTATAGAAGAGAATGATTTAAATTCGCTAGCAAACATAGTTACTAGATTAATTGAATGCAAAAACGATGTAGGTGAATCAATAGATGATGCAATTCAATTTGAATGCGAAAAAGAATTGAGAAACTCTTTAGCATCATTATCTAGTCAAATAGATTCTATCCTAATTATCATACTAGCACTACTATTAGCTATTTTATCTAGGGTTAAAGTAGATCAAGAGATAAGCAAAAAATTTTCATCCATAGCAGCTTCAGCATTATTTTCATCGTTAACAAACATTTATAGCGAATCTGTCAAAAGAGCACTAGGTAACTGTTTTCATAAAGAAATAAAAATATCAACCAATAATAGTATCAATTAATAATAAATTAGAAAATCAATAATAAAAATATTGAACTCAATCTATAATCTAGGGACTTAAGATGAGGATTAATAAAATTCATTATTTAACTAAAAAAGCTTTAAAGGGAGACATAAACGCTGCCAAAACTGTTTTAAGATATTTAAGTAGATATCAAATCAATGCTATAACTGTTTCATTATATTTAATTGTATATCAAATTATTATGAATCTTTACAATATTTTAGAAGAATGTAAGTTATGTAATGGAAAATGTTGTAGAGAAGGAGGTTATATACCCTTGTATCAATTCGATATAGATGAACTTAATAAAGTATTTGATAATGATATATTAAAATATTTTATAAGGATAGAGGATAAATACTATTACATTCCTAGACCATGCCCTTTTCTAAAAGATTATATATGTACAATTCATAATGCTAAACCATATGCATGTCTATCATATCCATTTGCTTCAGAGGACCTTCAAATTAATGTTCTAACTAATATCCCAGACCACGGATATCCTCAACCGGCTATTCCCTATTACTGTAGTGCAGGTTTTAAGATATGGAACATAATTACGAATAATATAGATAAGTTTAGATCTAAAAGAGGTAGAATTCCTAAACCTATTGAGCTTCTTGAAATGTTTATAGATATTAAATAACTTTAATGCTATTTTCTCCTCCTTTCAGGCTTTGATATAGTTCTTTCAGGTCTTGGTGGGGCTTCTTCCCTTTTTGTTCTATAGCCTATAATATACCCAATAATTAAAGCTATTGTTCCAATTGTTATTATAGATGCTATTGTAATGTTAGGATCAATACCCCAGTGTAGTGTTACAACCTGTATAGATGTATATGTTTGAAATATATATGATGTTATAGTTGTTGTGACATAGTTTGTGATGGTTATGGTAGTTATATTGGCTTCAGTGGTATTTGTATCTGTTGTATTTGTAGATATTGGTGTATATTTTATAGCTAAAGATTGTACCTCTGTATTATTTTCAGTAATGAGCACAACAGCTATTATTGTCAATACTACTAATGTGGTCAATATACATGCTTTATTCATCGCCTATTACACCTATTTACAATGGATTTTAGCGTTTCTCTACTAGCAATATCTATAGATATCTGTACTTTTGTTAGCGGGGTTGGATCTTTGCATAGATTCACATGCTTCACCTACATATCATAGACTCTAGTCGAGGTTAGCGTCACAGACCCTATCCGCTTCCTACACCTCACCACATAGCGGATCATCAAAGCTCCAAGCATTTAAAGATATCCACAGATATTTAAACTTATCGACAAAGCTGACACTGCCTTTATATAAATGCATTAATGTTGTAGTAGAAAGACTTGTTCTTAATGATGGAGATGAATAGAAAAACTATATACTCTCTAAATGATTTAAATGGTGATGAACGTTAAATTCTTGAGTCTTGGACAATGATGGTTGTAAAGCGTAGTCCTAACTCACAAATAGAATATGTTTAATGGGTTAGAGACCTGATCTGAAACTAAACCATTAAAAAGGGTATGCAGTTTCAATCCATTGAAGCATTAAGAACCCTCATACTTCAAGGTAGAGGAAGACCATCTCATATTTCATCTATACTGAAAGAAGTGTATGTCTTACAATTAATGTTCCTTTTAACATGCGAATTTTATCTAGAAACTCCTTTACTCTTTGACTACTACCTTTAACAGCTATTACAAGCATGCATCTATTTTCATCTAAATGCACATGCATACTCGAGATCACAACATCTCTAAAGATATGTTGAATATCTGTAAGCATTTCATCGATATTGGCAATACTGTGATCGTATAGAATTGATATAGAACCTACAACCTCAGCCGATGTTACCCATTTATTTTCAACTATAAAGAGCCTTAGTGCTTCTTGAATTAACTTAGATCTATTTCTAATACCACTATTCATCATAATCTCATCTATTTCTTTAATAAGTTCCTTTTGGAGATATATACCGAATTTAACACCTTTACTTTTTTCTGTAGTTGACATAATAACAACCATATAACATAGCTTAATCTATATCTATTTATTCCTAAATTATTTATTTGCTTAGCGCTTAAAAATATGTTATTCATCGACTTTATAAAGCTGATTCACTTTTCATAGAGGTTTACTCGACCTTAATGATCTTTTTACTGGTTTATATGGATAGAAAATAACATCTACATGATATATTAACTCACTTATTTCTCTGCACATTTCAATTATTTTTAGACGCAGTTTGTGGGCTTTAAGTATTGTTGTAGTTGGATTTATTAAACATTCTATTCTAACTATATAGAATGATCCTATTTTTCTTAAATCGATGTTTTTCACTACAATACCTTCGAAGTTATTAAGAGATGTAAGGATCCTATATTTTATCTCTGGATCTGCACCTATTCCAAGAAATGATTTAAATGAATCCAAAATAAGATCTGTTATGCTATGGAAAACAAAAAACAAGATAAATATAACTGTGGTTATCTCAATAGCTATGCTTCTAGTAATTGATGTAGCGATTATACCTATTGTAGCAGTTATCGATGCAATTATATCTATCAATGCATGTATATACTCAGCTTTTATAATCTCCATACCAAGCTTTTTATAACCTTTATAAAGCAATTGAAATGAAAACAATGTAAGAAGCCCACCAATAGCTGTAACTATGGCTAGCAAAGGATTCGTTGTTGTAGCAACTATGATATACTGGGTAGCTATAGCTTCATTTATATAATTTACAAAATTAAACATATAGAATACAAAGATAGATAAAGCTATTGTAAGTATAAGAAAATTTTCGACATATAGAATATTCCATGAAAATCTTTTATATACCCTAGATGCAAGATAGAGAGATATGGCAGTTGTAACCTCAAGAACGCCATCTATAATCCAATGCACAACATCTGAATAGAGTATAAATGATGATGATATTAATGCAAAGATAAACTCAGCAAAGAATCCAATAAAGGATATAAATGCAACCTTCATAACAATTCTATATGCTTCTCTAAGTTTTACAACAATGCTTTTTGCACTCATTATATCACCAATAAACAGATAGATATATTATTTAATAGAGTGAAGCAGTATTATTAACTCAATTGAATTAATTCAACAAGGCTTTATATAGTATTATCTATAAACACATTTATAAAAATTTATGATAGCAAAGCAAGTCTTGCTTTTCAGAATAGAGCAGTTTTAAGTTCTCTAAAATATTATTGATATGCTGATGAGTATAGCTTGTGTAGTGCGTTATTTAAATACTGTTTTGTTATGATATTATAGAATTTTTATATATTTGTCTAATTCATCTATAGACCATACTATATTGCCATTTACTATAGTTGTATCTATATAACCTTCATATAGAATTAGAAATGGTAGACTTTGTTTAATGAAGGGTCCATATTTAAATTTTCTAATATCAAATACAATTATATCAGCTTCTTTGCCAACCTCTATATTTCCAGCATTGATATTCATTACATTGTAGCTTCCTTGTGTTGCGATATTCATTACATGTTCTACATCTATGTAGATATTGCTATATCTATATAGAGCTATTATTGCTGTGATGTCCTTCAATATATTTGCTGAGTATCTATATTCAAAATTATCAGTGCCTACACCAACAACTATTTCTTTGTCTAAGAGGTTTTTTAATGGGGGAAGACCATTAATATTGGAAAGAGCATCGCTATATGGACATACAACAACTCTAGGTCTATAATACTCTATGGATTCTAATTCCCATGAACTTACCCAGTTTATGTGTGTAAGTATGATTTTATTTGAGAGAAGGTTTTTCTTAGCTAGATACTCTACTGGAAATAACTTTTTTATTCGTTTAAAATTTAGGGTTTCCTCTATAGTTCTCGACACAGATATCTGAATATCAATGTTTCTATTTAATACCAGTTCTAAACAGCTCTCTAAAACCTCTTCATCAACTTCTAATAAATTTTCTATACTAATTATCGGGGTATATAACCTATACCCTAATTTCTCAATAGATATATATTCATCGCATTTCTTATTCTTTACTATAGGCCCAGCTCTAACCCTTAATCCAATAGACTTTGCAGCTTCTACAACTGTCTTGTAGTTTTCATCCATACTTTGAAAAGCGGCGATACCATTTGCAGCCATGTTGAGTATTGCTATGAGTAAAGCTCTATATGGATTTTGCTCATTTATTGCCTTTGATATTGTATATAGATGTATATGAGCATTTCCAAATGCAGGGGCTACAACTTTTTCTTTACAGTCAACTTTATCATAGCCTCTATAACCATAACATTGACCAAGGCATACAACTCTTCCATTATCTATAACTATATTACTATCCTCCAATATTTTTAATGGTCTATATGAAGATATTATATATCTGCATCGATGTAGAGTTAAATTCATGTCTTATCAGCTTATATTTTTGTTAATCAATATTATAGCTGTGTATAATTTGATAATATTGCAGGTGTATTTAATGTCTCTTAAAATACAGTTTCTCTCTAAAAAGTCTTTAAAAGAAATATTAAAAAGTGTTGAAGATAGGTCTGAGATAAATAGGTTTTTTATAGATGTTTTAAAGCAAGCTGAAGAAGTTAAGCTAGTCTCTAATAAAAGCTTTAGTATTATAGTTTTTGACTCAGCCCCATTGTTATTCAAGGTAGAAGATATTGATAGGTATTTACCAACACTGTATGCTGTAAACTATTTCTATAATACAAAAAACATCTTTATAGTTCCTACAGTTGTTGTTGATGAAGGTGCTGTTAATCCACTGCTTAGAGGTGCAGATGTTATGATCCCTGGAGTGAGGAAGGTTCTCCACAATTTCTTTAAAGGACACATAGTTAGTGTTATGCATCCATCAGAGAGGTATTTTATAGTAATAGGTACAGCTTTAATTGATTCAATTAATATAGTGCCTAACACAAAAGGGAAATGCATATCAAATATATCTCGTCTAGATGATGAGGTGTGGAGAGCATCGCTACAAATTTTAAAGAGTTTATCATAGTTTTCTAATTCTAAATAGATTTTCATCTTCTTTTCTATAAATAGTTAAACCAGCTATGTTTTGTATTATTTCAATTCTAAGTATATATTCATAGTTACGAAAATCCACTTCAGCTATATCAATAGACTCGATAAAGTTGCCAATATATTTTAAAAGTGATGAACATGAATCTATATACCATCCTCTTTTTCTACATACACCAATAATTTTAACGGGTCTATGTACATTTAACAAAAATATTAGCTCAATAGATGCCTTAACTATATCTTCATATAAAGCTTTACAGACCCTTTGAATTGGAATGGCCCAGTAACCTCTAACATGCCTAGAAACAATAACCTTAGCTATATGAAAAGGATCAACAGGATCTGGCGATAAAACAACAGAAATACCATGGTTCTCCAAAGATATACAAAATATATTAATAGATGAAAACATAAAAATGTTCTCGATATCTATACATGCAAATCTCTCAAGACCAACATCAGTAGTTACAATAACCTTTAAATGCTCAGAACCTTTGACATTAATCACAAATCATCACGCTCGTACCTCATCACAGCAAAAATAAGAAATCTAAAACAAAACTTATAACTCCTAACACACAATATCTACTAGCTGAGAGAGTCAAGGCACCTAACAAAGCGGGGGTGCCCGAGCTAGGTCAAAGGGGGCGGGCTTAAGACCCGCTGGCGTAGGCCTGCGTGGGTTCAAATCCCACCCCCCGCACCAATCACCTTCTCTTGATTTTAATAGCTCAACAACATTCTCCAACTCGTCGCAACGACCAATAAGCTTAGACCACTTCCTCTTAGCCTCCGCATCATACCACTCCTTTATTAGGTAATAGTATACAGCATCTTTGTATCTAATCTTCTTAATACGATAGAAAGCAGTATTTGTTTTCATTATTATACACCATTAAGTAAATATTATATAAAGATTTTACTTCTTTGTATTATTAATTGCTATAATAGATTAGAGCTTATGGTTATCTTATTTTCTGCTCTTTTTCAATTTTCTTATATCGGTTTTAATTAGGGGTCTTCCTGATATTTGTGCTACTATTGCTGAAGCTATAGTTGTTGCCATACCTATGGAGACAAGAATTGTTGCTATAAATGCTGTTGAAAATGATATTCCGCATATGTAATCTATTTTTATCTGATCATATGTATCTGGTGTAAATGTTATTTTTGGTGAGACTTTCTCTAGCTCGGTTGAACTAGGTCCTGAAAGTGCAATTCTATGTATATATGCATCTGTATCAAGAGTTATTGAAAGAATATATTTACCTGGTGATAATGTTTGTAGAAACATTGAGGTTATATTCATTCCTTTACCGCCTACGCTTTGCATTGGGGAAATACTCATCGTTATTATTGCTTGTGATGGATCTGAAGCATTTGATATGACTATAGATCCTTTGTATTCCTGCTTAATAGGTTCACCAATAATTACAAGATTTATCCAACCCATTGATTTATTTACTGTGAATTCAATATTTTTAGTAGTGTTTCCATTTATATAAAATCCACTTACATTCAAAGGTATATTAGTCCAATAAAGCCATTCAGTATAACTCAACATAATTTCACCGCTAAAACTTTTAGGAACATATAGATATGAACTACAGCTTTTTACCTCAATGCCATTCAATAAAGATATCCAGCCAGCTATAAAGAACATAACACCAATTACCAGTAGAGATATACTCTTAATATTCATTTCCGCTAACACCTTCACATATAAAGATAAAAGCTTTACTTAAAAATATTAAAGAGAACAATCAACAAAACACCAATATAAAGAACTGCTACCCACCTAAATTAAAAACTTTATAATTTAACTCATTTTAAACAATGGTGGCAACTGAAAGCTGTGCTATTTATGGTGGGGAGGAGGTAAGAAAACATAGAATTTATTTTCTTTCTATATAAATTTAGAAAGAAAACATTATCTATTAATCGTCGCTGGAAGTAGTTCTAGGCAAGAAATCATAATTTAGCATTATTTTATATAGAGAAACTTATGTAGTTGTATTCTAGATGTGTATTTTATATGGAGGATTAACAACTATATAAATTAATTCAAAGAATTAACAACACAAGAACTTTTATATTCTGAAGAAACTTAAATGCTTTAACTCATTGAGAAGATGAAAAGTGATCACTATGGATGTTTATGGAATTTTATTAATGGTTATTTTAACTATGTTAGGCTATGCTATTTCAAATAATAGAACTTTGAAACATGTTATCAACTTGATTAACAGCTTTCTTTTCTATGTATCAATTCCACTTACAACAATCATTAGAATTAGTTTCATGAACAACGAATCTGAATTTCTAATTACTTTAGCAATATCACTTCTACATATTTTTACTATTTTAATTATTTCTTTTGTTATCGCCAAGATGTATGTAGGTTTCATAGATGCTATTTCTATCTCTATAGCACTTTCAATGCCAAATGCAGGCTATTTGGCTATTCCATTATCAATTATATTGTTTGGCAACCCTCTCTATGTTATACCATATATGATAGCATTCAATTTATTTTTACCTTTTTTGGCAATTATTTTAACATATATCGTTACTACTAGAAAAGAAAACAGCAAAAGCGTTTATATAAAGACATTTCCTGGGCTATTTGCCATCTCTATTGCGATGATCTTCAGATTTCTAAAGACTCAAATACAAAATGTAGCTATTATCAATCATATAGATAATTTTTTAACATATTCATTTTACTTATCTTTTATAGTCATAGGCAGCTCTCTAAAAGAATTTGGTTTTAATGATATAATCAACAATTCAAAGATCTTAAAAATAACTTTCTTTATTAAATACCTTCTCTCACCATTACTCTCCGCAATGATGATCTACATCACATTGAATTATATGAAAATTAACGGCATGTATATACATGGAATTATGCTGCAAAGCATAATGCCACCAGCTATAGCAAATATTATAGTTGGTAAAGTTTTTAAATTAAATGAAAAACTTATTTCAATGTTACTTTTACTATTAACACCTATATCGATAGTTATCTCCATATTTTTATGGGGAATAATACTTTAAATCCCTATTTTAAATAGTTTAATTCAGATACTTTAATAGAGTCACTATTCTGTTTATATAAGCAGAAGAAACAGGTGCTATGTCTAAGCATCTAGAGATGGTCTTTGACAGCGTTCACCACTCGCCAAGACTTGTAAATAGCTGTGAATAGCTTTAAATACTTGGCGGGTGGCTCATCACGCTTCCTCCGTGCCCCCTCACCACAGTAGCTCAGCCCCTGTTACCAGAGGCTTCACAGCCCTATGGGTCTCGGAAACCCGGAGACACCATTGAATATATAGACTCCCAGGGGTTATATATTTTGCTTAGCTATAGCCTTGAGAAGTATTTGAAAATATTTACAGCTATCTACAAACCACTTCAAATTCGTAACAGCCTATCTCAAAGACCTGGGTTTTTCGGGAAGAGTTATTTGCTTAGCTATCTAGGTGTAGATACGGGGTTTGACGTTTTCGGGTGAATCTTCAAATCAGTAGAATCATAGTTTTTAGGTTTGGACATAGCTAAGCTTTATTTACTGGTGGTACCGCCAGTTCCTGGTAGTGCTACCAGTGCTGTTCGATTTAGCTCCTAAAAAATCTAGGAAAGATCTTTACAACTATGAGTATGAGCTTGAACAGCTACACAGGTTCTATCTAAGTAGTAGGGTTGTGGCTGTTGTAGGTTGTAGAAGGATCGGTAAAACTAGCCTGATGCTTACCTTCCTTAATGAGTGGAATGTTCCCCACATTTTTATCGATTGTAGAAGAATCTCATTCTCTAGCTATGGAGCTAGCTTTAGAGGTTTTGTAGAAGAGTTTTCAAGAGCTTTGAAAGAGTTTGTATCTAGCCTTAGGGGGAGAGCCAGTAGGTTGCTGGACTACCTAAGGGATGTTAAGGGTGTGGAGATAGATTTCAGTGTTGGGAAAGTGTCGCTTAAGTGGGGAAAAAGGGATAGGGTCGATATTATTTCACTTCTCAATAAGTTAGACGCTTTCGCTCATGGGGAAGGTTTCAGAGTTGCACTAGTCTTTGACGAGCTTCAGGAGCTCCATCCTATAAACATAGATTTTGCGAAACTCTTAGCTTATATCTATGACCATCTACAGAACATCGTTGTCATAATATCGGGGTCTCAAGCTGGTCTACTCTACGATATGCTGAAAATCGAAGACCCTACATCACCTCTATATGGGAGAGTTATAGCAGAGATTCATATCCCTAGATTACCTAAGGAAAAAGCTGGGGACTTTCTAACAAAAGGTTTTACAGAAGTTGGTGTAGAAGTTGGCATGGACATTATCGAGAAAGCTGTCAATGTTCTCGACGGTATCGCTGGTTGGCTAGTATACTTCGGCTGGAGCTACATACACGGGGTAAAGGATCTCGAAGAGATACTGAATATAGCAGCGAAACAGGAAGCTGAAGAGATAAAAAGGTTCTTAGCTAGATCTAGAAACGAGAAAAGGTATAGAGAAATACTTAAAGCTATTGCCCAAGGTAGGAATAGGTGGAGCGAGATAAAAAGAGCAGTAGAGCTTGTAGAAGGTGTAGAGATAGATGATAAAAACTTCAACGAACTACTTAAAAACTCGTTAAAACAGGTTTCATAGAGAAAACAGATGAGAGATACTGAATCTCAGATCCAATTACAGCTAGAGCTATCCTAAAATATTTATAGCAACCTAACTATACATTCCCTGTAGACCAGTAGCCGCAGAGACACAACCTATCCTAGCGATACCTACAATGACCTAGGATAGGAAACGGTGTCCTGCAACAAAGTATTACTGTGGATCTCTCTAGAGAAGCCCTAGACCTCCCTCGAATTCATAGACACTATGTGGACACTGTAATACTACGATAGCACTTTGATGCATCTTTAGGACTCCTGTTTGCTTGTAAAGGTACCGATATTATTACCGAAGAGCTTAAAGAGCCTGTATACTAACGTTATTGTGTGGGTGGTGTTTTAGAGCTTGAGCATTAGGCTTCATGAAGAGCTTGTTGCGAGAGCAAAGCATTTTCTGAAGGTTAGTGGTTTTGATGTTTCTGAGGGTAGATACGATATAGCGTTGTTTCATCTTGATCAAGCAGCTCAGCTAGTGGTAAAAGCGTACCTCTTTAAGATCTTTGGGGATTTTCCAAGGGTACACTCATTAAGGGATTTAATCGAGGTAAGCGATAGTATCTGCTTGAAGAGGTTAGCGGATGAGTTTTGGTATGTCATTGATATTCTCGAGGATGCATACCTTGGTGCTAGGTACTTTGTTAGAAGGTATGGTGAGAGAGAGTATAGTGAGGCTAGGAAATTTGTTGAGGAGGTGTTTAGATGCTTAGGTATCTAGATTACCTAAAAATACTTAGAGAGGATCTGGAGAAGAATCTTGAGAAGTACCTAGAGGTTATTAAAAGTATTGCTAAGAGGTATGGAGGTAAGGCATATATCTTCGGCTCATATATAAAGGGTGGGTATATAGCTGCAAGCGATATTGATATCCTTATTGAAGTTCCTAACAATGTTGATAGGCTTCAAGTTCTTCACAAGATTAGAAGGCTAGTGCCAAACACAAAGATAGAGATCCACGTACTGAATAAGAGTGATGCCGAGGAGTTCAAGAAGATTATAAAGGTCTTCAAAGAGCTCTAGACCCTTTGGAAAAAGCTCATGATAATTCTTAGCACCTTCAATAAGATGCTTCGTACAGCGACCTAGGGCTGTTTCGTGGTTGATGTTTATAGATTAGTTTATAAGTTCTGATTCTATATTTGGTTTGAGTCTGTTTAGGCAAATGGGAGCAATGCCCCAAAGCCTAGGCATCTAGCTCTCAAGGGCTCTGTGCCGCTGAACCCAATGCCCAATGAACCCTCCAGAGGTAGCAGTGCTACCATTGAAGTAGTGGGTGAGGAGAAAGCCCCTAGACACAACAAATAAATACAAAATGAGAATAAGCATCTAAGGACAAACGGCTCTCGGGGGAGACCTGGACCCCCTGTATATGCGTACACAAACTTGAGCCAAACGTTGATTGCTCTAACGGAGTCTCTGTCAGCCATAAACCCGCACTTCTTACAAATTCCCAACTTGTGGATATACACTAGCTCGCTCCACACCTCGGGCATGTCGAGGAGGTGTTTCTCGGGTCTACAAAAACTATGGGCATGTTGAGCTCGATAGCTTTTGAGGCCTTTACTCAATATTTGCTTTTTTGGTTTAGAATAAACTAATGCGACAACTATAATCAAACCTATTGCTATTTTGTGTATAGTAGTAACTATGGTGGGATATATACTCTGTTTCATAGCTATGCTAAGTAATGCCCATATCATAACCAATCCATATACAATGTCTTTTCTCTTTTCTAGTGATCATGGCTAGAGAGACTATAAGTAAGCTGTAACAATTATTACAACTACTTACATATCTTGGCTTAACCCAAAGTCATCTAGTTTAGCAATATGGGCAAGACAGCTACATTAGCTATAGATGCTATTGTGATCCAGCTTAAGTAGATGCTAAAAGGTGAGTGGAACACTATCTTCTCCTAAAGAAGCAAGAGTTGCTAGAAGCATAAACATTACGATTACTGAAGCTAAAAATAGTTTAAACTGCTATAGAAAAGCTATATAACATTGAAAACATATCTTAGGGTAAGGAGTAGCCCTATCTTTTCTCTGAAAACCTCTGATCTATCTCTTTATAGAGCTTGAATAATTGCAAAGACT
>Ga0185307_1000122_pt1 | contig 53965 bp, 53 predicted proteins | sample LHCtaG_FD_128010 | JGI IMG/M metagenome (GOLD analysis project Ga0185307, IMG submission 128010) | Hot spring microbial communities from Little Hot Creek, USA to study Microbial Dark Matter (Phase II) - LHC4sed_matched (SPADES... | ecosystem: Environmental > Aquatic > Thermal springs > Hot... | reverse complement strand
AACTATGACCCGCGCGGCGCGCGCAATATAGAGTATCAAGTGAGGTTAAAACTAGAGGGAAAAGTTCCGTTTAACAGGCATTGCGCATCTATCGTTTCGATGGATTTTTGACTGCTATGAGATCGAAAGGGAAGAAAGTTTTCATGAATAATAATTCCGAGCAGAAAGGAAAGTAGATAGTATAATAAACTTATTTTGCCGAGGTTGCGCAAGTCTGCTGGAGGCTCTGTTTGTGTTGCGATCATTTTTCTAAGCGCCGGTCACGTAAATTTTTTTAACGAGAGTGCATCAAATTCACCGAGTATGAAGGGTAAACCTTCCGTCGTGTTAGATGAAATCGATAAAGGCTTGCTCAAAATACTTCAGGATAACGCGAAGACTCCCTATTCCAAGATTTCGCGTCAGTTGGGGATAAGTGAGGCTACTGTTCATTTGCGCATAAGGAAGCTACTTAAGCAGGGTGTTATCAAAAGATTCCAGGCGATAGTAGATCCCGAGAAAGTCGGTAAGGATGTTGTAGCGATAGTGGCGCTAACGGTTGATCCTAAGAAGTACGAAAACGTCCTTGCAAAGCTGAAGGAGATGCCTGACGTGTACGACATATATGATGTCACTGGAGAATACTACACAATCCTAAAGATCCGTGTAGGGAGCAGGGAGGAGTTAACCAAAGTTCTCGATGAGATTGGAGAAATTGAGGGTGTCGAATCTACGCGCACGATGTTCGTACTCAGGACAGTGAAAGAGGAGAGCAGAATAAGGATAGACTGAAGGGCTGTGGATTTCAAGAGCATCTGGCCATATTCCATCTGGAGAGCGGGGCAAGAGGAGATTTCTCGGCATGCCTACTCTAGCGTTCGCGAAGGGCGTCTTCTTCTTCTCAGCTACCCAACTGGAGCTGGAAAAACGGCAGCAGTGTTAGCAGGTACATTGGCAGCTGCGTTTGAGGAGGGCCTGAAGGTAGTTTACCTGGTTAGGACTAAGGCTCAGTTTCAAGCGCCACTTAGAGAACTCGAGTTGCTTTCAAAGCGTGTAGAGCTGAACGCGGTATTCCTACAGAACAAGAGGGACCTATGCCTAGTTAAAGGGGTTCGCATGCTACCCTACGACGATTTTTTAAAATTCTGTGCGGAGCTGAAGGCGGGCGGCCTTTGTCCCTATGGCAGAGCTGTAAGAAGCTCTCTTGAGCGTGGAATTCTGAGCTACAACAAGATTCTTTTACTGGCAACAGAGGCCGGAGCCTGCCCCTATGAGATCGCGCGAAGCGCGTTGAGGAGTTCACACATAGTAGTAGCGGCTTACAATTACATTTTCGACCCGCGGATCAGACCTCTCTTTCTCGAGGACTTAAACAAGCAACTGGACGAGGTGGCTTTGATAATCGACGAGGCCCATAACCTACCCTACTCGTTATCGAGCATCCTGAGCAAGGAAATAAGCGAGCGTACAGTGAGAAACGCTCGACGGGAGTTAGCGCGCTTCTACCAGGGTCCGGATAAGCCGCGCATAGAGAGGGAACTTTACGCGCTCAATGCCCTGCTGAGGAAATTACGCCTTGCTGCGAAGAGCTTTGAAGGCGAGTTTGAAGTATCCTCAAGCGATGTCATCGAAGTTGCACCTAACGTGGCAGAGCTCCTCCGAGCTTCCTCCGCGGTCGAGCCGTTAATAGGACGAGCAAGTGCCTTGCGCTCGTTAGCGGCTTTTCTGATGTCGCTTCTAGAGGGAAAGTCCAACTACGTGTTAACAGCTAGGGTTTCAAACGGTGAAACTACTATCGTGAACTTGTGCGTGGCGCCGAGTAAGGAAGCATCAGCCGTATTCTCCAACGTCAAAAGCTCTTGCCTGATGAGCGGGACGCTGCCTCCAAGGGACTACATGGTGGAGATGCTCGGTTTAGACGACAGTCGTGTATCGGAGCTTCGCCTCCCTTCTCCTTGGGCTACTAATGCTACGGTAGTTGTATTGAAAGGGGTTTCTTCAAGGTACGTTGAACGGGACGATGCAACCTTCGAGCGCATGGCGTACGTCATAGACGAACTATATGCCCGCTTAAAGAAAGGTGTAGCATTAGTAGTCGCCCCCTCCTACAGCATGGCTAAAGCTTTGAGAGCTCGCATACGCTCAAACCCTGTTTTCCTCGAGAGAGAAAGCACCCGATCCGGTGAAGTGGTCGACGTGGTTAAACGCTACGAGAAGCTAATGGTTCTATGCGTAGCGTGGGGCAAGCTAGTTGAAGGAATCGAGTTTAAGCTCAACAATGAGAGTGTGATCAAGCTAATTGTCCTAGCAGGTCTACCTGTACCCGAACCGAATACTCTGAACAGATACCTACTGAGCAGCATTAAAGCTAGGGCCAAAGACCCTGAAGCCGCTTGGAGAACAGTTTACCTGGTTCCAGCTGCTGTGAAGGTTGCTCAGGCCATAGGGCGAGGGCTTAGATCCGAGCGCGATAAAGTTGCTGTAGCAGTCTTAGACGAGAGGGCGCTTGAGCCTTGCATAAAGAGTTACCTCGAGGAGATAGGATACGCAATAGGCTCTGCGGAGAACTTGCTTGAACTCCTTACGAAACTAGGAAGTTGACTCAATATCTCATAGCGAGCTTCTGAGCATTGATTTAAACTGAGTTTCGCTAGTCTAGGCTTAGGTTCGTGTACCGTATCAAAATGATAGTTAGCACCCTGCAAACAGCACGGTAACCGCGTTTACGGCTAATATTCTTCACGAATTTTAACGGGAACAAAAACTTTATATATACGATATAAGCATTAAGTTACGGTGGGGAGTCATGCCGAGACCAAGAAGCCCCCAAGTTATAGAGAGGGCTGTCAAAGTTTACAAGCTCCTCGAGGAGCAGGGCGGAAGGATCACGACGCCTGAGCTTCTCAAAATAGTACTTAACAAAGGCATTGCCAATAGTTACTCGCTTCTCCATCACACACTTATGGTGCTAGAAAATGCTGGTTTCGTGAAACATGAACGTGTAAAAGGCAAGGCAGAGTGGTACATCACAAAGAAGGCCACGGAAGACGAGGTGCGAGCCGCGCTAAGTTCCAGGTAATTTCACAACGGGCTTAAGGAAGCTCCGGAAGAGTAAGTTAAACAACCTCGATATTAGCGTGACGTGTTTTTAGGTCTTCTTCACTAACGCCAAGTGATCGCATAAGGGCAACCACAACTCCATCGAAGAAAACCATAGCTGCATCTTCGAAAAGCGTCCCGAGTGGCGCTAGAGGTTCGTAAATTCCCAGAACTTGCCTTGCAAAGTAATCAATCTCTTTTGAAATCTTTGTTCTCCCTGGTATATGAACAACATGATCGCTGACAGTTGCCAGCTGAGAGTTAGGGAAAGATGTCACAGCAACAACTTTAGCGCCCATCCTCTTGGCAGCTTCAGCGACACTTACGACCATTTGCGTGGTACCCGAGCCGGAAATAGCGATTATGAGATCACCCCTCGACACAGCCGGCGTTATCGTCTCACCGAGTACGTAAACGTTAAAGCCGAGATGCATAAGCCTCATAGCGAATGCTTTACCAACAAGTCCTGACCTCCCGACACCAACCACCATTACTTTATTACCTTTTTCTCTAGTTTCTAGAAGTAATTCTAACATTTTAGAAACTTGTTGTTTATCTATGCTTCTGGCAACTTTTAGGATCTGCTCAGCAATCTCGAGCATCGTGTCAATGAGCACGTCGATGGTGTCCTCGTTCACGTGGACCTGGATAAGTGTTCTTGAAAACCTTTTCGTTAGCAGCTCATGCTACCGGCGGTGGACCTCGCTCGCGCTCAATACCCTCTTTAGATACTCGCAAACGTCCGAAAGCCAAAGCTCGCACGCCTTCAACGTTGAACGGCGTTCTTAGCTTGATTACACCATCTTTGATGTTCACCTCCTCCACTATACCTATACCTACGCACTCTAGACGATCGTCGAGGAGGCCGACCAAAGCTCCTTTCGCTCCGCTTAGGCAGGACGTATATGTTTCCTTGTTGAGAAGCTTAGCCAGCTGCTCTCTGGCTTCTTGAAGTTTCCTACAGTCCGTATCATCGTTAGCTATGAGCACCACAATGCTTCCGCATTCTTCGGCGTGCACTTCGAAACCCATAATCGCCGAAAGCGCTGCGCTCAGCCTAGGATCGTACCGCCCGTTAAAGGTGTAGTGACCCCACAACCTAACTTCCCTCAGCTTCAATTGTTTTACAGAAGCTTTACTAAGGAGTTCCAAGTAGGACATCTCTCTTCTGATTTTACGCAATCCTCTTTCTTTGCCCTTAGCGGCAGGTGGGGTGGGCGCTCTAACTACTCGGATCTTAGTACTCTCGAACATCCTTGCTAGCGCTTCTGAAGCCCCACTTCCTTCCATAACTACTAGCGTGTCAGGTTCTACGCTTTCTACGAGCCTTGCCTTGAAGGATAAAGCTCGTCGATCGGCTATCCACCCGTCCGTGTTAACTACGATTAGGTCCCTACCTGAAGCCTTGCGCATAAGTTTGACAACTCCCAGGATAACGGCATCCTCGCACCCCACTGGAGTGTTCGATCCCACGAAGTATATGGCGGCAGGCTCTAGCTCGCCCAGCCAGGAAACAGGCTTCGAGGGGTAAGCTAAAGCCACCGTGCCGGGCCACCCTACGTCGTTCTGCCCCACGTCCGCGTCTATCAGCGCAACGCTTAACCCCTTCGATAAAGCTGCGTTAAGTATGAACGTGGAAAACGTAGTTTTCCCGCTGTCCGTTTCACCGACAACGAGAACTCTGCTGGATTCAGCTAGAGTTTCAGACAACACTTTCCATTGATCTATAACCTCCTCCTCTGGTTTAGCCTCCGTCATTGCGCCACCTGTGATTTCCACTATACAGGGCGTCTCTACCTTCAAGCAAACAATGAGGCCACGCGGTACAACAAGCTCATTTCCCACACCGTATACGCGCCCGAGAGCATAGAAAGAGCCGTTTTCGACACGAAGTTTTGCAGGCCCCTCTACACGGTACAAGCCAGCACTCATTTGTTTTTTCACTGATATCATAGCTCCACGCGTTCTCCTGTCCTTAGCTTTAAAGTTGTGCACAAAGCTAACCCAAACAGGCAACTATACCCTACCGGAAATACCCACATCGGTACTAGAGTTCTGAGAACCGTTCGAACCGCGCGCTTGTATTAGGAGTTCAAAAAGTATAGAATGAGAGCAAGAATCCATAGGTTTCACGACAAAACGGGCATCATACCGCAGGCTGTGGTCTTCAATGAAAGGGATTATTCAGCTCGCTGAACGCAGAGAGTAGAAGAAAGTTATAAGTGCGCTAATCAAAAGAGAAGAACGTCAGGCCGAGAACAACGTCACTTTATGTAAACAGGCAGCAGAGTGCGGGCCCCTCCCCCCGTAAACCTTAAAATTCTCAGGTAATGCAGCAACTTCAGCCCCGGTGGCCTAGCCCGGTTAAGTCTTATGCGCTGACCGGCGCCGCCTTGGTAAAGGCAAGGATGCCTATGAAAAGGCGGAGAACCCGGGTTCGAATCCCGGCCGGGGCTCCATTTAAGCAGTTTATAAGGGGTGTCTAGAAATAAGGGCGTTGGGATAAAAGCCTCCTGTCAAATATCTCTCAGGCAATTTACACGTTTTCTACGTGTTCTTTCCTTGTTAATTTTCTCAGATTGACATCGGCACCATAGGTTTTTATTTATCAAAGAAACTCTTGCTTACTGGAATATATGTACGCGTAAGATAGTTAGGAATACAATTAATGTGATTTAAATATTTAAAAAATAAGTTTACAAGATAAAAAGCGCAATTATGATCGCGGGCATTACATTGGTAATACATTGGTATTATATTTAAAATTTATACATTAAATTAAAGGAAAACAAGTCGATGGTTAGTAGAATAAAATCTTAAATGCATTTAGCTTAAACTGCTATCCTTTTGCAAGCTTTTATGAAGAACAAATGGCGGGCCCGCCGGGATTCGAACCCGGGTTTTCCGAGGGCCGAAGGCCCGCTCCGGCTTAGAAGGCTTGCGCCCCTCTAAGGTCGGCGCCTTTCCGTGCTAGGCCACGGGCCCTGTGTGCTGGTGAGCCCTCCCCCTTAATTTTTTACGCTTCCTAGGTAGGGCGTTGGGGCAGGTTGGGAGACAAGGGCTTGTGACAATGAAGATAAAAGATGCCGAGTAGAGAGGGCATTTGATGGTGCATATCTACAGTGCTCACAGCTTGCTGATGGACGAGGTTTCAAAATCTGTTAGGAAGGTGCTTTCAGAAGTTGGTATCAAAGCAGACCCGGTTTCGGCTATTGAAAGAGCGCCTCCTGATCGGGGTGACTTAACGGTCAATGTTTATAGGTTGGCTAGAGATGAGAGTAAAGCTGCTCAGCTTGCGGCATTGCTCGTTTCGGAGCTCAACCGCAACGCGCGATTGGTAGGTGTTGCAAGGAGTGAAGGAGGTTACGTCAACGTGGAAGTAAACTCAGATACCTATGGTAGGTTTGTGTGGAACGTGGTCTCTGAGTTGGGGGCGAAGTACGGTTTCAACCCTCACCCCAAGCCTTTGAAGATTCTAGTTGAGCACACTAGTGCAAACCCTGTTCACCCACTACACGTAGGCCACCTGAGAAACTGCGTTGTGGGCGATGCTTTAGCTAGGATCCTGCGAGCTCGAGGGCATAGCGTGGAGGTTCATTTCTATGTGGACGATGTTGGTCTGCAGATGTCGTATGCCGCTTACGGTTTCGAAAAGGCGAAGGGTGTGAAAAGGGACATGAAGCCAGACCACTTCGTCGGGCTGGTCTACGCTATAACAAACGCTGTCGTTAACATCCGCGTTCTTCAAAGGAAAAGAGAATCGGCAGATCCAGAGGAAAGAACCAGGATAGACAGGGAGCTTTCTGATTGGCTGTGGGTTGCCAAGGAGTTAATGGAGAAGGATGAAGTGCTCTTTACAGTTATCTCCGAGGCGTCTAAAAGCGAAGATCCTCTAGAGAGGATATATGCGATTAACAGAGCGTATGAGACCGGCGAGCGTTGGGCGGTTAACCTTGTGAGAGAAGTGGCCACCTACTGCATAGAAGGATTCAAGCAAACCCTGAACAGGCTAGATATATATTTTGACAGCTGGGATTGGGAGAGCGAGACAACAGTGTGGAACGGGTTAACAGCTGATGTTCTTAGGAGATTAAGAGCGAGTGGCTACACGAGGGAGAAAGAGGGTGCACTGGTGTTCGACGCGGACAAACTGGCGGAAAACCCAGAGCTGAGACGCAGGCTTGCCCTGCCCAGTAGTTTCGCCATCGCGCCGCTTACACTGGTACGTTCGGACGGGACAACCCTTTACGCTACGCGTGACATCGCGTACACTATTTGGAAGTTCAAGCTTGGGGTGGATCGGGTAATAAACGTTGTAGGTGCTCAGCAAGCTCTGGAGCAAGCGCAGGTGCGCCTTGCCCTTTATGCCATGGGTTTTGTGAAAGAAGCGGAGAGTACTGTTCATTTTGCGTACGAGATGGTCACACTTCCCGGTGTTAAAATGTCGGGTAGAAGAGGACGTTTCGTAAGCGCAGACGAGCTAATCGATGAGGCGGTAAAGAGAGCGGGAGAAGAGCTAGCTAAGCGTGGTCTTATGCCAGCTGAAAATCGCGACGTAGCGGAGAGCGTGGGGATCGGCGCGGTAAAATTCGCGATGCTCAGCGTCTCGCCCTCGAGACCGTTGACGTTCGCTTGGGAGAAAGTGCTTGACTTCGATCGCAACAGCGGTCCCTTCATCCAGTATGCCTACGTCAGGGCTAAGTCCGTACTACTGAAAGCCGGCTCCTTGAAGCCCGAGGTGAGAGAGGGGGCATTCGGCAGGGAAGAACGTAAGCTCCTCTTCCTTGTGGGATACTTCCCCGAGGTCGTAGCTAGGGCTGCTGATGAGCTAAAGGTGGAATTGATCCCGCAGTACCTCAACGAGCTGGCATTGGCTTTCAACAAATACTACGACGAGGTCCCGATAATCAAAGCAGTGCCAGAAGAAAAAGCGCGTGCGCGACTCACCCTCACGCAGATGGTCGCTATAACGCTGGAAAACGGAATGAAGTTGCTGGGAATACGGCCTCCTCCGAGAATGTAGCTGGCGCGGTTAACGTAACCTTCTACCCAATAAGGCATGGCACGTAGGATAGTAGAGCCGGGGCCGGGATTCGAACCCGGGTCAATAGCGGGTCTCTAAGGCTTAACGACACCACTGCAGCCCGCCGCCTTGGGCCACTCGGCCACCCCGGCCCCTGATACGGTGAATCGAGTGGACTCTAAAAGCTTTCTCCGCATGACTGCGCTCATATAAACCAGCGCAGAGTTGCCCTACCGTGCCGACGCGCGTTATCAAGAAACAATTGGAGGATATAGCCAGGGAGAGGATAGCGATCCTGCTTAAGCTGGCTAGCGAGGTTCTGGAAACGGACGAAGGATTGGCAAGGAGGTATGTAGACCTGGCTTTCCGGATAGCGGCCAAAGCCCGGCTTAAGCTCCCGAGAAAAGTAAAGCGAAGGTACTGTAGGAAGTGCAAAACCCCGCTTGTTCCAGGCCGTACGGCGCGTGTGAGGATAAAGAGGGGCAGCGGCGGGCAACGGTTAGTGGTAACGTGCTTACGCTGCGGATACATTCGTAGGTATCCACTCCAACGCAGGTCAGTGACTCGGAGAAAGCTTAGCTAGATGGCGGGCCCGCCGGGACTTGAACCCGGGTTTTCCGGAGGGTGAGCCTTCTCCGGCTCCGCAGGCCGGCGCCTTTCCATGCTAGGCCACGGGCCCCGTCCAAGGCGGGAGAAAGGGAGATATAAGCGTTGACGCGCGCTGCGGCTACGATGAGCTTCGATTTTCATTTCTGGCTCTAAGGTTGGCGAAGGATTTAAGTGGGGCTGGTTATGGTCATGAAGTGCCGGGGTCGCCTAGCCTGGTCCAGGGCGACACGCGATAGAGCGCGCTAAGGGTTGCTAACCCGTTGGCCGTGAAGGCCGCCCGGGTTCGAATCCCGGCCCCGGCGCCAAACGAGGATTCTTCCGATCATCTTTGCTCTTTTGACGTCGCGCAAATTCTAGCGGCGTAAGGTGTGTTGCGCGCGCGAGAAATTTTTATCGGGGGTTCCACGGGTCTTTTCGTATGAGCTACTACGTATCTGTACCTTTCGTGCCCACACCCGTAGAGGTAATCAAAGAAATGTTGAAGCTAGCTAATCTTAAGCCAAACGAGTTGCTGCTAGATTTGGGTTGTGGCGATGGGAGGGTTCTTATTGTTGCAGCGAAGGAGTTCGGAGCGAGGGCGATAGGCATAGAGATCAGGAACGATTTAGCGAGCAGGGCTGCCTATAATGTCATGAAAGAGGGTGTAAGCGATAAGGTTGTGATAATAAATGGGAACTTCTTTGAGATCAAGCTGCCGCCAGCTGATGTAATATTCATGTATTTATTGACGTCTGTGAACGAAAGGTTGAGGCCTAAGCTTGAAAAAGAGGCTAAACCAGGGGCTAGGATAGTCTCACACGATTTTGAAATATCAGGTTGGAAGCCCAAGCTCGTAGAAGATTTCAGGGACGGTGGGAGATCCCACCGCCTGTACTTATACGTGAGGGAGTAAATGTGAGCTCGGTGAGGGAGACCCTTCTATCAAACCGAGTTGAAGACGTGGATCTCGAGCAGCTGCGGGAAGTTTCACTTTTTGCTGCAAAGCTTGTAAAGATGTATAATAAAATGGGAGGTTTTAGTGCGCGCTACGTTGTCAAAGCCGTTGAAGTCGCTAAGGAGATGATTGCCGATAGTGGTTGCACCGTTTTTCTGGCTTTTACTGCAAACCTCGTAGCAACGGGTCTCAGAGGGGTGCTGGCGGCAATGATCAAAGAAGGTATAGTTGACGCAGTGGTAACAACCGGCGGAACCTTCGATCACGACATAGCCAGATCGCTGAGCTGCTACTACGTGGGCGATTTCGAACTTGACGATAGCATGCTGTGGGAACTTGAGGTGCATAGGTTGGGTAACGTTCTCGTTCCCAAAGAGAGCTACGGGCCGGTTGTAGAGGAATTCACGCATAAGTTGCTGGAGGATCTGGTTGCCAGGAAGAGCCGTTGGACACCCAGCGAGCTAGCGAGAGAGGTGGGCTTAAGGCTTAAAGATGAGATGTCAATACTCGCTGCCGCGGCGAGGAAGGGGGTGCCGGTTTTCTCTCCCGGCATCGTGGACTCTGCGTTCGGAACAGCTGTATTCACATTTAATGAAGTTGGGCGGAGCAGGGGGTACGAAATCCAACTCGATGTCTTAGGCGATATGTCTACGATCGCCAACCTTGTTATGGACTCCGAGAGGGTGGGCGCGATAGTGTTAGGAGGAGGAATAAGCAAGCATCATGTTATATGGTGGGCACAGTTCAAAGGGGGTCTCGACTACGCGGTTTACATTACAACAGCGACAGAGTTTGATGGTAGTTTGAGCGGAGCTAGGACGCGGGAAGCCATAAGCTGGGGCAAGATGAAGCCCAGTGCGAAGCACGTCACCGTACCAGCCGATGCCACCTTGATTTTCCCGATAGTAGCGGCAGCGCTATTAGGCGATCAACATGAGCGGTTATGAACACCTCGTTGTCCTAGCTTTTTCAGCTATCTTAGCTCACGCCATCACACCTAGGGTTGCGGAGGCAATGAGCGCGCTGAACCATGTGCGTCCTGACGTGCATAAGCCTGGTCGCCCGCTAGTGCCATACTCAGGAGGCATAGCGATTTACGCGTCAACGATGTTGGCGTTGCTAGCAGCAGCACTGTTTGACACTTCGTTGGCTGCTCAGATTTGCGTCCTTGCAGCTGTTGCATCAATTGCCTTCGCTGTGGGGTTAGTGGATGATTTCAAAGTCTTGGGTGGACGTACAAAAACGCTTCTCACCCTCTTAACGGTCCTACCGCTGGTAGTGGCTCACATCACACTACCTTCCCACGTTCAACTCGGCCGCCCGCTCGTGCCGCTTCTGGGCCGCTTGCGGCTGACGATAGTTTACTGGCTTTTGCTGCCGCTAGTCGCTGCAGGACCCGCTAACGTGGTAAACATGTTAGATGTCTTTAACGGCGTCATGCCGGCGACGTCGCTTGCAGCTACCATAGCCCTCGTTGTATCTGCTTACCTTATCGAACCCAGGGGAGCCTTATTGCTGCTACCTTTATTAGGCGCTCTTGCGGGATACCTTCCTTACAATAAGTGGCCAGCACGCGTGCTCAACGGGGACTCTGGCAGCCTTATGGTGGGAGCATACATCGGGGCGGTGGCCGCGTTGCTCCATCTAGAGTTCATTGCGGCTGTGACCCTAATCCCCCACATACTGAACGGTGCGCTAGTCATTGCTTCGGTCGGAGGCTTCAAAGAACACCGACAGATGAGGGAAAGGCCTGTTCTGGTGCGGGAAGACTTCAAGCTTGTAGCGTCGAGCAGCCAAACGGCTCCCATCTCACTAGTAAGACTAATACTGGCTGTTGAGGGACCACTCGAGGAAAGGCAGGTGGCTGTGCGTTTGATTGCCTTAGGCATAGTAAGCAGCATATTAGCTGTTGTTTCTGCGTTGCTGACGCCCAGGTGAGCGGCTTGCGATCGCTAGTAGTTTTTGGCATATTGATCGTCCTTGTATGGCTCTCCTCGGTAGCCCTCCTTTACGCGGTCGATACCCTAGTAGTAGCCATCGTAAGGGAAAGCTGGGCACGCACAGTTTTGGGCTTAACTGTTTTCGCGTTTTGGGCTTTCGGGTGGTACTTGGCTATAATCACGCTTTCGCGGAAGCTTATTAGTAGTTGGGCTCACCGAGCAAATGAAAGGACCTAGGCGTTCAATGTGAATATGTCCGAAAAGCAGTTAATCTATTCTCGCTGTGATTTGGTAAATGAGTGCCACAACCTTGTGCTCGAGATTGGTTGACCATCAACCCCGAGAACGTGCTCCACAACCTCCACAGCCACAGGCTTCAGCCCCAGCTTAGTGCGTTTTACAGAAACGTCGATAGCTCTGATAGCGGTTTCTTCCGTTGCAATTATCGCTTCCACGGAGGGGTCATTAGATGCAGGCCCTCCAGCGTCGTCGATAGGAAGAACGACAACGCGTTGTCCCACCCTAGCTTTGCGAAGGCAGTATCGCAAAACCCGAAGAGCTCTCACCTCATAAGGTTCGATTGGATGCTGTTTACCGAGAGCTTTCGCGAACTCGTCGCTAGTGACGCCTACTATTACGGTTTCACCTACCTCGAGAGCGTACTTCAATAAGTGTCTGTGACCCGGGTGGAAAAAAGAAAAAGTGCCTCCTACCGCGACTTTTCTGTATCGCATTTCTCGAACGCTGGAATACGTTTCACTCGACCGATACCTGGATCTCCTTCGTTAAGCCGCTCTTCGGGATCCTTATTTCTAGAACACCGTTTTCCAAGCGTGCTTTCGCTTGCTCAGGTTTAACCTTGAACGGAAGGTCTACTTTCTTGTAAAGTGACTCTCTAAACCTTTGTCTAAGTAGATACGAACCTTCTATGACCTTTTCCTCACTTTTTTTAGCAAAAATTTCGACGTAATCCTCGGTTACCTTAACCTTTATGTCCTCCTTAGAGAATCCCGGTACATCAACGTAAACCACCAATTCTTCTCCCTTATCGACAACGTCGGCTGGCGGTTCCCACGCCCCTAACCTGAGAGGTGTTTCTGCGGATAGTTTCATCCATACATCCCTAAACATCCTTTCTACTTCTCTTTCCATCTGAGATAGTGTTTCCACAAGCTCATCTACTAGTTTCTCCCCCATCCTCTCTCCCCTTGTGAGTGAGGGAGGTCAGATATATTGTTTATGCATTGCTCGAGGTGGAGAAAAACAGTTATAGGGTATTTACGCCAGCTCCGTGGCCGAGAAGATGCTCTACGAAGTTCGTTGGCACGGGCGTGGCGGTCAAGGTGTTGTGACCGCCAGCGACCTATTGGCCAGGGCGTCTATACTGGAGGGCAAGTACGTTTACCACGCGCCCGAGTTCGGGCCTGAGCGCAGAGGGGCTCCTGTGAGGGCTTACACGAGGATCTCGGACGAACCGATTGAGCAGCACTTCGGAGTTTACAACCCTGACGCGGTCGTCGTGATCGACCCGAGCTTACAGTACATCACCTCCCTCATTCTAGAAGGAGTCAAGAAGGGAGGGTTGCTGGTTGTAAACGCCCGCGAGGTGAATTCCGACCTTCTGAATGAGGCTAAAGCTCTCGGGTTGAGCGTATGGGGTGTAGATGCGTTTAAGGTGGCGATGGAGGTTTTCGGGCGACCTCTCTACAACACGCCGATGCTGGGCGCTTTCGTAAAAGCCTCCGGTGTAGTTGCGTTAGAGAGCGTGCTTAAGGCTGTAGAGGAAAGGTTCAAGAACCCTCAAGTAGCCGCGCGGAACGCGGAGGCGATTAGAATGTGCTTTGAAAGGGTGAGTCGTGTTGCCTAAGCTCCTAACCTGGAGGGATCTATCGGCTCCGGTGATCGCCGAAGCTGGGAATTCGGTGCAGTACAAGACGGGGAGTTGGAGAGCTCTCAAGCCGATAATTGACCAGTCAAAATGCATCAAATGCTTGCTCTGCTGGTTCTATTGCCCTGAACCGGCCATCATACGGCACGAGGACGATCAAGTTGAGATTGACTACGACTACTGTAAGGGTTGTGGAATTTGCGCGAACGAGTGCCCTGTAAAGGCAATAAAAATGGTTGAAGAGGGGGTGGGTTGAATGGCCGTTGCTGTTCAGCTTAAGGGACAGCGCAGGGTTGGGATGACAGGCGACGAAGCTGTAGCCTACGCGGTCAAACAAGCGGACGTCGACGTGATTGCAGCCTACCCGATAACGCCGCAGACGATAATCGTGGAGAGGTTAGCTGACTACGTGCACGATGGCGAGCTCAATGCCTCCTATGTCCCCGTAGAAAGCGAGCACTCTGCCCTCTCCGCCTGTGTTGGAGCCTCGCTTGCAGGGGCTCGCGTGTTCACGGCTACCTCATCTCAAGGTCTCGCGCTGATGTGGGAGATCATGTGGATCGCTTCAGCGATGCGCACAACAATTGTGATGGCTCTGGCGAACAGGGCTCTCTCGGCGCCGATTAACATACACTGCAGCCACGACGACGCGTACGCTGTCCGCGACGCCGGCTGGATACAGTTCTTCGCTGAAAATGTGCAGGAGGCGTACGACCTAACGCTAATGGCCTTCAAGGTTTCCGAGGACAAGCGTGTGCTCTTTCCCTCAATCGTTAACCTCGACGGCTTCATACTTAGCCACGCTCTCGAACCCCTCAACGTGCTGGAAGACGACGTTGTGAGAACCTTCCTGCCACCGAAGGTACCTTGGATCTCAATAGACCCAGAGAGACCGATGACTTACGGGCCTCTCGCGCTTTTCGACTACTACTTCGAGTTCAAAAAAGCCCAAGCGGAGGCGTTTAAGGGCGTTTACCCGGTGATACTCGAGGTGTTCCGTGAATACGAAAAAATTAGCGGCAGAAAGTACGAGCCGATCAAGACCTACGGGCTGGAGGACGCCGACGTCGCTGTACTCATACTAGGCTCATCGGCCGGTACGGCGCGCTACGCTGCGCGCAGGCTGAGAAGCAAGGGCGAGAAGGTTGGGGTTGTGAGCCTTACGCTGTACCGCCCGTTCCCCGTTCAGGAGCTGTTAGCGAAGCTAAAGGGAGTTAAAGCGATCGCTGTCATGGATAGGAGCTATAGCTTCGGCAGCCCTGGCGCGCAGCTCTTCATGGATGTTTCGGCCGCTTTTGCGAACGAAAGCGAGAGACCGCTGATGATTAATGCAATTTACGGGCTTGGAGGCAGAGATCTGCTACCCGAGCATGTGGAGGAGGCTTTCATGAGGGCTAAGGAAGCCGCTGAAGCGGGTAAAGTTGAAGAGCGAGAAGTATGGTTGGGGGTGAGGTAGGATGGCTACGCAGATAAAAGCTCTTCGGGAAATGCCGCGCGTGGAGCTTTTCGCACCGGGCCATAGGATGTGCGCCGGCTGTGGCGTACCGCAGCTAGTTAGAACCGTGCTTAAGGCGGTTCCCGATCCTAAGGTTGTTGTAACCGCTACCGGCTGCTTGGAGGTTGCTACCACGATTTTCCCCTACACTAGCTGGAGGGTGCCCTGGGTTCATAACGCGTTCGAGAACGCCGCCGCGACAGCGGCTGGCATCGAGGCTGCGTTCAAGGCGTTAGAGAAGAAACGCGGCGTGAAAAGACCAAAAGTGGTAGTGTTCGGTGGTGACGGCGGGACCTTCGACATCGGGATTCAGGCGCTCAGCGGGGCGCTCGAGAGGGGTCACGACATGATCTACATCTGCTATGACAACGAAGCCTATATGAACACTGGTATCCAAAGGAGCGGCGCTACACCGCGCGGCGCTGCGACAACCACCAGCCCGGCTGGAAAGGTTATACCCGGTAAGCCAGAACGGAAGAAGGATCTAATAGGTATAGCGGTTGCTCACGGGGTGAGGTATGCCGCCACCCTAAACCCAGCGTATCCTGTAGACATGTTCAACAAGATAGTGAAGGCGGCCAGCATCGAAGGCCCTACCGTGCTCCATTACTATGCTCCATGCCCCACGGGGTGGCGTGCCGATCCGTCCAAATCGATCGAAATTGCTAGGATGGCGGTGCTAACTCGTGTATGGCCGCTATACGAGTACGATGACGGTGTTTACAGAATCAATGTTCTAGTTAAGAGCCCGAAGCCTCTAGAGGATTACTTAAAGTTACAGGGGAGATTCACTCATCTCCTACAACCTGAGTACAAGTGGATGCTAGAGCAGTTGAAACGTGATGTGGAAGAGAACTGGAACAGGATACTGAAGCTCGCCGGAATGGCTTAGTGGAGGATTTTCGAATAGATTGTATTTTTCTAAAACCCATCATAAGCAGCGATAATGCACTTTCACGGACTCAGATGCCTACACTATAACGCGCGCCGGTGAACTAAAACGCTGTAAAAAGGTCCATGTTAGCGGAAAATTTTCCCATCTTGAGATGCTAAAGCTTTTATCATCGTAGTTGGTGGCCGTACAGGAGCTTAGATGGTTCGGATGCTAGTTAGAAGTCAATGCCCTAACTGTGAAGGCGATATCGCAGATGAGCGTCTAGCTTTCGGTCTCCCATGTACAAAATGTTTACCCGAAGTTCCAGGGTCACTTTTATCGGGCTCATTAACATCTCGTTTCGAGTTTCTCAAGGAAGTTGTTAAACTACTTAATAAGTTAGGAAAGCATGGAAAGTACGAGGAGCTCTTGCTAGAAGAGGAAGAGTTGAACAAATTCGAAAAATTCTTTGAGGATGCCTTAGGCAGTAAACCGTGGAGCGCACAGAGAACCTGGGCTCGGCGTGTGTTAAGGGGATCTTCTTTTACTATTCTAGCGCCGACAGGTGTCGGTAAGAGTGTGTTCGGTATTATAATGGCCCTTTTCCTAGCTAAAAAGGGTAAGAAAACATATCTAATACTTCCAACGAGCGTTCTTGTTAAACAGACTAAAGATAAAGCGACAACATTTAAAGAAAAAATTGGGGCAAACATTCGGGTGCTCGCCTACTATGCGGCAAACGCTAAGGAGAAGGAGGAACTGCTGGACTGCATACGGAGCGGTGATTTCGATGTTCTAATAACTACTTCTAGTTTCTTAGCTAAAAATTTCGAGATTATAAACAACCAGCGTTTCGATTTCATATTTGTGGACGATGTTGACGCTGTTATAAAATCTTCCAAAAATATTGACAAAATACTAATGCTTTTAGGTTTACCAAAAGAAGCTATAGATGAAGCATTGAAATTGATAAAAATATCTGCAACTAGAAAAAGTTCTAAGGATGAATCAACTTTGGAAGAGTTAAGATCAGCAAGGGAAAGATTAGAGAATATGTTATCAGGCAGCAAGATTGGAGTCCTTGTGGTTTCAACAGCAACAGGTAGACCAAGAGGGTTAAGAGTTAAACTATTTAGAGAATTGCTGAACTTCGAGATAGGATCGAGAGCCGAGCTATTGAGAAATGTTGTAGATGCTTACACTTTGCTCGAAGACGGCAAGTTAGAAGAAAAGGTTGCCGACATCGTCGCTCGACTGGGGAAAGGGGGTTTAGTGTTCGTTCAACCCGGAACACCCTCTGAAAAAATTGACGCGCTACTTAAAGAGCTTGAAAACCGAGGTATAAAAGCTAAACTTTTAACATCTAAAAATAAGAAGGATATAGATGCTTTCGAACGTGGAGAACTCGATGTTCTGCTAGGCTACGCAACCTATTACGGCCTGCTGGTGCGCGGTATCGATATGCCTCATGTTATACGCTACGCGGTTTTCGCCGAAGTACCGCACTTCAGGTTCGCGGCGGAAGTTGAGGAGGCGAGCCCGCTTCGGCTTCTCCAGCTTGCACAGGTTTTGAGAAGCGTCCTTACAGGCGATGAAGCCACGGCTCTCGATAGGGTTGTTGCTAACCTTAGGAGGGGGTTGCAGAATTTGGAGCAGGGAGCGTACCGGGTGCTTGCCGAATCTCTTGCTGCGGGTTCCCGCCCAGAGGGTTATTTAGGGTATCTCTTCGACCGTTTAATGGAATTACGGAAGATTCTGCAAAGTTTAGTTTCGCGCGAGGAGCTTGTTAAGGAGTTGGAGAAGAGGACCTTAGCTTCTTTACGGACCGTTAACGGCAGGTTGTACCTACTTTTGCCTGACGCACCTACGTACCTTCAGGCATCCGGTAGAACATCGCGAATGTATGCTGGAGGTTTATCCAAGGGTCTGTCGGTCGTCGTGGCTAGCGATATGAGGCTTCTCGAAGCTTTGATGAAGCAAGTGGCGTGGTACACTGACGATGCGTCGTGGGTCAAGCTCGAAGAGCTCGATCTGGCTAGAGTCTTAGCGGAGATCGACGAGGACAGGGAACTGATACTTGAGCTTGCTCGGGGAAGTTTGAAGCGCGAGTTCGCCGATATTGTGAAGACCGCGCTTGTTGTGGTGGAATCTCCGACAAAAGCTAGGACCATTGCTTCATTTTTTGGTAGACCTTCACGACGCAACATTGAGGGCTTGCCTGTTTACGAGGTCAGCGTCGGCAACATGATACTCCTCGTGGCAGCCAGTAAAGGTCATGTACTCGATCTCATAGTGGGCGATGGCGGACAAGGCGAAAATTGGGGGAAAGCATTGTGGGGTGTATTAGTAGAGAATAGGAATTTCGTACCTATTTATGCAACGATTAAAAAGTGTCGCGTCTGTGGCGAGCAATTCACGGAAGGTAAAAACGGTGCATGCCCGTACTGCGGGTCTACGGATATCGCGGATCAGGCTAGCGTGATCGATGCCCTGAGAAAAGTCGCTGGGGAGGTCGACCTAGTGCTGCTGGCGACTGATCCTGATACAGAAGGCGAGAAAATAGCTTGGGACCTTTATGCTTTGCTCAAACCGTATACCGGTGTTATCAAGAGGATTGAGTTCCATGAGGTCACTAGGAGGGCGTTTGAGGATGCGCTGAAGAACCAGAGGGATGTCGACTTGAAGAAGGTTGAGGCGCAGCTGGTTCGTAGGATAGAGGACAGGTGGATTGGTTTCTCGCTTAGCATGAAGCTCTGGGAGCGTTTTGGTTCACGGCGGTTGTCAGCTGGAAGAGTTCAAACGCCGGTTCTCGGATGGGTTGTTGAAAGATACAAGGAGGTGAAGAATAGCTACAAGACAATGTACACTGTAAGGTTGGAGAACGGTTGGGTTCTGACCTTCGAAACCGATTTTATAGGTAAAGATGCTCGAGAGCTCGAGAGCAAGCTAGAGGAAAGCCACGCGAAAGTCGAAAAACTTGGAAGCGAAATTTCCACGCTGTCGCCGCCCCCTCCTTTTACTACAGATACCTTACTCAGGGAGGCGACCACGCAATTGGGGTTAGGGGTGGATGAAGTGATGCGGATAGCTCAGGACCTGTTCGAACTGGGTCTCATTACATACCACAGAACCGACAGTATCCACGTGTCAGCAGCTGGGATAGGGGTTGCCAGGACCTACCTTTCGGAGCGCGGTTTCCAGCATCAGTTTGTTGGGCGCTCGTGGGCGCCACCTGGTACTCATGAGTGTATTAGACCGACCAGACCCTATGACGCTGAGACCTTAAGGGCTCTTGTCAACCAGGGTATACTTCAGCTGGTCAGACCGCTCACGACGCGCCACTATAGGTTGTATGATATGATTTTCAGACGTTTCGTGGCAAGCCAAATGCGCGAGGCTGCTGTTAAGACGGAGCGCTTTAGGGTGAGCGTTGAAGCGGATTCTTGTACGCTTACAAAAGAAATGTCTCTTTACACGGATATTGTAGAACCCGGTTTCACTCTCGTTTACAGGACGTTCGTTCCTCTTAAGATAGAACCGGGAGTTTACAAAATAGCGGGAGTAGAACGCAGCAGGAGACCGACGTTAAGGCTGTATACCCAGGCGGATCTCATAGCGCTCATGAAGGAGAATGGCATCGGGAGACCTTCTACATACGCCAAAATAATTTCCACGCTCTTCGAGCGAAGATACGTTATCGAAACTAAGAGACGTAGCATTGCGCCGACAAAGCTCGGGATGGAAGTTTTTGGATACTTAAATGAAAAATTCAAAAATATGATTTCGGTTGATAGAACTAGAAAAGTTGAAGAGGAGATGGACAAGGTTGAGCGTGGCGAGAAGAACTACCTAGATGTCCTACACGAATTCTACAGTGAGGTGGTGAGCATCCAGGAAGCGAGGCTCTAGAGTAGAGCCTCTCTCGCAAGATACTTCTGAGCGCGACCCTCAGCTCAGAGGTTTTAAAAAGGGTAGCCGTTTAGGGCGCACGTGGTTGTCAATCGTGCACTTTTCATAGGCCGCTTCCAACCGTTCCATTACGGGCACCTCCACGCTCTGAAATGGATAATGGAAAGGGAAAGAGAAGTGGTAATAGCTGTGGGGAGTGCTCAGTTTTCGCACAGTTACAGAAACCCGTTTACAGCTGGTGAAAGGATCGAAATGATAGCCGCAGCGCTTAAGGAGGAAGGTTTGTGGGATAGAGTGATAGTTGCATCAGTCCCGGACACTGACGGCAAGCATTCGCTTTGGGTGCAGCTCGTGGTTTCTCTATGTCCACGCTTCAAACGTGTATACACGAACGAGCCACTGACCAGACTACTTTTCGAGGAGGCTGGTTTCGAAGTGGTCGCGATACCGTTTTTCAAGAGAGAGGTCTTCGAGGGGACGAAAATACGGTCTTTAATGGCAAAGGGAGGTGATTGGAGAAGCTATGTACCCTCAGCAGTTGCGAAAGTCATAGATGATATTCATGGCTCTGAACGGGTATCGCACTTATTCCAAATCGAAGAGAAATCTAAAAATATTCAGAAGATGAAATAATATAATAATAAAAAATAAAATGATTATTTGGCCTTTCAAACACAAAAGTAGAGCAGCATCGAGCGTGAGCCTTTTACTGTCATTCCTCCACCAGTATGTTCGATGGAGAGAACCCCATTTCAATCAGCAAGTCTCGCACTTTGTACCTGTGATCGCCCTGGAGCTCGAGCCTACCGTCCTTCGCGGTCCCCCCGCATGCTAAACGATTTTTGAACGTTGAAACTAGCTCCTTATGGTTGAAAGCTTTCTCATCTATTCCTTCAATCACTGTGACGTATCGAGAACCTCCGCGTCTTTTTTCCAACCGTATCTTTATGACTGTATCCTCCTTGTAAATGCCTTTCAAGAGGTCTTCAAGTATGTCGCTCATTCCCCCCTTTCTCAAGTTCACACTAATAGCTACCTTAAAAACGTATCGTCGTCGTGTTGCGATACATGGTCCGAGACTGTATGAGCTTCACTGCATACTGTCTAACAGCAGATTCGCGCGGTCTTTGGGCATAAACCTTAAAGAGCACTAGTAAGTGGCGGTGTAATCGCGTATGGCGCGAGAGATCTATATTCGACGGGAAGTAACTGTCCCCCAAGGTGTGAAAGTGCACGTTATAGGTAAAAGGGTTCGAGTAGAGGGTCCGCTAGGCTCTGTTGAAAAAGACTTCTCCCACGCCAAGAACGTATACATCACTCAAGAGGACGGAAAAATAATTTTAGAGGCGTTTAACGCTGATAAAAAGGCGTACTCCGTTGTAAACACGCTAGCATCCAAGATAGAGAACATGATAGTCGGGGTAGAGAGAGGTTTCAGGTATAAAATGAAGATAATTTATGCGCATTTCCCAATGAACGTAAAAGTAGATGATAAGAACGGAATAGTAATTATAGAAAACTTCTTGGGACGGCGTGGAAAAATAACAACGCGATTGATGCCTGGAGTTAAAGTGAAAATCGACAAGGAAGATGTGATAATAGAAGGAGTGGATAAGGATGCGGTTGCCCAAACAGCTGCGAGTATATACGAAGTTACAAGGCTCCGAGGGAAGTACCGGATGAGCCCCCATGGTCGAGAGGGAGGTCCCGGCATTCTCGACGGCATTTACTTATATGCAAAAGAGCATATTAAGTGAACCGAAGAGGAAATTTATTTAAATAAAAATTTCTCACTTCTTATACCTCTTCGGTCTAAGCGCTCTACTCTTGCAGCGGCGACATCTTTCGGCATTCCAAGAGTTTCGTGCTCCGCACTTTCGGCAGATTTTCACACGGAAGTTTTTATCTAAGGCAAGCTGCAGTTTAGCGGGATCTCGTATGGGCATAGCACACCAACAGGCCTATTCAGTGCGATTTTTAAATTTTCGCGCGTTGCGATCGTAGCTGCGCTCAGGTGGTTAAACCACTTTCCGCAATTTGCGCGTAGACAAGGTTAAATTGCCGTTTACGCTATCCGCTTGATGGTTCAAAGTTATCAGTCTCGGCAGCCGATGAAGAAGGTTGGTTGGTGGCACTTCGAGCTGAGCGTGCCCAAAGATTGGGACATAGTTGCTCAGGGGCAGTCTAGAGATGTCGAAATATTCAGGTTGGCTGACAGTTTCTCAGTCAGACTAGAAGTCTCGCTAGAGAAAACACCCTTTGAAAAAGCGAAGAGCGTTGACGAGCTTCTAGAAGCTTTTAGGAAAAATTGGGAAAAGAGGCTTGGAGAACTAAAAAAGAAGGAGGGAATCGAAGCCGAGCTAAAGCATGCTTTCAAAGAGGATATAGAGGTTTACGGTCACAGAGGCGCGTTATGGGGCTTCCGAGTAGGGGGGGCTCTGATGATGGCCGCAGTCTGGTACTGCGAGAAAAGCGAGCGATCAATTTCGCTCACGTTCACACCTCGCTCGCCTGATGAAAAAGGTCTCTTTCTAGCAATCCTCAAGGATTCTAAGTGTCATTTTCCTACAGCTGCCGAAAGAGCGCTATGGTCCACGCTACTCTTCGATATCCACCTACCCCAAAAGTACAGGTTGGTCGCAGCGAAGTTCACTGCTCTTTCTTCCTACTGCGTTTTTGAGGATCCAGAAGGACCCGAGTACTTACTTGTGGGGTATAGTGGGTTAGCGTCTGTTGTATTAGATCGTTACAAGAAGGGTATAAGAGAATGGTTTGAGAAAAATATTTTAAAAGAGAGTATGAGGAGCTTACGCATAGAACTTCCTAAATTGAAATACGAGAAAGAAAACGATTATATGATAATATTCAAGGGAGAAACTTTTTCACTTTTGAAAGGCAAAAAGAAGATGTTTATGGGGAAAATATGGTTAGATAAAAAAATAGATAGAATATTAACCAATGGTGTTTACACTTCAATAAATAGAAGAGAAGAAGCCATTAAAATTCTTGAAGACTTGTTTGGTCAAATGCAGAAAGTATCTATTTAGGATGGTTGTAAGAAAAATTAAGCTAGGGAGCTGGTTTTGCCATTAAATAGGCATCTTCTCCATCAAGATAATATCCTTTGATAGTTTTCACCGGTTTAAAACCAAGCTTAGTGTATAGATTTATTGCTGGAATGTTCGAAACTCTAACTTCAAGATAGTATTCGTTTACTTCATAGAACTCATAAAGAGCTTTCATCGCGTTTACCATCAGGCTATGCCCTACACCCTTTCTGCGCATTTCTGGTACTACGGCAATGGAGATTATGTGACCTTGCCTACCGATGCCAGGCATCGTATAGAGTTTCCCTGTTTCTACGCGACACATCACATAGCCGATTATTCTACCTTCGTGCTCAGCGACGAGAAAGGCTTTAGGGAAATTCTCGTAATGTAATTTAAAGAAGAATTGAGGATAGTTTTCGGGTAAGTTTTCCTTGTTTATCCTGATAACATCATCTAAGTCTTTAGGAGCGAACTCTCTGATCGTGAACGAGCCCATATGCGACACCTATTCCAGTATTAGCGCGCCTATCTCGTTGAGCTTATCATACAACTTTTTAATCGCTTCCTTCACTTCTTCCTCCTTCCTAGCTCCCGTGCATACAACTTTTCCGCTCGAGAATATCAGTAGAACCACCTTAGGGTTGTCCATTCGATATATGAGACCAGGGAACTGTTCTGGCTCGTACATGCTGTTCTCCAACAGGTATGCGGCCTTTTCGAGGTCGACAAGCGCCTTTAGATTCGCGCTAGCTACGATGTTCTGAATCTCAATTATTGGCTCGCCCTCCACATCTATCCCATAGTTCTTCAACAGTGAGACTATCGCGTTAACCGCTCTGCGCACTTCTTTCTCGGATTTAGCACCTGTGCATACCATCTTGCCGCTTGAAAAAACCAGTGTAGCGGTTTTCGGTCTCGAAATCCTTAGCACTAGCCCGGGGAACTGTTCGGGCGAATACTCGGCATTGGGTACCCTTTCCGCTATCTTCTCTAAGTTCAGTTTCTGGTTTAGGGTTACAGAAGCTACCACGTTCTCGATGCGGTACGTGGGCTTCGCTACATGCTTCACCTCTTCCGTCACAGCTTTAAAAGCCTTAAAAACCCTTCTATAAACCCATCGCATGCCCTAGCTGATATTGTGCGCTGCTGAAGTCTACGAGGCGGTAAGCTAGGGAATACTGGAGATTTTTCCGTGGTTTAGAAACCGAAACGGATCAGCCGTTCAAGGAAAAGTCTTACTACACCCAGGTAAGGAATCACGAAAACCACTTTGCCCTTTACGCGTGCAGGATTGATAGGTTCATCGGGATACGGGTTCGCATCGCCCTTGGTGATGTAGACGGTTCTCCAGGCCGTCTCCTCTACCGCGATAAGGCGGTGCACGATGAGTTCGCCGTTGGGTTTTATGTAAACTATGATGTCGCCGACCTTAGGTTGCTCTCTCCCACTAACCACTATAAGGTCCCCAACATGGAGTGTTGGCTCCATGCTCCAGCTGGTGACAACGGCAAGGGGTGTTTCGGTGCCTAAAAGTCTGGGGACCCCTAGGATCAGAACAGCGGCTATGAGTGCAACTATAGCTGCATCGAACAGCAGGCCGTGCTTGGACACGCTGCAGCTAGTGGGAAGGGTCTTTAAAAGCGTTCGGGTAGCAACGGACAACGACTCGAAGAAAAATTTATATAGAAGCGAAGAGGCACCACCCCCTGGTGCGAAGTATGAGTGCGGCCGTACCTGTTTTAATATTGAAAGAGGGTTCGACGAGAACGACTGGCCGCGACGCGCGGAGATCCAACATATATGCTGCTCGAGTGATAGCGGAGGCCCTCGCCACGTCTCTGGGACCTAGAGGCATGGATAAGCTTCTGATCGATTCCTTCGGCAACGCCACGATCACCGGCGACGGTGCTGTGATACTTAAAGAAATGGAGGTTCAGCACCCAGCTGCAAAGATGTTAGTAGAAGTGGCCAAAGCCCAAGACGATGAAGTAGGTGACGGCACAACGTCCGTTGTGGTGCTAGCAGGACAACTGCTTGTCCGTGCTGGTGAACTGCTGGACCAGGAGATCCATCCCTCTATCATCGTCGAGGGCTTTGAGAAAGCTATGGAGTACGCAGTGAAGGTCATTGACGAAATCGCGGAACCGGTGAAGCCGCTAGATCGCGAGGTTCTGAAGAGCATTGCTTCTACGGCTCTTAGCAGCAAGCACGTCGCAGAGTACCGCGACTTCCTAGCGGGACTCGTAGTCGATGCGGCTCTCCAGGTGGTGGAGGAGAAGGACGGTAAGTACGACTTTTCATTGGACAACGTTAAAGTCGAGAAGAAAAAAGGCGAGTCGCTTACCGACACAACGTTGATCAAAGGCATAGTACTCGACAAAGAGGTTGTTCATCCGGCAATGCCAAAGCGTGTTGAGAAGGCGAAGATCGCGCTCATCGACGCCCCCCTTGAGGTTGAGAAGCCTGAATGGACGGCAAAAATCAACGTCACAAACCCCGAGCAGTTAAGGCAATTCCTTGACCAGGAGGCAACCATACTAAGGGGTATGGTTGAGAAGATTAAGGCTGCTGGTGCGAATGTTGTGTTCTGCCAGAAGGGTATTGATGATTTGGCTCAGTACTACTTGGCGAAGGCTGGGATTTTGGCTGTGAGGAGGGTGAAGAAGAGCGATATGGAGAAGTTGGCGAGAGCGACTGGCGCGAAGATTATTACGAACATTGAGGAGATTAGCCCTGACGTCCTCGGTTACGCGGAGCTAGTGGAAGAAAGGAAAGTTGCCGACGAGAAGATGGTCTTCGTCGAAGGATGCCCCAACCCGAGAGCAGTCAGCATACTCGTCAGAGGCGGCGCCGAGCACATCGTGGACGAAGCGGAACGCGCGATACACGACGCGCTGAGCGTTGTGAGGAATGTAATCAGAGAGCCTAAGATCGTAGCTGGAGGTGGTGCTGTCGAGATCGAACTTGCGATGAAGCTGAATGAGTTTGCACGTAGGCTGCCTAGCAAGGAGCAACTAGCTGTCGTGAAGTATGCTGAAGCGCTTGAGGTTATCCCCTCGATACTAGCGCAAACCGCTGGTCTCGAGCCAGTTGATGCGATAACGGAGCTTAAGAAGAGGCACAGTGAGGGCGAGAAATGGGCCGGAGTCGACGTGCTGAACGGTAGAGTTGCCGACATGTTCAGACTCAACGTGTTAGAGCCAGCCCTTGTCAAAAAGCAGGTGATCAAGTCAGCAACAGAAGCTGCTGTCATGATACTGAGGATCGATGACATAATAGCCGCCGCGCCGCCGAAGGAAAAGAAGGGAGAGAAAGAGGAGAAGAAGGAGGAAGAGGAGGAAGGCAGCAAGCCAAGCTTCGACTAAAAGGTCGCAATCAGATTTTTATACCTTTCTTTTCCGGCTTTCGCTGTGTCAGCAGAGTTTACAATTAAAATCGGACCTCCCTGGTTAACGCGCTACGAAAAAGCAAGGATTATAGGCGCTCGGGCTCTTCAGCTATCGCTGGGTGCTCCGCCGCTGATACCCGTTAAGGAAATGGGGCTGAAGGATCCCGTGGAGATCGCTGTTGTTGAATTGCGCTATAAGCTTTTACCCATGATAATACGGAGATGGACACCCGGTGGCAAGTACCAAGACGTCCCCTTACGTTATCTCGAGGTGCGCTAGCTGTTTTAACCTTCTTTTCGTAGCTTGAGCGAGGACTTAGCTACTTCAACTTCCATAACATCGCCTATCGTGGGGCGTGTAATTAACCTGTCCCATTCCTCCTCAGTTAAGTAAAGAGAAAGCCTTGGCAACCTAGCCTTACCTCCTATACCGAGAAAGGGTATACTTCGCATAATTTGCGAAAGGACGGGTGCTATTTCCCGTGCGAGCTCGGACTGCTCTGCTGGCATTATCACAGCGCTAGGCGTTTCTCTCTCTTCTGTCAAATCGACTTTCACCACGCGCTCACCCCAAGGGGTGTCGACAATAGATATATTCGTAATAACCGCTCTGAACCTCACGCTTACTTCTTCATTCATGCCGAATTCGGGATGCAGCTACGGCCTTTTATGTGTATCCCTCCCCCTCCATCCTTCCAGCGAAGTCAAGCGCCATTTTCGCGAAGTCTTTATATGTTGGCTCTCGAAGATGTAAGCGAGCGGTTATGTACGAATTTGACGAATGGCTAAGGCGCACGAGACGCCTGTTTGAGGAGTTTGACAAGCTGTTTGACGAACTGATGAGAGAGCACCTTGAAGGTTTCGAGGGCAGTAGGAGGAAAGTGTTAGGGCCTTACTACTACGGGTTCTCCGTCACGATAGGTCCGGATGGAGTTCCTCGTATTAGAGAGTGGGGTAACATCAGGCCTGGTGTCGGAGCGAAGCCCCGCATCTCCGAGGCCATCGAACCATTTGTGGACATTATAGAAGAGGAGGAGACTATTAAGGTAATTGCCGATTTGCCAGGCGTGGAGAAGGAGGACATAAACATAGAAGCAACGGAAAGCGAAGTCAGGATATCGGCTGAAAGAGGCGAACGTAAGTACTTCAAAGTAGTCAAACTGCCAGCCAGAGTACGTCCGGATACCGCAAAGGCGAGCTACAAGAATGGTGTGTTGACGATAACCATAGAGAAAGAGGAGAAGTCCAAGAAACCTTCTGGTGTTAAGATAAAAGTAGAATAAATATCTTTAATATTTTAGCTATTTATTCCTTTCAAAGATATGGAATGACAAACTAGAATAATGGGGGTAAAAGATAAAAGGGGTCACCAGCTAGGGGGTAGCGAACGAAGCATAGAGGTGCGCGAGAATGGCAACAGAAAGCAGCATATTGATAGGGCAGAAGCCTGTGATGAACTACGTGCTAGCAACTGTTATCCAGTTCAATCAGGGAGCTAAACGCGTCTCTTTGAAAGCGAGAGGCAGAGCTATCTCTAAGGCTGTAGACGCTGCTGAGATAGTTAGGACGCGCTTCCTCCAAGGGCAGGTCGACATCTCATCGATCAAAATAGGTAGCGAAAAAGTCGGCGAACCCGGCAAAGAGCGGCTGGTCTCCACTATAGAAATTGTACTAGAGCGAAAGTAAGGAAAGTTCAGCGTAATAACGCATCTTTTTATATTTTGTTTCAAACTTTCTCGGTTATTCTCCTTTAGCCCAAAGTAGGTAAACCGCTATCCACAACGCGATAACAGCAGCGGCAGAGAGTGCTAGCGAGATTTTACTCATGTTGCCGCCCACTGCACCTAGGAGGTATATGTTCAACAAGAGAGTCACGGTAGCGTAACTGGTTAAGATTCGGAGAGCTCTTAACTGTCTTTTCAGTCCACTTCCTTTCAGCGCTATAGCAATCGCGATGGTGAGCAGTAGGCAGAGCAAGGAGTTTGCTAACGCAGCAGCCTCTGCGGCGGGCAAGTTCACGTTCAAGCCACCTCTACAAAGTCTGGTTTACGCTCAAGATTTACTACCGGGATGCATATCCAGCCGGCCCTTACACTATCAATGCTTTCCACCTTTTCTCCGCTCTCATCCACCTTGATTGCTAGGTACTTGCCTCTTAGCGGCTCCTGGGTCTCAACATAGTACAGCAGAGGCACACCGTAATACTTGTAGTAATCTCGGAACGTAGCCAATAGACCGTAGTAGTGCTTGCCTGCTTGGACGAAGTGTACAATGTACACGCTGCCGCCCATGCTCACCATGCTCGAGGCGAGTCTAGCTAAGTCCGCGATGCTGACTAGCTTAACTCCCAAAGCCTTTTCCTCTACCACATTACCTCACCTGTGTGCTAATTCTCGCTATCCTATCCACGATGACGGGCTCTCCTTTGCGCACGCTTTTTAAAGCTTCTAGATTGCCGTAAGCTTTCCCAACAAGGGTCGATTTAAAGCGGAGTTTATCCACATCGTTTAGAACGACTGCGATGCTGTTCGTGTACGGTATTACAAGTACATCACCGGGCTTAGCAGATACGTAAAGGTCCTCTAACAAGACTCGTACACCCAGCGTGAAGTAAACCGCATAGGAGTCTAGTGTGTATGCTCTTGCCTTAGCTGGGAGTATCGCTGAAAGTATTTCGTAGTTTAGTGGTGCCCAGTCTCTGCATATTTCGGCTTCGATGAGTGTTATACCGTTCAACCGCTTAACCGCTATATAGAGGTTCGGCATTGTATGAATGCCTCGAAAAGAAGCTTTTAACAGTTTCCACATATGTCCAGCCCACACCCTGAGGGCGGGCGTCTAAGCTCGCAATGTCAACATTGAGGGTTGCCTGGATCGTCTTAGGGACACGTTTATTAATCGCTCAAGAAGGTAGGTACCTGATGGGTGTTTCGCTCCGTGATTACAAGGATCCTAAAGATGCGTTAAAAGCGCTCGAGAAGAGACAAAAGGAGCTTGTAAAAGAGTTAGAGGAGCTTATTAAGAAGAGGGAGCGGGGGGAGATAAGTGAAGAAGAATTTAACGCCCAGAAGGTTAAAATAGAAAGAGAGTACATAGAGGTTATGGATCGATTGGCGCAGCTGCGATTCATCGTCAGCGGGGGTTTCTAATACTTTCAAGCAACTAACACACGATTCACTTTATATAGAAGTTTGACGCGCTGATCCTTGAAGGTATCATGGGAGGGGCGGCTCTCGATCCGAGAAGAGCGCTCGCAGCTTACGGGGAGGATTACGGCACAAGGTATTTCAAGTACGGTCCGTTAGTGGAGCAAAGACCAAGGGTTGTCGAGAGTGTAGGGCTATTCCTAGAGGAGAGTCACCTACTTAAAATGTTTGGAATAGAGAAACAATTGGTTGTTGGTGAGGATGTTAAGAGGTTTCTCGGAGCTAGAAGCGCTCTTGCGAGGAGCGTAGTGTACCCTCTCACAGACGGTGAAGTTCGGCGGGATGACGAGAGGGCTTGGCAAGTGCTAGCAGAGCTGACGAGGCGGGGTTTCGACCAGTTTAAAGGGTTAAAAGAGAGTAAAGATTCGTTTGATGGTTTTTACGTTACGGCAGCGCTTTCCGCAATTGCCCCAGAATACATGCGCGAAGAGCTTCTCAAGATTCACACGAAGATTGATCGAGAGTTAGGTTTGGTGAAAGCATTCACTGTGATACCTCAACCTCTAGCCGTTGCTATAGCTGAAAAAGAGATCTCGTGTGTGGTTGTCGAGTCGGGGCATGGGAACACGCAGATAACACCCATACACACATACCCTATCAGGGAAGCTGTTGTAGCCCTGTATAGAGGAGGGGCGGAGGCTGACGCTATAGCGGCTGAGGTGCTCAAAGATTTGGGGTACGGCGATCTGGCTAGCGACGAGATGGCCGTAAGAAAATTCAAGGAAGAAGCCGGCTTAATTCCTCTTGATCTGAATGAGGCATTGAAAAAAGCTAAGGAAAATCCCGAAAGGCTTAGGTGTAAAGTTAGGTTATCCACGTTAACAGAGATAGACTTGGAAGATAAGGGATGGTATAGGTTCCTTATCGGTGAGGTTGTTTTCAACCCAGCACACGAGATGTTCGAGAGTTTCAGGAAAAGGGGTGTGCTCAGCATACGGGATGCGAGACTCGGAGAAGAGACTGTAGAAGGGACGTTGCCTCTTGAGGAGGCTTTACTGCGCTCCATCAGGAAAACTCCGACAACCCTACACGACGCGCTGCTTAACAGGATAATACTTAGCGGGGGTAACTTCCAGTGGAAAGTTCCAGAAAGCCTGAAAGACGTAGCTGCAAGCGCACCGCTTAAGGTCAAGCATCTACTCGGCAAAAGGCTGGGAAGCGGCGTAAACGTGGAAGTGCGGTTAACCCAAGATCCCCAGTTCTCTGTCTGGAAAGGTTGCGTGGTGTGGAGCCTAGCTTTGCCGGAAAACTATCTTTGGAATGAAAAGAGGGGGGAAGGATGGTTCAAGAGAGGGGTTCACTACTGACGGAAAGCCCGCTCGCTGATGCCGTGAGAAGATATTTTGCAGAACTGGGGTACACCGAGATAGAGCCTCCGGAAGGCGTCGACGTAGCGTTCAGGAAAGGTGAGCACAGAATCGGAGTCAGATTAGTGAAGTTTTCGCGGAGTTCGGTTAGAGATAGGAGGTTTATCAGAAGCGAAATCTATAGATTGCTAAGAGAGAGACCTTGCGAGGAACTCTACATTACAGTCGAAGAAATCAGCTTTGGAAGGCTACCACCCCCTTACGAGTTCAGGGAAAGTGGAATTGGGCTTCTAAGGGTTAACGGGTCCTCTGTTGAGGTCGCAATACCAGCTACTCCTCTCCGGAAAGTGGTGGCTACATCGACAAGCCATACACTCCAAGAGGGTCGTTCCTCTCGCAGCGTAGGCAACGAATACGTTGACATTGATCAGTTAGTGAGGGTCGTAAAGGAGCTGAAGGAATTGATCGAAGCGGTTAAGAAACGCGACGAGGCGCTCGTTGCGAGCTCGGATAAGGGGGGTGACAGCAATGTCTCAACTACCACGCTCGAAGGGATGGTACATAGCGAAACGAAAGAAAGCGAGAAAAACCTTGATCACATGCTTGCGGCAGATTTCATAAAGGGTAACCCATGGCTCGGTATTATAGGAGGTTTTGGAGCGAAGAAGGAGGGAGATTAATAAGGTTCGGGCTGAGAGCTGCCCGGGTATCGGGATGACGAGCGGTTCTCGCCACGACGCCTCGTTTTTCAGCGATCTTGAAGAACTTTTGAAGGAGCTACTAAAAGAACGGCCTGAAGCTCTCAGGTTGGCGGAAAAGCTTCTCAAAGCTTACAGAGAGCGGGGTGTAAGAGGTGTAAGAGAGGAGCTGAAGCTCCTCATCGAAGAGGCGACAGGTAATGAAGCTAAAGGTCAAGAGAATAGAGGTTGAAGGGTTTAGAGCCTTTCCTGGTAGGCTGTCTATAGAGTTCGACGAAAGATTGACGGTCATCTACGGTCCCGCTGGAGCCGGTAAAACATCGATCGTGCGGGCGCTTGAGTTCGCATTGTTCGGCGAAACTCGAGAAGTCAACGCTCGTTTAATGCGGAAAGAAGATCTCGTAAACGACTTCTGCGAGAAAGCTAGAGTGGTTGTCATTCTAGATGGTGGTGGAGATGGATTCTTGGTAGAGAGAGTGCTTACTAAAAATGGCATAAGCAGACTTAAAGTTACTGCAGGCACGAGTGAACTCTACGACGATGTAGCAGAGCAGTACATACAGTCTAAGCTAGCACTTCTCCAGGAAGATTTCAACTGGGAAATCGCTGTAGGGCATCAAGAGCTTCAGGCTCTAGTTCATGCATCTTCAAGTTTGAGAGACAGGATCCTGGATGGGCTGTTGGGGCTGACCGATGTGAGAAGGCTTTACAGAGAGCTGAGCGGTAAAGAGTTGAAAGGATACCTGAAAGCGCTGCGCGACGAACTCGCAAAACTGGGTGGGGAAAGCGTGTTAAGCAGATACGAGGAGCTAAAAACAAGGTACAGACAGGTGGTAGTTGAAAGGGACGCGCTCGTTAGCGAGCTTGAGCAACTCGAAGCGAGGAAAAGGCTCCTTGATGAAGAGCGAACTTTGTTGCAGGCTCGAGCCAGAGAGGCAAGCGCGTTAATAGAAGAGAAAGGCAGGTTGCAAGCGTTTTTGCAAAGCTTAGGAGATGAAAGGTTAGCTAGAATGCCGGCTATAGACGAAAACTACGTAAGAGAGTATGCAGAAAAATTCAAAAAAGAAGTTTCCGAAGCGTTGGAATTTTTCTACATGATACGAGAAGCCGAAATTTTAAAGGGATTAGACTCGGCGAACCTAAGCGAACTCTTGAAGGTATCGAAAGAACTTATGGAAAAGATGAAAAACTATACAATTAAAATGGAATATGAAATAAAGGATATTAATAATGAAATAAAAAGATTAGAAAATTATATAAATGATTTGGAAGATGAGTTAGCTGAGCTTGAATCTAAAATAGATGAGCTAGAGCAGTCCAAAATAGAATATGATATGCTTGTGAGTAAGTTCGGTGATTCCGCAAACATAACAAAAAGAATAGCTCAAATCGAAGTTGAAATGAAAGCGTTGCAGTCGGAAGAGAGTAAGGTGCGTTGTGCGCGCGACCTACAAGAATCAGTGCTTCACCAAATAATGGATCAGGGGACGGCCACATGCCCTGTTTGCGGTAGCGCAATAACCGATGCCGAGGCGTTGCCTAAGGTCGAACCGGTAGAAGCTATAAGATTAAAGCGGGAAAAGTTAGAACGAACACTATACGATCTAAGGGAGGTCGAGCGTAAGCTGAGGAGACTGGAACCAGAGCTTCGATTGCTAGATGATTACGAAACCCGGAAGGATAGTCTCTCTAAAGCCTTAGACGAGAGGTTGGAAGAACTTCACGAGTTAAGAGCGAGCGCGGAGGAGCTGGAAGAACGTCTTCGCGAAGCGAAGCGGCGCGTCACAGGGCTTTTAAGGACTTACGAGCAACTCGATAACTACTATAAGAGATTGCGTTACGCTGAACTTCAGGAGAAGCTGAAGAAGATAGAGTCTGAAATAAGAGAGCTCGGGTATGACGAGTCCAAGCTTTCACGAGTTACAAGCGAAATCAATGAGCTCGATCGCAAGATTTCAAATATTAAGGGGAGGTTAAGCGAGCTTGAGAATTTAGAAAGGCAATTATCTGAAGAAATATATAGATTAGAAGTAATTATTGTAAATTTAAAAAGTATCAAAACGAGAGAGGAGAAGGTATCTAATCTTTATAGGAGTTTGATGATTGTTAGGGCGGCACTCCTCGATGCCCATGTGGGCTTGCGACAAAAATTCACCAGACGTCTATCAGAAGTTGCTTCGCGAATTTTTGCTAAGTTAGAAACTAGCGGTGTGTACGATGCCGTGGATATAGAAGTTCAGAGCACTGGGTCGCGTGGAAAACGTGGACACTATGTTTTCCGTGTGCGGAGGAAGTTTGACGGTAACTACGTGCCAGCTTTCACTAGATTAAGCGACGGACAGCGAAGCGTAATGGCTCTCTCCATTCTTCTCGCACTTAGGCAGCTGAAGCCGAGGAACCTAAGTGTGATAATTCTGGACGATGCAATACCCAACGTTGACGAAGAAACCAAGCTGGCGCTCGCTCGGTTTTTAGCTGGAGAAGTCGGTTCTGCTTTTCAAGTAATCTTGACCACTCAGAGCAAGCGCGTTGCTGAAGAGTTAAACTCGATGGCAAAGGTTTATTCTTTGGAAAAGATCAAAACGGTACCCGCAGAAACGACCTCGGTGAGGACTCAAGAGCACGTGTAATGCGTGAAACCATCGCGAAGCTTTATAACGTCACGCTAAGCACCCCTGCGGGAGGTGGAGATGGTCAAAGTATACAACTGCAACTTTTGCGGTAAGGAAATTCAGCCTGGCACAGGAGTGTGGTATGTAAAAAATGATGGTAGTATTTTGAGGTTCTGCTCGAGTAAGTGTTTCAAGAACGCGTTAAAGCTGCATCGTGATCCTACAAAACTCAAGTGGACTTTGTTATACGGTAAAAAGGGTTCGGCGCAAGCGGCGTTTTCTCGGAGTAGGTAAAGCTCCGTTTTCTAGCTAGATAACAGAGTTTTCGCCATTCATCGAATATTTCGCTCTACAGAGCGGCATTTTACTCTTTGAGGTAACAGAGTGCTAGTTTTAGTAGTACTCTACTATGACTTTCATTATATGATTGCGCTTCAAGATTCAGAAATCGCTCTTGCCTGCACGCTAACATGCAAAGCTAAGCTTTAAATGACAAAATTTATTCTTGCGTGCAATCACCTGGTGACCGGCTTAGCGCACTGTTATACTCGCTAGGTACGAAAAAATAAGGCAGCACGCTCTAAAGGAGTGCACCGAGAAGAGCGTTGCGTGGCTGATGTCGAAACTGCTAAACGCAGAGCATCAAAAGCTGGGCGCTCCCCCGTAAAACCTTTAACCCCCTGTTTAACGTCCGTCCAGCCCCGGTCGTATAGTCTGGCCTAGTATGCCGGCCTGTCGAGCCGGAGAACCCGGGTTCAAAACTCGGTCATCCACATCTGCAGGGTGGCCGGGTGGAATTCCCGGCCGGGGCGCCAGCATAATCTACATTTCTAATGCACGTGACGGCTGAATGTGTTGTTGAGAGGAAGTTTTTCTCTCTCCTTACCCTGTATTTTTTACTAATTAGATCGGGATCGCGCCTACACGACGACGTCCTCCATGTCGAGAGGTATAAGGGTGAGTTCTTCAGCAAGCGTTGCACCATAATCCTCGAGGAGCACCATTGCGGCGGCCTTAGGTGGTATGACGCCGCGCTCCGTGATTATGGCGTCGATGTACTCAGGTGGTGTCACGTCGAATGCTGGGTTGCGGACGCTAAGGTTGGGGTGGCGTGCTAGGAGATCGTGGGGCACAACCTCCTCTGGTTCCCTTTCCTCTATCATTACTAGCTCGCCAAGAATCGTTGAAGGGCTGAACTTGTAGGTCTCTGTTGCCACGTAGAACCTTACACGTGCCTCGTATGCAGCAAGCGCGATGAGCGATGTACCTACTTTGTTAATCACGGCTCCGTTCGCCGTCACAGTGTCAGCTCCCACAACGACTTTGTCAATCTCTCTCATAACAAACCTTACGGCCGAGTCGGGGATTAAAGTCACAGGAATACCGTTTTCAGTCAGTTCACGATAGCTTAAGAGCCCTTGGAACTTAGGTCTAGTTTCTGTAGCATATACTTGAAATCTCTTGCCAGATCTAAAAGCGGTTTTCAAGATGGATAAAGCAGCTGAGCTGTTACAGTGAGTTAGCACCACGTCGCCGTCCTCAATCAACTTAGAGCCTATATCGCCTATGCGCTTCACGGCGTTAAGTGAAGCAGCGATGAAAGAATCTGCAGCACTTACAGCCGCTGACACCGCCTCTTCGACGCTTTTAGCGCCCTTTACTCTGTTCAAAACATATCTTAAAGCGTTGTGTAAGGAAACAGCAGTTGGTCTAGTGGAACCGAGGACATTAGCTACAGTCCTTATATATTCTTCGAAATCCCTGGGGTCCCTACCGTTGTACCTTTGGGCTGCGAGTTTCATGGCATAAGCGGCAGTCCGTGCTATTCTACCCGCTCCTCGAACCTTCATGCTCTTAATCAGGAATGCGATCCTGTAAACTTCATGTGGGACCTCCACAACTAACCACCCCAATCAACCTCTTGGCCGAAGCTACTGCGTCTCCGGACGCGGCAGGCCAGCCGTAAATCTCCCTAACCAGTAACAGCACAGCCTCTGGGGCAACAACGCCCTTTTCGGTCACTATTGCATCGATGTAGCGCGGTGGGGTTACATCGAAAAGCGGGCACTTGGCTACCACGTTTTTCATCTGCTCCAAGCCGGGTAACAAAGCAGTCCCTTCGATCACCGGCAGTTTCACAAGCTCCCCGAAAACCGTCTCGTTACTGAACTTGTGGGTTGTAGCGATAACGAACGTTCTTACACGTGCCTCGTATGCAGCAAGCGCGATGAGCGATGTACCTACTTTGTTAATCACGGCCCCGTTCGCCGCTATCGCTTCGGCTCCTACCACGACTATGTTTGTGTCTTTCATGAAGAACCTAGTAGCCGAATCCACTATAAGCTCTGTCTCGAACCCCATATCGCTGAGCTCCTGTGCGGTAGCAATCCCTTCGCCTCCGGGTCTAGACTCCGCGACGTACACACGTACCCGCTTACCCTCACTCTTGAGCCTGCTGAACAAAGCCTTCACGGACTTGCTATAGGAACATGTCATAACTGTGCTCCCATCTCTCACGCGCTTGGCACCCAAAGCGGCTGCGATTGTTATGGAGTTTTCGATTTCTTTTTTCAGGGTAGCCGCTTCTGCTGCGAGCTTTTCCGCTATGCTCTCTTTTGGCATACGGGCTCTAGCGAGAGCCTCCGCCTTTTCCACTAAACGTTTAGCAACGTTAAGCGACATCACTGAAGTGGGCCTACTGTTAGCTATGTTTTCAACCAGCATCAATACAGAGTGCGCCGCCTCCTGCAAGTCTTCCGCCTCTTTAAAACATTTGACTATGGCGTCTATTACGGCAAAGGTGGTATCAGTGGAACTGTAAATCTTATACTCGCTTACACTTTTAATAAGCGTTTCTAGAGCTTTCTGCATTAAAACGCTAATGTTCATGGCCCTTTTTTAAGGTTAACTCCTCTCATGTTCTCGCGCTCACGGCTTTCGGGCGAAAATCAAATACCCGGTATGACCAACCATCCTCATTTCTGGGCGCGTTTCTCCTCGGGAGACTTTATACCTCCTTGGAAGCAACTCTTCTGCTTCCACCAACACGAAGCCTATTTCTCTAGCCTTTTCAGCGGTTTTTTCCAGCTGGTTTACTGTAGGTACGAAGCACGCTAGAACGCCTCCACTGCGGAGGGAAGCGAACGCATGCTGGACAACATCCCAAGGGTCGGCCATATCGAGAACTACAGCGTCCACATCAAGCTCATCTATACCCTCTCTCACGTCTTTGTTCTTGAAGACGACGAATCTGTCTATTCCGATCATCGTAAGGTTAGCTTTAGCCAACTCTAGAAATTCTCTCCTTCTTTCGTACGTGTAAACAACGCCGTTCGGTCTCACAATATGGGCTAATATAGCGGTTAAGAAACCGGAACCTGTGCCAGCCTCTACAACGCGCGAGCCGGGGCCTATCCCTGATTTGAGAACTATCAACGCGGCGTCTTTGGGATACACAACTTGAGTTCTACGTTTGAAAGAATTGTATATTATATCGTATATTGTAGGTTTTATAATTTTAAACTCGATCCCTAGGTGAGTTTTTAGGCTTTCGCCATATGTCCTACCCAAAATGTCGTCTGCGGATACGATGCCTTCGTTGAAACTGTATCTCGCGCCTTTCTGGGCTTTTATCACGTACCAGCGCCGTTCGTTGAAGTAAAGCAGTACAAAATCCCCTTCACGGACGTCCAACCCGAAGCACCAACTAGATCTCTCCCTGGCATTTTTAGTTCTAGCCTCAAAGCAGAGCGCGCGCGGTAAGCTGACAACCTAAGGTTGCGATAATAATCATACGCGCACCCAGCGAATTGCTCGACATGTAGTAATACTGCTGGCTAACGCAGCGGAGCGTTTATAAAGCCTGCAAACTCTCCCACCTCGCAAATGGGCGATGATGGGTGAGCGACATGTCTAGCGAGAAGCCGTTTTACGTTAGGTTTACGGTACCTGCCGAGTTGGCTGAGAAAGCCTACGAAGCCATAAGCAAAGCAAGAGATACCGGGAAGATAAAGAAGGGTACAAACGAAACAACAAAAGCTGTAGAAAGGGGGATGGCAAAGCTAGTTTTGATAGCGGAAGACGTGGATCCACCGGAGATAGTTGCTCACTTACCGCTTCTTTGCGAGGAGAAAGGTGTACCCTACGTCTATGTACCTTCGAAAGCGCGTTTAGGCAAATCGTGCGGACTAGAGGTCGCTGCTGCATCAGCTTGCATAATAGAACCGGGAGATGCCGCTAGCTTAGTCGAAGAAATAATAAAAGAAGTCAATGAAATTAAAGCTAAAGCAGGAATAAGTAAATAGTTAAGATAATAAAATAGTTAGTTTTTATTATCTCAAAAAGAGGGTGGATAGTTCTGATTAAACTGCAGTTCTCGTCTAAAATCATAGCTATGTAGGGATATAAGAGAGATTAGGCGAGGAGAGATGTATCGTATGTTGATAAGCCGGAGCGTAACGTTGAAAAAGGTTGTTGCAGTGGCTTTTGCGTGAGTTCAAAGCAAAAGTGGAGTGAACCAGCCGATAAGTGGAGCGATGCTACACCAGCCGAAGTGATACAAGTGGTTGGTAGAACAGGGGTAACAGGCGAAGTAACGCAAGTACGCGTTAGAGTGCTTGAAGGACCTGATAAAGGTAGAGTGCTCACAAGGAACGTGAAAGGACCAGTTAGGTTAGGAGACATAGTGCTTCTCAGGGAGACCGAGCGCGAAGCTAGGAAGATCACGGCCAAGTAATCTTCAACGGCTTGTACTACATCAGTATCGCTGGGAGAAAACTTTCGTCGTACTATCTGGGTAAAAGTTTTCTTCACTACTAGGGTTGTTTGCACGTTGATAGTGATGGTAGCTATTGAAATCACTAAAACCCTCCTGCCATTGAGCATTCAAGTTCCCGTAGTAGTAGTGCAGGACATGAAAACAGCGGTGAGGGGAGCGTCGGGCGAGTTAGTGTTAAGGAAAGGAGCTAAGCTAGAGCTGTCGCTGAGCGAAGCTCTACCACTCATAGAACGAGGTGTTGTAGACATAGATCCAGAGAGGTTGCCAACACTTCGAGATATGAATAAGGTTCGATGGATCGAGAGTAGAGATCCAAGTGAAATCCAGAAACTCGACGAGGATTTCTACGTGAAAGCTCGTCTAGCTATAATGCAGATGGAGCTAAAGGGTGGAGATGATAGAGCAACAAGCTCGGCTAAGGCTACGCTTTTAGATATAATCAGATTACGACTTCAAAAGATTCTGAAGGCTGTGACAGCGAACCCTGAACTGAGTAGGGATTTCTCCGAGAAGCTCACTCTCGAAGAGCGAGCGCTCTACGCTTCATTGTGCAGGAGTGTCAAGATGTGGTACTCTTCTATGGTTGATTTTGTTGAGCGGGGTGATCCCCTTGCTCGAGCGGGTTGAAGCGGTTGAAGTGGTAAACCTTTCAGAGAGATTTGGTGAATTTCTTAGATCATTTAAAGATGAGAAAGGAGAATATAAATATAGACAGCGCATAGCCCGAATGGCTTTAGAGGGTAGTGTTTCACTTGTAATAGATTTCGATGATATCCTACTTTTTGATACTACATTGGCTGAAAAAATTATAGAAGAACCTAATTTAGTTATAAAGACAGCGTCAGATGCGCTGAAAGATGTAATGAAGATTGAAAATGCTGAATACGCTTCGAGGTTTGCCGAATTCTTTGTTAGGATTAGAAAGCTTCCCGATAGCTTAAAGGTACCAGTGAGACGAATAAGAGCCACACATTTAGGTAAACTTATAGCTGTTGAAGGAATAGTAACTAAAATATCACCGGTCAAACAGCTCCTTAAAGAAGCAGTCTTCAAGTGCAAAGAATGTGGTGAGGAAATAGCTGTGCCCCAGAGGGGGGAAGGGCTAGAAAAGCCTAGCTACTGCCCAGGGTGCGGGGGTGAAGGGGATAAGCGGCGGAGGGGCGACTTCGAGCTTCTGCTAGAGAAGTCGAAGTTCGTGGACTGGCAGAAATTCGTGCTCCAGGAAAGACCGGAGGATCTGCCATCTGGGCAGCTTCCTCGCTCTATCGATGTGGTCGCCACCTATGATCTTGTTGACGTTGTCCGTCCAGGCGATAGAGCCATCGTAACGGGAGTTTTGACTGTCGTGCCCGAAAGGACCATTAAAGGTCAGCCTCCGATATTCCAGATGTTTTTGGAGGCTAACAATATAGAAGTGGCTTCAAAAGAATCTCTTGATGTAGAAATAACGCCAGAAGATGAGAAAAAAATTCTCGAGTTGTCGAGGCGACCGGATGCTAGGGAGTTGCTTATCAACTCTATAGCACCTTCGATATATGGTTACAAGGAGGTAAAGAAAGCCATTGCTCTCCTTCTGTTCGGCGGCGTACCTAAGCTACATCCTGACGGAGTAAGAGTTAGAGGCGACATACACATCCTACTGATAGGCGATCCTGGTACCGCTAAATCGCAAATGCTGAGGTACGTTGCCTCAATAGCCCCGAGAGGGGTGTACACTAGCGGTAAGGGATCGACGGCAGCCGGTCTAACAGCGGCTGTTATACGGGAAAAATCCAGCGGCGATTTCTTCCTAGAGGCAGGCGCGTTGGTTTTAGCTGATGGAGGCATCGCTTGCCTGCACCCGGCCTCGTTAGTAACTGTTCGCGAAAGCGAGGTAGAAATTGAGAAACTATTCAATCGTGGAACAGCGTTTGAGGCCGTATCCAAAGGAGACCTTGTTGAAATAAGCTTGCTTAACGAAGTCGAGGTAACCAGCTTCAGTGGCGGTAGAATAGGGGCCGCTAAAGCCACTGCTGCTAGGAGGAAATGGTGGGAAGGGAAACTCCTTGAGCTGCATCTCGAGAACGGGCGCACCTTACTGGTAACGCCAGACCATCTTATTCTCGATGCTGAGAGGTGGAACTGGGTGGAAGCAGGAACCCTCTCCGTCGGTAGATCAGTTGCGGCAGTAGGTGAAAATGGCTTGGACAGAGCTATGATTACCTCCGTTAGGGAAGAGGAGTACGAAGGCTACGTGTACGACCTACACGTACCTGGTGCTCACAATTTTATTGCAGAAGGTATAGTTGTTCACAACTGCATTGACGAGTTCGATAAAATGGACCCCAAGGATAGGGTCAGTATACACGAAGCTATGGAGCAACAGACTGTGAGCATAGCAAAAGCCGGTATAGTGGCCACCCTCAACGCGAGAGCGTCTGTACTAGCAGCTGCCAACCCGGCTTTCGGTCGCTACCTGCATGGTAGACCAGTTACCGAAAACATAGATTTACCTCCCACGATACTTTCTCGTTTCGATTTGATCTTCGTTATAACAGATGTCCCTAATGTTGAGAGGGATAGGACCTTGGCTGAGTATGTGGTAGACTTTCACCGCCAGTACTATCCAGAATCCTTAGAACACGTGATACCGCGCGAACTTCTCAAGAAGTACATCGCATACGCTAGAAAGTACATAAAACCTAAGTTGACAGACGAGGCTAAAAACAAGCTTGTGAACTTCTACGTGGAGATGAGGTCGAGGAGTCAGGGGGCAGACTCCCCGATAGCTATCACACCTAGGCAGTTAGAAGCCCTAATCAGACTGGCAGAGGCCCACGCGAAGATGACCCTTAGCGACGTTGTAACGGCGGAGGACGCCGAGGCCGCTATTGAGCTGATGATGCACTTCCTTAAGAGCGTCGGTTACGATGTCGAGACGAAGAGCATAGACATCGACATAGTAATGACTGGGCAGCCGAAATCGCAGAGAGACAAGATCTTGATTGTGGTGGATTTATTGAGAAAAATGATAGAGGAAAGTGGGGGCGAAGCTATTAAACGCGATGAATTCATCGGCAAAGCTGTGGAAAAAGGCCTGGACGAGCAGTTCGTCAGAAAGGTTCTCGAGCGCCTCTACGACAGTGGAGAAATAATAGAGCCGAAGCCAGGTTACATACTGCTGCTGCGCACCCGGTAACCACGATGAGGGTCGAGGGACTACCGCTTCCTGATGGCGTGAAGCAGGCTTTGCTAAGACGAGGGATCAGCGAACTTTATCCACCTCAGGAAATGGCGGTCCGCGCAGGGCTTCTCGATGGCGCAAATTTAGTGGTCATGGCACCAACAGCTTCTGGAAAGACGCTGATTGCCGTGCTTGCGGCGGCGGCTAAGTTGGACCGCGAGAGGGGCAAGGTGCTCTACCTGACGCCATTACGCTCGCTTGCATCTGAGAAGTACGAGGAACTCTCCGATTTTTTCGGGGAACTCGGGTACAAAGTAGCGTTGAGTGTGGGCGATTATGACTCGAGCGATGAGTGGTTGGAAAAGTACGATATCATCGTGACCACTAACGAGAAGGCGGACAGCTTGATTAGGCATGGCGCGAGCTGGCTGCGTAAAGTCGCTTTAATCGTGGCCGATGAGATACACATGGTAGGAGAAGCTAGTAGAGGCCCTACACTGGAGCTGCTGCTTTCTCGCTTAAAGAGGATTTTGCCTGAATCCCAAATACTCGGTTTAAGCGCCACAATAAGAAACCTAGACGAGATCGCAGAATGGTTAGACGCGGAACCTCTATCATGCAATTGGCGCCCGGTAGTTTTGAAGGAGGGAGTATACTACGATGGTGTCATCGAGTTCGCTGATGGCACTACAAGGGATGTAGAGAGAAAATATGATGACCCCCTTCTGGATCTTGTAAGCGATACTTTAAGCGAAGGAGGTCAGGTTCTTGTGTTCACATTTAGGAGGAGATCCGCGGTAAACGTTGCGGCTCGTTTCGCGGTTCTTACTGAACGAGTTTTAGGTCGAAGCGAGCGGGCTCGGCTAAAAGCCGTGTGTGATCATCTGCTGATCCGTGAGCGCAATCTCATTAATGAGAAGCTTGTCGCGCTATTGTCTAAAGGTGCAGCATTTCATCACGCTGGCTTGAGCAACTTCGCCCGCAAACTTGTGGAGGACGCCTTCAGAGGTAATGCTGTCAAAGTTGTTGTTGCCACACCTACCTTAGCGGCAGGTGTCAATTTGCCAGCTAGGAGAGTTGTGATCGCAGACAGGCATAGATACAACGTGGAACTGGGAGTGCATGAAGAGATTAGCGTGATGGAGTACAAGCAGATGGCTGGGAGAGCCGGCAGACCGAAATATGACAAAGTGGGAGAGGCTATCTTGATAGCGAGAACATTGGACGAGGTCGAGTACCTAATGGAGGAGTATGTGAAAGCCTCTCCAGAGCGGATCACTTCGAAGCTTTCGTCGGAGCGTGCCTTAAGAAGTCAAACTTTAGCGGAGGTAGCAAGCGGGCTGTCCAACACTCTGGGCGACTTGCAGGAAACCCTAGCCCGATCGCTTTACGCGAAGCAGTACGATGGTGCATATCTGGCGAGGCTGGTCATCAGCGTGCTTAACGAGCTGGCCGCAGAAGGGTTCGTGGAGGTAAAGGATGAGTTCATAAGAGCCACACCGCTGGGTCGGAGGGTTTCAGAGCTTTACCTAGACCCTCGTACGGCGAGTTTGATGATTAAAGGGTTGAGCTTATCCCGAGAGTTCACAGATTTAACGTACTTGCACTTGCTTGCTGTCACGCCCGATATGCCAAGACTTTACCTGCGTAAGGGGGATAGGAAATGGCTTGATGCAGCGGTGGAGGAGCTTGGACGCGAGCTCATAGAATCTCCGCCTGAAGATCCCGACGAATATGAGTTTTTCCTTGCTAACCTTAAAGTAGCTCTTCTGCTTTTAGATTGGATTGAGGAGAAACCGGATGATTACATTTATGAACGTTATGACATAGGTCCTGGCGACCTTTACTCTCTCACTCAAACGGCGGAGTGGTTGGCGTATGCGGCTGCTGAGATTTCTAAGCTTTTAGGGTTAACAGCTAGGTTTAAGGAGTTAGTCGTACTAAGAGAAAGGATCAGGCACGGTATTAAGGCCGAGCTAATTGAGCTCGTGAGCATTAAAGGTATAGGGCGCGTGCGGGCTAGGGCGCTCTACACTTTCGGTTTTAAAAGCCTGGCAGACATAGCTAGGGCGCCTGAGAGAGATTTGGCAGCTGTGCCCAGCATTGGGCCTGCGCTAGCTAAGAAGCTCAAGGAAGCGGTGAGTAGCGGGGAGCTAGTTGTTGAGCAACCAGCAGCGGTCGGCCTCGATGAATTCTTTTAGCAGAATCTTCAAATGTATCCGAAAAGGTGGAGGTAATCCGATACCTCGCCCTAAAGGTGGGGGGCGGACAGATGGAGGCAGCCGTCTAGCGAGGTGATAGGGTGCCATTAAAGGCGGTAGATCTGTTCTGTGGAGCTGGAGGTTTTACTCGAGGATTCGAAGCGGAAGGCTTTGAAGTGGTGCTTGGGGTGGACAATATGGTGCAAGCTGCAGAGAGTTTTAAGGAAAATTTTCCCAAAGCAAGTGTTCTTATCGAGGATATCCAACAACTACGCAGTGAGGACATCTTATCAATGGTTGGCCAGGTTGACGTGGTTATTGGTAGCCCGCCTTGCGAGGCGTTTACCGGCGCAAACCCACGCAGGAAACCTTCCCCTCTCGATAGGCTGTACGATGACCCTCAAGGAAGGCTTGTGCTGCACTATATCAGGTTGGTTGGAGATCTAAAACCTACCATTTTCGTTATGGAAAATGTCCCGGCACTCGCAGAAGGACCATTGCGGGAAGCTTTGAGAAAAGAGTTCGCACGCGTTGGGTACACTAACGTATACTTTAATTTGCTACGTGCAGAGGACTATGGTACGCCATCGCACAGGCTTAGACTTTTTATATCGAACATTAGGCTCAAGCCTCTTGCCAGCAGCAGGAGAGTGACTGTGATAGAAGCAATCGGCGATCTCCCTCCCCCCAGTTCCCTCCACGACATACCAAATCACGAGCTAGTACCTTTGTCGCCCAAGAAGCAGAGGAGGATCAGCAAGCTAAAATGGGGCGAAGCGCTCATACGCTACGCCGGAGCTGAAGGCAAGGTTTACTATAACTACGTGAGACTTCATCCATACAGGCCGGCTCCCACCGTTATGGGATCTTCAAGATTTGTCCACCCCTTCGAAGATAGGTTGCTGACTGTACGAGAACAAGCGAGGCTGATGGGCTTTCCGGATAACCACGTCTTTCGAGGAGGTCGAGATGTTCAGTTCGATCAGGTGGGGGAAGCTGTGCCGCCTCCCTTAGCGCGAGCTGTGGCATCCGAAGTAAAAAGGCACTTGAATGTTTAACTGTTTTCTCTGCAAGAAGAAGGCAGAGCATTTTATTTAAGAGCGAATGAGTAAGGAGCCTATGCCCCACTCAAAGGTGGACATTATTCCTCTCCTCCACAACGTATACTCTCAACAGAAAGTTGTCGAGGTGGCTAAAGCAGCTTACGGTCTAGGCTACAGAGTCTTCGTAGTGACAAAAGCAAGCGGGAGTGCAGCACAAGCTGGAGTTCCGGAGGCTCAGAAACTCGCTCTTAAGCTTGATAAAGCGTTCATTTACCTACCAGACCTGCCCGATGCAGTCGAAGTTCTGAAACCGGATAGCGTCCTCCTCGTGCTTACGCGCAAGTATGCACCCACGCCTATTTCGGAAGCTGTGAAAAACTGCTCAGGGAAGGTGGTTGTGGTGTTTGGTGGAGCAGAACCAGGACTTTCTAAAAAAGAACTCGAATTGGGCCTAGCCGTTCACCCTGACGGTGTTGTTGAAGATGTAGGGTCTACAGGGCTCGCAGCGATTTCTTTGTATATATTGCGCACCTTGCTCGACCCTTAGTTGATTGAACGGCGGAGCTCCTCAAGCATTTTTGCTAGATGTACCTTACACGTGCGGAGGAAGGCTTCTCTACTCTCCTCCTCGTTAACCAGCATGTAGTCAGCTAATGCTATAACCTCTCCCAAGCCCATTGACAGCTCCCTTTCATCCCTCTTGACAAATTCATCCCAGTTCTTAGGATCATCCTCCCTGCGCCTGGCCGTTAACCTGGCAAACCTTGTTCGAGGCGAGCTATGGATCGCTACTACAATCACTTTTTCAAACGATTTTTTGAAAAAAGCTACTTCTTCTCGGCTCCTAACTCCTTCTATGGCGATTACTGGAGCTTGAGGAGCATGCTCGAGCACTAGCTCAGCTACGGCATCTGGTCCTTTCTCCTCACGAAGCTTCCTTGCGAGGTAAGACATTGTTTCTGCATCTGTTCTCAAGCCGCGTTTAATAGCTTCAAGCCTCACAATATCCCCCATAGATACCACAGGGATGCCTAGCTCCCTAGCAGCCTCGGTAAAGAGGGTTTTCCCGCTACCCGGCATGCCCGCCACAAGTATTGCGCAGCGCACAACCCTCCTTGTGCGCGCGCTAAATAAGGTAATAGGGGGTTGGTGGGATGGGGGTGCGCGCTAGCCCAGCAGCGGTAGCGCTTCTTCCAGTTCCTCGGGCTTCGAGCCGCCCAGCGTGAGCCGCTCTTCGGGCATCTGCACTGTGCGCTCCACCGCGCCAACTTCCTCCGCCGAGCTCGCTTCTCGGAGGTGCTCCGAAGCAGCAATTAGTAGGCGTCTGATTAGTGGTTGAGCGTCCACCTCTCTGAGCGCTGCTTCCGCCTCCACGAGTAGGCAGAGCGCGCGCGAGAAGCGTCTCGCGGCGCAGAGCCCATGAACACCCCTAAGTGGGGCGCTTACTGTAAAATGCTTAGTTACCGAAGCACTTAGCCTGGAGCGAGTTCAACGAGCGCTTTCAGTATGAGCGAACAGCTTCAATTTTCGTTACAAGACTTTCGTGCGCGTTTTATTTGCAACTGCGGAAGTATCTTTTGCTCACGTTAAATTGATCTACCATGCTCGAGTAAGCTTTCACGCCAAGGATGAAAGTTGCAGTAGTGGGAGTCGGTAGGTGGGGATACAACCATGTAAGAGTGTTAAGCGAAATAAGGAAAATGAATTACAATGAAATAGGTTTGGAAGATGTAATAGTCGTAGATTCAAATGCGGCACGTGCCCGGTACGTAGCTGAGCTTTTCGGCGCTAAATGGGCCGGCGGTATCGATGAACTCCTCAGCGCGCACGTGGATGCGGCTATAATTGCTGTGCCAACGGTCTTCCATTACACTGTTGCCGTTCAGCTTTTGCCGCATATGGACGTGATGGTTGAAAAACCAATAGCTGCTAGTCTCGAGGAGGCTAAGGTAATGGGTAAGCTAGCTGAACGCGAGGGTCGGCTACTAGCCGTAGGACACATAGAGAGGTTCAACCCTGTAGTCCCAGCACTGAAAGATAGGTTACAAAGCGAAACAGAGAAGGTTGTGAGCGTCTCGGCTCAGAGAGTCGGACCCGGCCCACCTGGCGGCTACACTTTGAACCTAGGCGTGGCACACGATTTGCTAGTGCATGATATAGATGTAGCGTGCTACCTGCTGGAGACTTTACCTAGTCAAGTTATTGCAAAAGCTTATTGGAACGAGCATGGATTTGAAACAGAAATAGTTGCTATATATTCTTTTGATGAAAAAGAGATTTTAGGGGAATTCAGAGCAAGCTGGAGAACATCACCCAATTTGAAGAGAAGAAATATAATTGTCCAATTAGAAAGTAAAATTCTAGAAGCAGATTACATTCTTCAAACAATAACATTAGAGAAAGGTTTAGCTGAACACAGGTCCAAAGGTGAGTACAGTGAGCTGATCTCGGCGTACACCTCGCGAGCCCACGAGAGCTGGAGCCTTTTAGGGATTCGCAAAGAGCCCCTCTTGCTTGAGGACTTGCACTTCCTGCGTTGTGTTCAAAGAAAAGAGAAGCCTATCAATGGCTGGGAGGATGGTTATAGAGCACTTAAGTGTATCATTCACGCTATTGAGTCGGCTAAAACCGGTTCTGTCGTGAACGTAGTTTGGGATAATGGTTAATCATAGCGCGCGCCAGACAGAACCGAGGCGAGGTTGCGCGTCAATATGCGCTGAATAGGCGTGCCACATCTCGCGGTTGGAGATTGCATCGAAAACCCTTCGAATCGAAATGTGTCAGCGAAGCTAAGCCGCCTGATTGGGTGATTCTCTCGACAACCTTTAACGGAGAGGGTTCTTCTTTGAGTGAAGCGAGTTTAGCTATGCTCATGACCGTGGTATAAAGCGGTGGTTTTCCTGTTTCTAGAGCCACCAGCTTCACTAGCTTGAGCCCCTCGGTGCTCAGATACTTTCGTTCGCTATAGTTTTTCAGTATCGTCTGCGCATACCTTTCGTCCCAGAGATCACCTATCCATAAAGGGCCGGCCACCAAGGTTTTCCCGCGGCACAATGGGCATTCTAAATTTCTATGAGCGTCCTTTTCAACAGCTCTGTAAAGGCAACGAGGACAGTAAACTACGAATCCAATTTGCGAAAGCGTCCTAAAGGCTTTGCTTTTACTCCTCTCGATTACAACAACTAGTCTTAACGAGTGCCGAACGAGGAAAGTGTAGATAGGTTTTGCTGCTAGACCGAGCTTAGCCGCTTCCCTTGCGACGAACGCGGCGAGAATCCTAGCCCCAACTTCCTTAGAGAACTCGCTCAGTATGGGTTTTGCAAAATACTTCCTTATGCAAGAACTGGGTTTTATACCGAAAAGAGGAGCCAAGTCCGTAGCAGTTAGCATTAATAGTCCCTTATGCTTTAAAGCCAACAAGGCCGATTCTACGAAAGGTGCAGGAGTTCCAAAGGGATCTACATCCACAATATCGAATCTCGCTCCCTTCTCAGCTAGCTCGGTGAGTAAAGCGCGCGCTTCTCTATTGTATACTCTAACCTTGCCGTTAAGATCATTGAGATTGGTGTTAGTTAATGCTAACTTATATGCCAGCGGGCTTTTGTCGTTTAAGACAACTTCGCTTACCGCAGGGACTTCAGCGGCGTATCGGAGCCCCCTAACACCGGTAGCGCTAAGCGGCTCGCAGATGCTAATCGACCCGCGCCCCTCTAGCTGGCTGTAAGATTCCACTATCGCGACACTAATATCGCGCGAGACCATCATCGCAGGGTTGTAGAAGACAGGTGCCCAAGCGGGTTCCACTCGCTTGCCGCTGTAGTACGTTAAATCTGGTACCAAAAGTTTTACTTTGCCTTCAACGATTTCAACTAGCTTTACACTATCGAGGGAGAACATAGAGCTGCTATTGCGAGCCAGCACTTTCGAATATCTCCTTTAAATTCAGGTTTTCGGGTCTCGAAGGAGCTCTCACTTCGCGCTCTCCGATAAGCCTTAGCCCCTCTCCGTTTATGAAAAGCGCATACGAACCGCAGATTTTAGCAGCATCTACGGTGAGCGTTTCCTCCTCGCTAGAGCCGCTCTTTTTGATCACAACTTTGCACTTCTCTCCAACTTGACCTTTTGCGGCCACGTTGAAAGGAGCCTTCTCCAACACCCTGCTGAGGAACCCCATCTCTTCTAACCGGGTCAGAAGCCACTTTAAGAGTGGGTCTTTTACTATGCGGGAAGCTTGGACTCCACGTCCGCTTTCTCCGCTTTGTTCCATGAAATAGTTAGCTATATTTTTGAAGCTCAGTTTCTCCACAACCTCCTCCCCTAGCAGTTGCATGAGCTTGTATGCCACCTCGAGTGTAGCATCGGAGCGCCCTGTTTCGTATTCGTAAACCATTCGCCTTGTAACACCGAGCTTAAGAGAGAGGTCTCCCAGGGACAAACCTTTCTCCCTCCTTAACCTCTTCACGGAATCGCCACGGATCTTAACGTATACTCCGCCTTTGCTGAAGTATATGAATGGACCTTCTTCTCCGTTGAGAATTTTATCTACAGTTTCCAAGCTTAAGGATGGGACACCCTTGTAGGTGACAAGCGAGCCTTCTGGAATACCTTCTTCACACGCTACGAGCGGAACAACGTCGAGTGATAAGGCTAAACTCCTCAAATCGTCGACGTACTTCCTAGCTTTTTCGTGGCGCAAATCTTCAAGAACTTTTATAGCTAGAACATCGCCAGGCTTGCCTGCGAGCAAGTCAAACGAATAATCACCGCTAGGGTTGCTGACAACCTTAAAGCCTCTCGCCCTCAAGGAGCTCTCTAGCCTCACATCCCTAAGTTATGTGCTTCAGCTACGGATTTATATGTTTTTAACGCGTCAGCATGTAAACTTCGCAAGGACAAACGCATGCGCAGTATCGTAGGGCTCGAGATGCACGACGTCTAAAATATTGAAGCCGCGCTCCTCGAGGTGCGATATTTCCTTTTTATAAGTTTCTGATGGCTCCTTGGTGACATCGATACTCATAGCTTTTATCGCTTGCATTATGTAACCATCCTTTTTAAGATAGAATTCAGCGTTATCAGCCACGATTTTGCTTTGGAAGGGTTGAGCTATATCGGCGTATATTATATCAACTTTTTCGGTAACTATATGCGCATATTTATGGGGGAATCTGGCATCGGCCAATATAGGAATTGTGTTTTTCCTGTATGAAGCGACTTTCTCTATGAACTCTCTCATAACCCTTGGAGCGAATTCGACTCCATAGAGTATACCGGCTTTTCCTATGATATCTGAGACATGGCTTGGAGTTGTTCCAGCAGCGGCGCCTAAGTAAAGCACGCGCGTACCCTCACGTATCGGGAGCTCTTTTATACCTTTGAGGATGGCAGCAGCGAGCTTGCTCCTGTACGGATTCCAGATCCTCAGCTCTAGCTGTTCGAACCTCACTAGCGGCTCTCCATACACTTTTATCCCGGGCGCTAAGTTCACTGTGGCTAGCCTCTTAGCCCCATCCTCAAAGTTAACCCAGTACACACCTTCGAACTTCTCATGAGCGATATAGCTTACAGGCGCGGCCATAGCCAGCCTAAACTGGCAGGACGCTCCTCTTTAATAATATTTCGTGCGCTAATGGGTCTCGTCGTTGGAGCAGCTGCATGCCAGTTTACAGCCGATTTTTAGCAGTTTTAGGAGTCCACTATGTTGCTCGGTCTTATAAACACTGAAGATTGCTGGAAATAACATCATAGGGAGAATTAGGTTAGGCGCGTAAATTGCGGAGTATATGTCACACTACTAGCGCTCATCAATAGAGCTAAGACACGCAGACGCTTTAGCGTCTCGATCTTCTTCTTCGGCCTCTTTCACCTCTTTCTCTGGGGGGTGGGACCTCCCTTTTCGGAGGTTTGGCGTAAAGCGTCTTTATTTCTTGGATTCTTTGCTCAAGCTGCTCCTTTAGCTCGTCGGCTTTGTACTCGCCTGTAAAAGCGTCTATGCGAGCCGCGATGGCTAATTTTGCAGCTAGAGCTCTAGCTATCTTCCCTCTCTGCCACTTGGGCGATTTGTGAATTGCTGGATGCTGGAAAATCACTCCATGCTTCGGCGGTTTACCGCCAGTTCTTAAAGCTCTAAAGAGTGCTTTCTCGGCGCCCAGCACCTGTATCGTGCTAGCAGGTAGTGTTGCCAGCTTCGAGAGGCCTCCGGCTAAGCCTATTAGACGGGCGCCCAATAGCGGCCCGACAAGCCCCCTGATGTTGGGGGCCACTTCCATCATTGCTTCATCGATATACTTTTCGAGCTCTCTCCGGCTTTCGAAAAGCTCTAGTGTGACATCGGCTAGCAGCCTTATAGCCCGCAAGTCAAAATCTGTCAGATCGGCTCCCATGCTGCTTTTCGCAACCTCAGCCACTTTCTTGGCGAGATCATCTCTTATGCCGAGGGCTTTAAGCCCCTCTGCGGTTATTGCATCCCTGCTCCCTATCTTGCAGACAACTTTTACGTAATCCTCATGGTCCTCTAGCAGCTCGTCGAGTTCGGGAAAGTGTAGTCCATACCATTCCCTTACGCGAGAAGCAAACAAGTTGAGGGTCTTATTCACGTCGTCCAGAGCGGAGATGGCTTGGGCGATGTACAAATCCCTCTTCTCTGCAGCTTTCCGTACCTTCTTCCGTGTTAGTGCGAGGGAAACTTCGTGAGTGAAGCTTCTGTATTGATCCTCGCTAACGTCTATAGCCTTCAGGTATTCGGAAAGCCTCTCTCGAAAGTTGCTAGCTACCTCGTTGTTCGGCTTAACCGAAACGGATCCGGCAAAGCGTTTAGCTACTTTCTCTGCCAGATCCGGATCTTCAATCACCAGCTCTTCAATACCTTTGGCGCTATCTAGTAGCTTTTCTAGTGAAGAAGGGATTCCGCCCTCTTCCAAAAGCAACATTTCCTCTGCAGCTTTATCGGGGTCTTCAGGTAGTCGCACGGACGCTATCACTCTACCTTCATCATCGAGCAGCATCAGGGCTAGAGGGGTGCTCACGAGGTAACCTTTCAATTTCCTCACCACAACTGTTGGAGATGAGTAGCTTTTAAATGCTTAGCGCGTTCAAGGTTGTGCAGTATGCGGTGCGTGGTCGTTAAAGTTGGGGGGCACGTGCTCTTTAATGGTTTAGAGCTGGACGTTGATTACGCAAATAGCCTGTGCTCAGAACTTAAGAGAGCGCTCGAGATCTACGACGGATTAGCCGTCGTGGTAGGCGGGGGCGAGCTGGCGCGCAAGTATGTGTCATGGGGTAGAAAGCTCGGCTTAAATGATTCGGCGCTAGATGTTCTCGGGCTCCGCGTAGCAGCTGTGAACGCGGCACTACTATGGTCGTTGTTCCACGGTGTTTCGCCTCCGCAAGTGCCTTCGAGTGTAAGCGATGTCGTTGCAGCAATACCTGCCTGGCGCGTTGTCTTTGTGGGAGGTTTTCAGCCTGCTCAGTCAACGACGACCGTAGCCGCACTGATTGCCGAGGCGCTTAGAGCCGAGAAGCTGATATTAGCAACTGACGTCGATGGAATCTATGATGACGACCCTAAGCGCAACCCGAAAGCCAAGAAGCTAGAGGAAGTGGCAGTCAGTGAGCTCGAGAAGATGTTCTCAGAAGGTGTGCGAGCAGGAGAATACAAACTCCTCGACCCACTCACATTAGCTGTAATCAAGCGTTCGAAAATTGAGACCCGAGTAATTCGAGGGAAACCTCCATCTAACATACTCAGAGCACTTAAAGGTGAATCGCTTGGTACGCTCGTTCGCCCATAGAGCGCAACCCCTGCAGGCGGTTATAAGTTTTCTTGGGCTTGCTTGCCGTAAAGCTCATAAACCGTTCACCTTTTACATCCCTTAGCGGCCGTCGCCTAGCTGGTCTAGGGCGCCGTGCGCCTTCGAGCGCGCGCAAGCCCCCCGCGCCGGAGAACCCGGGTTCGAATCCCGGCGGCCGCACCACGCCGCGTTGCACGAGAATTCTCTGCAAGTAAGTAATGTTGGCGTGTATTACTCGGAAGGGTAGCAGCGTCATAAATGCGCTCTACACTGCTAGCTCGCTCGAAACGTTATAGAGGCTTATTCAAGGAGTTGTATGAGAGTTAATGTTTCACAAGCAGAGGACCTTGGGCGAGGTTATAGGAAGGGAAGCTTTCAAGAAGCTCCTTGGGGCTAGAGTTCGCGGTAACGACGGAGTCTATATAGGCTATCTCAAGAAGGTATACATAGATAGAAGGAGCGGTAAAGCTAAACGCTTAGTGATAAAGTTGGTTGATGGAAGGTCTATAGTTACAGACCCCAATGATGCTGTTTTAAATAATGATGAAATAATACTAAAAAACAAAATAAAAGTATCAGTTTCCGATATAGCTGGCGAGCTTCAAAGGCTTGAGCAAGCTGTTAAGGAGCTGCGCGGAATCCGAGAGAGATTTCTAGACCTCGACGAAGCTTTGATAGCTGGCGAGATTTCAAAGGACACGTACGCTTGCTTTAGAGAAGCCCTTGAACAGAAGAGGAAACAGCTGTTGTCTGAAGCTCGCGATTTGCTGGAAAAGCTAGAGGTTCGGCTTCACAGATTGGAGGAAGAGAGGGACGCTCTGATGCTAAAGTTGAGTAGCGTTGGCAGAGAGAGCGGTACCGAGCTTTTAAAAAAGCTTAGGGAGGTGCGGGAGACCCTTGTTCGAGTGTACGAGCTCATAGAGAGCGCTAGGCATGAGATGGCTCTGGAGATGGAGCTTGACGATTTCCTTCAAAGCTAC
>Ga0185307_1000121_pt1 | contig 54097 bp, 60 predicted proteins | sample LHCtaG_FD_128010 | JGI IMG/M metagenome (GOLD analysis project Ga0185307, IMG submission 128010) | Hot spring microbial communities from Little Hot Creek, USA to study Microbial Dark Matter (Phase II) - LHC4sed_matched (SPADES... | ecosystem: Environmental > Aquatic > Thermal springs > Hot... | reverse complement strand
TAACTCTTTAACATCGTCGCTAATAATTTGTTGTGATAGTTGGAATTTCCCAGGAATTGGTTTTACTATTTTTTCTAATATCTTTCTTCTTTCTTTAAAGGATTTTTTAATTAACATTTCCCCATCGACAGATAAAACATCAAAAAGGTTAACTTGAATTGGTATTTCTTTCACCATTTTGTCAACATCATACTTCCTATGTATTCTTTGAGAAAGAAGTTGGAAAGGAAGCGGCTTGCCTGTTTTAACATCTATTGCCAAAGTTTCACCCTCTACTACGCATTCCTCTGGCTTTAAACATTCTAATGCAAGCTTCACCACATCTGGAAACTGATTTGTTACATTTTCCTGCCTTCTCGTAAACAGAAGAACATTCTTCCCTTTCTTTTCTATTATGGTCCTCATCCCATCATACTTATACTCTGCAGCAATCCTTCCATACTTTTTCACAACCTCTTCTATACTTTCTGCCTTTTCACCAAGCATTACTTGAAAAGGTCTACCAAACTCGATTTTAGCTTGCTTTAATCCTTTTACTCCTTTTTCTTTTGCAAGCTTAGCAACTTCTCCAAAATCTGAAAGGATGTTCCATGCATAATCTACTGCCTCGACAGAGTTTTCCTTCTCTTCCTCTGTTTGTTTTGGGAGGAAAGCTTCAACTATAGCATCTCTAATTATACCTTCTGCAACCCCCATTCTTAACTCTCCAAGGATTGTCCTAATTATGTACCTTGCCTCTTTAGGTCTTGCAAAAGTTATCAATCCTGCTATTAAGTTAAGCTTCTTTTCTTGTGATCCTTCTCCGCTAATAGTCGCTAACTTTTGTAAATTTTCAAAAACATAGTCTACTGTTAATTTTTTCTTTAACAGAGAAACTTGTTTCTTCTTTTCTAAACACTTTTCTCCGGCGAGCCCTAAATCTCCAGTCTTCTTAAATATTTCCTCTATTTCATTCGTAGAAAACCCAGTTGCTTTCGATATAGCTCTAATCATCATTTGTGTAGCAACACCAAGCTCCAGCTGATAGTAAGGAGGAAAAACTCTCCCTAAGCATAGCAATACTACTTTAGGTAATAGCTCACTTGGAGTCTTAGATAAAAGCTCAGCAACTATTCTAGTCTTTTCTAGCTTCGATGACACAGCTTCGAGCCTTTCATAAGTTTCTGCCAGGAGTAAATACTCCATTCTACTCATTTAAATTTAGTAGAAAGTAAGCTTATATCTTTTGTTGAAAAACATTTTATTCTTTTTCGCCTAATTCTTATACATGAACGTGTTTGAAGCTATTGTAGGAAGAAAATCCATAAGAAAGTTTGAAAAAAGAAGTGTGGACGACAAGCTGATAGGAGTGTTGCTATACATGGCAACACAAGCACCTTCTGCTGGAAACGTGCAAGACTGGAGGTTTATTGTCGTTAAAGACGAGGAGCAAAAGAAAAAACTTTACAAAGCTGCTCTAGAGCAAGATTGTATCATAAATGCTCCGGTGGTAATAGTTGTTTGCGGCGACACGAAAAGCATTGCTCTAAGGTACGGCAAAAGAGGTGAAAATCTTTATTCAATTCAAGATACATCTGCAGCTGTTGAAAACATTCTACTCTCTGCATACGCTCTTGGCCTTGGTACGTGTTGGGTTGGGGCTTTTGATGAAGAGAACGTTAAAACTGCATTAGGATTGCCAGAGCATGTAAGGCCTTATGCTCTAATACCAGTAGGATATCCAGCTGAAGATCCTAAAAAGCCTGAAAGAATAGATTTCAATAATTTGACATGGGTAAATAAGTGGGGAGAAAAGTATGAAATATCTTACATCATCCAACCAGGAGTAAAAAGAGAAATTAAGCCTATTGGTAATCTTCTCGAGGAAAAGCTTAAAAAGGTTAAGAAGAGTAAGAAAATTACGTTTGAAGAACTTTTAAGGATGTTGGCAGAATAAAGTTAAATACGTTAAAATGAAATTATTAATAGGCGATGGGATGAAAAAGGTTTTGCTTATAATGTTTGCATTGTTATTGATACCTTTTTCAGCTTATGGACAAAAGTTAGTAGAAGTAACACCATCCCAGGATGTTCTTACCTTAAGTACTGGTGAATCTACGTACGTAGAAATTATAATAAAAAACAATCAACCTTTTACCGACACCTTCTCTTTTTCTGTTTTCCCCTCTACCTCCTCTGGTGTTAGTGTAACTCCAGAAAAGAATGTAATAACAATAGAGAGGACTTCTGAACAAACTGTAAGAGTTTATTTTTCAGCGCAGATCGATGCTCCAGAAAACTTGTTAAAGTTTTCAGTCTTGGTAAAATCTTTAACTACCGATGCTAGCAGTGGTTGTGACATTATTGTCTTTACCAAGAGGAAAACACCAATCTACATTTCTAACATAAGCGTCAACAAATATACTTTTGAGCCTGAAGAAAAATTGACTATAGAAATATCATTGACAAACATTTATCCAAAAACTTCTTACACTTATGAGTTGCAAATGTTTATAAAGTATGGAAACAACATAGTTCAGGAATTTGATGAACATATACTAATTAGACCTTTAGAAACAGTAAAAATAAAGAATGAGTATAAGTTCGGAAAGTATGAGAGACCAGGACAGTATAATATAATTATATACTTAAAAGATGAAAACGGCAATATAGTATCTAGTAGGGAAATAAGCGTAACTTTACTGCCTGTTGTAAAGATTCCTTCTAACTACACAGAAAAAACTACAAGTATAGGCTTTCTCTCATTCACAACAACCATAGTCATCAAGAATGATGGAAATACGGTAGCTCCTCCGTTCTACTTGAGCGAAGAGTTACCCGTTATTGCAAAAGGTATGTTTTCAGCAAGCATACCCCCAGTAAAAGAAGAGGTGCGTGGTAGTACCATTGTATACAGCTGGTACATTCCATACCTTGCTCCAGGCGAAGCTATTGTAATAAAATACCAAGTTAGCTTCTTAGGTCTTTGGTTAACTCTAATAATTATAGGTGCTCTTACATACTTTTCTTACAGATACACTTTTACTGCAACAGTAGTAAAGATTTGCAAATATAAAGGGGCTATCAAGAAAGACAAGGAAATTTTTGTTGCAGTAGAAGTTAAAAACAAGACTGTAAGAGAGCTAAATGACGTGATACTTACAGATAGACTACCTGCTGTTGTTCAAGTAGTAGAAAAGTTTGACACCCTTCAACCAAAGATAAGGAAATCGAAAGGTGGTACCGAACTTGTTTGGAATCTTGGAAAATTAAAGCCCAGAGAAGAAAGAGTTGTGACCTATAGAATTAAGCCAGTGATGGACATTGCAGGCAGTTTAAGGTTACCAGCTGCATCCCTAAGCTATACTGGGAAAAAAGGTTTAGAAACAGTATTCTCAAAGAGCGTTCTCCTTCAACCAAAGTAGAAAACTTTTTAAATAGTTTCCACTAATAGATTATTTGGTTGGCGACCAGAAAGAAGGGGAAACACCTGAACCCATTCCGAACTCAGAAGTTAAGCCCTTCGTTGTGCTGGTTTGTACTGTGCGAAGAGCACGGGAACTCCAGTAAGTCGCCAACCACTATTTTTAACTATAGCAAATAAAAAGAGTTTAAGAGAAAAATATTATTATTAAGCCTCGGTCGTCTAGATCGAAAGAGGAAAATGGTCTAGGATACAGGTCTGTCACACCTGTGACACGGGTTCAAATCCCGTCCGAGGCGTTACGGCACAACCTCAACATCTGCAATCGATCCCAACAAGCCATCCAGAGACTTAACTTAAAGTTAATTTTGCCATAAATTGTTTGAGGTTATAGAAAAAGAACATAAACCTTAACTTTCCGTAAAGTTTAAGAATTAAGAACTTCATATATTTTTACACAAACCAGTAGTAAAAACCATCTGAAGAATGGTGATTTAACTCTGTAGAGTTCTGCCGGAGATGTTTGAATGAAAGAATTAGACGTAACTAAGCACGTATTAGTACCCAAACATGAAATAATTAGTGAGAGTGAAAAAGAAGAATTACTTAAAAAGTATGGAATAACCTTAAGACAACTCCCCAGAATTTTGTTAAACGACCCTGCAATAAAACATTTAAACCCAAAAGTAGGGGATGTAGTCAAAATAATAAGGAAAAGTTCTACTGCTGGCGAGGCGGAATATTATAGGGTTGTCGTGAAGGGGTGATGTAACTGAACGAGGTATTCCTAACCCTCCTAAACACATTCATAAGAGATAGAGGGCTCGTAAGGTTTCAAATAGAGTCTTATAATGATTTCATCACTCGTAGAATCCCAAAAGTTTTAAGCGACATAGGTGTTATAAAGCCTGAACTACCTGAGCTTGGCGATTTAAAGATAAAGCTAGGAGAATTTAAAGTAGAGCAACCTTCAGTAAAAGAGGCTGACGGAGCTGTAAGGCCTATTCTACCTATGGAAGCTAGAACAAGAAACTTGACCTACTCTTCACCAATGTACGTGGAAATGACTACTGTTCTAAATGGGATAGAAAGTAGGCCTGTGTTCGTCAATTTTGGGGATATACCAGTTATGGTCAAATCAAAGATATGTCCACTTTCAACCATGTCAAGAGAGCAACTAATAGAAGCTGGGGAAGATCCAGACGATCCTGGAGGCTACTTCATAATAAATGGGACTGAAAGGATTCTCGTTCTTGTTGAGGAAATTGCACCTAACAGGATTATAGCAGAAAAGGTTAGTTCTGGAAATGTTAGTGAAGTTGCAAGAGTACATTCGGAAAAGGATGGATACATTCAAAGGCATTTAATAGAAAGAAGGAAGGATGGGCTAATAACAATAAGCTTTGGTAATGTTGTAAAGCTTCCGTTAGTATTATTGCTAAAAGCACTTGGGCTTGAAAGTGATAAAGATATAGTTACTGCTATATCTTTGGATGAAGAAGTTCAGGAAGAAGTTTACGCAAATTTGTACGAAGTAGAAGTAACTACTAAAGAAGAAGCTATAGATGAGATAGGAAAACATGTTTTTAAAACAGCACCAAAAGAAGAGAGAATAGATAGAGCTAAAAAGTTAATAGACAGGTATTTATTGCCACACATAGGACAAAATCCGGAAAACAGGATGGAAAAGGCGATCTTCCTTGCTAAGGCTGCTGAAAAAGTTATAAAGCTTCATCTAAACAAGATAGAGGAGGATGATATTGATCATTACTCTAACAAGAGACTGAGGCTAGCTGGCGATCTCTTAGAACTTCTACTCAGGTCTATACTTTTAGGGAAGTGGGGATTAATAACAAGAGTCACCTACAATTACCAGAAGCTGACAAAAAGAGGTAGACTTCCTCCTTTACAGGCAATAGTAGAATCTAATGTTCTAACCAATCAAATAGTCTCTGCTATGGCTATAGGTTCATGGGTTGGTGGAAGGACTGGTGTAAGTCAAAGATTAGAAAGGAGTAGTTACGTTAAAACTGTATCCCATATGAGAAATGTTCTTTCACCATTAACTTCAACACAAGAGCATTTTGCAGCAAGAGAATTACATCCCACGCACTGGGGCAGATTATGTACAAGTGAAACACCAGAAGGTGCAACCATTGGACTTAGAAAATATCTAGCGCTCATGGCTGATATAACTACTGGAATTACTGAAAAAGAAAGTAAGCTTCTCATGAATATTATACAAAAATCTGGTGCAAAGTTATGGTAAACATATTTTTCGATGGAAAATATATTGGCACGACAGAAGAACCTGAAAAGCTAGTAAAGACTATTCTTGAGAAGAGAAGAACTGGGCAAATATCAAACCAAGTAAACGTTGCTTATTATCCGCACTTGAATGAAATAAGAATACTTGGTGATAGTGGAAGAGTAAGAAGACCACTAATTGTTGTAGAAAATGGTAGGCCTAAGTTGCAAAAGGAGCATATAGAACAACTGAAAAAGGGAGAAATGACTTGGAACGATTTAATCAAAGAAGGTATTATAGAATATTTGGATGCAGAAGAAGAGGAAAATGCATACATAGCTATTAAAGAAGAAGATCTCACACCTCAACATACACATTTAGAACTGGATCCTGCATTAATTCTTGGATTATCCGCTTCGTTTATCCCTTACGCAGAGTTTAACAGGGGTGATAGAGTTAACTATGGTGCAAAGATGGTCGGACAATCTATAGGCATTTTTTCCACAAACTTTTTACAGAGAACTGACTCTAAGTCAAATATATTAATTTATCCTCAAAAACCGTTAGTCAAAACTCATGCTTATATTGCAACGAATTACGAAAGCCACCCAGCAGGGACAAACGTGACAATCGCTCTTATTCCTTTCGAAGGATATAACATGGAAGATGCGCTAGTGTTTAACAAAGCATCGATAGAGCGTGGTTTGTTCTGGTCTTTTATGTACAGAACTTACGAGGCTGAACAAAAAAGATATACAAGTGGGCAAGAAGATGTTATAGGAATACCACAACCAGGAATAAGAGGTTACAGTGGTGAAGACGCGTATAAGCACCTGCCAGAAGATGGAGTAGTAAACCCAGAAACTGCAATAAATTCTGATGAAATACTGATAGGAAGGGTATCGCCACTTCGTTTCTTGGGGAGTGCTGATCAATTCATAACAGGAATAGAAAACATAAGAGAAACATCAGTTAGGCTGAGACATGGAGATAGCGGAATAGTGGACAGGGTTTTTATAACGGAAACTGCAGACGGGACTAAACTGATAAAAGTTGTTGTAAGAAGTTTGAAAAAGCCTGAAGTTGGCGATAAGTTTGCATCAAGGTACGGACAAAAAGGAGTAATAGGACTTATAGTACCTGCAGAGGACATGCCATTCACCAAAGATGGAATTATACCTGATATCTTGTTTAATCCACACAGCATTCCATCCAGAATGACTGTTGGCCAGATTCTAGAGATTTTAGCAGGAAAGGTTGTTGCACTCTCTGGAGAATACGTATACTCGCCTCCTTTTAATCCAACTCCTGAGACTATTATAAGAGAAAAGTTAAAAGAGTATGGATACGAAGATAAAGAGGTTATGTACGATGGAAGAACCGGAAAAATGTTTGAGCATAAAATACTTATAGGAAGTAGCTTCTACCAAAAGCTCGATCATCTCGTTTCCAACAAGATTCATGCACGCTCTCGTGGTCCAGTTGCACTTTTAACAAAGCAACCTACTGAAGGTAGGAGTAAAGAAGGTGGTTTGAGACTAGGTGAAATGGAGAAGGATGTTTTAATTGCACATGGGGCTGCTCTCACATTGAAAGAAAGGTTTGACTCTGATAAAACTGTAGTACCAATCTGTACAGAATGTGGGATGGCAGCCTCTTATAGTAGAGTAAAGAATAAGTATGTTTGTCCTCTGTGTGGTGAGAGTAAAATTGTAAACGTTGAGATGAGTTATGCTTTCAAGCTTATGCTTGACGAACTAAAGAGCATGCTGATATATCCAAAAATAATCGTGGAGGAAGTTTAAATGAAAGTAGATAGAATAGAGTTTAGTGTTTTAAGCCCTGAAATGATAAAAAGGATGGCTGTAGCTAAGATAACTAAGACTGAGCTCTACGATGAAGAAGGTTATCCGATAGAAGGGGGGTTAATGGACCCAAGACTAGGCACTATAGATCCCGGAATAAGATGCAGGACTTGTGGCGGATCTATAGGAGAATGTCAAGGTCATTTTGGATACCTAGAACTTGTAAAACCAGTTATACATGTTCATTACACAAAAATAATTTTCAGCCTTTTAAAAGTCTTTTGTAAAAAATGTGGGAGAATTCTTCTAGACGATAAAGAAATAGAGGAGGTTAAAAGCAAAAGGTTAACGTTAAAAGATGTAGTAAAGATTGTTAAAAGCAAATGTCCTCACTGCAAAACAGAACAAGGTAAAATAAAATTCATTAAGCCTTACACTTATTTTGAAGATAATAATCAGCTTAACCCGCTTCAAATTAGAGAAAGGTTTGAAAAGATTGCTTCTGAAGATTTGGAATTAATAGGCATAAAAAATATAAGGCCAGAATGGTTCATAATAACATTGCTCCCGATATCACCGGTAACTGTCAGGCCCTCTATTACATTAGAGACAGGTGAAAGAAGCGAAGATGACTTAACTCACAAACTTGTAGATATAGTCAGAATAAATGATAGACTGAAAGAAAACATAGAATTGGGAGCGCCTGAATTTATTATAGAAGACTTATGGGAACTTTTGCAGTATCATGTTTCTACTTATTTCGACAATGAGTTGGCTGGTGTACCTCCGGCCAGGCACAGGTCTGGTAGAATTTTAAAAACTCTTTCACAAAGGCTTAAAACAAAGGAAGGTAGGTTTAGGGGAAACTTGGCAGGAAAGAGGGTAAATTTCTCTGCAAGAACAGTAATCTCACCTGATCCTATGATAGATATAGACGAAGTTGGTGTTCCGTTAAGTATAGCAAAAGAACTGACCGTACCCATGAGAGTAAACGAAAAGAATATAGAAGAAGCGAGAAAGCTTGTCTTAAACGGACCTGACGTATGGCCTGGAGCAAATTATATAATTAGACCTGATGGAAGAAGAAAGAAAATTACTGAACAAAACAAAGAAGAGTTAGCAAAAGAACTTAACGTTGGATATGTGGTGGAAAGACACATAAAAGATGGGGATATAGCTCTTTTCAACAGACAGCCTAGTCTTCACAGAATGAGCATGATGGCGCATAGGGTAAGAGTCATGCCGTACAAAACTTTCAGGTTAAACTTATGTATAACTATACCTTATGGTGCTGACTTTGACGGAGACGAAATGAACTTACACATACCACAAACAGAAGAATCCCAAGTTGAGTCAGAAGAGCTAATGGCTGCAAAGAAACATTTAAGAAGTCCTAGGTTTTCTGGTCCTATAATAGGAGCTAAAATAGACCATTTAACTGGTCTTTATCTTTTAACAAAGAGTGAAAAAAGGTTTAAAAGGGAGGAATTTGTCCAACTTATTCGTTCTGTTGATCCTGATGTTGAAATACCAGAGAAATCCACCATGACTGGCAAAGAAATTTTCAGTATATTCTTACCAAAAGATTTTTCTATAGAAACCAAGTCTGCTACAGGAGAAAAGGTTGTAATCAAGAATGGCAAGCTACTAGAAGGTGTTATAGACAGAACTGCAGTAGGCGCAGAAAGTGGTAAAATTTTGGATGAAATAGAGTTTCTTTATGGACCTTATGTAGCAAACAAGTTTTTATTCAACATTACAAAATTGGGAATAGAATATTTGACACAAATTGGCTTTTCTCTAAGTATTTCTGACTATGATCTTCCAAAAGAAGCTAAAGAGGAGATAAAAAAGATAATAGAGAAAACTAAAAAGGAGGTAAACGAAACTATAATAAAATTCAACAAAGGAGAGATAAAGCATCTAATTGGAAGAACACCAAAAGAAAGCCTTGAACATTTCATAAAAATCCTAGTTAGGAATTGTTTGAACGATGCAAGAAAAGTTTTAGAAAAGTATGCAGTAGAAAATTCTGTGTTTATAATGGCGAACAGTGGATCGAGAGGCAGTCTAGTAAACATAGTACAGACTTCTGCGCTTATTGGGCAAGAATCTATCATGGGTGAAAGAATGGATATAGGTTATTACAAAAGGGTATTCCCACACTTTAAGAGAGACGACATAAGCTTAGAAGCAAAAGGATTTGTAAGCTCTGGTTTTAAGGATGGTTTATCACCGTTTGAGTTTTTCTTCGATGCAATGAATAGTAGAGAATCTCTTATGGACAAATCGCTAAAAACAAGACACTCAGGATATATGGAAAGAAGACTCATAGGCGCCTTACAGGACCTTAAAGTTGAATATGACGGAACTGTTAGAGATAGTTCTGGAAAAATTATTCAATTTGCTTTTGGTGAAGATTCTTTAGATCCTTCTAAAACTGAAAAAGGTGGTATAAACGTTGAAAGAATCGCAGAAAGAATCTTTAGTTGAATTACCAAAAATCGTATTAGAAAATATTGAAAAGGTTGCTCAGAAAAAAAGATTGACTAAAGAACAAAAAGAATTGTTAAGAAGAGAAGTTGAAAAGGTATACATGAAACAGAAAGTAGAACCAGGAGAAGCTATAGGAATAATTGCCTCCCAAAGTATATCTGAACCAGCTACACAAATGACGATGAAGACATTTCACTTTGCTGGTGCTGCGGGAGTAAAAATTACACAAGGTCTTCCTCGTTTAATAGAAATCTTCGATGCTAAGCGTGAGCCAGAAACACCTATGATGACCATCTATTTGAAGAAGGAATATAATAATGCAGAAAGCGCAGAAAAGTTTGCAGAAGAAATTATAGAAAGGAAAATTGTTAACATAGTTAAAAATGTTTCAATAAATCTTAACGAAGGTATAATAGAAATAGAACTTTCTGACAGAAAAAGAGAAGGAACAGTAATAAAGAGTATAAGGGAGTCTTTGGAAAACGTAAACGTGAGAACAAGAGGCGAAAAAATAGTAGTAGCCCCGAAAGAAGAGCTATCAATAAAAGATTTACAAAAACTAAGGAACGATATACTAAAAATTAAGATAAGTGGTATCAGAGGGATTGAAAATGCTGTTGTTAGAATGGAAGGTAACGATTGGATAGTAACTACGATAGGAAGTAACCTTGCTGACATTTTGAAGTTAAAGGAAGTGGATGAGCAAAGAACTATAACAAACGATATCCATGAAACTGCTAAAGTACTTGGAATAGAAGCTGCTAGAAACTTGATAATAGAAGAGGCTACAAAAACACTTCAAGAACAAGGGCTTGATGTGGATGTAAGGCATGTTATGCTCGTCAGCGATATAATGTGCTTCTCTGGAGAAGTAAGACCTATAGGAAGATACGGCGTTGCTGGAAGTAAAACTTCCATACTAGCCAGAGCTGCTTTTGAAGAAACGATAAAGCATTTGGTAAGAGCCAGCATAAGAAACGAGTCTGACAACCTCAGTGGTATTTTTGAGAATGTAATGATTGGGCAGGTCATTCCTTCTGGTACTGGTATGTTTGATTTGATTGCAAACTTTCCAGAAGAAAAGAAAGAAGAATGATAAGTATTTAAGCTAAAATATTTATTATTCTGATAAATTTTGAAGGTGTAAGAAATGGTAACACAAGAAGAAATTAGGTCTGCAGTAAGTAAAGGAAACGTAATTATAGGCTATAGAGAATCTATAAAGTATTTAAAATCAAACACTCCTAAGTTGGTAGTAATAGCGAACAACATTCCTGAGCGAATGAGAAAGAACTTAGAAGATGTATCGAGTGTTTCAGGAGCAAGAGTAGAAGTGTTTGAAAAGGACAGCGTAAGCCTTGGTGTTATATGTGGTAAACCATTTCCTGTAAGCGTGTTAGTGATAAAATGACTATAGTGCTAGACAATAATACAATAAACCTTATAACATTCTTTGAAAATTTTACTGGTGTTACAGTAAAAGATTGTATAGTAGATGAGGAGACAAATACTGTATATTTTCTGGTAGAAGAAGGAAAAATAGGTCTTGCTATAGGCAAGAATGGTTTTAACGTCAAAAATGTTGAGAAAGTTCTTAATAAAAAAGTAAAATTGATAGAATTCTCTTCAGATGTTTGTAAGTTTATAAAAAACCTAATACCAAAAGCTAATGAGATAACCATCAAGAACGGTCAAGAAAAAAGAATCGTAGAGATAAAGGTTGGAAAAAATGAAAAACCTTCTGTGATTGGAAGAGATAAAAGAAAATTAAAAATTATGAAAGAAATATTAAGAAGGAACTACAAATTTGATGAACTGATCGTAAGGTGACTTGTACATGCCAGGAGAGTTTAGCGCAAGGAAGTTGAAGAGAACGAGAAAAAAGTTTAGATGGAAAAGTATAGCCTACAAAAGAAGGATGTTGCAACTTTGGAAGAAAGACCCACTAGAAGGAGCACCACAAGCAAGAGGAATAGTAATCGATAAACGTGCGGTAGAGCAGAAAAAACCAGCTTCTGGTCTAACAAAAGCTGTCAGAGTTCAATTAATTAAAAACAATGTTCAAGTAACTGCTCATGTGCCAGGAGAAGGTGCTATAGACCTGATAAACGAGCATGACGAAGTAATTATAGAAAAGGTTGGAGGAGGACAGGGAGGACCAAAAGGAAGTATGGTTGGTATAAAGTATAAAGTTGTTAAGGTTAACGGTGTTGCTCTAAGCGAAATTCTTGCAGGTAAGAAACAAAAACCAATTAGGTAAGACTTATGACGGAAATTAAACTTTTCAACAAATGGCCTGTAGACAATATAGAAGTTAAGGATCCTGGGCTAAAAAGATATATAAGCTTAAAGCCTGTAGTAATACCAAAGAGTGGGGGTAGACTAGCAAAACAACAATTCCATAAGTCTAATGCTAACCTTGTTGAAAGGTTAATAGGCAAACTTATGGTTCCAGGGCATAGAGGTAAAAAACATACGATTAGCTCTGGTGATGTTGTAGGAAAATATATAACTGTTTATAAAATTGTAAAAAGGGCATTTGAAAAAATAGAAAAGGAAACTGGGATAAACCCAATAGAAGTTTTTGTCAGAGCTGTAGAAAATGCAGCATTAAGAGAGGAGATAGCAGCTTATCAAGTAGGCGGTATTATAGTAAGAAAAGCTGTTGTTGTTTCTCCTCAAAGAAGGGTTGATATAGCATTGAGAATGATTGCACAAGCAGCTTACAGAAAAGCTCATGGAAAAAAAGAAAACATTGTTGATGCGTTAGCGAACGAAATAATAGGCGCTTACAAAAACGATAAAAGTAAGTCTGAAGCAATAGCAGAAAAAGAAAGAATAGAAAAAGAAGCAGAAGGTGCAAGATAATCTCCACTTCTTCTTGTTGGTTAAAACAATTAAATATTAAACGTACAAAATTTAGAAATACCAGTGTTAGATATGGTCAAAAAAGAGTTAGTAGAAAGGATACTTGAAGTAATGAGAGATCCTAGAAGAATTAGAAATATTGCTACATCTAGTCATGTCCACCATGGGAAAACTTCCTTAACAGATAATCTAGCTGCCTTAGCTGGAATGATCTCAGAGAAAGTAGCAGCTGATGTTGAAACAGGAATGCTTACATGGATTGACGAACAAGAACGTAAGCGACAGTTAACAATTTATGGTGCGAACGTTTCAATGGTACACGAATTTGAAGGGGAAGACTATCTTATCAACCTTGTAGACACTCCTGGGCACGTGGATTTTGGTGGAGACGTTACTCGTGCAATGCGTGCAGTAGACGGAACTATTTGTCTAGTGTGTGCGGTAGAAGGAGTAATGCCTCAGACCGAAACAGTTTTTAGACAAGCACTCAGGGAACGTGTAAAGCCTGTTCTTTTCATTAATAAAGTTGATAGATTGATAAAAGAACTTAAGCTTAGCCCAGAAGAAATGCAAAAAAGGTTTGAAGAAATTATTCATGAGGTAAATGGTTTAATTCAAAAGTATGCTGAGGATGAATACAAGAATAAGTGGATGGTTAATGTTGCTAATGGTTCTGTGGCCTTTGGTTCTGCAGTTAAGAAGTGGGCTATATCAGTTCCTTTCATGAAAAAAACTGGAATTACTTTTAAAGACATAATTGATATTACACTAGCTGGGAGGGAAGATGAACTGGCAAAAATTGCGCCACTTCATCAAGTAGTTCTAGATATGATTGTTAAGCACTTACCAAGTCCATTAGAAGCTCAGAAGTATAGGTTGGGGAAAATCTGGAAAGGTAATTTAGATTCTGAAATCGGAAAACAAATGCTTTCTTGCGATATGAACGGGAAGCTTATGATGATTATAACAAAAGTTGTTCCTGATCCTCATGTCGGTTATGTGGCTACTGGAAGGATTTTTTCAGGTAAGATTTACAAAGGGAAAGATGTGTATTTGATTGGTCAACACAAGCAAGAAAAAATACAACAAGTGGCTGTTTATAAAGGTGCAACTAGGATACCAGTAGATGAAGTTGTGGCTGGAAATATAGCTGGGATTGTTGGTATACCGGATGCATTCACAGGAGAAACTGTATGCGAACCAGGTATGGTAGTAGAACCTTTTGAAGAAATTAAACATTTGTTCGAGCCTGTTGTGACTAAATCTATAGAACCTAAAAATCCGATGGAACTTCCTAAGCTTATCGAAGCACTCAAAAAAATAGGGAGAGAAGACTCTGTTCTTCAAGTTAAAATAAATCAAGAAACTGGTGAATACCTTGTCTCTGGTTTAGGCGAATTACACTTAGAAGCTAAAGTAGAAAACAAACTAAAAGAACTTGGGATAGATGTTGAGATGAGTAAGCCTATTGTAGTATATCGTGAAACTATCTTCAAGAAGTCTCCAGAAGTAGAAGGGAAATCACCCAACAAGCACAACAAGCTTATATTTGTGGTAGAACCCCTTGAGGACGAAGTATACAAAGCTATGATTGAAGGTGAAATACCTAGCCAGCTTGAAATGAGAGGAAAACATTTAGAAATCATGAAGAAGATATCAGAACTTGGAATGCCATACGATGAAGCGAAAAATATACTAGTAATTCATAACAAGAATGTGCTCATAGACGTGACGAAAGGTATTCAGTACTTGAACGAGGTGATAGAAATGGTTAAGGATGCCTTTAAGGAAGTTTGTGAAGATGGACCATTAGCAAGAGAGCCGTGTATAAAGATTAAAGCAAAGCTGGTGGATGCCGAACTTCATGAAGATCCTGTTCATAGAGGACCTGGTCAAATAATGCCAGCTGTAAGGTATGCCATTAGACAGGCTATGCTAAAAGCTGATGCAACCCTCCTTGAGCCTAAGCAAACAATAAGGATAGATTCACCTTCAGAGCTTGTTGGAAGCGTGATAAGAGAAGTGGAGAGTAGAAGAGGGCAAATACTAGACATGAAAGAAGAGAAAGGAGTCACTATAATCACTGCGAAAATGCCTGTAAGTGATATGTTTGGATTCGATGCTAGCCTTAAGTCGGCCACATCTGGACGTGGTTTTTACAGCTTGATAGAAACTAGCTTTGAAAAATTACCCACCGAACTAAGAGATGAAGTAATAAAATCTATAAGGAAGAGAAAAGGATTGCCTGAAGATATACCTCAACCAGAAGTGTAAAATATTTAAATATGGAATATAATTAAAGATATACCAAAAGGTGATTGTTTGCCTGCAAAGCCGCATTTGAATATAATAACAGCTGGACACGTAGATCATGGTAAGTCCACTTTGGTCGGTAGGCTACTCTTCGAATCTGGTGCTATCAGAGAAGAAGAACTAAAAAAGTTACAAGCTCTCGCACAGGAATTTAAGATCGAGGGTGCAGAATTTGCTTACATAATGGACAAAGAAAAAGAAGAGAGAGTTCGTGGAATGACGATAGATATTATGCATAAGCCTTTTGAAACTAACAAATATTTCTTCACCATCATAGACTGTCCTGGACACAGAGACTTTGTTAAAAACATGATAACCGGGGCCTCACAGGCTGATGGTGCTATTTTAGTGATTTCTGCTAGACCTGGTGAGGGTATTCAAGAACAAACAAAAGAGCATACCTTCCTGATAAAAGTTTTAGGTATAAACCAACTTATTGTAGTAATAACAAAAATGGACTTAGCAAACTGGAGCAAAGACGTTTATGAAAAATTGAAAAATGATGCTATTGCCTTGCTTAAACCTTTAGGTTTTGATGTGAATAAAATACCATTTATTCCTATATCTGGTCAACTTGGCGACAATCTTTTTAAGAAATCAGATAAAATGCCCTGGTATACAGGACCGACTCTAATCGAAGCTTTAGACATGTTCCAAGTGCCCCCAAGACCTGTAGATAAACCTTTAAGATTGCCTGTTCAAGACGTTTATAGCATAACAGGTGTAGGTACCGTACCTGTTGGTAAGGTTGAAACAGGTATACTAAGAGAAGGTGATAAAATAATATTCGAACCTTCTGGAGTAACAGGTGAGGTAAAGTCTATAGAAATACATCACCAAAGAATACCAGAAGCTAGACCCGGTGATAACGTGGGTTTCAACGTTCGTGGAGTTGCAAAAGAGCAGATCAAAAGAGGTGACGTTGTTGGACATCCAGACAACCCACCCACAGTAGCTAAAGAGTTTACCGCACAAATAATCGTTTTGCAACACCCGACTGTAATTACAGCTGGATATACCCCTGTTTTCCACTGTCACACTGCAACTCAAGCTTGCACAATTGAAGAGATAATAGCGAAGATTGACCCAAGAACCGGACAAGTCATTCAAGAAAAGCCTGATTTTATAAAGACTGGTGATGCAGCTAGAGTTAGAGTAAGGCCATTAAGACCATTTGTTATAGAGAAGCAATCAGATTTTCCTGAATTAGCAAGATTCGCCATAAGAGATATGGGAATTACAGTTGCAGCTGGAGTTTGTTTAGATGTAGTTAAAGCTAAGTGAACCACTTTTACATAAACCTGATGCTGTTAGTTGGCCTAGTTTACAAGTTTTAAAGAATTATTTCTAAACATCTACCCAAGGACAATCGAAATTTTCGAGTCAGAACCTTTGAAAAACTCGTTTATGTCTAGAAAGCTCTGAGGTGAGAAAGATTTTCCAATAGAAAAGGATTTAAATAAGCATTAACTAAGGTTGTTAATATGCAATTAGCAAAGATAAAACTAAGCGGGAAGGACCCTGCACAACTAGATAGGATATGTGCTGAAATAAAAGAGATAGCAAAAAAGTTTGGTGTAGATTATAGAGGACCTATACCATTACCAACAAAAATACTCAGAGTAACTACGCTCAAAACACCATGTGGTGACGGCACTGGCCATGGCAATGCAACTTATGATAAGTGGGAGATGAGAATACATAAAAGGTTGATGGAAGTTCAAGCCGACGATAGAACGTTAAGACAAATTATGAGAATAAATGTTCCCCAAGATGTTCACATAGAAATCAAATTACAAAGCTAATTTATTCTCTGATTACAATACTATTTTTAATGTCTCTTACAATTATCATTTCTGGTCCTGCCGGAAGCGGTAAAAACACGCTCGCCAAAAGATTAGCAAAAAGGTACAAATTAAAACTTTATACTGGTAGCGACTTCTTTAAGAAAGTAGCAAAAAAATATGGTTTCAATTTTCGAAAAAACTTTTGGGATAGCGAAGAAGGTATGAAATTCTTAGAGTTAAGGAGTAGAGACCACTCTATAGATAGAGAGGTGGATAACCTTCTTTTAGAGATTGTAAAAAAAGGGAACGTAGTTATCACATCATGGACCTTGCCCTACTTGGGCACTCCTGGAATTAAAATATTTATAACAGCCAGTCCAGAAGAGAGGGCCATAAGAATAGCTAGAAGAGATAGAATAGAATTTAAAGAAGCTCTAGAAGTAGTAAAAAGAAGGGATGAAGAAAACTTGAACCTTTACAAGAAAATATACGGTTTTAATTTTGGCAAGGATTTGAGTGTATTCGATATAGTCCTAGACACTACTGATATGGAAATAAGGGATGTTGAAAAAGAAGTTGTTAGGCGTATAGAATCTCTTAGAAATGCTAAATAATTTCTTTTGAAATATATTTTTGATTTCAGATTTGAATTTAAAAAAGATGTTTTATAAAGAATCTCGTGCCTTTATCAAACTCTAAAATCAAATGCCCAAGATGTAAAGCCAAAATTCTGAAGCAGATCCTCAAAAAAACTGGTGGAAAATGTAACAACTGTGGGTATTTGATAGCAAATTCTGTTGAAAAGTTTTTAAAAAAGACCTAAAATTTTTTACGACACTTTTTACAAAGATATAAAGACTTATATTTGAAAAGCTTTCCAACTTTCTTAACAGACTGGCCACAACCGTCACATTTAGTATGCACAAATATTTTTTGGATTTTAAGTTTAAATTTTTATTCTACAAGAATTGTAGTTTCTGCAACAGCGACTGGTCTGCCTGTTTCTTCTTTCAAAGGTGGATAAGCCACTATAGCATTTGCCTCTAAAAGTTCTCTAATGGCCATTTCCATCTTTATCTTTGGTACGTTTTTTATCCACCTTGGAGTGAAAGGTAAACCTTCAAACTCAGTTTTAGCCAGTTCTAGTATTTTTCTCGCTTCCCATAATCTTACTGGTTTATCCTGCTCAAACCTATATATACAAGGAGGTTCTGACTCTTTCACAAGCCCTGAACCATCTGTAACAAAAACTTCTATGGCTATTGCTTGATCACGAATTTCGTCTTGAATGTTATTTTTAACATTTGGTATAGAGGGTTGTGCATGGACCGTATACCTATCCAAACCATGGCCTGTTAAGTTTCTAATAACCTTAAATCCGAATGATGTTACAGTATCTTCAATTACTTCTGATAACTCACAAACTTTTACGCCCTTCCTTACCAAAATTACTGCTTTTTCTAATGCTTTCTCCGACGCTTCTATCAGTGGATTTTTATCATCACCTACACATACAGTAAATGCTTGATCCCATATGTAGCCATTCACTTGTACACCAAAATCTATTTTCACCAAATCACCATCCTTAAGAATTAAGGAAGTATCAGTAGGAGAGTAGTGTGCAGCTATTTCATTAACACATACGTTTACAGGCCAGGCAGGTTTTCCCTTTTTATCAATTATTAACTTCTCTATAGTTTCTGCAACACTCAATGCCGTAACATTCTCAAACTTAATACTTTTAGCATATTTCAGTACTTCGTCAGAAATACTCTTAGCTTTCTTATAACATTCTTTTGCTTCCTCTTCCATGGATATAAATTAACTTCTTACACAAATTAATATATGATAAAAAGCCTTACACTGTATTTCATCTTGTTCATGACTTTAATTTTTATTATTCAAAACATGGTAGACTTGGACGATTTTGCATTTGTTCCAGCATTACTCCTAAAAAGACCTTGGACGCTCTTTACTTCTATTTTCTTACATGCTGATATAAGCCATCTACTTTTTAATATGTTTGCTCTCTTCATCTTCGGGAGTTATTTAGAAAGAATAATCCCTCAAAAAGATTTTCTTATGTTATTTCTTCTTTCTGGGATAATAGGCAACATAGGATATATGGTAACAACCTTTGATCCGAGTATTCCAGCAGTAGGAGCTTCTGGTGGTATCTATGGTATCATTGGAGGGCTTGCAACTATAAGACCCTTTGCTATTGTTTATATAAACTTTGTGCCTCTTCCGATGATACTTGCTGCAACATTCTGGGGTATTTCTGAATTTTTAGGGCTTTTTACACCTTCTTATATTGCACGAGGGGCACACCTATTTGGTTTATTGTCCGGCATTATCTACGCACTTGGTATAAGAAGGCTTTTAAATTATAAAAAGCATAGTTTTTTCTAGTCACTTTGCACGGGGTCGTGCTAGATGGTGAGTGAATGCAGAAAAATACTTTAAAAAACATAATTAAAATAGTTAAATGCTTAGAAGAGTCAAAAAATGACTGGATTTGGCTAACAGCTATAGCAAAACGCGTAAAATTGCATAGAACTACTGTTTCTCGCCTTATCAACAAGCACTTAACACTTTTTATTGAACAAACCACACTAGAGCCTTTCAACATAAAAATGATAAAACTTAAGCCAGATTCTAACCTTCAGTCAATCCTAAAATTTTTACTAATAAAAGAGAAAGTCAAGAAAAGTTAGAACTTGAGGGAGTTTGAGAGCTTTCAATCGCTTCAAAGCGATTTGAATCGGTTTTTCCTGTATATCTAACCCATCCTTTGTTATACTTTTCGAATCGCTCAATTTCAGTAGTCCTCTTGAGCATATTTGATAGCAATCCGCGAAGAGCTGAAATGCTTATTCCAAGCTTAGACGCCAATTCTTCATAGCTTATTTCCTTAGCCCCCTTAACTATCTCTAATAGTTCTTTCATTTTATTTGTTAATGGTAATTGTGCTTCAATTTTTTCTATTTTTCCTGTCAGTTCCGATCTTATAGGTTCAGGAGTCTTTTTTACTATGTTTTTAAGGTCAACAAGTATATTTTGAATTATTTCAAATCTTTTTTGATCATTTTCTTCATGAATTTTAACTAAATTAATAAATTCTGATATTTTTTCATCAAATTTATGATCAAACCAGTCTTTTGTTAATATTTGAGATTCAATTCTATCTAAAGAAGATTCAATCCTTTTAATAAAATGCGCTGTATAGCCAGCTGCAACACCTAATTGTAAAGAATCTTTCTGAAGTTCCAACCTAGCTTGAGGCTGAAGTTCTTCTTCGCTTTGAAGCGCTTCAAAGCGATTTAAATCTATACTTGAAGCGCTTTGAAGCGATGTTGCATCGCTTTGAAGCGCTTCCTTCTTGCCTCTTACTCTTAATATTTGTTTAATTTTGTCCCAAAAACCCACACCAATCAATTATTCTTTAAATTCTCACTTTATAAAGTTTTTCTTGAACACTCACTTTCTAACATTTGTTATTGTTTAAGAGTTATCGTTATTTAGTCGCACGAAACTCTCACTTTACTAAGGAACAGACGAGTTCGCTTGTCCCCCCAACCAATACACTCTAAAATATATGTCTCATCACATATTTCAACCAACTTCACGTTTTTCTTGATTATTATATACGGTAAAATATATATAAAAGAATAGAAAAATATTTATTAAATTAGTATAATTGTACCAAAAATATGGAAAAATTTTTAATAGCATTTGATATACCGGCCAATGAGCGTCTTTTCAGGAAAAAAATAAACCAACTTCTAAAGAAAATTGGTGCAAAAATGGTTCAAAAGTCACTTTGGGAATCAGAGGATCTTCCTAAGTTGTTAAGGATTGCTATATTAATCAAAAATATTGGTGGTATTGCTTACGTTTACCAAGGTAAAGTTCTGTTTTCATGATTTATTCTCACCAAACTATATTTTCCAGAGCATATAATTATGAAAAGAGAGAGCTCAAAATTACTTAGAGATAATCAATTTTATCTATAAGTTAATAAGAAAACTTTATCTTTACTTAGAGATAATAAATATTATGAGTTATGAACTAACAAACTTCAATAGTGTAAACAAGATGCTAGGTGAATTAAAACTCTTAACAAGAAGTAAAAACACAGAACTTACTTACCTAAAAAGTTTAAAAAGCTTCTTCAACCAAATAGGAGTTTCAGACCCTGATGCGTTAATAGAAAAAATAAAGAATAAAGAGATTGATGCAAACGAAATTTATAAGCAGTATGTTGTTAGCTTAGCTTCTCGAAACATTGCTCCAAAATCTGTGGCAGCATGGGCAGCTGGTGTTAAAAAATTCTTTTCAGCGAATGGGATTGAGGTAAAACCTATACCCATAAAGGTATATCCTCTTCATGAAGATACCCTACCAACAAAAGAAGATCTAAAAAAAGTATTAGAGAGTTCTTCTTTAAAAGCTCGTTTATGTATTCTAATCTTGTTGTCCTCAGGTTTAAGAGTAGGAGAATTGCATCAACTTAAAGTTGGTGACATAGAGTTAGATAGAGACCCTCCTGTGATAAGGGTAAGAGGAATTAGCGCCAAGGAAAGAAAAAGTAGGATAACATTCATTTCGCCACAAGCCAAGGAGGTTTTGAAAGAATACTTAGAAAAGAGAAAATTAAGCGAAAAGCTAACACCTGACTCACCTTTACTCGTCACAGATGATGGAGAGCCTATGTCCTACCAGAATCTACAGTACATTCTAAACAACGCTTTCAAAAAAGTTGCAAAAAAGGTTGGGAAACGTTATTCCTTACATCCACACTCTCTTAGAAAATGGTTCAAAACTCAATTGATATCGGCCGGTACTCCTGGCCCGATAGTCGATAGGTTAGTAGGGCATTCTAGATATTTAGCTAGGGAGTACGAGCTTTATACAGAAGAGCAACTTAGAGAATGGTATATAAAAAGTATGGATGTCTTGAGGATTTAACCCTTCTCTTTTATCTGAGACATTTTTACTAATGCATTGTCCAAAGCTCTTGCTACTTCCTCACCAACACGCGTTAGCTTTACTATCTTTATTCTACCCTTCTTTTCAAATTCTACCAACCCTAAATCGTTAAATAAATCTAACAACTTAACTGTATGAGAATAAGTTATATCCGTATTTTTAGAGAGAATTGTTGCATATTTTGGTCCTTCCCTTAGCATTACCAGCATTTTGACGGGTTTTACTCGTAAAAACAGGCGTGGTGCAAGCTTTTCACGCACAACCAAGTTGAAACACCCTATTTAAAATAATTGAAAAGGTAGTATTTATATTTGAAACATATTTATTTTTTAACATGTTTGGGTTTAGATGCTTTAAATCATATATTTTATAGAAAACTTATCAACGATTCTTATTAAGAATTTTAACCGGAAATACAAGTTAATTATCATGGAAGAGATCTTTAAGAAGCATGCGCTGATTAATGCAGTACAACATAAAGGTAAAGCTAGTGTTCAAGCTGTCTTGAGCAGATCTATAGCTGAAAGACCTGAACTAAAAACTAGAATTAACGAGATTGTTAAAGTTATTCAAAAAATAGTTGACGAAGTGAATGCGCTCTCGCTAGAAGAGCAAAAAAGGAAAATAGAAGAGCTTGGTATAAAATTAGAAAGGAAAGTAAAAGAAGGGTTGCCTGAGCTTAAGGGTGCAGAAGTTGGAAAAGTAGTAATGAGATTGGCACCTTTTCCCTCTGGTCCTTTACATTTAGGTAACGCAAGAATGGCAATCTTGAACGACGAATATGTGAAAAAATATAAGGGGAAATTATTACTTGTTTTTGACGATACAATAGGTAGTAAGGAAAAGAGTATACTACCAGAAGCTTATGAGATGATAGAAGATGGGCTGAAATGGTTAGGAGTAGAATTCCATGAAAAAGTGTATAAGTCTGATAGGCTTGAATTGTTTTACAAGTATGGAAGAGAGATTATAGAAAAAGGATTTGCATATGTTTGTACATGCTCAGAAAATGAAATCAGAGAGAATAGAAGGAATGGAATAGAGTGTTCGTGTAGAAGTAGGAGTGTTCAAGAAAACCTTGATTTGTGGAAGAAAATGCTTGAAGGAAAATTCAAAGAAGGCGAGGCGACAGTAAGAATTAAAACTAATATGAAACATCCAAACCCGGCTTTTAGAGACAGAGTCTTGTTTAGGATTAGTGAAAGAGAACATCCAAGAGTAGGAAAAAAATATAAGGTATGGCCGATGTTAGAATTCTCCTGGGCAGTAGACGATTGGTTGTTAGGAATAACCCATATTTTGAGAGGAAAACAGCTTGTGATAGAGGATATGATGGAAGAATTTATATGGGAAAAAATGGGCTGGCCAAAAAAGGAATTCATTCATTATGGGATGTTAAAGATAGAAGGAGCTGTTTTGAGTAAGAGCGAAACTAGAAAAATGATAGAGAAAAGGGTTATAAGTGGTTGGGAAGATCCTAGAACATGGTCATTACAATCTTTGAGAAAAAGGGGATTTCAACCTGAGGCTATAAGAAAATTTATAATTAAGATGGGCTTAAGCGAGGCAGACGTTTCCGTCCCGTTAGAAATACTTTACGCAGAAAATAGAAAGTTAATAGACCCTATAGCAAACAGGTATATGGCAGTAATCTCGCCTGTATGCATTTCTGTAGAAAATGCACCAGAACTCTTTTCCACAGAAATTCGAATGCATCCAGATTTCCCAGAAAGAGGGACAAGGAAAATACCAGTCAACACTCAAAAAATATACTTGGAAAGTGAGGATATAAAAAAGTTAGAAGGAAAAGAAGTAGGATTAATAAACCTTTTTTCTGTAAGAATCGGTAAAAAAGTCGAATTTTTAAGTAATGAGATAAGCTATGAAATTCCAAAGATCCATTGGGTCTCTGAACCAAACGTGAAAGTTAAGATAATAATGCCAAACGGAGAAGTGAAAAAAGCCTTAGCAGAACCATCGATAGAAGAGCTTAAAGAAGGAGAAATTATTCAACTCTATCGTATAGGCTTTTGTAGAGTTGACAAAATGGGAGAGGATAAAGTTTTATATTTTGCACATAAATAGTATTAGAGATGATTATATGCCAAAAGGTTACGTTAAATTTGAAGTTCCAAAAGAATTGAGCGATAAAGTATTGCAACTAGTAGAAGTTTCCAAGAATACTGGAAAAATTAAGCGGGGCACGAACGAGACTACTAAAGCTGTTGAAAGAGGGCAAGGGCAGTTGGTTGTAATAGCAACTGATGTAGATCCAGAAGAAATAGTAATGCACCTACCACCTTTATGTGAAGAAAAAAATGTTCCATACATATTTGTTCCGAGTAAACAGGAGTTAGGTAGAAGTGCTGGAATAGACGTAGCGGCAGCTGCTGTTGCTATACTAGACCCTGGTGAAGGAAAAGAACTTTTAAAGGATATTCTAAACTCTCTAGAGAAGATTAAGAAACAGTGATAATATGGCAGACGTCGCATTTCCTGCGGAAGTAGTCCAACTACTTGGAAGAAGCGGTGTTAAAGGTGTACAACAAGTAAGATGTAAAGTTCTTGAAGGACCTGATAAAGGAAAAATTCTTATAAGAAATGTGATTGGTCCAGTAAGGCTCAAGGATATACTCATGCTAAGAGAGACAGAAATGGAAACCGCTGGAAAATTAGAAAGTAGATAAAAATGAAGTGTTCTTTTTGTAAAAGACCTATAAAACCTGGGACAGGAAAAATGTTAGTAAAAAATAGTGGTGAAATACTGTACTGGTGCTCTTCTAAATGCGAAAAAAACTTCATGATGGGTAGAAACCCAAAAAAGTTAAAGTGGGTTGAAAAAGTCTAGGCGATTACTTGCGAGTTGGTATCGCCTTAAAAGAAAAGGATGTAGACCTTATCATCTCACTCTTAAACTCCCGTAAAGAAATAAAAGTAGAGGAAATCCTCTTCCAAATGTTAAGAAAAAATATAAGCTCCTCTGATATTCTTTTCATCCTGCTCCAAATTTTAGGACGAGACGGATTTATAGAAGGTTCTAAAGGAGTTATAAAGATTATAAAACCGATTGACGAGAAAGAGGCGTATATAGCTAAAAAGAGATTAATAGAAAGTTTGTCAAAAAGTACAAAAGTTTTTGTTACACCATTGGAAATTGGAAAATTCTTTCAATGCCCAAGAAGGATTTGGTTAGAGAAGGTGGTTATGTCTACCCAGAAAAAGGAAGAGAAAGGGAAAGCTTGGGACGGTGAAGCTTTACATTTTGCCATAAATCAGCTTGTTAAAAACCTTGAAAAGGGTATATCTACTGCTGTAGAAGATGCGGTAAACAGTGCTGTAAGTAAGTATGCTGGAAAAATTGAGCTTGAAAGAGAAAAGTTAGTAGATTTTTTGAATAGATTTTGTGAATTCATGAAGGAAGAAGGTATATCCACTGTTTTTACCGAAAAACTTTTAGAATCTTTTCCAGAAGGGTTGGTAGGAACCCCAGACTTGATAGGAATTAGTAAAGATGGTAAAATCATAACTATTGACATAAAGCTTGGTCAATTATCAAGAAAAGGTTTGAAAAAGGAACATCTATTACAAATTGTTGGAGAGGCCATTCTTGCAGAAAAATTCTTTAGAAAAAGAGTTGAAATAGCTTACCTAATTTATTTCGAATCTAACTCTCTTGCAAAGATTATTATTAGGGAAGATATGAAAAGAGAATTTTTGAAGTACAAGAGGGGTTTGATAAAGACTTTTAGAAGCAGTTACATACCTCCTGTTAGCAGATTGCCAAACTTCAAAAAAAGAGTTTGTCAAGGATGTCATGTGAGACATGTTTGTGAAAACATAGAATTGTTAAAGAAGATTTAAATTTTTAAGGGATTTAAAACAGAAGGTAAAACCTATTTGATTGAGAAAGTGTAAGAAATTCTATAGAAGGGCCGGTAGATCAACGGTAGATCGCCGCTCTAGCCTAGGCGAGTGCAAAGCGGAGAAGTTTTCCAACTCCGTAAGCTCCGGGTTCAAATCCCGGCCGGTCCATTAAAACTTTTCTGCTATTTTGCAATTCGTATAAATCTTTAAGACTCTAGGCATTAAAGCTTAAAAACATCAAACGATTATATTACTTAAACCAAAGTGTTTAGTATGGGAATAAGTAGAGTAAAGGATGAAAAAGTAGAGAAGGAAGAGAAAAAAGAAGAAAGGCCAAAAAAGGAAGAGAAAAAAGAAGTTGTTAAAACAAAGGTAATTGTTAGAATTGCAAATACTGACCTAGACGGTGAGAAACGATTAGCATATGCTTTAAAAGGTGTTAAAGGAATAGGCTTTACCATGGCAAAAGCTATTTGTAAAGCTGCTGGCCTTGACCCCTCTAGAAAGCTCAGTTCTTTAAACGAAAGTGAAATAGAAAAGCTAGAAGATGTTATTTTGAATCCATCAAAATATGGTATACCATCTTATCTTTTCAACAGAAGAAAAGATTTAGAAAGTGGTAAGGATTTGCACCTTATTGGATCTGACCTAGAAGTAGTAAAGAAATTTGACATAGAAAGGTATATTAACCTAAAAACGTATAGAGGATGGAGGCATATGCTCGGTCAACCAGTTAGAGGTCAATCAACAAGAAGTCACTTCAGAGAAAGGGGTAAAATAGTTGGTGTTACTAAGAAAGCAATAAAAATAAAAACAGGGGAAAAGAAGGAAGAGAAGTGATCAAATGAGAAGACTAAAGAAAAAGTATGAAACTCCTCTAAAACCTTGGGATAAGGAAAGATTAGAAAAGGAAAGACAGCTGATGAAGACCTATGGACTTAAGAAAAAACAAGAGTTATGGAGAATGGAAGCAATGCTAAAAAAGTATAGAAAAATTGCAAGATCGTTAATAGCCAAGAGAGATAAAGAGAAAGAAATGAGACTAATAGAAAAACTAAACAAAATTGGTGTTTTGAGTGGAAATGCGACCTTAGATGATGTATTAAGTTTGACTGTAGAAAATTTTTTAGAGAGAAGGTTGCAAACTATTCTTTTTAGGAAAGGAATGGCTAAGTCTGTAAAACATGCAAGACAACTTATCACTCATGGACACGTTGTTATAAATGGTAAAAAGGTTGTATATCCTAGCTATCTTGTACCTGTTTCAGAAGAAGAAAAGATAGAGGTGACTCTATGAAAGAAGAAAAATGGGGAATTGCTCATATACTCAGCACACCAAACAACACCATAGTTCATATCACTGATCTAAGCGGAGCTGAAACTATAGCAAGATACTCTGCTGGTATGATGACAGACAAAGATAGAGAAGGTGGAAGTCCTTTCCCAGCAATGCTCGCAGCAAAAAAGGCCGCTGAAGTTGCAATAATGAAAGGTCTGACTGGTGTGCATATACGAGTTAGAGCTCCAGGTGGAACAAAAAGCAAAATCCCTGGACCTGGGGCACAAACAGCAATAAGAACCTTAGCACGAGCTGGCCTAAAGATAGGTATTATAGAAGATGTTACCCCAATAATTCATGGATATATGCGACCAAAAGGTGGAAGAAGAGGAAGGAGAGTCTAAGCTTGGGTTATTTAAAGATGAAAAATAAAATATTCAAATCATGCGATCCTCATGAAGGTAGAAATTTTAAACCTAACCGAAAATGAGATAAAATTCTCTATAGAGGGGATAAGCCAGTCTTTAGCTTCTGCACTCAGAAGAGTTATGCTTTCTGAAGTACCGACTATGGCCATAGAATGGGTAGATTTCAAGAAAAATGATTCTGCATTGAATGATGAGATAATTGCCCATAGGTTAGGTCTAGTCCCTTTGACGTTTGATAAAAAAGTTTATAATCTGCCAAACGAATGTACATGTGAAGGAAAAGGTTGTAGCAGATGCCAAGTAAAACTTACTCTGAAGAAGAAAGGCCCTTGCACAGTTTATGCAGAAGATTTAAAGTCTACAGACAAGGATGTAAAACCAGTATACCCAAAAATACCTATAGTTGAACTTTTAGAAGATCAAGAACTCCAACTTGAAGCAACGGCACAACTTGGTACAGGTAGGGAACATGCAAAATGGCAAGCAGCCGTAGTTGGCTATGAAGTAAATGGTAACAAGTTCATGTTTGATGTAGAAAGTGTATGTGGATTAAAACCTGAAGAAGTGGTGATTTCTGCAATAGAAGTTTTGGAAAAGAAGTTTAAAGAATTTGGTAAATTAGTAAAAAAGATAAAATAAATAGAATTCTTAATTAATTCTGTGCCGGGGTCGCCTAGCCTGGTCAATGGCGCGAGGCTTAAGCGTTGCTTAAGCTCTGAAGAAAGATGAAGAAACCTCGTGGATTAGTTCCTTCGTGGGTTCAAATCCCACCCCCGGCATCAATTTTAACTATAAGGCTTCGGTTTTTCTCCTTCGACACACTTTGGAATAGAAAATTTATGAATAAGAATGAAAGTAATTTATTTGTGAACCTTCAATAATCGATAGGTTTATGGGGAACTTCTAGTAATAGTGCTCAAGTGGTTGGCAATAATTATACTTTTTCAGAAAAAGTAGTTGGAAGTTAGACCCTTTAACTGTAACTTTTATTTCTAGCCTAGCAGTAGCTTAATGTTGGGCACAATTCATTTATCAAAGTGTCTCTATTTCAAGAACCCATTTAATTTGATCATTCCAGCTCTCATATACAACCATTTTAAATAGGTACTTGTAAACTAGAATAATATGAAAAACCTAGAAAGCTTAGTCAGAAAACTAGAGAAAAAAGCAAAAGAAAATGGCGCAACATTTGTTAAACTCATTAAAAGTAGCGATGTAGTTGTAAAAGATTGGGTAAGAGAAAAATGTATGTTTGGATGCAAAGGCTTTCGCTGGCATTGCCCGCCGTTCGCTAAACCGCCCAAAGAAACCAGAGAATTTTTGAAAGATTATAACTACTGTTTGCTTGTTGGTTTTGGAAATCTTAAGAAGACTACAGATAATAGAAAAGTCCAGCTGACGATCTTCCAACTTGAGAGAATTTGTTTTTTAAATGGGTTCTACAAGGCTTTTGGACTAACTGCAGGTCCTTGTAGGATATGCAAAAAATGCAACGTGAAAAGAAACCTGAAGGTTTTTATAAGAGATGTAAGAAGGCTCACTAAAGAATCCTCTAAAGTAATTCTTGGGGCGCTTTACAAAAAATTCTGTAAAGGAATAAAAATTGCAAGACCAGCAATGGAGGCATGGGGAATCGATGTTTACGAGACTGTTCGAAGAGCTGGAGGGGTAATAAATGTTATTAAAAGAAGGGGTGAAAAATTTAAAAGTTTTGGGCTTGTTTTAATAGAATAGCGTTAAAAATAGCGTTAAATTTTCAATTGGGCAGATTTTGTTTTATGCTAATAAGTGCTCTTTCCTATCTTCACTTTTTCCAACCAGCTCTTTTTGCCTCTTTTTTTAGCATTTTTTGGCAAATTCCCTTGAAGTGAACTTAGATTTTTAAACAAATAACAAGGTAAAATGCAAGCAAGAAATAAATGGTTTTATCTAATCCTCAGTGAAGTTTATAATTTTTTAACTTCTTTCAAATATGCGATAACAAAACTAAGTAGAGTTGAATTCCTGTAAATTTATTTTAAAATTTCATCAGGCTCTCTACTAGCTTTCTTGTAGCCTCTTGTGTTTCTTTATCTGTTGGTTTTACTATCTCTGTTATTATTCTTTCTATTGCCTTCTTTTTCTCAGCTTCTCCCACTTCCACTATAGCTTTGAACGGCTCTTCTACTTTTCCTAGCAATGCTTTAGTATTGTCTAACTCTTTTTTCATCTCTACAAGAGCACACCAAAGCTGAGCCATTTTTACATCGTCTGCTTGCGAGTATGCACACCTGTGTCTTTTTGCGATTGTTATTAGCTCTTCTAGTATTTTCTTATCTTCTTCGTTCAAATATTCTTTCCAATCATTTTTACCGTTGAACATGCTTTTGTTATGGATGACAAAATTTAAATCTTTAACTACAGTAAAGAATTTAAACTTTTACACGAAATTGTAGTAATGCTTAAAAAGGTGATTCCGTGAAAGACGGAGATTTTGTATTAATAGATTATGTTGGTAGAATAAAAGAAACTGGAATTGTTTTTGATGTAACTAACGAGGAAAAGGCGAAAGAAGAGAAAGTTTATGATCCAAGAGTAAATTATGGTCCTGTTCCTGTGATAATTGGTGGTGGTTTCATACTTAAATCTTTAGAAGATGTTTTGAGGAAAATGGAAGTTGGAGAAAAGAAAGTAGTGGAACTAAAACCCGAAGAAGCTTTTGGAGAAAGAAAAGAGTCACTCATAAAGTCTGTGCCAGTATCTATTTTTAGAGATTCTGTACCTACAGTAGGTAGTTATGTAAGTGTGGACAATTTCAGAGGCAGAGTGTTGAGTGTGGACGGGGGAAGAGTAAAGATAGACTTTAACCATCCCTTAGCTGGAAAAACACTAATATACGAAATAGAAGTAATAAAAATTATTACAGAAGTTAAAGAGAAAGTTAGTTCTGTGATTAACTATTTTACTGGTATAGAAAATAACTTTATAGAAACTAAAATTGACGACGGTTCTGCACAAATTAAGATAAAGAACCATTTGGATCTTCCAGCAAACTTAAGAAAAATAATTGCTGAAACTGTTTTTAAGTGGGTAGAAGAAATAAAAGAAATTTCTTTTATTGATGTTTACAATAAATAAACATTTATTTTTGTCTCCTAAAAGTTATATCAGATGTTTATGGGGCTGAAACATCTTTCAGAAAAGCCTACTTCCGAAAAATTAAAAGAGGATGAAGAACTTTTACAGATTGTAGAAAAGATAAAGACAAAGATAAAAGTAGTTGGTGCTGGAGGAGCTGGTAACAATACTATCACCAGGCTTATGCAAGTGGGTATAAGTGGTGCTGAGACTATAGCTGTAAACACAGATGCACAAGACTTGTTGTATACAGATGCGCACAAAAAGGTTTTGATAGGAAAAGAAACAACTGGTGGATTAGGAGCAGGTGCAAACCCAAAGATTGGCATGGAAGCTGCAAAGGAAAACAAAGAAGACATTAAAAAGGCTTTGCAAGGAGCTGACCTTGTTTTTTTAACGGCTGGACTTGGTGGTGGTTGTTTAACTGGTGATTCACTTGTATATACAAACCCAGAAGGACCAGTAAGAATAGATTCTATTCAACCTAATTCTTTTGTTTATTCCTTAGAAAATGGGTCTCTCGTTAAAAGAAGGGTACTTGCTGCTATGAAGACTGGAGTGAAAAGAACTTTTGAAATAAGGACAAGAAACTACAAATTGAAAGCCTCTTACGATCATCCTTTTCTAAAAGTTGTACCACTGAATCCAGATAAAAAAGGTAGATTCTCTAAGTTTAAATTGGAGTGGACGCCGGTAGAATTGTTAAAACCTGGAGATTTAGTTGTCACCCTAAGAAAAGTGCCTGAAATAAAATCTTCCTCGCCTCATCAAGAATATAATTTGAGTAAAGATTTTTGTCGATTATTTGGATTTTTGCTGGGTGACGGATGGATAACCAGAAGTAAAAATAGTTGGAAAATTTGTTTTTCACCTTCTAAGAAAAATAGTATAAACAAAAAGTATATCCAGCTTATAAAGAGAATATTTGGCATCGATGTTAAAAAAGGTGAGAAGTGCTACTATGCCAACTCTAAGCAAGCATATGAACTTCTAGAAAAACTAGGATTGAAAAAACCTGCAAGAGATAAAGAAATTCCTTCGTGGGTGTTTGAACTCCCCAATACTCATAAAAAAGAATTTATTCTTGGTCTTGCCGATGCTGATGGACATTATTACAAACAGAAAAATAAAAACGGAAAAGAAAAGATAGAGTTAAGATTTGAAATGAGGAGTGAAAAACTTATTAGACAATTAAAAGCTCTGTGTAATTATTTGGGACTGAGAGCTAGTAATGTTGGAAAAAGAATAAGAGTAGTTAAACCGCCTCACTCCAAACAAAAAATCAGAGCTACGTTTTGGGATGTAAGAATCTATCAACTTTTCCGATTAGATAAAAATTTGGAAAAAGAAAGAGAAAGGGAAGGAATAGGCTTCCTATACGGATATCGTGGGCCTACAAACTCAGAATTCTTTAAATTTTTTGGGTTTAGTAGGATAAAATCTGTAAAAGAAGTTGGTGAAAGAGAAGTTTATGATATAACTGTGGAAGGGAGTCATAACTTTGTAGCAGAAGGTTTTATTGTTCATAACACTGGAACAGGAAGTTTACCTATAATAGCTGAAGTTGCAAAAAAGTTAGGAGCATTAACTGTAGCAATAGTAACGCTTCCTTTTACCATGGAAGGAAAACAAAGAATGCTAAACGCAAGAGAAGGATTAGAAAATTTAAAGAATGTTACAGATACCCTTATAGTAATACCAAATGATAAACTTTTAGAAATAGTTCCTGACGTCTCTATAGCTACAGCATTCAAAGTATGCGACGAGATATTGGTAAATGCGGTTAAAGGAATAACAGAACTTGTAACAAAGCCTGGCTTGGTAAACTTGGATTTTGCAGACTTACGCACAATAATGGAATGTGGTGGACTTGCAATGATAGGAATGGGAGAAAGTGATACAGAAAATAGAGCTATCGAAGCTGTTGAAAAGGCATTAAATAACCCTCTCTTAAGCGTTGATATTGATGGTGCGACTGGTGCTTTAATAGATGTGATTGGAGGTCCAAACATAACAATAAGAGAATCTCAACAAATAGCAGAAGCTGTAGCTAACAGGCTTTCTCCAGATGCAAAAATAATATGGGGTGTTCAGATAGACAAATCTTTAGAAGATACTATAAAAGCTCTAGTAGTAGTGACTGGCATCAAGTCTCACCAAGTATTTGGTGGTAAAAGTTCCAAAGAAAAAGATATAGAAAAGATTCTTGGAATAGACTTTGTGGAGTGAGATATGGAGATTAAATTAAAAGAAAAATTAGAAAACTATAAAAGAGTTCTAATAGTAGCTAAAAGGCCCAGTTTTGAAGATTTAAAAGATGCTATAAGAATTAGTGCAATAGGAATTGGTTTGGTTGGATTGATAGGTTTTATAATCTATCTAATCTCTGTTTTACTAATAGGGTGATAGTTCTTTGATATACACAATAAAAACAGTAGTTGGTAGGGAAAGTATAGTAGCTGAGCTTGTAGCTGCTAAGACAAAATCATTAGGCCTGAACATAGGCGCAATCGTCCACCCGGAAGAAATTAAAGGGTACGTCTTTGTCGAAGGTGTTATAGAGGATATAGAAAAAAGTATCCAAGGTATACCGCACGTCCGCGGAATAATAAAAACTCCTGTAAGCGTGGAAGAAATAAAAAAGTTTTTAACTCCAAAAGAAATTGAGATTGAATTAAACACTGGAGACTTAGTAGAAGTAATAGGTGGTCCGTTCAAAGGAGAAAAAGGCAAAGTTGTCAGATATAACAAAATAAAACGAGAGTGTACAATAGAGCTTGTAGAAGTTACTGTCCCAATACCTGTTACTGTTTCTGTAGACCTTGTTAAAGTGTTAGAGAAGGTGAAAAAGTAGTGACAAAAACAAGTGCGCTGATACTTAAAGAGCTTGGTATAGAAGTTGCTAAAATTACCGAAGAGGATAAGAGTAAAGGCAAAACTTCGGTTGGTAATCTAAGTATGGAACAAGTCGTTAAAATCGCAAAAGAAAAGCAAAAAGAATTGCTGGTTAAAGATTTGAAAAAAATAGTAAAAATGGTTCTAGGGACGTGTAACTCTATGAACGGGGTACTCGTGGAAAATAAAAGACCAAAAGACGTAATAAAAGAGGTTGAAGAAGGGAAGTGGGACGAGATAATTAAAGCTTAAATAATTACCTAACGAATAATCTTTTTACCCGTTTGACTACTTCGGTAGGAGGGTTAGAATGAACACAAAAATATTAGAGGCTATTAAAGAACTACGAAAAGTTTCTAAGAAAAGAAACTTTATTCAAAGCTTTGATTTGATTGTCAACCTAAAAGAGTTTGATGTAAAAAAACCAGAAAGCAAAATAAGTGAAGAATTTGTACTGCCGCACGGAAGAGGAGATGTAAAGGTTGTCGTTTTTTCAGATACGCTGAAGGGTTTAGATTGTGAAACCTTAACAAGTAAAGATGTAGAAAACCTGGCAAAAAATAAAAGAGTTGCAAGAAAGTTTATAAAGGATGTAGACTTTTTCTTAGCAGAAGCAAGTATGATGCCACTTATAGGAAAGTATTTAGGTCAGTTTTTAGCTCCCAGACACAAGATGCCTAAAGTAATCTCTGGAAATGTAGAAAGTATGATAGAAGAGTTGAAGAAAAGTGTTAGAATTATTGTTAAAAACGCACCAACGATTCAATGTGTAATAGGAAAGGAAAATATGAAAGATGAGGAGATTTGCGAGAATATAGAAAGTTTGTTAAAGCATCTGGAAGCACGCTTACCGAAGGGTAAGAGGAACATAAAAAATGTTCTGCTTAAATTAACGATGAGTAAGCCTGTTGAAATAAAGGTGTGAAAATGGTAAAGGAAGAAAAAATAAAAGCTGTAGAAGAGTTGAAGAAGATGATAGAATCTTATCGTGTTATAGGAATTGTTGATCTGTTTAAGCTAAAAACGGCTCCCCTGCAGGAGATTAAAAGTGGGATAGAAAGTTTTGCTACTTTAAAAGTAGTTAGAAAGTCTATACTGTTGCATGCCTTAAAAAACTCTTCAAAAGAAAATGTTAGGAAGTTGGAAGAATTTATTCCTCTTCAGCCAGCAGTTCTTTTCAGCAATTTAGATTGTTTTAAGTTATACGGTGAGATAAAAAAAATAAGGCCTAAAGTGTTTGCAAAAGAAGGTGACGTAGCAGAAGAAGATATAATAGTTAAAGCTGGCCCAACACAACTATTACCAGGTCCTGTAATCAGCGAATTTGCTAAAGTAAAGATACCAATTGGTACAGAAGGAGGAAAGATAGTAATAAGGAAAGATACAGTAGTTGCTAAAAAGGGTGATAAAATTTCTAAAGATCTTGCAGCTGTGCTTCGTAAATTACAGATAAAACCTGTATCAGTTTCCCTAAAAATTGTTGCATTTTTTGATAACGGAAAAGTTTATGGTAGTGAAGTTCTTTCGCTTTTTGGCGAAGGTTATCTTAACTTGATAAAAGAATGTTTTAACAAAGCTTTAAATCTTTCAATAGCTATAGAGTATCCAACAAAAGAAAATATTGGATATTTGCTCTCAAAGGCTTATCAAGAAGCCAAAGTTTTAGAAAATAAAATAATTGGAGGTGTGAAATAAGATGAAAGAAGTATACGCATGCTTACTGCTTCATGAGCTTAAGCAACCAATAACAGTAGAAAACTTGGCAAAAGTTCTACAATCAGCTGGTGCAAGTGTAGACGAAGGAAAATTAAAAGCTCTTGTGGCTAGCTTAGAAGGACAAGATATAGACCAGCTTATAAAACAAGTTCCTACTACTATTCCAACAGAAACTACTAAGAAAGAAGAAGCTGAGGAAGTTAAGGAGAAAAGAGAAGAAGCTGCTGTAGCTGGTTTGAGTGCACTGTTTGGGTGAACATGAGTGATACTGGGTATAGATAAAGTTGTAGAGTTGATTAGAAACAAGAACCTAATAGAAGGTGAAACAAAATGCAAAGGTTGCTTGAACTAGCAAAACAAATAGAAAACAAAGAATTGAGAGAAAAAGTGCTAGCTCTTTTAACTGATCCTAGATTGTCCAATAAAAACTTCGAAAAGTATAAGCCTGAAGATATGTCTAAAGTGAAAGTCTTATTTACGGTTGGTGGAATTGGAACAGTTGAAAGAGGCAATCTGATAACTCATACTGTTGCAGTAACAGAACTTTGTATAAAAACGGCGGAAATTCTAGAGAAGGAATATGGAATAAAGGTAGATATGGATGAACTGATCGCCGGAGCCTTATTGCACGATTTAATGAAAGTATTTGAATGGAAAAGTACTGAAAAAGGTGTTGAAAGAACAGAATTATCATTAGACCATTCTGTGTTGGGAGCAGCCGAACTTTATGCACGTGGTTTCCCGGAAAAGGTCATTCATATTGTAGCTAGTCATTTTGGAGAAACTGGGCCTACACCACCACGAAACTTTGAGGCATTAATTCTCCACCACGTTGATAGTTTCTTATCACTCACAGAATTCTATCTCTACGGGTCTGAACAAAAACAAGAAGTGCCTATCATAATTTTGGACGAGAAAACGATCAAAAAGTTAAGTGGTGAGGAATAATCTGGAAAGAACTCCTACGTCAAGGTAAAGAATTCTTGGAAAACATGGATAAATATATTACTCTTGTACATGGCCATGATGTTGATAGCGTTTGTTCTGCAGCAATTATCTATAAACTCTTACAAAAATTGAAAATAGGTGCAAGCAATGTTGTAACAGAATCTAACTATAGTTTTGGAGCTAAAGATTTTGAAAAAGTTAAAAAAGTTGGTCATAAATTTGTAATAATTTTGGATATACCTGTAGTTTGGGTTGACACGCTAACTCAACTGACAAAGTTTTACAAGGTAATGATAATCGACCATCATAAACCAAAAGGTTATGTGAGAGTTTGCTACATAAACCCAAGAATATACGACGACACGGTATATACACCAACTACTTATATAGCTTATAAAATTTACGAAAGTTTCTTTAACCCGAAAGATATTTTGTGGATAGCATGTATCGGAGTGCTTGGAGACCATGGCGTAGAAAGTTGTAAAGATATATTTCTTAAACTAAAGAAGATGAGCCCAGAATTATTCGGAGATTCTGAAATCACATCAGAAAGTTTATTCAAAAATTCTAAACTAGGAACGCTTACAAGAATGATAGATTCTGGAAGAATTATAGACGTGAAAAATGTAGATAAAATTTTCAAAATTATTACTGCAGCGAAAAGTTATGAGGACGTAGAAAGGAATAGCTTAATTAGAAAACTGTTTAAAAGTGTGGAACAGGAATTTGAGAAAAGTTTGAGGAAATTTGAGAAAGATAAGAAAGTCTTCAAAAACGTGGTATTTTACGAGATAAAATCAAAGTACAACTTAAAGTCTAGTTTTGCTGGCTATATCCAGACTCTTTTCGAAGATAAGGTTGTGTGCATAGCCCAGAAATTCGGAGAGTATTACGAAGTTAGTTTAAGAAAGGGAAACAAACTAAATGTTGACCTTTCTAAGTTAGCAGAAATTTTGATCGATGATTTGAAAGATGCAAGCGGGGGTGGGCATCCTTCAGCATCTGTGGTAAGATTTCCAAGTAGTGAAATTAAAAATTTTATAAATAAACTAGAAAAATTAAATTTTAAATGCTAAAAACAGTAAATTTTCTGCTTTTTTACATATTTTTACCAAAATTTAAACTTATTTTCTAGTTCAACCGGAAGTACACATGAGAAACGAGTGTATATTTTAATTAATAATTCCTTTTTGTGAGTATTATGAGGTGTACAAGGTGTAAATCTCCAAGAGTAATAAGATTTATAGATGGTTTTGGAAAAGAAAGATTGTTCTGCAAAAACTGTTGGAATAGCTTTCCTGTAAATCCTGTAATTTTACCAGAACAAAAAACACTTCCAGAGTTTAATGTACACCTAGGCTATAAGCCTAATCTTTTTAGGTGAACGGATGGAAACTATAGGAAAAGTCGAACTTGCTTTCATAAAAGATAGAAATGTTAACAAGATTCGAGTTAACCTAATTAAAAAAGATAGAGTGTTTGGTTTTATTAAACCTACAAATTTTTGGAGGTAATTTCCTCCTTTTTTATTTTTTCTTTAGAACTATAAACAAATGGAATTTTTCATAAGGATCTAGCTCTACCTTGTCCAAGATTATGAAATGTTTTTCTAGCTTTTGTATGCATTCTTTGTAAACTTCCTTTGGACTTCTAATCACATCTATAGATTGAGATTTTATGGCTATTGCACCATATCCTCCTTCTCTCAAGAACTTTTCGCAGTTTCTTATAAAAATTTCGACTTGTTGTGGGTCTGCAACATCTTCAAAAACAAAATCAACCTTTTCAACAATTATGTCTTCGTACAATTCTGGACGGCGTGCATCTGCAAGAATTGGAACTATGTTACCTCTTTTCTCACATACTGGTATAGACTCTCTTAAACTTCTAGGACTAATTTCTACGCCAAATATCAAACCTTCTTTCCCTACAATATCGCTGAAAAAGGATGCTGTCTTACCTTCAGCAAATCCTAAGTAAAGTACTTTCATTCCCTTTTCTAAAGGGAAAATTTTTAATTTTTTCTTGATTGCTGCAGCAGGCTTTGAAGTATAAGCATCCCATATTCTATACTCTATTCCCCCAACCTTTACTATTTCTTCATTAAAACTTCTAAAACCAGGAACTAGGTTTATAGTAGCCAATTTATTATCAATCTTGAATATGTTATAAAATTTTGTTTTTTCTACTTTAGGTATGCTTCTCACCTAAGCATGATACGAAGATAAAATTTCCTTTATTTTTTCTTGCAGTTCTTTCTTCATTTCCTTGCCTTTGTTTTCTTTTGAGTAGAAATCTATCTTTGCTGCTATAGAAAGTTTAGATGCAATGGCCCTGGCAACTTTACCTTTTAACTTTTCTGGAGCATTTTGAACTAAGGGGTGAGTTGCAAGTATCCCAAACCTTGGACTTTTACCTTTCCCGTGTAAAAACCTGAACAAACTTTTTTCAGCACCAAGAAGTTGTATAGTAGAAGATGCACTCTTAGCCAACTTTTCAAGACTGCCTGCCTTGGATATAAGTCTTGCTGCTAACATAGGACCAGCTATTTCAGAAATGTTTGGTGCAATCGTCTTTACAGCATTTTCTACGTACTTGGTAAACTCTTCTTCTAACAAGTATAATTGAAGGATTGTTTGGGCAAGCTTTTGAGCAATCCTTATATCGTTTTCTTCAAAATCTATACCAACACTTTTTCCAGCTAGTGTAGAAAGTTCTGGATCTTTAAACTTATTTCTATGGCCAAACTCTGCAATTAATTTAGTATACCTCTCGTGGTTTGATATTGCCTTGTCCATTTCTGGAAAATGTAAACTGTAAAATTCCCTCAACCTTTCTACAAGGATGTTTATGGACTTCTCAAGCTCGTCTATTGCTGCAACAGCCTGAGTTATTAGCTTGTCTCGACCTACAGACTTTCTCATCTTAGCCTTCGTTAGCTCTGTACCAACTTTCACTAAAAATTCGTTAAACTCTAGTTGGTCTTTAAAAAACTTCTTCTCTATTGCTATTTTTCTCAAATTTTCTTTGATGTATTTCTCTGCCCTATTCTCTGGCTCTACTTTCTCGGTACCGATTTTTTTAGAAGAGAAGACAAACTCTTTGTATCCTTTCTTCTTTAATTCTTCTATCAACTCTTTCTCTTCATCTATTATTTCTGAACCAGCTAAATCCAGCTTGACTACAACCTCTGCTACATTTTTAGGGAAAGGTCTAAAAGAGACTATCTCATTGTTCTCATCCACCCCAAAGCAACCAATAAGCGTAGTAACAATGTAAACCTTCATACTTTCTTAATAAGATTTATAATCAAATAAATTAACTTATGGAGCATCTACTATTAACTGGCCTTACGCTTATATTTATAGGGTTCATTTTGATACTTCTTAGTTTGTTGAAACAAGGTAAAATAGAGCATGGCGGAGTAATTCTAATAGGCCCTTTCCCGATTGTGTGGGGAACAAGTAAAACCATCGTTTTACTTATTCTGCTGATTACGGTTATAATTTTAACTTTTTTAATCTGGTATAACATAATTGTTTAGAGAATTATGCCAGCAAAACTATGGTTTACAATGACATTGACCATGATATTGTTATTTGGTCTACTGTTTGGTATACTTGCTGCTATAGGATACTTCTTTGAGTTAAGCGGATATGTAGTTGTGCTAAGCGCAATAATACTTGTTGTTATTCAGTGGTACGTAAGTCCCTACATCATAAAATGGACAACAAACATGCAAGAATTAAAAAAAGAAGAAGAGCCATGGATATTTAAAACTGTAGAGAATTTATGCAAAAAGACTAAAACCCCAACACCTAAAATTGCAATTGCTAATGTTGGAAGTCCAAATGCTTTTGTTTTTGGAAGAACACCTAGTTCAGCTACTTTGGTACTTACGAGAGGTTTGTTAAAAAACCTTAGCAAGGAGGAAGTAGAAGCAGTTATAGCTCATGAAATAGGCCACATAAACCATAAAGATATGGTAGTTATGACAGTAGTAGGTGCTATACCAGTTCTAGCATACTTTGTAGCAAGATTCTTGATTTTTGCTCCAAGTAGAGAAGATAGGAAAAATGTTGGTGGAGTTGCTTTAGTTGGGGTTTTTGCCTTCATAGCTTATGTAATCAGTAACCTTCTTGTGTTGCTACTTTCTAGGTTAAGAGAATTTTATGCTGATAGATTTTCTGGAGAAAACACAAGACCAAGAGCACTTGCTAATGCGCTTGCTAAAATAACTTATGGTTTGAGTATATCTAGAGAAAATGGAAGAAATTCTGCTGTAAGACCATTCTTCATTGCTGATCCTCTAACAGCTAAAAAGGAAGTCAGTAAATTTTCTAAGGAGTATGAGGATTTGAGACTAGAAGAGAGTGAAGTGGAAAAAGCTATGGAATGGGAAGAGAAGAACCCCTTACTCCGTTTACTAGAATTTACATCGACACATCCATTAACTTTCAAAAGAATAAAAGCTTTATTAGAAATGGAAAAAGGTTTAAAATTATGAGTTTTAAGAAGAATGACATTGTTCTCCTACTCTCTAAAGATTCTTCTTATCTAGTAAACGTGCAGGAAGGAAAATTCCAGACAAAAGATGGTATCATAAATTTATCAGAGCTTTTTAAGAAAAATTACGGAGATAAAATTAAAACCCACTTAGGAAAAGAGTTTCTCCTAGCGAGAGTTACGTTAAATGATTTGTTCGAAAAAGTTGTTGAAAGAACTGCTCAAGTTGTTCTTCCTAAGGATGCTTCTCTTATTCTAGCGTATACAGGAATACCTAGTAATAGTGTAGTAGTAGATTGTGGGAGTGGGAGTGGATATCTTGCAATTTTTTTGGGTTGGTACCTCCCTAAAGGAGAGGTGATAAGTTATGAAGTCAGAAAAGATTTCTGGAAAGTTGCAAAAGAGAATGTTCGTAGTTCTGGTTTGAAGAATGTAAAGTTAAAAATGAAAGATGTGAGAAAAGGGATAGACGAAAAAAATGTTGATTTAGTAACTATAGATATGAAAAACCCTGAAAAAATTGTTCCGCATGCTTATAACTCGTTAAAAATTGGAGGATTTCTAGCTGTTTATTCACCAACCATAGAAGAGGTTATAAGAGTGAATAAAGAAATAAGAAAAAAGGGTTTCTCTTACATAAAGACAATTGAAAATATTGTGAGGGAGTGGCAAGTAGAAAAAACTACAAGACCAAAAAATATTGGATTAGTCCACACTGGTTGGTTGACTTTTGCAAGGAAGGTAAGTTGATGGAAGAAAAAATTAAAAAATTTGAGGAACCACCTGAAATGGTGCCTGAACCTAGTCCAACTATTACACCAGAAATGGTAAGGACTGTTTTTCGTATGTTAGAAGCCAAAGGAATGGTTCAATATTTTGAGGGAGGTATTTACATACCGACTGAAAAAGGATGGAAGCTTTTAATGAGTACAAAAACTTATAAGGAAGAAGTGATTGCCTTCGGTCATCCAAAAATAACTGCTAGTGATAATCTTTCTATAAAAATCGCTAAGGATGAAGAAGTAGATGAAAGTACTATAGGCGTCAAAGCTAATAAGGCTTGTATAGACTTTAGCAAAGAATTTAGGAATGCCCTCAAAAGTAATAAAATTATTAACATTACTTTAGAGGTTGAGGATGTTTCTGATTCTATTACAGCTTACTGTTCCCCCATCCTAGAAGCTTCCAGTAATAACAAAATTACAGTAAGGAAGGATGATAATGTTGACTCTTCTACAATAGGAATAATGAGTGATAAATCTGCAAGAGAATTGAAAAAAGATTTAATAGAAAAATTAAAAAATCCAAAAACAAAGATAAGAGTGGTTCTTGAAATAAGGTCTTAAAGTAGGAAGGGGATGTCGTCTAGCTTGGTCTAGGATCCAGCCTTCGGGTGAGAAAGGAAAAGGCTGTGACTTGGGTTCAAATCCCAACATCCCCACAACTAGAAAAGTTTCTCTTGTTTTTCCTCTTTCTTTTTTGTATTTTCTAGTTGTTGTTTAATCAAAACCGCTATTTTTGGCCCAACTATCCTGCCTAAACTCTCGAGAGGAATTTTTCTCAATTTTTGAATCGAATTTAATCCTGAAGAAAATAGTTTTCTCGCTCTAACTCTTCCTATTCCTTTGATTCTGACTAAAGGAATTAATTCTTCTTTCACACCATACTCCAGTCTTACCCTAAGCTTTCTTATATGCTTTAACAACTCTTTATATCCCAACAATAAAGCTAGCTCATGTAAAGAGTAAATAAGCCAATCAGCAATTTCTCTTCTGTTGTAAAATTCTCCAGGAGCGACTTTAAACTTTGTAAGAATTTCATCTTCTGTTGCCTCGTTTATCCAAGCCTCAAACATCAAAGCAGTTTTTACACTCCTTAAGAATTCGTCAAATTCTAAATCCCACTCCTCTGGAATTTTTTGTAAGAGCTGATCTTCTCTTTTCGCTATTATTTCATTGAGCTCAGAAAACTCTCCAACTCTTAGCCCTAATAAAGGTTGCATTTCAATCGTGTTGCAAATCACTTGTAAAAAGCTGAATGGTTGGGTTTCTTTTCTTCTAGCCTCAGCCAAACACTCGATAAAATGATGTGCTGTTAACGGATCTATATAAAGTTCTGAAACTCTTTTTCCTATTCGAGTTGCCACAAGCTTACCCTTTTCCTTTTCTATAAATTTCCATTCTTTCAAGTTTTTTAGAATCTCAAAAATTTTTTCCTCTATAGCTGAAATATCCCTGTACTGAAAAGCATAAAATGTTTTGGAGAAAAACTCGATTAGACTTTTTTCTGATTTACAAAACTCGGCTGCAATTAAAGCTAAGACGTACATTCTTAAAATAGGTTCAAATGCAAGCTTTGAATTTATTTCTTCCAATGCTCCATAAAAGTAGTGGTCAATAATCTCTTCTGCCTCTTCTTCGCTTCTAGCTAAAATAATCCCTTCTCCATACGAATCGTATTGGGGGCGTCCTGCACGTCCTAGCATTTGTTGCACATCCAATACAGGAACAAAAACAGAACCTATGCCAGTATGATATCTTTTCAAGTCTCGCATTATTACACGAAATGAAGGCAAATTTACACCATAAGCTAAAGAAGGGGTTGCAACAATAACTTTAATTAAACTGTTCTTGAAATTTTCTTCTATCATCAATCTTTGTTTGTATAAAAGCCCTGCATGATGAAAAGCGCAGCCAAGTCTGACGCATTTTGCAATTTTTTTGCATTGTTGGGTAGGAACTTCTAATACATTTTCGACCTCGTTTGCGATTTTTTCCAATTCCCTAATTTCGTTCTTTGACAAATATTGAGCAACAACTTTCCCTAGTTTTTCTGCCAAACTTTCTGCACTCTTTCGAGTGGAAACAAAGATTAAGGCTTGTTTTCTTAAGTTCAGAGTGTTTTTCACTATAGACTCTTCTAGTGGTAAGTTTGGTTCAAGCTCGTAACCATCTTTATCTAAAAATCTAACCTGATACGGATAGCCAACACCTTTATAAAGTTTTACCGGTCTCCATTCTGAAGTCACTGTTTCTGCGTCAAGCCATTTAGCAAGCTCTTTTGCATTCTTAATCGTTGCTGATAATGCTAAAAGTTGACAATTTGGAATTAATTTTCTTAATAGAGTTAAAGTAACTTCTAATGTTGGCCCTCTATCTGGTTGGTCTAACAAGTGGATCTCATCAGCAATTATTAAACCTACATCCCTAATCCAATCAGCGCCGTGTCTTATTAAAGAGTCCATCTTTTCGTTTGAAACCACTATAAGTTGGTAGTTTCTTAAAAATGGGTCAGCACTATCCAAGTCGCCAACACTTAGAGCAACTTTTATTCCAAGTTGAGAGTATTTCTTCTTAAATTCTTGATATTTTTCGTTTGCTAAAGCAACTAAAGGGACCATATAAACGACTTTTTCTCCTTTCTCAAGGATTGTTTTTATCGCAGCAAGTTCAGCACAAAATGTTTTCCCACTTGCTGTAGGAGCAAATATAACAAGATTTTTCCCTTTTAGAAGACCTTTCTCTAAAGCTTCTTTTTGTACAGGATTGAGTTCCTTAAAGTTGGAAATTTCTAAAAGTTTTTTAATCAATTCTTCTTCCTCCATCAAACCACAATTTATTTTTACTTTTACATTAATTAAGAAAGTGGTAAAATGGGAAGAATCATTTGTCTTGGGATTGAAGGTACTGCCCTAGCTTAAAGCTGCAGAAATACCTTCGGTGTTGGAATTGTCAACGAAAAAGGGGAAGTATTAGCAAACGAAAGAGATGTTTACATTCCTCCTTTAGGGAAAGGTATACTTCCTCAAGAAGCTGCAAAACATCATGAAAAAGTTAAGGAAAACGTTCTATCTCGTGCTTTACAAACCTCTAATTTAGAAATTGAAAATGTAGACGTTATAGCATATTCTGCAGGACCGGGTTTACCTCCTCCTCTGATTGTGACTGCTAACTTTACGACCGAACTTTCCAAAAAGTATAGGAAACCATTGGTTAAAGTAAACCATTGTTGTGCCCATTTAGAAATTGGAAAATTGACTACGAGCGCTAGAGATCCCGTCTTTGTTTATCTGAGTGGTGGAAACACACAAATAATTTCATTTGTTGAAGGAAGATACAGAATTTTTGGAGAAACAGAAGACATTAGCTTAGGTAATCTTTTAGACGTGGTTGCAAGAGAGATGCAACTTAAGGCCCCTGGTGGTCCAGAAATAGAAAAATTGGCTAAAAGTGGAAAATATGTAGAATTACCGTATGTAGTTAAAGGAATGGATGTTTCTTTTGCTGGAATACAAACTGCTGCAATTAATTTGTTAAAGAAGGGGATAGCAAAAGAAGATATTGCCTATTCTTTACAAGAAGTTTGTTTTGCTATGATTGTAGAAGTGACAGAAAGGGCTCTTGCTCATACAGGCAAGAAGGAAGTTTTATTAGTTGGTGGTGTGGCATCTAATAAAAGATTGCAAGAGATGATGGAAAAAATGTGTAAAGAAAGAGGAGCAAGCTTTTATGTTGTATCTAAAGATTATTCAGGTGATAATGGAGTAATGATAGCTTGGAATGGATTGCTAGCCTATAAGAGTGGATGGAAACCTACCTTTAAAGACAAAATAAAGCCTAGATGGAGAATAGATGAAGTAAATATAACATGGGCTTAAACAAGCTCACTTTCTGAAACTATTACAAAATCTCCAACACTTTTAACAGCAGTAAAAGGTATCAAGTATCTTCCTTTCTCGTCTGTTTTAAGGTTCAAATCTATCAAAGGTTTTGTAGGTTGTTCTACTACTATGTTTAACAACTCACCACTTTCCGTGACAAAATCTATGTTGGCAACAACACCAAACTTTCTACCAGTTTCTTCGCTCACTATCGGCTTTCCTATTATGTCATTAGCTCTTACTCTTGTGTCTACCATTGCATCACTAAATTATATATTGTTAAGATAGTATTTAACTTTTTAATCTCATCTAATTTTTATGGTAAGATGTTTTGTGGGGTTCCTCCTACCTGAAATTATAAAAGAAAAGGTAGTTTCTATTCAAGAAGAAATTAAAAAATTACCTATTGTTTGTAAGTTTGTAGAACGTGAGAACTTACACATATGCTTTTCTTTCCTAGGTAATGTAAAAGAAGAGGCCTTAGAGGGTATAATTAGTTCGTTAGGGAATGTATGTAAAAATGTGAAAGCTATTAGAGCAACTTTAGATGGTATAAAGTTCGTTCCAAATGAAAATTTTATCAGAGTTTTAGTTTTGAGTGTTGTAAGTAGTGAGTTGGAGGAATTAATCTATAAAATTAATAAGGAAGTTGGTGGTGATGCTAAACCACCGCATGTAACTCTGTGTAGAGTTAAAAGAGTAGAAAGTAAGAACTATGTAGTGCAAAAATTGAAAGAGTTTCAAGTAGGGAAAATAGAGTTTTTAGTAGATTCTGTGTATGTGATTAAAAGCGAATTAAAAAAGGGTGGTCCGGTCTATAGCATTATAAAGGAGTTTAAACTACTCTGATTTTAAGTCTTCTCTACACGTCTCACAAAGCCATTCTCCGTTGAAAAGTTTAAGCTCTTCTGAATATTCTCCACACGACTCACAAATACCTGAAGTTACTTCTTCTTTTATTTCTAAAGGTTCTTTTGTAGTTTCTAGTCTTTCTTCAAGGTATTGGGTAAACTCTGGTACTGCAACTGCTATATCATCTAACGACACGACTCCGACCAATTTACCACCATCTACTACAGGTAGTCTTTTTATATTGTTTCTCCTCATCTTTTTAGCAGCGTCTACACATGTGCTATCTGGGGTTATTGTTATTAGTGGTGAAGACATCACTTGTTTTACTTTGATAGAAGTGGGTTTAATGTTCTTAGCAACAATCTTATGAATAATATCGTCTGCTGTTATTATACCTACTGGTTTCTTGTTCTTAACTACTATTAAAGATCCTTTTCCATATTTTTTCATCAATGTTGCAGCGTCCTTTATTGTTTTGTTGTAATCAATCGTCTTCACGGGTTTGGCCATTATATCTTTAACGTATATTGGCATTTCTAACCACTATATAGATTTTTTGTTATGACTATTTATTTTTTTCTAGGAATTCTTGAAGACTAACCCCACTTGTTTTAAGTATTTTATGTTTTGGTTCTGTCACTCTAATAGTTCCATAACCAAAATCAACTATCAGAAGATATGGAAAGCCTGCTATTTTCTTCTTCATAGGACCGTAGTAGTATAGCTTTTCTTTCTTAGTAGACTTAACTTGGATCAAAACACATCTTCCATTTTTTAAACAAATTAGATCAGCTTCTCCAAGGCTTGCCCCTGCACGAACTACTAACCATCCTCTCTTCTCAAACTCTAGTCTTATTTTTCTTTCTACCTTGTAACCTTTTGCTTTAGAGAACATCAAATAAATATTTAGTTAGGTAGATAATGTAGTTTATGAAGATAGTAGCAGTAAGTTGTATACACAACGACTTAGAAAGTTTGGTCAATTTCTCTGAGAAACTTGAAAACTTAAAATTTAATGTAATTGTTTGTCATGGGGATTTTTTGGATTCTCCGACTAAGAAGCTTACTGCTCTAGAGCTTGGTAAATTAATTGTAGCTGGTTTAAAGGCTTTTGGTAAGCCTTTGTTAGTAGTTCCTGGAGCATGGGACAAAGAATTGATTGATTATTTCGAAAAAGAGAAAATAAGCATTCATGGCAAAGGCGTTATAATAGAGAATGTTGGGTTTTATGGGTTCGGAGGAGCTAAAACTCCGTTTAACTTGCCTTATGAGCCGAGTGAAAAAGAAATAGAAATTGGGTTGGAAAAGGGATATAATGATGTTAAGGATGCTGAAGTAAAAATACAAGTTACACATTCACCACCAGCTAACACTAAACTTGACGTCATCTCTTCTGGTGCTCATGTCGGATCAGAAGCTATAAGAAAGTTTATCGAAAGTAAACAACCTGATGTTGCCGTCTGCTCCCATATACATGAAAGTAGAGGTGTGGATCTTATTGGAAAGACAAAAATTATTAACACAGGTAGATTTCCTGAAGGATATTGTGGATTGATAACAATTTCTGAGAAAAACGTCAATGTTGAATTAATTAACTTAACATAACTTTTGAAGTATACAAATGAATTTATAAAAATTAAATTTCTTATTTAATGGTATGAAGGTAGAGGAAGGGTGTTTAACAGAAATTAGAAAACCAAAAAACTTGGACGATATAATTTCTATTGTTGATCGATTGGATTTTGTAGACATTCAAATCATCAGAAAATTTTATCTCTTAAAATCTGGTTGTTTTAATTCTCAACCATATTGTTTTCCAATTTTATATAAAGAAATGAAAAACAGCGGACAAATTAAAATAGGTGTTGAAGGGTTTAGAAAAAGGTTGGAAAACTTGGTTAGGATTGGTTTCCTAAAAAAGGTAAAACACTCTAACCCTACAATTTACCTCCCTGTCGAAGAAAATAAAGAAATAGTTTTGGCTGTTGTTAAAAGATTTTTCTTTGTTAATGGTCTCGAACAATATTTATGAAATTTCCAATTTTTTATATGAAATCTCAAACATTTTTTGTGTGTTTTCATAAAATTTTTATGATGTTTTAAATAATTTTATCCAAGGTTTCTAACGGTTTTTGTGAAGAATTTTTGAAAATTTTGTTTTACTTGTATGCGATGGAAATCTAAAGATTAAGAAGTTTAAGATTTTGTTAACTATAACAGCGTTATAGAAATAGTGATCTAAAAACTCTGTAAACATTTTTTTAATTTCACAAGTCGGCTAAACAAATTCTTATAAAACAATTTATACTATAAAATAAGAAATTTCATAAAAAGTGGTAAAAATGAAAAGGGGAAGACCAAATATAAGAAATCAAATACAACCGAAAATTTTAGAGATATTATCTAAAAGTAATTTTCCTATGAATGTTTCAACAATTTGTAACCATCTTTCTTCAGAGATGAAAAAACCAGTTAACTGGAATACTGTTAAAAAATATTTAGAGGAGCTTGTCAAATTGGATAAGGTTCAAGCAATTCCTTTGCCTCATTCCAAAGAAGAAAACAAAACAGGTTTAATTGTTTATAGTATTAAAAAATAATTTCTTTCTATGGAGAAACAAGACATAGTAAAAATGTTTTTAGAGAAAGGTTTACAAATAGATCCACAATCTTTAGAATATCTATATAACAACCAAGAATGTATAAGCTCTTTAATCGAAAAGTTGATCGAAAATAACGTAACTATTGTTACACTAGACACGATAAAACCATTTTTAACAGAGGATGTAATAATAGTGAAAGAGTTCAAAGGAAAACCTAGGAAAATTTCTGTAGAAGATGTCATTAAGATGTTAAGGGAAAGGTACGAAAAAATTTCACAAATTTTGTCAAGAAGATTTGAGTTAATAAACCCAATTTCTATTGGAAAGATAACAAGGAAAGTAAAGAACTTTTCTCTAATCTGTTTAGTTAGAGATAAAAATCTAGAAAAGTGTTCCTTAGTGGTAGAAGACGGGACAGGTGAAACTGAAGTATTTTTTGAGAAAAGTTCAGAAGATTTCAGACTTATTGTTCCTGATGAAGTGATTGGTGTAGTTTGTGAGAATGTTGATAATACAATATTTGTTAAAAAAGTTGTATATCCAGATATACCTTTTAGAAAGGACGTCAATAAGGCAGGAGAAGACGTATATTGCTTGTTCCTTTCAAACTTTTGTTTAGATTCTGATAAATTGAATGAAAAATACTTTCAGAATTTTTTAGGCTGGCTAGAAAGACAAAAATATAAAAACATTTTAATTTTTATACTAGGTGGTATATCCTCTAACGGAGATGATGTAGAGAAACTACTCAAAAACTTCCCGTCTAACATAAAGGTATACTTACTAAAGAGTGAAAAAGATGCTGACCACAAAAGATTCGACTTTGAAGATCCTGTTTTAATTAAAGTAAAAGGTTTGATTATACTTCTTTCTCATGGTGAAATATTTCAAAAATACAGTAAAATTTTAGAAATACCAATAGAACAAACATGTGTAGTTTTACTAAGAAAAAGGCATCTTGACCCTATCGTTGAGATGGGTAAAACTTTTGAGGATGCTTATCTTTTAGAGACAGTACCAGATATAATAGCTTGTGGGTCTTCAACTCAACCATCCTGTTTGAATTACAAGAACACAACTATAATCTCATGTGGTAATTTCATAGAAAATCCAGTCTTTTGGATGATAAACTTGAGGACCAGAGAAATATTTAAGATTGATTTTTCATAAACTAGCAATATGGAGCTAGACTTTCTTCTTATAGATTGCGACTATATCATGTTAGAAAACTCTCCAATAATCAGACTTTTTGGAAAAACGAGAGAAGAAAAATCTGTTACAGTTTTCTATAGGGGATACTTACCCTACTTTTATGTAATTCCTAGGAACACAGAGGAGGTTGTGGAATTTTTAAGGAAAAACTTCTCAGGACTTTTGGTAGGCATAAAAGAAGAGGAAAAGTATTTGTCGATTGGTTATAGGTCTAAGAAAGACAATCTTTTAAGAATCACCTTAAAAGATCCTTCTAAAGTTCCGAAAGTGCGAGAAGAGCTGACGAAAAACAATCTTGTAAAGGAGGTGTTTGAGGCAGACATCCTTTTTAAAAATCGTTTTATGGCAGATTTTAGTTTGCATGGAATGAAATGGATTCATGTTGATGGAAGGAGTACAAACACAAACACGGTTAAGACGAACTTAGCGGTGGAGGCAAACACTTTAAAGGAGCTTGATGATCCAACACTCCCCCAATTAAAGTACATGAGTATAGATGTAGAGACAGTTCCGTCCACGGAGGCTAAACCAGACCCTAAAAGGGATCAGATAATCATGATAGGTTTGGCCTTTTCTCCACCCTACAAGGATAAAAAGTCTTTAGTTTTAGTGGCAAAGCCGATAAAGATAGAGTCTAGTCAGGTTCTTTTCTTTAGCGGGGAGAAGGAGATGCTGGAAGAATTCTCCAAAATTGTAGAAGAGTACGACCCGGATATGCTAGTTGGTTATAATATAAACAATTTTGACTTACCTTTCCTACTTGAAAGAATGAGTGTCAACGACATAAGTAAGCTTATAGGAAGGTGTAATAAAAAACCGGCAACAACCAAAAAAGCGGGTATAAGGTACAAGAGTAATGTTCCTGGAAGAGTTGTCGTGGACGTTTACGAGTTAATAAAAGAGTCTGTTGGTAAAGGTCTTCTAAGGTTGAAAAGGTATGGTTTGGGAGATGTTGCGAAAGAAATGCTTGGAGAAGGAAAAGTAGACATTACTCATAGCGAAATAGCTAAGTATTGGAACAGTAAGAACTTAGATAAGTTGATAGAGTACAACAGGAAAGATGCTGAGCTTGTGCTACGGTTATTGTTGGAGAAGGATCTTCTGAGTAAATTCATAGAAATAGCTAGAGTTTGTGGGTTGCTGTTACAAGATGTGTTAGATAGTGGAGAATCAGCAAGAGTAGAAAACTTGCTTTTACGAGAATTCAATAAAGCAGATTTTGTATTTCCTTTAAAACCAGGGGAAGAAGAGATGCTAAAAAGGAAAGAGGAGAGGTTGACACATGGTCTAAAGGGTGCTCTTGTTTTAGAGCCTAAGGTCGGCTTACATACTAACTATGTTGTTTACTTGGATTTCAAGAGCATGTACCCTTCACTCTTCATTGCTTACAACATATGTTGCACAGCAATTTGTTTAGATGAGAAACCAGAAGAAACTATTAAAACACCTAATGGTGTAGAGTTTGTTTCTCCAAAAATCCGTGTAGGAGTTATACCCAGGACTGTTAAGATGTTGATAGAAGAAAGAGATAGGATAAGAGATCTTGCTAAAAAAGCAAAAACAGAAGAAGAGAGAAGAAGCTTAGAAGCTAGACAGATTGCTTTAAAGTACATGACAAATGCTTTCTATGGATATACAGGGTATATCCGATCTAGGATATACATGTTGGATATAGCCAATGCCATCACTGCTTGCGGTAGACATTTGATACAAAGAACGAAGGAAATTGTTGAGGCTGACAAAAGATTCTCTGTTTTATACGGCGATACAGACAGCATCATGGTAGACACAAAAACAACTGATATGGAAGAGGCAATCAGGCTTGGAGAAGAAGTAGAAAAGAGGGTAAACGAAGAGTTGAAAGGAAAAGTATCGATGAAAATAGAAGGAATTTTCAAGTCGTTAATAATACTGAGTAAGAAAAGGTATGCAGGTCTTCTTGTAGAGAAGAAAGATGGTGAAATTAAAGAAACAATGTTAATGAAAGGTATTGAGACTGTAAGGAGAGATTGGTGTAATTTAACAGGCACAACCTTACTAAAAGTTTTGGAAATAATCTTGAAAGAAAGAAGCCCAAGCAAAGCACTTGCTTATGTGCGAGAAACGATGCTAAAGCTAGAGAGAAACGAAGTTCCGTTAGAAGATTTGGTGATAACAAAGGGTATATCTAAGCCTTTAAAAGAGTATAAGGGCGTGCAGCCGCATGTAGAACTAGTTAAAAAATTGAGGGCAAGATCACCTGCTGAAGCTCCAGGATTAGGTGACAGGATAGGATATGTGATAGTACGAGGACCTCAATTACTTTCAGAAAGAGCGGAAGATCCTGAATATGTAAGACAACATGGATTAAAGATAGACTCGAAGTACTATATAGAAAGTCAGATACTCCCACCAATAGAAAGAGTTTTTGAAGCTATGGGTATATCAAAGTCTGAGCTTTTTGGTGTTGGAAAACAACGTATATTAGCTGATGTTATTAAGAATAATTCTCAACAGAGTCTCTTACATTCTATAGATTGTGTTATCTGTTCTAAGTGTAATAAAACTTATAGAAGGCCCCCACTTCTTGGTAAGTGTAGTTGTGGTGGAGAGATTTTATTCTGTTCTAACGGGGAGAAAGCAAAATATTTTAGCCCAGCTTAAAGTCTTTTCTCGTACAAAGGAGATGCAAGAATTCTGTAAATTAAGAAACCTGCTAGCAAGGTTGTTGCAAAAAATTTAAGGAACGTGAAAAGAAGTATAAGAGCAGCGAGTATTATCAGAAAGTCTGACATAATTTTTAGAGAAACGTTTCTACGGAAAATTGTAATAGTTTGTGCACTTTTCTTAAGTCTAGTTTCTGCAGAAATAAGTGAGTAGTGCGTGCACACAAACATCAGAACTATCAATCCTAGTAGTGTTTGAAAGTTAATAACCCACATAGGTAAAATTTTCTGCACAAGAGCCAAAAATCCCAAGGTTATAAAAACACATATTAGAGTAAGTGTTATAGCAACAATACCAACTTTCAATTTTTTATACCTGAAGTAGAAAATGGTAGAAAGCATCACTAAGAAACATCCGAAGGAAATACCTGTTATCAAAAGAGAAATATTTTGTAAGCTGGGTTTATAGACATCGGATCCAACAATCTTCACATCAATTAACAGTTCACCAGACTCTAAGGATGCAAAAACTTTTTGTCTTGTAAGTGAAGCATCGTTTATGTTTGTGGAGAACCCTATTATAGATAATTGTCTTACTTCTTCCTTAGCAAGTTCGGCGGGTATTAAAAGGTTGCTTATTGGTTTTTCATCTATATAGTAAACAATAAAACCTTCTACCAAAGTTTGCCTACCGTTGAAATAAGTTGGAGCATTCTTAAGAATCTTGTTAAATCTTTTAGATGCTTCTTCCGAAATTTCTACTGGTATAGAAAATTCGTACATTTTAGTGTTTAAATTGTAGCTAAGCGTCCCACTTCCTAAAGTTCTTAAGACATCGGTATTACCAAAAACTTTTGCCTCAACTACTACAGAAGCATTCGTGATGTTTTTCACTTTGAATGTAATGTTATCTAGTTGAAAAGTACTGTTTACCGAATAAGTACTCCCATTAATTTTCACACCTTTATCTACTAATTCTACAGTATACACATTATCACCAACAGGTATATCTCCAGTGTTGTTTACTATTTCGATGTTTTCTAAAATTGTTGCTTCAAACACTCCTTTTTCCAACAATACTGGAATTACATCTGGAGATAAACTGATAACTTTAATAGTAGAACCATTTATCAAAACTTGAACATCTGGCATCATGTAAGCTACAGCTCTCTTCTTCAAAATTTCAGCAACAGTATTTACATTTTTTTCAGGTTTTAGAATTGTTACTACACCCCCTTGCAATTCTATTCCAAACCTTAACTCGTCAGAAGGCAGTTTTGTAACATTAACACCAAGGAATCCGTCTTCGATAGCAGTACAACTACCAGGACCGTTGTTAACAACCATAGTGACATGTTGTCCTTTCTTTATGTTTTTAATTGCCTTGTTAAAATCTTCTAAACTGTTTATTTGTTGACCCAGTACACTATTGATAACATCGCCCGGCTTTAAGGTACAAT
>Ga0185307_1000119_pt1 | contig 54583 bp, 55 predicted proteins | sample LHCtaG_FD_128010 | JGI IMG/M metagenome (GOLD analysis project Ga0185307, IMG submission 128010) | Hot spring microbial communities from Little Hot Creek, USA to study Microbial Dark Matter (Phase II) - LHC4sed_matched (SPADES... | ecosystem: Environmental > Aquatic > Thermal springs > Hot... | reverse complement strand
AAAAAATTGAAAGAGAAATAGCAATGATAAAAGAGAAAATAGGGTTAAAATAACTGAAAATAGAGGTGTTAGAAAGAATATAATATTAGAATGCAAATCTTATTGGAAATATGAATAGCCAAACTTCAGATAACCTCAACGAGTTTTGAAAAGTACAAATATGATACCCTCTCACATGCTCTTAACTTGGTAATTTAAAATTTGCAGATGAGAGGGGAGAATTTGTTGCGCCAAAGAAGTGGATATGCAGAAACTGTGAATTTAAAGATGAATGTTCAATAAAACAGAATTAAAACCTAAGGGTAGAAGAATTAATTAACTGTATGGAAATATAAAACAGTATAGACGAAGCTTGGAATATTCTAATAGGAATATTCTAGTCAGAATATTCAATTAAATACATGGTCACAATTTTAAATGTTATCTGTGGGTAAATTTGGATTGAGAAAGGTTTTAGTGTTCATTAGCTTTCAGATTATGTGAAGTGTTGATTATGGTATTGGATTTCTATGATTGTATAGCAGATCTGTTTGGTATGGAGAGGGCTGCTTTATGCGTGGCTGAAAGTCAATATTTGGTTGAGAGAGGGTATGATGAGGAGCATTTTTTACCTTATTAAAGGATTATGCTTTCCCAGTCTTCCACATACTTTTATGTTGAGGATGAGTAATTAGGTATTAATGATTTGAGGTGTTCATTGTCATTTCTATTTAGTGGACATAACTCGCGCTCTTTACATTCTCTGCATTTTTCATATCCATACCTCAAAATTGTTCGCCAAGTTTTCCTCCAATTTCTTGAGTAGCAAACGATTGTTGGTGTGCGATTAAGTATATTCTTCATAGTAGGAGGAATGAATTGATGTTTTTGGAGCTTATTTTCATGATATACTCTTATACTCTCCTAAGCTTGGATTTATTGATAAGTTTCCTCGGGATGAAAAGGAATTACTGATGGTTGAAGAAGAAATTGCATATGAAGATGTAGAAAAACTACTGAAGGAAGTTATGTGTGATAATAATTCCATACTTGTAGATTGGAAGGAACTCTCATACCTTGATCATCCCCTTCTTATATATTGCTAGGCCTACCAGCCATATGTAGTATGCTAATCCAAGCATCCCCATCCAGACGCATACATAGTATAGTATATTCCTGGTGTTAATTTTGGATTGTAAAGTGGATTTATTGTTAACGGGTATAGTGGTTTTATGTCCTCATATAGTGGTGAATCTAGGAGGACGTGTAACTCTATCCCTAAGATTCCTGCAATTATGAATCGTCTTAGATCTAAATCTTTTTCTCCCTCCAATAGGAGTTTCCTGTATAGTGCTCTTAAATCCTCCTCGAGGAGGTACATGACACAACCTAATATCAATCCAACTATTAATGCAGCTAAGAATGTGTGTAAGTGTCCATGTAGGGGGTATTCCGGTTTAAGTGAGATTACAAGGAATGGTTCAACATCAATAATAATACTTGCTAAAATGAATGTTGGTGCATGTATATGCTTCCTCAATGGTAAACCTAAACCTAATCCTGGACCTAGATGGAAAGGTGTGAATGGCATGATTTATCGATATTAAATTTATTGTTTACATTACAACATTAACATTTGTTGTGGTGTAGATAATGTGTTGATGTTTAATGTTAAATTTAATATTCTGTTTATTTTACTATTTTAGCTGATGGTGTTTTATGCGTTTAGGTGTTTCAACATTGTTTTGTATTGGTGATAGGTTTTCTGAGGTTGTGAAGCGTTTATGGGTGGTTGATGTTGAGCATTTGGAGGTTGTTGATGAGTGGCCTCATGAATTCAATGATTATAGGGTTAATTTGATTAAGAGGATTGTTGATGAGAGAGGGTTGAGCTTATCTATTCATGCACCATTTGCAGATGTTAATATTGCATCAATATCTCCAATTATGAGGAATTCTGCTTTGAGGAGACTTAAGAGGTCTATGAAGTTTTCAGCAAGATTGAATCCTACTGTTTGGGTTTTCCATTCAGGGGTTAGAAGTCCGATTAGTGGTATGCTTTCTAATATTGATTGGAAGTTAAATTTGAATTCTATACGTGAATTACTTCATGAAGCTAAGAAATACGATTTGAAGATAGCTATAGAGAATCTTCCAGAATCATCTGCGTTTCTAGTTAGAGGAGTTGAAGATTTTGAGAAGCTTTATGAGGATTTGGATCTCGATGGATCAAATTTGGGCATAGCGTTTGATGTTGGACATTCTAACATTGGTGGGTATATAGATGAATTTATGGAGAAGTTTGGAGAGAGAATAGTCCATGTTCACATTCACGATAATGATGGGAAGATGGATTCACATTTAGGTATAGGATCTGGAAGTATAAATTGGATTAGAGTTGTAGATTCCCTTAAGAAAATGAATTATAGAAGTGTTTTAGTGATAGAATCCATTAGAGATGTTGAGGAAAGTATTAAGAGGGTAAAGAAGTTGATTCAGCATTAAACATTTGTGCTTATGAATTTAATTGTCTCTATTAATATAGATTTAAATTTTATGCACAAGTTATATTGTAAATTGATGCAAGTATTAAAGTGGGCATGGAAACTATAACCCCTATTTTAATCCAATCTTTAAAGGATACGTGTTGTTTACGTTCAACGATACCTACGGCAACAATGTTGGCTGTACTTCCTATTGGTGTGAGATTCCCCATGTAAGTGCCGGCATAGAGTATTCCCCACCGGTATGGGAAAACGTTTAACCCATAGTTTTGGAATTCTTTCACTATTGGTATTAATACGGCAACTACTAGAACATTATCTATTAGGGCGCTCATAAATCCAGCGCTCAATACAAAGAACATATATAATTCAAGTCCTTTTAATCCAAGTTCCAAATAGCCTCTTGCAATTACATCAATTACTCCCACGTATTTTAAAGTTCCTACAGATGCAAATAAGACTAGGAAGAATAGTAGAGTCTACCAATCTACACGTTTTTCAATAATTTCTCTGGCCCTCATTCCTTCGAGTAGTAGGACTATGCCTGTAGCAGTAGAGATACTCCAATTAGCATAACACCTTCAGGTAAGCCGAGAAGTACTTCTATTTGGTGGTGAAGGACTAGTTCAATTAATGTTCCAAGAAATATGATCCAATGAATAGTGTGATCCTTATTTTTAGGTTTATCTTCACTGGAGATTTCTCCCACTTTTATGTTTTGAATGTACTTGGAATAGTATTTTGCACATATGAATGTTATTATCAATAATGAGATGAGAGCCATGGGTAAAGACCATATTGGGGAATCTATGAATGTTAATTCACCTTTTAATGCTATCATGACTCCTATGGGGGTTACCGACTACTATAGCGCTACTACCTATATTTTTAGCGAAGACTGTTGCCATCATTAATGGTACCGGGTTAATTTTAGATACTTTAGATATTGTTGCCAATTTTAAAACCAATGCTGTAATAAATAGTATTGATGTTACTTCATCGACTAAAGCGGCTAGTAGGAAGGAGGCTATCATGAGTGCATAGAAAACCCTGGTGGGGTTCCTTTCACTTATTTTCATCATTTTCTCCAGTATATACTCGAAGAATCCCCCTTCTTCAAGATAACCTATGACTGTCATCATTACAACTAGGAAAATTATAACATCAAGTCCAGCGAACTCTATAAAGTGTTCCGCATCAAGTACTCCAAAGACGAATAGAAGTGCAAGTGCGATAAAACCTATTGCAAGCCTAAATTGGATAAGGATCTTATTGTCACCATAGTTATGACCGTTAGTGGAATTGTCAATTAATTTACCTTTAACCCTTCTTTCTTGATCATTTCATTGATGGTTTTGGATGAACTCTCCCATGCACTTCATTGTATATTGCAGGTTTTGTCTTTTTCCAACCTTCATGTTTCGTAGATCAGAATACCTCTATAAAGTTCATTGCAATCATGTGAAAACATCTTTTACCCTTCCCACCTCCTTAGTCTCGTACTTTTGATCTATTCCTTCTCATTAATTACTTACAATAACATGGGTGCTATTATGCTAGTGGAATGAGGTGATGATGGTGTTTAGTTTGCTAATTAAATTTTCCAGTTGCATATGTCGTGGGCACATATTATTCCTGATATTGTGACTGCTTCTATCCCTCCACCTGGGAATGTTGAGGCATTTGCAAGGTATAACCCTTTTATTGGTGTTTTGAAGTATGGTCTTTTTACTCCAGTGGATTGGTCGAAAGAGTATATGGCTCCTTGAGGCATTGAAGTGTATCTTTCAAATGTTTTTGGTGTGGCTGCATCTTTAACTATTACGTGTTTGCTTAGGTTTGGTATGACTTTTTCCGCCTTTCTAATTAGGGCTTCAGAATACTCTTGCTTCTTACGTATGTACTCATCGGTTCCTCTTTCTGGGAAATCTTGGTAGTTGGCGAGAGTTAATATTGTGATGCTAGCCTTCCCCTTTGGTGCAAGACTTGGATCAGCATTTGAATTGATTACGATTTCGCAATTTTCATCAATATTTTTGATGAGTGTGGGATAGCTTGATAAGTCCATATCAATGCCGAGGAAAACCATGAAGCAAGAGGGTGACATTTTCAACCCCTTTATATATTCAATGAATTCTTCCTTTAGATGACTTTTTTCGATGAGTTCTAGAAAGGTGGTTTTAGCATTGACGTTTGCTACGACAATTGGAGCTTTGAAAACTTTATCTCTCACCATTACTCCAACAACTCTCCCATTTTCCACCAGTATCCTATTCACTTTATGGTTAACTAAGACTTTGCCTCCATGGTTCAAGATGTAATCCTTTAAACTATTTGCAAATTTCTGGGCTCCCCCCTTAGGGAAGTATCCTCCATGAATGTAGTAGGAGATGCAAGCTGTAAGTGCACTATTAGCTGGGGTTTTATCTGGTTTCGTTCCAATATACCCTAATAGTGCGCATAGGAACTCCTTTAAATCCTCATTTTTAAAGTATTCGTCAAGTTTCTCTTTAAAATTTTTGTTCATCCAGTTGTATAGGTGAGGGTGTTCTCTTGGATAGTTTAGAAGCTTTTTCTCTCCAAAAACTTTAACTATTAATTCGGCTGGTAATGGTACACCGTAGACTTCAGTCTCCATGTAACATTCTTCATAAGCTTTCTTAGCTTCATTGAAGAAAGCTTTAATGTTTTCCTCTTCGTCGGGAAACATTTCTGAGAGGGTTCCAATGAACTCTTCCAAACTTTTAGCTTTTATACGTCTACCCTTGAAAATATATTCAGAAGTATTTCTTACAAACAATTCCTCCTTCCTAAGTCCAAGTTCCTTTAGTAGATATGTAAGGGGCCCTCTTTCCCATAATCCACTTACATCTTCAACCCCTGTATTGAAGACAAATCCACTTCTATTAAATGAAGAGCAATATCCTCCAACTTGATAATGCTGCTCCAAAACCAAAACCTTATAACCCTTCTTTGAGAGTAGTGATCCACAAACCAAACCCCCAATCCCAGAACCAATAATTATAACATCGTACTCATCCTCCGCTTTAGGCCTCTTTAGATTAACCTCTACCTTCCAATCGTATTTTCTAAATTCCCTTGAGATGAAGTAAGCAGGGGTCTTAGAGGGGAAGATTATCGAGAATAATACGCCTATAGCAACCAATGCATTAGAGAAAATAACAGCTAGTGAGAATTGAAGAAATAAGAATAACATAACGTTCAACAGAAATATTCCTGCCCAAACCAATGTTATGATATAGTTGATGGCTAGAAAGGATTTATCTTTCCAGTAAACTTCCGGGTAATCTCTCTTTGAAACATGTAATGTGTATGGTTGCTTTATGGCAATGGAGATAGATGCCATTAAAAACAAGACGAAATATCCAAGAAAACCACTATTCTCTAGAAATATGTTTGAGTTTAGAAGGAATGTACCAATAAATGCAAAGCTAAAATACAAGATGGAAGTGAGGTCCATTAAGTTGAAACTTTGTTTGATTATTTGAAGTGAAATAAGGATTATGGAAAATATTAATGGGGTAATTATGCCTAATATACTTCCAATTCCACATAACACCCAATAGACGATCCACGGAACAAAGGATACAAGGATATAAAGCATGCCAGGGATATTATTTGAATCCCTTTTTTGAGAATACTGTTCAATCAGTTTTGCCTCTTTCCTATCATTTTTCATTCATAATACCGTCAGCACTTCTGTATTTGAAATTTAAAAATTTAATTGTATATTAAAGTTTAAACTCAGGTTCATCTTAATGGTATTCTTTTTAAACCTTTATGTATAGGTATTTTTGGTGTTGATGGATTTAGATCAGTTTGTCATTAATCCAAGTATTAATGTTAGTCCATATTGTTATTCTATATTAAGGGTTGATCCTTATCAGACTTGTATGCATAGGTGTGTTTACTGTTTTGGACGTTGGTATAGGGTTGAGTCTTCTCCAAGTAGTTTTGGTTTTGATGTTGTTAGAGGTTTTAGGAGGGTATTGGGCTTCTTGGATAGGAGGGGGTTGAAGACTATACCATTCAGATTGTCTACACTGGTTGACCCCTTTCAACCTTTGGAGTTGGAGTTTAAGTTTAGTAAACGTATAATGGGTTTATGTTTGGATTACGATGTACCATTGATCATTAATACGAAGTCAACTCTCCTGTTGGATAGAGATCTCTTTAATGTTTTAATGGCTCTTAATGATAGAGGCTTAGTTGTAGTTCAGATATCGTTATCTACGATTAATGGGGGTATTGCAAAGGTATTGGAGCCCAATGTACCATCACCATTGGAGAGGTTTGATATGGCTGAGAAGCTTTCTAGGGAAGGTGTTCCAGTTATAGTTAGGCTTCAACCGTTAATACCTGGAATATCTGATTATGAAGCCGAGAAGATTGTTGAGCATTGTAGGAATGCATGTGTAAAGCAGATTATTGTTGAAGTTTTGAGAGATGAAGTTGGAAACTTGAAGGTTTATGAAGATTTAGCTTATGATAAAAGTATGTATGAGGATTTAAATTTATGGTCATCGTATTCTCCATCTGTTGAGGTTCCATCAAAGGTTGTTAGACCAAATCTTCAATGGAGGGTTAAAGTTTACTCTGAGATTAAGGGTTTATGCGATAGGTATGGTATTGAATTCTCAACGTGTAAGGAGGGCTTATATAATCATCATACAGCCAAAAATTGTTGTGGTATGCATTACATGGAGGATGGGAGGTACGTTCTCAGACCGACACTTCATGAAGCATGGATTTACTATGTAAAGCATGGTAGAATACCTAAACTCGATGAGCTTACAGTAATACTCACAGAACAATACATCTATGGTGAGAAGTTAAAGCAGTATCCTAGACTTTTAAAGAAGAAGATGATGTCACATGAAAGGATATTGAGGGAAGTTCTTGATGGAAGACTTAGAGAGTCGATTTGGCATGGAAATTATTCATATGATGAGCTTATAGGTAAATTACGCTCTTAATGGATTTTTAGAAGGAGTGTTGAGAAGGTTAACTCTGTAGGGATTGTAAATATTCTTTTTGGATGATGTAATTTCACGTTAATTATCTTTTTAAACTATTTAGGATTATGTAGTTTATGGTGCTTAATTTGTTTTCTAGTTTGGAGGAGATTGGGAGGCTTATTGGCAATACTCCTATTTTGAGGCTTAGTAGAGTTGTTTCATCTAAATCTAATGTTGCCTCAATTTATTTGAAGTTGGAGTATATGAATCCGGGTGGTAGTCATAAGGATAGAATTGCCTATTACATGCTTAAAGATGCTATTGAAAGTGGGAAGTTGAGGGAGGGGGGTTGTATTGTGGAGGTTAGTAGTGGTAATACTGCTTTGTCGTTAGCTTGGATGTGTGTTAGACTTGGTTTGAAGGCTGTTTTCATAGCTGAAGCCGATATTTCTCCAGTTAAAATGGCTCTTTTAAGGCTTCTTGGAGTTGAAGTTGTTAAAGTTGATGTGAGTGGAATTGGTGATGTTGATCCAAGATTTTTGAGAGCTAGAGAGCTTGAAGCTAAATTTAATGGTCTATTTATAAATCAGTTTTCCAATGAAGCTAATTTTAGAGCTCATTATGAGACTACAGCTAGGGAGATTGTTGATCAATTGAATGGTAGAGTTGATGCCTTCGTTATGGGTGTGGGGACTGGTGGCACTATTGCTGGTGTTGGTAAGTATTTGAAGGAGAAGCTGGGTAGAGATGTGCTTGTTGTGGGTGTTGTGCCTAAGGGGTCTTCCATAATTCATGGGAAACCTGTGGGTGGCGAGTATATAGATGGGTTGGCGAAGAATGTTATTCCCGAGTTGTTTCTGAAGTATAGAGGTTATATTGATAGAGTAGTTGAAGTTAGTGAAGGGGATTCTATGGGTATGGTGAAGATGCTTGCTTTAAAGGAGGGTTTATTTGTTGGTCCTTCTACTGGTGCAGCTGTTTTTGAAGCTTTGAAGGTTGCTGAAGAGTTAGGTTCTGGAAGGAATATTGTTACAATAGCTGCTGATAGTCTTGTGAGATATCCATATTTACTCTAGATTTGATGTTCTCCTAATATTCAATTTAAAATTTAGGATAGTAGGTGTATATTTCCTATTCTCACATTTTTCAGATACTTCTTTGCAGTTTCATAGCATTCATATGCTTGTTTCCTACTTGTTGTTGGTAGATCGTCCATTACGTATTGTGGGTAGAATGCGAGTAGTGTGTATGGTATGTTTGGATCTATTTCTGCGATGAATTTCGCTATATTTTCAACTTCAATGGTATCTATGTATCCAGGTATTAGGAGGGTGCTTGCAGTTAAAACTGGTACTTCGCTTCTCTCCTCAAAGTATTTTTCGCCTATCATTTTGAAGTTTTCAAATGATGGTTTATTGGATACTCCACATAGTGCTCTATATATGTTTTCATTCCAAGCTTTCAAATCGAATTTCATTACTCCACCACTCTTGAGTGATAGTTGAGCTGCTTTTAATGCGTATTCTCTGCTCATATTCCCATTTGTCTCCCAGCATATTCTCAGTATGCGTCTTTCTTCTTCCGCCTTTTCCATGGCTATTTCACTAGTTTTTATGGCGTGGGGTATTTGTGTTGATGGGTCTCCTCCAAAGAAGCATATGCATGAAACTCTACTGTTAACTTTGCTTGCAAGTTCTTCGCTGCTCATGTATGGGCTAAGCTTCTTTGATAAGTTTCTGTAATGCCAGTTTTGGCAGAATAGGCAGTCTAAGCTGCATGAACCATAGAATACTGCTAGGTTTACATAGCCTGTTTCTGCTGTGGGTTTATAGGCGTATTTCGGGTATCCTGCCCCAGTGCATCCTGGACAGAACCACCATGCAACACAATTTGTTGGTAGGGGATCATAGTACCATTCCAGAACCCCCTTATCTGGATTTCCACCTAGACGTACGAGTTTTCCGTTAATGTTATATGTCAATCCACAAAACCCTTTCCCTCCTACTCCAATGATACATTCATTTCCACAAATTCCGCATTTCAATCCATTGGGATTTTTCGGGACTTCTGCTGGTAAATTAAAGACTTCACGGGTTGCTTTGCGGACTCTTCCAATGATCTCTAATGCTTCATTAGCTTTTTCTCTGATACATTTTGCGCAGACACCTATGCTATCTGATATTAATGGTGATTTAGAATTACAGATTAAACATTTCCCCAAATTTCTTCACTATTATAAGTTATGATCCTATTTATCTTCTTTTTTCACCTTTAGGTTGGATGTAGGTCTATGTGGAACATTCTAATATGTTGTATGGGGGTGACTGGCGATACTGTTTTGAGTGATTTGAGTGTCATGTGATTTGATTTATGGTGGTGTGGCTTTGAATTTTTCTACGGAATTTTCCATTTTTCGTAACAATTTTTGTTTTGATGAGGAAAATTTAAAAAATTGTTGTGAGAGTTTTACTTTGATGTTTAAATGCGGTTCATTGAGGATATTTTGAGGAGAGTTCCTGAATTTAATGAGTTTATGAGTATCTCTGAGCTTTATGAGTCTTCACGTGCTTTGGCCAGTGAGTTTAAGGATGTTGTTGAGCTTGTTGATTTTGGTGATTCTAGAGTTAGTGGTTTTCCAGTTGAAGCTTTGATTATTAGGGGTGGTGAGGGTCGTAGGGTTCTAGCTTTCGGTTTTCCACATCCCAATGAGCCTGTGGGCTCTTTAACTCTAGAATTTCTTAGTAGACTGTTGGCTTCTGATAGGGGGTTGCTTAAAAGTTTGGATGCTACATGGATCATTGTTAAGGTTGCAGATGTCTTTGGAGCTAAACTTAATGAGGGTTGGTTTAAAGGTGCATTCAGTATTTGGAATTATGCATTGAATTATTATAGGCCTCCAGCATATATGCAGGTGGAGTGGAGCTTTCCAATTGAGTATAAATCTTTTAAGTGGAGTAAACCTGTCATTGAAACTAAAGCTTTAATGAAGATTATAGATGAATGGAATCCTACGCATATATACAGTTTGCATAACGCCTTTTTCACTGGAACATACTATTACATTTCAAAAGTTCTAAGTGAAGATGTTTTGAAATTGTTTAGGGATGTTCCGAGGAGGTATAACGTGCCTATACATGTGGGTGAGGCTGAAGCGCCGTATATGGAGAAGATATGCGATGCAGTTTTCAAGATGCCTGGACTTGGGGATATGTATGATTGGTTGGAGAAGCATCTTGGTAGGGATCCATCAAGCTTAATCGAGCATGGTGGTAGCAGTTACGATTATGCTGTGAGAGTTAATCCAGAAGTTTTTGAGCTTGTATGTGAAGTCCCATACATATATGATTACAGGTTAAGCATAGGTATTCCCATTGGTGTTCCTAGGAGGGAGCTCCTTAGGATATCCCATAAAAGGGATAAATTGCTCTTCGAAGATCTCGAGAAGGATCTTGATTGTATATCCAAGTATATGGGTGCGGACAACCCATTCTATGAGGCTCTATCATACACAAGGAGGGCTATGAAACCTCATTTGGAGGCTGAGGAGAAGTGGATTGAGACGGCACCAGAATTAAGTGAAAGTGCCACGGTTGCACAAGCATTTGACATATACCTCAATTCATATATTGGATACATATTCAGGTATGGACTAATGTATAGGGCAATACAATATGAGATGGCTAGAGGGGTTTCATCGAAAGATTTAGAGGAAGTTCAAAGATCATCCCTCAAAAAATTGGAAAATGGAATAAATGAGTTAAACAGCTTATCAAATTACTACGCTATACCTATTAGAAATTTGGTTTCAATTCAACTTGCTGCGATACTGCTCACATTAACAAGAACTTGAAGTTTGGATAGCCAGCAAAGTTTCCTCTTAAATTTTGTTATTCCTCTTATCTTCTCGATACATATGGGTTTTCCTTAATGTAAAATCTTAATGGTTTTTCTAGGTCTATTTTAACTCCTACTCTATAGCTCTTCGCCACTTCCCACTCTTCAACTTTTCTTCCTTCTTCAATCCATAATCCGCTTTCTCTCATGTATACAGGTTTCTTGTGCAGTTTTTTGTCTATGGATAGTGCCTTGCATAGTTTTCCAGGTCCACTGGTTATTTTCAATGGATTTTTTGTTTCAGCGTTTTTCATCATGTATTCTAATCCTTCATGGGGTTCTATTGCTCTTATAAGTACTGCTCCCCCATCACCTTTGTGTGCCACTATGTTTAGCAACCATTTTCCATGGATCCCGTATATCAGTGTTAATCCTACTTCTCCATATAATGTTTTGGCTAGGTCTCCTTTCTGGCTTTTATGTGCTTTTGATGCTGGGTCCCATGCACCGTAGTATGCTTCTGTTTCAACTATGTATCCTGACATTCTCTTGCCATTTAACTCTCTTATAAGTAGTTTTCCAAGAAGTTTTATTGCAACTTGTTCAGGATCTTTTGAATAGTATTCTTTTGGTATTATCATTTTTGAAGAATACCCCAAGAATCATGTGGGCATTACTTTTCCTGGTTTTGGCTGGTATAGTAAGCCTTCTTTTAACATTTTATCTATTATTTCTAGGGTTTTCATTTTTGGTATTCCATATTCTGATTCTAATTCTTCAGCTATATCGTCTATCTTCAGGGGTTCTCCTTCTAATTTAGCTTTTTCTTTGATGTATTCCATTATTATTCTGCTTCCAGCATATCTTCTTGATTCCTTTTGTGGTATTCCCATTCTGCTTATGTATTCTCTTAATGCTTCATTTACTATTCTGTTTAGTGATCTGCTTCTCATAATCCCTATTAATGCTTCGTATAGTTCTCTATCTATCTTCACTTTTGCTTCAACGTATTTATCTGGTTGTTCTTCCTCTTTTGGGTTTTCTGTATTCATTCTATTCGTTAATAAATTTCTCGTTATTTGGATTTAATTTTTGCCTCTGCATTAGCCTTTTCTTCACCCCACTTTTGTGGTCGGCACTCGGCAAATTCTTCATTGGCTAATTCAATTTTGATATGCCTTCTACTTATTTTTTGCTATGATAAGTATTCTTCAACGTTTATTTGTTTATATTTCTCCTTTTTGAATGGTTTATCCTTCTTTCCTAATGGTATTGTGGCATCTATCCCCATTTTCGCTGTTATGGGTTTCTCTCCTGGGATGTATTTTGCTGATGGATCTAGTGATGACCCTCTTTCCCCCCTATAAATGTATATGTCTTCGTCTGCTTGTACTCTTGTTGCTATTGCCCACTCCACTTCTTCCATGTCGTATATGTTTATATCCTCATCCACTATTATGCAGTGTTTTAATGATTTGTGGGCTTTGAAAGCTGCTTCTATAGCTTTTTCAGCATCATCATCCCCCTCCTTCTTTATTTGTATTATTGCATGTAGCCATGAAGCTCCTCCAGGGGTTATGTATACATTTAGGCATTTGCATACCTTGTTTACTTCATTGTATATTAGTGGTTCCATGGGCATTCCCATTAGTATTTTGTGTTCACTTTTCCCGGGTATTAGAGCTTGATATATTGGGTTTCTTCTATGGGTTATGTATTTCACTTCTATTATTGGTTGTTCTCTTTCCATGTCGTAGGTTTCAGTTATGTCTAGGAATGGCCCTTCTGGCGCTCTTTCCTTCGTTATCCTCCCTTCTAAGACTATTTCTGTTTCTGCTGGAACTTCTAGGTCTATTTTTTTGCATTTTACTAGTGGTGTTGGTTCTAGTGCGTTTGCCATTCCAAGTTCATCTACTCCATGTGGTAGGGATGTAGCTGCTGCGATCATTACTTGTATTGGGCTTCCAATGCATATGGCTACGTCGGCTTCTCCACCAGACCTTTTCAGTATGGTGTCTGTTCCCCTACCTTCAACTATTCTAGCTACAAATCTTCTTTCGTCTAATAGTAGGAGTCTGTGGAAGGATGAATTTCTAATTCCGGTTTGTGGGTCTCTTAATATGCATACTGCACTTGTAACGTATCTTCCCCTATCTTTTGGCATGTGTTTGAGTATTGGGAGTTTTGTTAAATCCACATTTCCTTCAACAACTTCTTGGCATGCCCCCTTATCCACTATTGGTGGTTCCTTTAGGTTGTTCATAGCCCAATTCAGTTTATGTAGTATCCCTCCCACTTCCACATTTAAAGCCATGGCCACAAGTTGTCTTGAGGAGAGTAGGTTTCCAGCTACTGGTATGTTTGATTCTTTAATCTTTTCGAGGTATACTGGTTTGCCATCTAGTGTAGCCATTATTTCTGCAGCTTCATAGTATACTGAAACTTCCCTTTTTACTTTTATAAGCTTCCCTTCAACTTCAAGTTTCCTCATGAATTCTCTGATATTCATGTGAATTCTCCAAGCTAGATTCTTATTATTCTGTGTATTTAATTCTATTCTTGTAGCCTTTTTGGAAAGCTTTATTTCAGTAGTTGCTTATATTACTATGGTTTTGGTTATGGGTGTTTGGAGGCTTATACCATTCCTTAGGATTAATGGACCTCTACAGATGGGGATCGATGAAGCTATACTGACTTATAGGTGCCTTGGGAAGGTTCCAAATACCATTCGCTTCTACCAGTTTCGCCCAAGCGCCGTGACTATTGGATACTTTCAATCTATATATGAGGAGGTGGATTTGGATTACTGTTCTAAGAATGGTGTTGATGTGGTTAGACGTATTACTGGTGGTGGGGCTGTCTTTCATGATGAGAATGGTGAGATAACTTATTCTGTTGTGGCTGGAGTTGATGATCTGCCTAGGGATATAGTTGAATCTTACAGGTATATTTGTAATGGTCTTGTTAAAGCCCTTGAAATTCTCGGTTTAAATGGGGAGTTTAAACCTCTAAATGATGTTGTTGTTAATGGTAGGAAGATTTCTGGTTCAGCTCAAACTAGGCGTAGGGAGGCTATTTTGCAGCATGGAACTTTCATGTACTCCACAGACATATCTAAAATGGCTAATTCACTTAAAATTGTTCCTGAGAAGCTTAAGGATAAAGGTGTTCAAACTCTTGAGGAAAGGGTTATAACTGTTTCGAAGGCTCTTAATAGGAGTGTTTCTAGGGATGAAGTTTTAGAGGCTTTAATGAAGGGGTTTGAGAAGGCTTTTAATGCTGAATTTAAGGTTTCAGGGCTTAGTGAGGGTGAATGGAATTTGGCTGCTAAACTCGCTAGGGAGAAGTATTCCAGTAAGAGTTGGAATTACATGGTTTGATGGGTGCTTATATTTGGTTAAGGGTTATAAGCCTCTACCTCTCTTCCCTTCAATATCCATAACTGGGGATAAATGTGGGTTGAAGTGTAAGTTTTGTGAAGGTAAAGTTCTTGGGGAAATGCTTAAAGCTGAATCTCCACGTGAATTATATGAGCTGGTGAAGTTTCTTAAGGGTAGGTATGGTATTGTTGGTGTTCTTATTAGTGGCGGTTTCGATCGTAGTGGGAAACTTCCAATAAAACCTTTCACATCTATCTTGCGTGACATCAAGAGGGATTTTGATTTAATTATTAGTGTTCATGGGGGTTTAATGGATTCCACGTATGCTAGTATGCTTAGAGATTGTGGTATTGATATTGTTGATTTCACTCTTTACGATCCTAAAACCATGAGGGATGTTGTTGGGTTAAATGTTGATTGGAGTGTTATATTGAATTCCTTAGAGTCCGTTTATAATTATGGGCCAAGCTACATTGCACCACACATTCTGGTTGGCTCATATTTTGGCAAAGTTTCCGAGGAAGAGAATTTAATAAGGCTCCTCAAAGATTTCAAGCCATACATACTCATATTCTTATCCCTCCTCCCCGTTAAGGGTACTGAATTCCAAAACATATCTCCAGTTGGTGTTGATGAATTCCTCAAACTCTTTAGCTATGCTAATAATGTGCTTCCCGGTGCTGAGTTGGCTTTAGGTTGTATGAGGGTTAGAGGTGAATACTCAATATCCCTTGAGAAGGCTTTGTGGAGTGCTGGTCTTTTAGATAGAATCGTTCTACCAAACTATGTTAAGGTGGATCGCATAATGCCCTTCTGCTGCTCGCTTCCGAAAGATCTAGAAGAGATCCTCTTATATAAGTTGGATTCCAAAATGGCTAAGTGATCTTCATCTTAGGAAAATTTATTTCAATGCCTCACCTATATTTTCTGGATATTTAATAGCCTTATTTTAGCGTATGTTGATTGGTGGATTTTATGGGTTTAACTTCTCATTTAAGGGATGTACTTCAAATTTTGAGGGGCAACTTCCTAATACTATTTCTAAGTTGGGTTTTAATGAGATTTTCAGACCATTTAACATACACTTATTACTCACTATTTATTATTGAGCTTGGAGGTTCCCCATATGTAATCGGCTTAATAAACTCCTTGTCTAATATCATTTTGGCTTTAACTCAGCCTTTTGGAGGTTATATAGCCGATTTTCATGGTAGACGTAAAATAATTGTTTCCATGTCATTTCTATTGGCTTTTTCAAATATACTCTTCATTTTAGCTACTAATTGGGTTCATGTATTGATTGGATCTATTATTAGCAGTTTTTCCCTAATCTATATTCCAGCTATAACTGCGATTACAGCCGATTCTCTGCCTCAAGATAAGCGTGGTTTGGGTTTCTCTATTTCAAGGATGATTGGAATATTTTCTGTAGTTTCTCCTGCTATTGCTAGTTTTCTCGTATTGAATTATGGTGTTGTGGGTGGTGTTAAATTGGCTTACATGGTATCCTTTATACTGTACTTTATAGCTGCGTTGATTAGGTGTAGGTTGAAGGAAACCGTTGAAGTTAATAGTTATAGTTCCATTTCAGCTTCAAAACTCATATTTGATGTGTTTCATGGGATTATAGATTCCATGAGAAGGTCATCTAGTAGTGTTTTGAAGTTTATATTTGTTAGAGCTTTTATATCTCTCCCTATGAGCATGTGCTTTCCATTCTTTCTTGTTTATGCTAAGTATGTTCTGGGTTTAAGTGAGATTGAATGGGGGGTCCTTATGACACTTTATCATTTTTCATCATTTACTTCAGCTTTGATTGTAGGTAGATTTGTAGATCTTTTTGGTAGGAGAATTCCACTATTATTTTCACTTGTATCGCAAGCTGTTACGCTTCCCATATTCTTATATTCGAATTTTAGCATACTCATACTGCTCTTTATCTTGTGGGCTATTTTTGATTCCATGCTTTTTGTTTCAAGCGACGCTATGTTTGCTGATATAACTCCTAGGGCTTTTAGAGGTAGGATTGCTAGCCTGTTAAGTCTATTTGAAAATATTTTGATGTCCATTGGAAGCTTTTTTGGAGGCTATTTATATGAATACCTTTCTCCACAATCACCATTTATTTTGAGTATGATCCTATTCCTTGTATCAACCTTATTACTTCATGTTCTGATACGTGAATCTGAAGTTAAGGAAATTTAGGTTGTATGTATTCATAAGTTTACTTTCTAGTATATAGGTGGCATGCAATGAGTCTGCCATCTTCTAAGGTTATCGTTTCCGGTTCAATCTTTCCACATGTATCCTTTGCATATGGGCATCTTGGGTGGAATCTACATCCACTTGGAGGGTTTAAGGCGCTTGGCACTTCTCCCTTTATTGGTATAATTTCTCTTTTATGATCTGGGTCTGGTATTGGAACCGCTGCTGTTAGTGCTTGTGTGTATGGATGTTTTGGTTCTTGGAGTATTGTTTCCACATCTCCCATTTCAATTATCTTCCCGAGATACATTATAGCTATCCTTTCACATATGTGTCTGGCTAGTGATAAATCGTGTGTTATGAATATTATTGATGTTCCATAGGTATCCCTCTCTCTTAGCATGACATTTAAAACTTCACTTCTAATTGATATATCTAGCATTGATACTGGTTCATCTGCAACTATGAGTTTTGGTTTTAATATGAATGCTCTTGCAACTGCAACCCTCTGTCTTTGTCCACCGCTTAATTCATGTGGGAGTCTATTCATGAATTCTTCTGGTGGTGTTAACTCCACTTCCTCCAACATTTTCATGACCATTTCCTCTTCTTCTCTTCTACTTTTACATATCCTTTGTATTCTCAATGGTTCTGCAATTATGTCATGTACCCTCATTCTGGGGTTTAATGATTCATATGGATCTTGGAATATTATTTGCATATCTTTCCTTAATGGTTTCAGTTCCCCTTGGCTTAGATTTGTTATATCTCTTCCATCAAATATTATTTTTCCACTTGTTGGCTCTATTAATCTGAGTATACATCTGCCGGTTGTTGTTTTCCCGCATCCAGATTCTCCTGCAAGTCCAAATATTTCTCCTCTTTTCACATTGAAGCTTACTCCATCTACTGCTTTAACTTTTGGTGGTTCACGTTTTATTAGTGATGTTAATAGCCCCCTTCTAAGTGTGAAGTACTTCTTTAGGTTTATAACTTTGAGGATTTCATCTACCATGCTTATCACCACGACATGTGGCATGCAACGTAATGTCTTTCTCCTATATCTTTGAGTTCGGGTTCTATTTTCTTGCATTTATCATTGGTGTATGGGCATCTTGGGTGGAATTTACATCCACTTGGAGGGTTTAGTAGGTCTGGTGGGGTTCCCGGTATTGATATTAGCTTCCTCTTTGGCCCCCTTATACTTGGGAATGCGTTTATAAGTCCTCTTGTATATGGATGTTGCGGTTCTCTGAATATTCTCTTTGTATCTGCATACTCCACTATCTTCCCAGCATACATTATTGCTACTTTATTGCATGTTTCAGCTATTATTGATAGGTCGTGGGTTATTAGCATCATGGATAGATTCATTTTCCTCTGGAGTTCTCTCATTAATTTTAGTATTTGTGCTTGGACTATAACGTCTAATGCCGTTGCAGGTTCATCTGCTATTAGCAATTGTGGATTGCATGCTAATGCCATTGCAATCATAACTCTCTGCTTCATTCCACCACTAAATTCATGTGGATAATCTTCTGCTCTCGAGGGGTCTATGCCCACCATTTCAAATAGCTTTTCAGTTCTTTTCCAAGCATCTTCTTTACTTACATTTTCATGTGTAGTTATTGCTTCTACTATTTGATCTCCAACTTTTATTACTGGGTTTAATGCATTCATTGCCCCTTGAAATACTATTGCAATCTTCTTCCATCTAATCTTCCTAATATCTTCTTCACTCATTGTCAATATGTTTCTATCATTAAATATTATTTCCCCATCAATTATCCTCCCCCCTGGTGGTAGTAGTCTTATTATTGATAGTGCAACTGTTGTTTTTCCACATCCAGATTCTCCTGCAAGTCCGAAGACTTCTCCCTCCTCTATTTGGAAGTTGACTCCATCAACTGCCTTTACATATCCTCTTGCAGTTTGATAATATGTTTTTAGATTTTTAACTTGTAGTAGTGGCATTTCTATCTCCTCAATCTGAGTCTTGGATTTAATATTTCGTCTAATGCGTGTCCAATGAATATGAAGGATAAAACTACTAGTAGTATGCATATTCCTGGTGGGAATATGTACCACCATGCTAGTCTAAGTAGTGCTTGATATTGTTCTGCGAAGAACAACATCATACCCCAACTTATATTGTTTGGGTCTCCTAATCCTAGGAAGCTTAATCCAGCTTCTATTAGTATTGCGTTGGCTATGTTTATTGCTGCATTAACGTATACTAGTGGCATGACATTTGGGAGTATGTGTTTGAATATTATGTAGTTGTCTCCACATCCAGCTGCTTTGGCAAATTCCACGAACTTCATTTCTTTCACGGTTAATACTTGTGATCTTATTATTCTGGCTATGGATGGCCAGCTCGTTATCCCTATAACTAGAATTATGTTTCTAATGCTTGGTCCGAGTATTGCTGCCAATACTATCATTAAAGGTAATCCTGGTATTATGAGTAATATGTCTGCAAATCTCATTAATACTTCATCTATTATTCCACCATAATATCCAGCTATCAATCCTATTATTGTTCCAATGAATACTGCTGTGAATGATGCTGCGAATCCAACAGTTAGTGATATTCTGGATCCATAGACTATTTGACTGAATATGTCTCTTCCAAGTTCATCTGTACCCATAATTCCGAATACCAAATCATCTGGTATGTCTTTATTGAATATCTTTATCCATGCTGGTGGTGAGAATGGTTTTCCAACACCAATTGATTTTACATCCATTGGATTGTATGGGGATATTTGTGGTGCAAATATAGCCATAAATACAAATACTGAGAGAATCGCGACCCCTATTACTCCAAACTTATTTTTGAAGAATGTGTTTGCGAATTCCCTTAAACTCTTTATATGTTCCTCCATTAACCTCTGGAGGCTCATGCTCCTTGGCCTCCATATCTGATTCTTGGATCTAGTATCCCATACACTATGTCTGCAACGTAGTTTGCTAGTATGACTGATATTGATATTATTAGGAATGCTCCTTGTAGTACTGGGTAGTCTCTCATCATCATTGCATCATATATTAATCTTCCAACACCATTCCATGAGAATACGGTTTCAGTTAGTGTTGCTCCACTAACTATGAATCCAAGGCTTATTGCCACCGCTGTTACTGTTGGTAGTAGTGCATTTCTCATGGCATGTCTAACTAGAACCCTCCTTTCAGGAAGCCCTTTAGCTCTTGCAGTGACTATGTAGTCTTGTGTTAAGACGTCCAGCAGCGTCCCCCTCATTAGGAGAGTGTATTCACCATATGATATTAGTGTGAGGGTTATGGCTGGTAAAGTCATGTGATGAAGTATATCTAGTATTCTCTCAAAGAATCCTTCTGGTGGAGGTCTACTCATAGTTCCAGCTATTGGGAACATTCCAAGATAGTATCCAAATAACATTAGTAGCATCATTCCAATCCAGAATACTGGTAGTGAATAGAATGTTAGTGAGCTTGTGAGTATCGTCACATCTATCTTAGTCCCTCTTTTCCATGCTGCTAAAACTCCGAGGACTATTCCAATGATTACTGAGAATATGGTCGATACGCCCATTAATAGTATTGTGTTTGGCATTCTCTCCATTATAACGTTTATTACTGGTTCTTTCCAATGAAATGAGTATCCCAGATATCCAATTAGCAAGTTTCTTATGTATAGAATGTATTGTTGCCATAATGGTAAGTTCAATCCGAACATAGCTCTAACTTCTTCAACTACTACTGGTTTTAGTATTCTCTCTGAAACCATTATTGAAACAGGGTCTCCTGGCATTACTCTAAATATGAAGAAGTTTATTGTTATTGTTAAGAATAGGGTTATCATTGCATATGTGGTTCTCCTTATTATATAACCTCTAAATTCAGACACTATTAAATCGCCAGAAAAATGTAATTAGATTTTTGGTATTTAATTTTTTCACTTATCTCTTCTTTCTAGCAACGTAGTACACTATTACTGCGACAACAACTATTGAAATTATAGTTCCAGCTATGGTTTGGTATGCTGGGAGTACTGCTGGTCTTTCTTCGAATGTGACTTTCCCACTTAATCCATCAATTTCGACAGTGTATTCTCCAGCTTTATCCTTTGTTGTTGTGAAGGTTAAGTCTATTGATTGGCCTGGAGCCAGAGTGATAGTCTTCTTATCCTCAATTTTACCTGCAACTTTAAATTGTATTTCTTGTGTTCTTTCAATAAGCCCCTTATTCTTGATGGTCACAGTTACTGCTACTATGTCTCCAACATATGCTTTTGATGGTGTAATCCTCATATTTGTTACTTCAAATGGTATTATGATCCTCTCTTTTGGTAATTTGAAGTACTTTTCATTGTAGACAAGCTTTATGTATTCTCCTTTAACCCATTCAACGAATTTGAATGGTCCAGAGCCTATTGGCACTTTTGGTTCATATTCCATGGGGTCAGTTACATTATACCATAAGTGTTTTGGCAATATATATATCATTGTACCAATGTTGTATAGTGCTATGACTGAAGTTGTATTCAAGTAAACTTTTACAGTATACTTGGCTGGCACTTCAACCTTATATATTGATGATACGTATGGTAGATATGGCGGGATCTCGTAATCTCTGTAATATTCTAATGTGAACTTTACATCTTCTCCAGTTACTGGTTTCCCATCATGCCACGTTATATTTTCATGAAGGTAAAATGTAATTATCTGCGTCTTATTCTCTGGGAAAATCTTAACATCCCATGATTTAGCCATCCACGGAATATAGTTATTGTTTAAATCACGTTTCATCAGTGTATCATATACTTTGTCTATAACTTCATAATCCCAGCCTGACGTTACTTTACATGGATTTAAAGTCTTTGTCTCTCTTTGAACTGGGTACTTTACTATTCCTCCAAATGGCTTGCCCTTCCCGTGGACATTCATGTAAGACCAGAAGTTCAGTATTCCTGTTCCAATCATCGGGATCCATCCTTCAGTCTTATCCGTCCTATACGCATCTATCATTAATCTTTCGAAGAGTGGGAAGTCTGGTATCAGTTGCATATGCCACTCTTGGAATTTCCATATGTATTTCTTCAATTCGTCCATGCTTGGTGTGTTTAGTATTTCATCTATCAATGCATCCCATGTGGAGTTCCTTATTCCAGGATCATTCCATCCCCATGGAACGTCTTGTGATGAATGGTATAATAGTGATATCGGGTCCCATGGTGGATACCAGCCATAAGTCCAGCAGCACATGTCGAAGTCATGTTCACCTACTATTTTATCTATCATGGTCCCATGTTCTGTGGGTGCAGCCTTTATTGGTAGACCGACTTCAGCGGTCCATCCGCTTATTAGTTGCGCCATTCGAATTCTTATGGGATCATAAGATGGGATCATTATTGTCATGTCTGGTAGGTTTTTGCCAGTTTTTGGGTCATTTCTTATGCCATCATGATCTGTATCTATGAATCCCAATCTATCCAGAATTTCAGCTGCTTTTGCTGGGTTGTACTCGTATTGTGGTACATTTGGATTATGCCATATACCGTGAGCCTTTGGTATACAGCTTTTTGCAACCCTACCGTAACCTAGTAGCAATATTTCAACGATCTTCTCCCTATCAATGCAGTATGCTATTGCCCTCCTGAAATCAGTTATGTTAAATGGATACTTCCTAACATTAAACACTAATGGGTAGTACTCAGTTACTTCACTTGTCACTACGTGAATTTTTGGGTCTGCCATTATTTCTGCTACTTGTAATGGTTGGACTCCAGGCCAACCTAAGACGTCTATTTCTCCCTTTTTTAATGCTAGCATTTGAGCTTCAGGGGTCGTTATAACTACTATGTATAGTTCATCGCATCTTGGACCCCTATAATCATATTCTGTGGTTTCCTTAATTAATGGTTGGTGATTATATGCATACACTGTTGCTATTGGGTTTAATGTGATTATCAGTAATAGAAGCATTATTATTTGTATACTTGATTTTTCAACTTCCATGATTTATCAGTTAATATTTATTTTCGATTTATATATAAGTATTATCGTGATTCACGTATTATTGGTTTTATTGTTTTTGTGAATTCAAGTATGGTTCTCCTAGGTATTGGTTCTATAATTTCACATACAATGTATGTTTTAATCTTTAATTCCCCCCAAAGTTGTATGTATTGGATTTTCTCTTTTGGGATGTTGAATGCCAGTATTTTGGTTATCTTTGTTGATTTTAATATGAATTCTTGTGTGTAGTAGTTTTCCATGACATTCCATATGTACGTATTGTCTGAGTAGAGAATATTTTGCATACTTATTATCCTTACACTTATATCTATAGGGTTTATCAATGTATAATTTATTGCTGCTATTACTTCACTTCCACTTTTTATGGTCATAGTTACTTCGGATATTTCTACTTTGAATAGTTTCCCAATGAGATATGTTTTATTCACTAAATCTGCTGATGCTATTGTCACATATGTTGAGTATAATGTTAATAGTGTTATTATTGCTAAGGATACTATTCTCTTTATTTTCATTGTTTAATCATTAAGTTTATGTGTAAATGTAATCTTAAATGTTATTTGAATGAAAGTATCCATCATTTTGCTTTTAGCATCTTTAACTATCATATTTACTGGTGCAACTATAATATTCATTTATTGGGGTAATGAGTTTCAATGGTTTATTCTAGTATTAGTTTCCTCATCTTCATATGCCTTAATAGGTAGACCTCCTCAATTTAAGAATAGGATTATGCTACTGTTTTTCGCATGGCTTTTAAGTATGATTCTTTCAAGTTTCACATTGAGTTATCCATTGATTTTGTGGGAATCAAATTTTATAGCTAATGAAGTTATTGTTTCAATTGTTGGGCGTGTGATATTAGTTTCTTTAATTGGAATCTTACTATCCCTTGTTTCACTACTATTCTTCTCATTAATTTCCGGTTAATATGCTCCATTAATTTTTCAATTAAATTAATATTGCCCTATTAATATACATGGTTCTTGATGCATTATGTGTGGGATTATTGGTTATGTTGGTTCCACTCAGCTTAGTATAGATTCATGTCTTGATATTCTTAAGGCATTGGAAGTTGAACAGCTCCCCATAGAATCTAGTCCTATTGGAGGTCATGGTGCTGGATTAATGGTTTATGATGGCTTTAGAATTTTAATGGAAAAGGTTGGTGGTAAAGATGCTTCTCCAGTGGAAGATTTGAGAAGAATCATTTATGATAGTTGGAAGGTTAATTTTTCAAGGGTTATCCTTGGTCATGTGAGGAGAGCTTCTCAAGTTTTCACTCACACGATTCCATTCAAGGAGTGTACACAGCCATACATTGCTGAATGTTTTGGGGAATTCAAAGTGGTGTCTGTTCATAATGGTTTCCTCAAAAATTACCTTGACCTTAAGGGGAAGCTTAAATATAAGCATAAGTTTGAATCTGAAAGTGTAGCTTTAATTGATTCAGAGATTTTCCCACATTTACTTGAGGAATTGATATTGAATTATGGTAATGGTGTTGAAACTGCTAAGATGCTCTTTGAGTCTATTGAGGGTGGAAATACAGTTGCAATGATGGTTTTCGCTGATGGAACAGTATCCTTATATATTGTTCACAAGGGTGTTACTAGAGGGCTTGCATTATGGCGTAATAGTCTTGGTCACGTATTGTTTGGATCTAGGAGTTATATTGTTGATAAGTTTGCTAGAGGATTTCTGAGGGAGAATGGCTTCGATTTAGATTTCATAGTTAAACCTAGATCTGAAGGGAGTCTTGTGAAGTATTATAGATTTAGTGTAGATGAACTGTTTAAATCGTAAATTACGGGTATGGGAGGATGAGTGGACCTAAGGATTTAATATGGCTTATAACTTCGAAGTGTAATTTGAGTTGTCATCATTGTTATGCTAGTTTATATCGTTTTGAGCATGATCTAAGCTATGATGATGTAATAAAAATTCTAGATGATGCTCGTGAAGCTGGTGTTGAACATATAAATTTTACTGGTGGAGAGCCTACACTTAGAAGTGATATATTTGAAATATTAAAGTACAGTGTTGATGTAGACATTTCACCTTCACTATTTACAAATGCCACAACCGTCAATGATGATGTAGCATCAAAACTTTCTAAACTTGAAGTTTACGTTTTAACTAGTATGGATGGTCATTGTAGAGAATTGTATGAGAAGGTTAGGGGGCTTAATACTTGGGAGAAATTCATTTCAGGGGTTAAAAGACTTCTAGCTTCTGGTGTTGATGTTCAAGTGAATATTTCGGTTAATAAGTTGAATTATGGTTTCGTTGATAGGATTCTTGAAGAAGCTTTAAAACTTGGATTCAAACGATTCTCAATGATTCCAACAATGCCATCAGGTACAGCTTGCATCAGCAGTTTACATGTAGATTGTAAGGAATTTTATGAAGCTATTAAGCTTATTGAATCCAAAGCTGAAGAACTTGGAGTTAATGTAGGGGTTTGGTGTGCTCCCTTTACTGGATTGATGACTTCTTCGAGTAGAATTAGGTATGGTTGTTGTAGGAGGTGGAGGGTGATGGATTTAACCCCTTCTGGTAGAGTTGTTTTATGTGATGTTCTAAACATTGAGGTTAGTAATGTTAGAGTTTGGGGAGTTAGAGATGCTTGGAAGAGGTTTATTGAGAACTTGATGGTTCAAAGTGTTAAGAATCCAAAGCCTATCCCCCCATGTGATGATTGTGAATTATGGGCTGATTGTTTGGGTGGTTGTTATGCGAGAGCTTACATTTTATTTGGGAAACTCGATATGCCAGACCCCCTATGCCCAAAAGTTTCCGACATGTATTTAAAATCCAAAATTTAATGGTGATCCAGAAAGATATACTATTGAACGTTATATAGCTCTACAAATGTTTAATTTCAACTTCGATTATCACTTAATATGGTTGATATGAGTTTTCCATATGAGTTATTGATCGTGGATTTGGACGGAGTTGTTTGGAGAGGTGGGTGTATTATTGATAGGAATGTCGAGGCGTTGCGTATTCTAAATGATTTAGGGATTAAACTTGTTTTTGCATCAAATAATTCTAGTATTAGTCGTATGGGTTATGCAGTTAAACTAACTGATATACTTGGATTCAAAGTTTCAGTAAATCATGTTTTCAATAGTGGTTATCTTGCATCTAAATGGATTATGGATAATTATGGTTCTATGAGGGTTTACCCTATTGGTGAGAATGGGTTAGTTGAGGAGCTTACACTTATGGGTCACAGGATTGTTGATGATGTTTGGAGTATTGAAGCTGTTGTTGTGGGTTTAGATAGAAATTTAACTTATAGGAAGCTTGAAATAGCCCATAGAGCTATAACCATGAATAAGGCTTTATTCGTTGCATGTAATGATGATCATGTGCTACCAGTAGATGATGGGAGTATTCCAGGTGCTGGAGCTATTGTAGCATTTCTAGTTAAGAGTACTGGTTTAAACCCGATATTCACAGCTGGTAAACCGAATAGGTATCTTGCTGATTTAATACTGAAATCTATGAGTGTAACTAAAGATAGAGTTTTAGTTGTTGGTGATAGATGTGATATGGATGTAATGTTTGCATTGAATTCTGGTTTAGATAGTCTATTAGTATTTACTGGTTTAACTAAGCCTGATACCCCATTAACTATTAAACCCAAATATGCATTTATGGATCTACTTGAATTCGTAGAATTTTATATATAATTTCACTCCTCTTCTACCTCTACAATTTTACTTTTGAATATCTTCTTTAATTCTGTTAAACTTATTATTGGTTTTCCATCTTCATGTATCCTCTGTTTTGCTGGTGGATTTTGTAAGTATGTTGGTATTCTCTGACTTATTCTTTCTTCAAAAGTTGTTTTCAACTTCTCTTGATAGAATATTCCTATTGGTATCCTCTCCATCTCCATGGCTTTCTCCATTGCTTTTAAAAATTTCTCCTTCTTCTTTTCTTCACTGTCTACTATTGGATTCCATCCTTTTAGTTCTTCTAATTTGTATATTCTCTTTTCATAGTATTCCCTTGTATATATGTCATTGTATGTCACACATGGTTGTAAGATGTCTATTAATGCTGAACCTTTATGGTTTATGGCTGATATAATTGTTTGTTTTAAGTGTTTGATATCCATAGCATATGATCTTGCCACGAATGTGTACCCTGATGATAATGCTAATGTTATTGGGTTTATGTTTTCATGGATGTTTTCCCTTGTTAACGATTTTGTTTTTGTTTTAATTGGTAGTGTTGGTGAAGCTTGACCTTTTGTTAATCCATATACTCCATTGTTGTGTAGTAACACTTTTATATCTATATTCCTTCTTCCCAAAGCTACTAGATGTCCAGCTCCTATTCCAAGTAGATCGCCGTCACCACCATTGACTATTACTGTTAGGTTTGGATTTGAAAGTTTTATTCCAGTGGCGAATGGTATTGCTCTTCCATGTAATGTGTGTACTCCATTTACATTTATGTAATGTGGGATCTTACCTGAGCATCCTATTCCTGAAACTATAACTGTGTTTTGTGGGTTTATTTTTAATTCTTTTAGTGCTTGTGTTAATGCCGCTAATATTCCATAGTTTCCGCATCCTGGACACCAGTCTACCCATAGTTCTGTCCTATATTCATGCTCCACTCATCAACACCTCCATTTTACTTTTTCCACTCAATATGTTTCTAACTGCTTTCACTAGTTCATCTTTGTATATTGGTCTGCCAGTGTATTTCAGTATCCTATTTTCAATCATTATTCCAGTGTGCATTGAAATCGACATCGATGCTTGTGATAAGTAGTTGTTTTCCACCATTATGACTTTGCTTATTTCGTATTTCGATATTATTTGAGATATATCCTTTGAGGGGAATGGTGAAAACATCTTTATGTTTAAATGTGATCCGTTGATTCCATAAATATTCTTTAATGTTTTTAAAGTGTCTATGCAAACCCCCTTTGTTGAACCCCAGCTTATCAGTAGACAATCTCTTCCTTCATCTAGATATGTGTATTTTAACTTTTGTGGAGTTTCCGTTTCTATTAACTTCATTTTATTCATTCTTTTCTCATACATTTTTCTTCTAGTTAATGGATCCTCCGTTATATGTCCCTTCTCGTTATGTTCATCTCCAGTATACCATGATATTGCTTTGCTACCAATATGTGCTCTTGGAGATATTATGTTATTAAGGTCAAATCTCTTATAATCTCCTTCTTCATTCACGATTTTCCCTCTATCAATGCTTATTTCATCTAAGTTTGGTATTGGTATTGAAGCTATTGTGTTGGCTAGGAATTTGTCTAGTAGGTGTATTACTGGAACTTGGTATTTTTCTGCTAAGTTTAATGCCTCTATGGTATCGTAGAATGCTTCCATATGATCTCCTGAGGCTAATACTATTCTTGGAAATTCTCCATGTGATGCTGATAATGTGAATAATAGGTCTGCTTGCCCCCCTCTTGTTGGTAATCCTGTGCTTGGTGCTCCTCTTTGATAGTATGTTATCAATATGGGGGTTTCATTGATTCCAGCCCATCCCAATGCTTCTACCATTAAACTGAATCCAGGTCCACTTGTAGTTGTAGCGCTTCTAGCACCAGCTAGGGAGGCTCCTATTACTGACGATATTGCTGCTATTTCATCTTCGGTTTGTAGTACGCATACCCCTATTTCATCGCCATTTTCCATGGTTATCCTTTCATATGATTCTAGGAATAGGCTTTCATCTGCTGCAGGTGTTATTGGATAGTAACTTTGATATCTTACTCCCCCAATTATTTTGGCAATTCCAACGATATCGTTTCCGCTTACAACCATGTACTCTTTATGTCTAGGTTTAGGTTTCTTTAATTTAATTTCGTATTCTTCCCCAACACTTTCACTAATCATCTTTATTACATGCATATTGGTTTTTACGAGTAATTCTCTTCCTTCAAATCTAACATTTAATGCGTAGACTAATGTCTTCTCATTTATTCCGAGTATTTTGGCTATCGCTCCAACGATTATTGCACTTATGTACCTTGAAGCTTGAGTTGCTGGTATACTGTATTTCTCTGTTAGGTTTGATAGTATTTGTTTAAAGTTTATGCCTAGTTTTCTACAATCTAAATTGTTGACTATTTCTTCTATGGTCGTGTTTTTCAATCTTGTTTTGACCTCTTCTTCCATGCTCTTTACATCTTCTAATTTAACTTTCAAAATTCCTGTATCGTATATTATTACTCCATCCGGGGATAATTCTTTTTGATGTGTGAATATTGTTTCAGCATCCATTGAAGCCACGATTTGTACTGGATATTCGAGTGATATGGCTTCTCCCTGTGAAGATACTTTCATATGTATGTAACTATGTCTACCAATTATGTTAGAATGATACTCACGGTCTGATATTACTCCATACCCTAATTTAACAAATGCTGTGGTCAATATTTGTGATATGGTTTCCAGCCCAGATCCTTGAGGTCCTCCGAGTAATATATTTATTTCATCTTTTTCCTCCATATTCCATCATCCTGGATAAGTCTCTTCTATGATGGTTTCATCTATTAGAAACTTTTTTGATGGTTTGTGTTCTTTATGTTTCAAATATTCCTCAAAAGTGTAAATAGGCTCTTTGCATACTGGGCAGTACAGTATGTCACCAACTTCAAATGTTTCCTTTACTTCCTCTATACTTTGTTCAACATATTTTTGACAAGGTTCTCTAGTTTCCAAAGTCATGATGTTGAGTTCCTCGCATTTCCCAATATATGGGAATATCTGGTGGACTAGATACTTTGAACATTTATAGCAATTTCTATTCATTTTTTACACATCGATGATTATGTAAATTTGATATATATAACTATTGTGATTTTCATTTATCCTCTTTTGCCAATATCTTTTGTGCCTCACTTAATCCTTTTCCAAGCTCTATTGGTACACCAAGTTTGTGTAGACTTCTTTCTATCGCTCCTATTGTGGCTATTATGTCGTTGGCGTTGACCGGCCCCATGTGTCCAACTCTGAAGTACTTTATGTTTGGGTATAGTCCTCCAGCCACTATTACATTTCTTTTCTGCATTTCTGCTAGGAATTGTTGTACTTCTATGTTTTGTGGTAGGTATATTGCTGTTACCGTGGATGCAGCGTAATCTTCATTTTTCGCCATAATATCTAGACCTATGCTTCTAATGCCCGTTCTAAATGCTTTTGAGAGTATCTTATGTCTTCTAAATCTATTATCCATACCTTCCTCCAATATTAGTTTTGAACTTTTGTTTAATGCCATTATTAGGTTTACTGCTGGTGTGGCGAAGTATGATGGTTTAAGTTCTTCATGAGCTTCCATAACTTTTACCCATCTATTTAGATCCATGTAGTAGGGTGCATAGTTGGATTTTGTTTCTTTGAGTTTTTCCAATGCTTTTGGTGATAGCCATATTATGGCTAATCCAGGTGGTACTCCCAACGCCTTCTGGCTTCCTGTGAACAATATGTCTATCCCCCAATCCTTCATATACAATTCTTCTCCGGCTACACTGCATACTCCATCCACCACTAATAGCGTTTCACTGTAATGCTTCTTTACCTCTTTCCCAAGGTTCTTCAATTCCTGTTTTACTCCTGTGCTTGTGTCCACATGGGTTACTGTTATTAGATTGTATCCCTCTCCATCTAGCTTCTCTAGTATCCTTTCAGTTTCTATCCTGCTTCCTAGTTCTTCTACTTTGAGAACGTCTACTTTTACTGGATATCTTGATAGTAACTCTGCCATTCTATCTCCAAAGTATCCATTAGATACTACTAGTACTTTGTCTCCATTTTTTATGAAGTTTGTTGTGCTTGTCTCCATGGCAAGTGTTCCGCTTCCAGCAAGAATTACCGTTTTATAATTTTCATCCACAAACACTATTTTCCTTAGGTTTTTCAGGGTTTCATCGAATATTTGTATGAATTCCTTTGATGTGTGACTTAATGTTGTGATGCTTAATTCCCTTAGTACTGAGGGTTCAAATATTGTTGGTCCTGGGATCATGAGTAGAGATCTTTCGTTCAACAGTTTTCACCTGGCTAAATTATGATCATCTCAGTATTTAAGCTTAGGTTTTAGTAAAGTTCTTAACTTGGTATTTGCATATTAGTGTTTCATGGGTTTTAGAGATTTATTTACTAAGGTTGCTAGGATTTGTGGATTTATGACACCATTGTTTTCTTATGGAATGATATTTCTGGCCATAATGAATGCCCCATGGTTTTCCTGGTATAAAAATGCTTTAAGTGATTTAGGTGCTAGAAGCCCCTCAGACTTATACTTTAATTCAGGTTTAATTTTAGCCGGATTTCTTGAGGCGTTATTTTCTGTAGGATTGTTTCTAAATTTTAGGGGGGTTATTGGCAGAGCTTCTGCAACGGTATTATTTATTGATTCAATTGCTTTAATGTGTATAGGGATATTTCCTGAAACTGCTGGTAGAATTCACTTTTATGTTTCCGTAGCCTTCTTCCTCCTCTATCCCATTGCCTCCTTCTTATTTGGAGTTTGCCTCCTTTCCCATGGACGGGATAGATTGTTTGGTGTTTTAAGTGTTTTTATGGTTTTCATTTGTTTAGCAATATGGTTCTTGGTGCCGTGGAGATCCATGGGGGTTACTGGCGTTGCAATTCCAGAATTTTTGTCATCATTGGTTGGTTGCGTATGGATGATTTACATTGCATATAAGTACTTTGAACTATGAATTGTAAATTTTTCATTTAAATTTTAACATCATTTTATTGTGTGCTTAGCTATTTCGATTGAGCATGCATTGTGTTTTGTGCAGAAATCTTCACATTTCTCAGCCCATATTCTCTCCCTATATTTTAGCCCACATTTTTCACATACATATACTGTTTCACTATTATACGTAAACTCTTTTACCATGTTTATAATCCAACATAATTTTAACCTCATTGCTTATATTCTTATCGTAGCATATTATCGTTTGGTGATTGCTTGAGGATTGTGGATTTGAGAAGTGACACTGTCACCATTCCACCTAAGGAGGCTTTGGCCACTATTCTTGAGGCTCCATTGGGTGATGATGTTTACCGTGAAGATCCAACTGTTAATAGGCTTGAGGCTATGGCTGCTGAGATATTTGAGAAAGAGGCTGCTTTACTTGTGACGAGTGGGACGCAGGCTAACTTGATATCTGTTATGGCTCACACTAAACGTGGAGATGAGGTTATTGTTGAGTATGATTCGCATATATATAATTATGAAGTTGGTGGGATGTCTTGGATTGCAGGTGTTCATCCAAGACCTATAAAGGGGGTTAGGGGCTTCATGGATCCAGCTGCCATAGAAGCTGCTATTAGACCCAAGGATATACATTGCGGTGAAACTACGTTGCTTTGTGTTGAGAATACCCATAATAGGGCTGGGGGTGCTGTTATAACTCCTAAACAGATGGAGGCTATGGCTGAAGTTGCCAGGAGGTATGGTTTAAAGGTCTATGTTGATGGTGCAAGGATATTTAATGCTGCAGTAGCTCTTGGGGTTAAGCCTTCAAAACTTGTTGAGTATGCCGATTCCTTAAGCTTTTGTCTCTCCAAAGGCTTAGCTGGGCCTGTGGGTTCTCTTATGGTTGGACCTAAAGATTTCATTGAACGTGCTAGGAAGATTCGTAAGGCTCTTGGTGGTGGTATGAGGAAGGCTGGGGTTATAGCTGCACCTGGAATATGGGTTTTGGAGCATATGGTTGATCGTTTGAAGGAGGATCATGAAAATGCCCGTAAACTAGCTCTTGGACTTTCAAAGATCAAGGAAATATCCATTGATTTGGATTCTGTTCAAACTAATATTGTGATTTTCGAGTTGAAGGAGATTAGTGCAAAAGTTTTCGTAGAGGCTTTAGCTAAGAGGGGTGTTAAATGTGGGGCTATTGGTCCACGTAGGATTCGCATGGTTACACATTATGGTATAACTTCTGAAGATATTGATTATGCATTGAAGGCTGTTAAAGCAGTTATAGATGAGTTATCTGAGTGATGCTTTGATTTCCATTTAATCCAATATAAAATAATTTTTTGTTTTTATTTTATGGCAATATTAATTTATCTGTTTGCACTTAATTTATTGCTAGTTGGTTAGTGGTTTATATGTGGAGTATGCTTTATTTGCTTAGAAATGATCCTGAGAAAATTAAAGCTTCTCAACGTGCTAGAGGTTTAGATGAATCTCTTGTTGATAAAGCTTTAGAATTGGATTTAAAGTGGCGTAAAACTTTAACTAGAGTTAATGAGTTGAGGAGGGAGCATAATAGGATTTCACGTGAAATTGCCAATTTGAGTGGTGATGAGAGAGTTAAAAAGCTTGAGGAGGCCCGTAAGCTGGCTGAGAGAATAGAAGTTGAAGAGAAGGTTTTAAGGGATTTGGAGGAAGAACGCACTCGAGTGCTTCTTGGAATTCCAAATGTCATTCATGAGTCTGTTCCTATTGGTAGGTCTGAGGAGGATAATGTTCCAATAAGATTTTATGGTAAACCTAAAGTTTATATGGAATTCCTAGATGATTTCTTGAGGCAGGTTAAGGGGTTTAATGTTGATTATGAGGTTATTGATTGGAAACCTAAGGGTCATGCTGATATGCTTGAATTCCTTGGATTAGGTGATACTGTTAAGGCTGGTGAAGTGGCTACATCCAGATTCTATTACTTATTTGATGATCTTGTTTGGCTTGACTTTGCACTACTCCTATACGCAATAGACTTCTTGTCTCAGCAGGGGTTTAGAGTTATTTTGACACCTTACATGCTTAGGAGGTCTGCCTATGAGGGTGTTACCACTTTAAGTGATTTCGAGGAGGCTTTGTACAAGATTGATGGTGAAGACTTGTTCCTAATAGCTACAAGTGAGCATTCCATTGCAGCTTACCATATGAATGATTTGATGGATGAAGATGATCTTCCATTGCTTTATGCTGGTGTTAGTGCATGTTTTAGGAAGGAGGCTGGAGCTCATGGTAAGGATACTAAGGGGATTTTTAGAGTTCATCAATTCAATAAAATTGAGCAATTTGTTTTCTGTATGCCTGAAGAGTCTTGGAATTGGATTGAAAGACTTATTGGGAATGCTGAGAAGCTTTGGAGTGGTTTAGAAATTCCATATAGGGTTGTGAATATTTGTTCTGGGGAGCTGAGCGCTGTTGTTGCTAAGAGGTATGATCTTGAGGCGTGGATGCCTGCTCAAGGTAAATATAGGGAGATGGTTTCATGTAGCAATTGCTTAGATTGGCAGAGTTATCGTCTCAACATTAGATTTCAGAGGAAGGGAAAGAAGGGGTTGGAGAGGGGGTATGTGCATACGCTTAACTCTACAGCTATAGCTTCTACTAGGGCTATAACTGCTATACTGGAGAATTATCAGGAGCCAGATGGCTGTGTAATTGTACCTAAAGTTTTGAGACCTTATCTTGAAATGTTTAAGAAGGCTCCTAAAGAAGTTATATATCCTGTTAAGAGTAAAGTGGAGAAAGGAAGTTAGCATGTAAAATTGGATTTAGTTTTTAATTATTCTCACTTTTATGGCATGTACTGAGCATGATATGCATGGATCGTAATTTCTCACTATCATTTCCACCATTAACTGTGCTTCGTCTATTGGTTTGTTGATTATTTCTTGAATTTGCATTAGTATATCTTGTTCAATATGTGCTAGGTTTTGTGTGGTTGGAGTTATTATTCTTGCTTTTTCCACATATCCTTCACTATTTATCCTATATGAATGGTATAGTATTCCTCTAGGTGCTTCTGAGGCTCCGCATCCCCATCCCGCTTTAACTTTCCCTTCTATGTATGGCTTTTCTGGTTCTTTATATTCGTTTATCATTCTCTCTATTTCTAGTGTTGAATGATATATTTCTGCCATTCTGGCTATTATGCTTTGGTATGTGTTTACTAGTGGTGCTTTGAATCCATAGGCTTCTAATATGTCTCTAACTTCCCCTCTTAGAGCTTTGTAATTGTTGTTGAATCTCGCTATTGGGCCGGTTACGTATGTCCCTCTCCCCTTAATTCTGCATCTTAGTGATGTGGAGTATGGCACTTGGAATTCTTCTATGTTATTTTCGAATTCTTCTTCGGATATGTTCATCCCCTTATTGGAAACTATTCTTCCACCTATAGTTGGGTATTCCCCTTCAGGGTCTTGTAGTGATAGGTATTCGTAGTCAAATTTTGTTTTAGGTATCTCCAATTGGAGTATCCATTCCAATAGTTCTTTTGCAAGTTCCTGTTTATCTTTACTTTCCCTTTTAATATCTTCAAGTTCCTCCCTCCTTATTACCCTATAGAATCCTCCAATTCTGCATGAAACTGGGTGTACCGATCTTCCGCCAATCTTTTCCATAACGTAGTTTCCGAAGGCTTTCAGCTTTAGCGCTTTTCTAACTATGTCTGGATTTACTTTTGCCAATTCTATTACGTCGTTTAGTTTCATAAAGTCTGGTGCATGTAGTAGGAATACGTGTAGTGTATGGCTGCTTATCCATTCCCCCAACAGTAACGTTTTCCTTAGGGTTTGGATTTCCCTTGGAATCTTTATTTCAAGTATCTTCTCCATAGCTCTACTACTACTGTACATGTATGGTACTGGGCATATTCCACATATCCTTGCCACGAAATCTGGTACTTCCAAATATTTTCTTCCCATTACAAAGGCTTCGAAGAATCTTGGTGCTTCGGTTATCTTTACATGTATCTTTTTCACATTTTCATTCTCCATTACTATCTCGACTTCCCCTTCACCCTCCACTCTTGTTAGCGGTTTTATGTTTATCTCCATCATTTTGCTCATATTTCTCCACCACCTCCTTGAATTTGGGTGTCCAGCATTCAAACTTCTTGAATAATGATGAGATGTCCCTTTTGCTTAATTCTTTTTCCATGAATTGTTGTGCTAACTTTGTTGTTTGGGGTAGATCTGATGGTCCGTAGCATGCGTAGCATGGTCTCTGGAAGCTTGGGCATAGTGCTCCGCATCCAGCCATGACTACTGGTCCTAGACATGGTTCTCCCTTCGCCACTAGTACGCATGTATACCCCTCTATTTTGCATTGTATGCATAGGTTGTGTGTGGGTAGGAATGGTTCTCTTCCCACTATTATTTGGCTTAATACCCATAGTAATTGTTTCCTGTTTATTGGGCATCCTCTTATTTCGAAATCCACTTTCACATGTTCTGATAGTGGGGTGGATTTCTCTAGAGCTTTTATCCATTCTGGATTTGGGTATACGATTTTCTTGTATTCTTCCAGTTGAGCCCAGTTTCTAAGGGCTTGTATCCCCCCTGAAGTGGCGCATGATCCTATTGCTATCAAGTACTTTGATTCCTCCCTTATCCTATGTAGCTCCTCAAGTTGTTCTGGTGTTGATACACTTCCCTCCACGAGGGATATGTCGTATGGTCCTTTCATTAGCTTCCTCGAAGCTTCCACGAAGTATGCTATTTCAACTTTACTTGCTATCTCCAGTAGTTCTTCTTCTAGGTTTAGTAGTTCAAGTTGGCATCCGCTACAACTTGCGAATTTGAATATTGCAATCTTCATATGTATTTCACCTCGAAGTACCTCTTTATTTTTGAGTATTGGAATACTGGTCCATCTCTACATACGAAGAATGGTCCCACTTGGCAATGTCCGCATTGCCCTATGCCGCATCTCATACGTCTCTCCATTGATATGTATATTCTTGATGCATCCAACCCCTTTTTCTCCATCAAATCTTTCACCGTGAATATCATCATTGTTTCTGGTCCGCATACCATTGCTATGGTGTTTTTTGGGTTTACTTCCACTTTTGGTATTAGTGTTGTTACAGCCCCCACGTTCCCAGTCCATTTTTCATCCCCTCTATCCACGGTTACATGGAATTCGCAGTTCTCTATTTTGCTGTATTCTTCAAATTCCCTTTTGTATAGTAAGTCTTGCGGTGTCCTTGCACCATACAATATCATCAATTTACCATATTCTGATCTGTTCCTCTTGATTTCCATTATTACTGGTCTTAGTGGAGCTAACCCTATCCCACCTGAAACTATCAGTATGTCTTGCTTCTTGCTTTCATTTAATGGCCATGTGTTTCCATAAGGCCCCCTCAAACCGATCACATCCCCCCCTCTCATTTTGCTTAACATTCTGGTTACTGCTCCAACAAACCTTACTGTATGCATAATTTCTTCATCTTCTATTCCGCTAATGGATATTGGGACCTCCCCCCCTCCATAGGGGTATATTATGTTGAATTGTCCAGGAGCTCCTTTAATTTCGCCTTCTAGTGGTTTTATGTGGTATGTGTATGTATCCTTTGTCTCTTGTATTACCTTACTTATTAACGCCCTTCTTAGCATGTATTCCTCGTAAACCATCATTTACACCCCCAAGAAGCTTTTTTAACGTTTTCCCTTATGTCTATTCCAGCTGGGCACCAAGTTATACATCTTCCGCATCCAACGCATCCAAATGTGTTAAATTGCTTTTTCCAGTATGAGAATTTGTGTAGTATCCATTGCCTATACATTGCCCATATTTCAGGTCTGAAGTGTCCTCCAGCGACTTCCGCATATTTGTATGTGAAGCAGCTATCCCAATATCTTATTCTGTCAACGTATTCATCTAAGTGTGATTCATCGTATATGTCGAAGCAGAAGCATGTTGGGCATACCATTGTGCAGTTTCCGCATCCAAGGCATTTCTCAGACAACTCCTTCCACAGACTTTCATTTGTAATGTTTATTTCAAGTTTTTCTGGTAGATTTATTGTTGTGAATGGTGCTTTTGCTTTTTCATATGCTTCATCCATCACTTTGATGAATTCCGCTATAACTTCATTTGATGCTGGTTTTAATGCTTCCATTTCTTTCAACATTTCTTCCCCCTTAATGCTTCCAGCTTCAAATAGTACTTTTCCATTTATTCTTGTGTATGCTATGTCGAAGTTTTCTGTGACTCTGGGACCTGTCCCCATTGTGGCGCAGAAGCATGTATTCCCTGGTTTTGTGCAGTTTTCCACTATTATCGTTATCTTCTCTCTTTGGGCATTATAGTATGCATCTTTGTTCCATGTGAATGTTTTATCCATAACTTTTATTGCTGCTGCATCGCATGGTTTTATAGCAAAAAATACTATTTCTTTTGTATCATAATGATATGGCTTTATTTCAAGCCCTTTCTCTACTCTAACTATTTTTAGGGTTGATGGAAACATATACTTTTTTGGAGAATCGAAACCATGCCTGAAGAATTCTCCCTGCATCAACCTGTATTTGCCAGGTTCTTGGTAATCCTCTACTCCTCTTGGTATTTCACTGTAATCATTTAATTCGCAGTATCTTATGGCGATCTCTCCATTTGGGATTTTTGGTCCTATTATTGTTGTTTTCCCTTTAAGTTTATCAAATAATGTTCTTAGCTCATTTTCAGTACCCATCATTATGATGCTCTTCATGAATAGCCCCTTTACTCCTATGGATTTGATTCAGATTTCTTTATGTCACTCTTTATATAACATTTACTTTTGTTTAATTCGCTTTTAGATTTGAGTCTCCTCGTATCAATCTTTACAGATTTCCAGTTTTATGGTTGACCTTATTACCAATTAATGTTTTTAAATAGTATGTCCAGTGGTGTTTTGCTTTTATGTTTTAAATTTCTTCCTTCTGGGTTTGCTTCATAAAGTTTAATTTTAGTTTTTACACATTATGTTTTTGAACTTTTAGTTTATGGTGGTATTGCTTGACCATCAATATAAATGTATTTTTGTTATTCGTTTTTACAGTTTTTCTCGGGTATTTGGGGAATTTATTTTATGTTAAAACTAAGGTTCCGGATGTTATTTGGCTTTTACTTTTTGGTTTTCTTATTGGTCCAGTTTTCAAATTGTATGATCCTGAACCATTTATTAGAGCTTCTTCCTTCATGAGCATAATAGCTTTATGTATAATACTTTTTGATGCTGGTATAAACATGGATTTAGATACTTTTGTTAAAGTTTTTTCTAGAAGCTTACTTTTAGCATTTATGTATTATTTTGTGAACATGATTTTTGTTGCAGCTTTCTTGTATTCTGTTTTTAGTGGTTCTTTAAGTTTTCTTAATTGTTTGCTTCTAGGTGCAATGTTGAATACTAGTCCCGTAACTCTTTCAAGCCTTTTTCATTCACTTAAATTTTTAAATTTTGATTTTAAGGATGTGGAGAACACTTTATTGTTGGAGTCTGTAATTTCTACGTCTTTAAGTTTCATTTGTGTTATAACGCTGATTAGATTGATTATTTCTCCGGGATTATCTGTTGTTGATAGTTTTAGGAATATATTTCTATCTTTCATTTTCTCTATGGGTTTTGGCTCTTTAAGTGGGTGTTTTTGGAGTTTTGTTTTGAATAAGCTTAGAGGGCAGAAGTTCAATTATATTTTAACTATAGCTATGGTTTTCTTAGTTTATATTGTTTCTGAAGGGGTTGTGGAATCTTCTGGAGCTCTCACATTACTGTTCTTTGGTCTGCTTTTAATTAATAGTGATTCTATTTTTAGGAAGCTTGGATTTGAGAGGATATTTGAAGTTGAAATAAGTCATTTACGGGAATTCCATGAAGAAATAACTTTCCTTTTAAAATCCTTCTTCTTCGTGTATGTGGGTTTGATCACCAGTATTTCTCTTAACTATCTGCTTACTGGTTTAGGTGCATCATTAATGGTTTTATGCTCTAGACTTCTCGTCGTTAGATTATACGAATATATTGTGAAATTGAATGTAATTGAGTCTGATATAGTTAAATTCTCTATAGCTAATGGTCTATCAACTCTTGTTGTTTCTAGGCTTCCATTACTTTATGATCCAAATGGATTGTTTATTGGGGATCCTGCGTTATACAATAATGTTTGCTTTGTAGTTGTCATTGTTAGTGTTCTTATTAGCATGTTTCTAACACCATTCGTTGTTTCAAAGGATCTTAAACTGATGTCTAAAAGAGCTAACTCTAATGTGTAATGATTTTATATGTTATTTTCACCTCTTTTTGCTTCCGCTATTAACTGATTTATTGTTTTTGCAATGTTTATGATTTTTGAATTTAAAGTCTTCAAGTTTATGTTGAGCTCCTCATAATACACTCTTGTTAAAGCTCTTATCATTTTTATTTCGCTTTTCATTTCTAGAAGCGTCTTAACTTTAACAGTCTTCTTTTGCATTTTATGTTTTTGTACTGCTTCACTAATATTTTCTAACTTCTTCATAAGGTTTCTTTCTAAATCTTCTATGAGTGGTTTCCCACTACTTGGATATATAAGTTTGAGTCTTGATGCACTTATAGCTCTCCCTCCATATGCGATTATCTTCTTTATTATTGTACCTGGAGAAACCACTCTGTTCTCAGCATATTTGTCATAGTTTATGTATGGGAAGAGGTATATTAGACTTGAGACTTTAAAACATGGCGATCTTCCAATTAATCTGTATATAACTCTATTTGCATTTGCATATTCTAGAGGATCATAAGCCAGCAGTATTAGACTTCCAAGGTTGAATATCCCTCTATTATAATCTATCTCCGCTCTTTCCACACTTCTACTCGTTTTTAATATTAGTATACGGTCTCTCTCATCGAGCTTATCTTGAAAATCTCCAGTTATCTTGTTTGCTATAAATAGGTGTTTTTTAAGTTTTAATGGAACGGTTTTAGAATCTCCAATTATCTCGTTAATTCTTTCTTCGTCATTCAATATTATGTAAAATGGCATAGATAAGCTTCTGATTAAAAGCTAAATACAATCTGAATAAAAGCTTTTCTAACAACGTTAAAATAGAAGTTAAATAAAAAAGGAGGAATTTAATTTTGTTTAAGTTGTTTCATGTATTTTACTTCTTTTTCTTCTTGCCCTTCTCCTCAGGCTTCTTCTTCTCAGCCATCTTTTTCACCTCCTATAACAGAAAAATGGAGGGGATCCCCGTGTGGGGGATTTCACCACTCCTCTTCTTCCTCCTCCTCTTCCTCCTCTTCCCACTCTTCCTCTAGCTCTTCTTCCTCCTCTAGCTCCTCTTCTTCCCACTCTTCTTCCTCTTCTTCTTCCTCTACTATTTTCAAGCTCCACCTGCGTCCTTTTTGTTCTATGGATAGTGATACTCCGCATGAGGGGCACTCTATTACGTCACCTACGTGTGGCTTTTCTCCTAGGTCTATCATTTCGTCGCATATTGGGCATCTTGCTTTGGGCATCTTTATTACCCATTTAACTTAACATTGGTATATCTAATAAGGGTTTTCATTTTTCTTTTTCTCTCTAATTTTACTCGGTTGTCTTTTCTTACTTTTCTTATTCTCTATTTTCCTTTTTTTCCGTTCAATGGTATTTGCTTTGTTTTCTATGTATTTTCATCTTTCTTTTCTTTTTCCTTTCACTCTTCTTTTTCCTAAAGTTTTCTGTCAATTTTTGTGGTGATTTTTTATTGTTTTCAATATTTTTATTAAAAAATTATTTTATTTATATTGTTATTCTTATACCTTCAAACTTCACTGATGGTGCGATGAGTGTGCTCCGCTGTTTTACATCGTCTCCTTGTGCAGTGTATTTTTCTAGTATTTCTTTGAATGTTCCTGCTACCATACAGCCTCTTAATTGTCCAGTTAATTCTCCTCTTATTATTGCATAGGATGGGTTTGCTGTTATTGAGAATGCTCCTGTGGCTATGTTTGTACTATGTGCTCCCATTACCCCTATTATCAGCACTCCTTCCTTGATTTCGCTTATTAATTCTTCTAATTTCATTTCTTCTCCAGTTATGATCATATTTCTTGGTGCGATGGATATTGGTGTTCTGAACTGTCTGAAGGCATTTCCAGTGCTTTCTCTACCTTCTCTGTATGCAGTGTAGCTGTCGTATATGTATCCTCTTAGTATTCCATTTTCGATTATCAGGTTTCTTTGTGATGGTACTCCTTCGGCATCTGTTGGTGCTGTTCTTAGTCCATTTGGTGTTATGCCATCATCTATTATTGTAAGTTTTTCTGAAGCTACTTTTTCACCTATTTTTCCTGTTAAGTATGATTTTCCTTCTTGAACGTTATATGCATCTATTGCTCTTATAAATGCGTATTCCATTAGAGATTCGAGTGCGTCTGGATCGAATATTACTGTCTTTTCTCCAGGTTCTATTTTTGCCATTTTGAATCCCAGTTTTGCTTTTTCAATAGCTTTGTCTAGGCATTGTTTAGTATTTATCTTGTTTAGCTGTCTATATGCCTCCCCCTCCCATCCTACACTCCTAATACCATTCTTTTCCCCTAATATTGAGACTCCTGTACTTGCAATACTTTCCTTCCAATTTACTTCTACTCCTAAGCTGTTGAAAATTGCTTTTTCCATTACTGTGAAGTTGAAATTCGCACTTATAGTGTTGAAGTTTGGATCTTTCTCGAATCCTTCTCCAATTATTTTTCTAGCTTCATCGAATATGTCGTCTATTGGTGGATTTTCAACTGTTGGGTCGTATATTCCTTCAACTGTTGGTGGTTTTCTTGGTTGTGGTAGTGTTTTGAAATCTGGGTCTGGCTCTTTAATTTTGGCAAGCTTTACTGCTGTCTTTACTGCTTCTTCTATGTTTGCTTCATCTAGTATTGTTGTGTGTGAGTATGCAAGGCTCTTTCCAAAAACTGCTCTTACACTTATCCCTTCTACACTTTCACCTGATCCAACTCTAGTTTTTACTCCACCTACTTTGTCGTTCGATACCATTATACTTATTCTACTGGATCTTGTGGTGTAGGCTTCTGCTTGTGATGCTCCGTATTTTAATGCTTTTTCCACAGCTAATTTTACTGCTTCAATGAGCTCCATTACCCTCTCCCTCCAACCACCATATTTTCTATTCTCATGTGTGGTCCTCCGCATGTGGTTCTCATGGATTGCCCCATCTTTCCACAGAAGCTTGGGTATATGTCGAAGTCTTTTGCTACTCCGGTAACATTCTTTAATGTTTCAAGTATAAATCCACTCATGCTGAAGTCTCTAAGTCTCTCCCCTATTTCCCCCTTGACTATTAGGTATGCTTCTTGAGCTCCAAATTGGAATATACCTTCAGCTGGGCTTACTTGTCCGCCTCTACCACCCTTCGCGTATATTCCATAATTTATGTCTTCAATTAATTCTTCGAAGCTCATATCTCCTGGTTGGAAGAACGTGTTTGTCATTCTAACTATTGGTGGGAATCTATAGTCTTGTGCTCTTGCATTTCCAGTTACTGGTAGATTCATTTTCCCAGCTGCTTCCCTGTTGGTTAAGTATCCTTTTAAAACCCCCTTCTGTATTATGACCTTCCTTTGTGTTTTAATGCCTTCATCATCATATACATCTGTTCCAAATCTTTCTGGTATTGTTGCATCATCTATTAATGTTACATGTTCTGAGCCTATTCTCTCTCCAAGTTTACCTCTTAGTATACTTGTCCCTCTTAATACTCCATCAGCTTCTGATGCGTGTCCTATGGCTTCATGTGCCATTAATCCTGATAGTGCTCCATCTATTACTACTGTGAATTTCCCTCCTGGTGCAGGTTTTGCTTTTAATAGTTCCATGGCTTTCTTTGCGGCTTCCATGCTTCTTTCTTCTACATTCATTTTCTCGGTTACTTCAAATCCACCTAGCATTGCGTATCTATCTCTATATGATTGTATTAGTCCTGCTTCTCTTGCGTAAGCCCACATTCCCCAGTAAACCCATGAATTTCTGAGTTCCATTTGGGTTCCGTCGCTTGTACATATTATCTTTATTTCGGTGCGATCATCGTAATTTGATGTTGTCTTTATGTTTGGTGATACCTTTCTTGCAGTTTCATCTGCTTTTGATAGGAATTTTATCTTTTCTTCTATTGATACTTCTTCAAGTGGCTCTTTTACTGGAATTTTTACTTCATCAATTACCACGTTGCTTGGTGCTAGGGTTGTCTTTTCAGAGTCTTTGCTTGCTTGTTTAGCCATTTTGGTGGCTATGTTTAATGTGTTTTCAAGCGATCTTTTATCGATATTATTTGTTGTGGAGAATCCCCATGCACCATTGAATAGCACTCTTATAGCAACTCCCTGCTCTATTCCAGGGGTTGCTGAAACTACTTTTCCATCTCTAATTTCAATGCTTGTGCTGTGAAACTTTTGGTATCTTGCTTCCACATAATCTCCTCCAAGTTCGCTTCCTTTATTTACTATCCATAGTATTAAGTCTGTAATGTGTGTCATCAGATTATATTTAAGTTGAAATTGTTTAATAACCTTTTAGTTTTAAGATTTGATAAAAGGTTTCAACACTAATTATAACAACAAGTATATCTTAAGCTGTTGATTATTGTATATTGTTGGTTTATATGTTGCTTCCATGTGAAGTTGTTGTCAAGTTTGTTTTGCCTAGTGTTAGAGCTGCTTTGGCTAAGAAGCTTATGTCAGATTATGGTTTTAAGCAGATTGAGGTGGCAAAGCTTCTTGGTGTTAGTCAACCTGCTATTAGCCTTTATAGTAGGCGTTTGAGGGGTGGAACTCTCAATATTGAGGATTATCCTGATATTATGGAGCGTATTGATTTGCTTGCTAAATCTTTTGCTTCTGGTGGTGTGGATTACAAGTTTTTTGTTGGGGAAGTATGCAATATATGTAGGATTGTGAGGGCTAAAGGTTTGCTTTGCAACTTTCATAAACTTGTTGATTCTGAATGTAGTGTTATGGAGTGTAATCTCTGTAAATCTATCTCTAAAAATTTGGGGGGTTAGTTTACTGAATTTTTAAGTTTACTTCTACGTTCTCCTTTAACGTCCATAGTACTGGGCAGTACTTTTCTGCTAGTTCTGCTGCTCTCTGTATTTCTTCTTTTGGTGCTCCTTTTGCATTTACTTCTACTTCTATGTTCTTGTATCTTTGTGGTGTTTCTTTCATTGTTTCTCCACGAACCTTTACTTCTAAGCTTTCCACATTGACTTTTCTGCTGTTTAGTATTCTTAGCATTACTGATGATATGCATCCTCCTAATGCTACTAGTACTAGTTCCATTGCTGATGGCCCGTATCTTCTTTCTGATCCCACAGTTTCCATTGATCCTCCCATTACCACTGTGAATCCTGTTTCTGTGGTGGCTATTAGGCCTATCCCTTTATGTAGTTCCACTTTTATTTCAACCATGTTCTCACCACGTACTTTTCTAAATTTCTGTATTTATGGTTTCTGTTTTAGGTGTTGGTTGAACCACTCTAGCATGTGTTTTAGTCTTTTAATTCTATGAGCTGGTTTCCCTGATCTGCTGAATACGTGGCTTCCACTGGTGAATAATAGTAGTTTGGCTTCCTTTCCTAGGTATTTTAGTGCCGTGTAGAATAGTAGTGCTTGGTCTAGGTAGCATCTGTAATCTTCCATGCTATGTATTATCAGTATTGGTGTTTGAGCTTTATTGGCATGCGTTATCGGTGACCTCTTTATCCATTCTTCCCTATTGCTCCACCAGTCTCCACCTATCTGGTCTGGTACGAAGTGGAATCCTATGTCTGTGGTTCCGAATTCAGCTAGCCAGCAGCTTATCCCGTTTAGTGATACTGCTGCCTTGAATTTGTTTGTTTGTGTTACTATCCAGTTTGTCATGTATCCTCCGTAGCTTATCCCTGTTACCCCCATCTTCTCTTCATCTATGTAATTGTATTCTCTTGTTATGTATTCGATCATTTCCATTATGTCTTGATAGTCTCTTTCACCATACTTCCCTCTTATATCTGCAAATTCTTCACTATATCCACCGCTCCCCCTAATGTTTGCATATACCACTACGTATCCATTGGCTGCGCATATTTGGTGTTCGAACATGAAGGCGTATCCGAAGGTGCTTTTTGGTCCTCCATGTATGAATATTATTGTTGGATACTTTTCTCCCTCTTTATATTCTGTTGGTTTCATTATCCATCCTTCTATGTCTGCTCCGTCTGATGCTTTGAATTGGAATCTCTCATGTCCTTGTACTTTTACTTCTCTTAATATTTCATCATTGAAGCTTGTTAACTTCTTTTCTGAGCCGTCTTCCCACATATATATTTCTGCTGGTGTTTTCTCGGTAACCTTTGTGTATACTATCTTATTACCTTTTATTTGGAAGTTTTCTATTACGAAGTCTCCTGTCACCACTTCCTCTATTTCCCTTGTTTTCATGTTTATTTTGTATATGTTGTGTCTTCCACCTCTTGTTTGTGTGAAGTATATTTCTTCATTCTCTATTATTGGTGGTTGTGGTACTTGGTATGGTCCTCTAAGGTCGTAGTATATGCTGTGATTTGTCTGGTATCCTGTTTTTCCAGTTAAGTTTTCTAGTTCTTCTGTTTCTATGTTTATTTGCCATATGCATTCATGTGTTGGGTATCCTCTTTTGTAGTCGTTTCCTCTGAATATTATTCTCTTTCCATGTGGACACCATGTTAGTGGTCCTATACCCATTCCCATATGTTCTAGTTTTATGGTTTCCTTTGTTTCGAGGTTTATTATGTGTAGGTATTGTTTTCTTGGTTCCATGTAGTTTGTGGTTGCTGCATATGCTATTTTCTTTCCATCATTGGAGTATTTTGCTTCCACTATGTTAATATCCCCTGAAGTTAATTGTTCGATTTCATTTGAGTATATATCTATTTGGAATAGGTGTGTGTTTATGTGGTGTGTGAATCCTATTCCATCAAACCATATGGGTATTTTGTCTATTAATCTTGCTTCTTGATCTAATTCTCCTCTAATTACTGTTGATCTGTATAGTATGTGTCTGTTGTCTGGGTTCCATGATGGCTGTATTATCCCATTCCTACTTTTAATTACTAGTCTTGGTTCCCCACCATTTACCTGTTGTATCCATAGTTCATTTCCGGGTTCCCCTTCCTTCATGGTTCTTCTTGATAGGAATAGTAGTTTTTTGCCGTCTTGACTCCATCTTGGCCATGTATCCATGGGTCCATTTGTTGTTAGCTCTACTTCTCCGTTATCTAGGTTGATAACCCATATTCTTGCTTTATAATTGTTTTCTTGCGGGTCTGGTTTTACTGTTACAAAAGCTACTCTTTTTCCATCTGGTGATATTTGTGGGTCACATACTGATGTGAATCTATTGTAGTCTTCTATTTTTAGACTTCTCATAATCTCAGCGTATACTTCTATGTTTGAATTGATTATTTAGTTTTGTGTCTCAATTATTTCTTTTAGTATCTTTTCGTATAGGGTTATGGCTTCCTCTTCGCTTTTTACTCCTCTTATTATCATTCTTCCATTTTGGAATATGCTTACATCTTTCCCTTCATATTCTATTGCCATCATAATTCCAGTCACCATTTTCACTTTATGTTTCTTTGAAATTTCTTCCTTCAACTTCTTTAGATCTATTTTTAATGGTTTTGCTGGGTTTACGTTTATAATTCCTTTTCCACATATCCATGTGGTTTTTGGTGGTGGTATTTCCATCTCTCCATTTCTTGTGCATGCTGGGCAATTCTCCCTTCTTTTTATCTCTATTTTGTAGAATTCCATGGTTTTGAAGTCGCATACAAGTAGCTTCCCCTTTAATGTTCCATTTATTCCAGCTATGATTTTTATTGCTTCCATGGCTTCTATTGCCCCTATTATTCCTGGTGTTGCTCCTATGACTCCTCTTGTTTCGCATGTGGGTAGTAGGTTGTCGTCTACTTTTGGGAATATGCATTCTAGGCATGGTGTTTCTGGTGGGTTTATTACTGTTATGTTTCCTTCTAGTCCTATGGCTCCTGCAAATATGTATGGTATCCTATGCTTTATGCTTACCCTATTCAGTATGTATCTTGTGCTCATGTTGTCTAGTCCATCGACGATCACGTTTACATCGCTTAGCAATCTTTCTGCGTTGGATGTGTTGAGATGTTCTGGTATTGGTTCCACTTTTACTTGTGGGTTCATCTTCTCCAGTTTTCTAGCTGCTACTTCCACTTTTGGGTAGCCTACTTCGCTTGGATCGTATAGTACTTGTCTATGTAGGTTGTGTATTTCCACTATGTCATGATCTATTATCTTTATGTATCCTACTCCAGCCAGTGTTAGGTATGTTGAGGCTATGCTTCCAAGTCCTCCAACCCCTACAACTGCCACTTTTGATTTCATCAGCTTTTCCTGTCCTTCTTCCCCAAGCTCCCTTAACACTATCTGTCTGGAATAATATTCTCTCATCATATCTTTCGTTATTGAGTATGTGGTTCAGCTTTATATGGTTTTTCACCATTTATGGTTGTTTATTTTCCATGCTACATATGCATATGGTAATGTTAGTGTTAGTATGCATAGTGCTGACATTTTGTATCCTAAGATTATTAGTGTGAGTATGGCTGTTACCCCCATTATCGTCGTCATGTTCTCTATTATTGCAGCCCTCCTATTGCTAGTCTTTTTTGCTGCAGCTCCTTTTGGTGTGACCTCCCACATCTCCCTTCTTCCAATAATCGCCTTTATGTTTTGTATTAGTACTTGTGGTGCTAGGACTGCGGCTAAGGCTGTGCATCTTCCCATCATCACTATGCTCCTCCAAGTTTTTAATCCAAGCTTTTTTGCAGTATGTATATATGCTGTGGCTTCCAATGCTGATAATGCCATTGTTACTGGTATTAGGAGTGTTGCTTGTGCCATTAAATCTGTTTTTATGATTATTGATAGTAGTGCGAGTATTGCTATTGCGAAGTTTGCTAGTATTGCATGGTATTGTAGTAGGTGTAGTATTAAGTCTATTTTCCATGTTAATGGAATGTTTGCTTTAACAATCTTTGGTATGTTTTTCAGTAGTATGCGTGTGGTTCCATATGCCCATCTTGATTGCTGTTTTTTGAAATCTTCATAGTTTAATGGTACTTCCACTTTTACATATGTTTCATCCATGTAATCTATCCTTTTTCCGTTAAGTATTAGTTTAATTGATATTTCTAAGTCTTCTCCCAATCCATCTTCTTCATCCCATCCTCCAATCTCTATTAGTGTTTCTCTTTTGAATATGCATCCGCTTCCAGGTATTATTATTGGTTTTCCAAGTAACTTCTTACCCCTCAATATTATTGATGTTAGGAATTCCATGGATACTGCTTGTGCTTCCGCTATTGGTGATGCATTGATATTCTTTGTTAACCATCTTGTTGCCAATGCATCTAGCCCCTCATTTTCCATGTGTGTTATTGTTTCTTCTAGGAATGTTTCTTTTGGTATTGTGTCTGCATCGAATATTACTATGTATTTTCCACTGGATCTTTGTAGTGCATGGTTTAGTGCTCCAGCTTTGAATCCTTTAGGCTTCTCTCTCCTATAGATCTTTACTTCCATGTTTTTTACGTATTCTGTTTCCATTATCTTGTTCCTTATCTCTCTGAATTTTTGTTCTGTGTCGTCGCTTACAATGATTATTTCCATTTTATCTTTCGGGTATGTTTGTCTTGATATTGCTTCGAGTAATTCAATTATTGTTTCTGTTTCTTCATTTCTTATTGGTATTATTATTGTTGTTTTTGGGTATTCTTTGAGTTTTGCCTTACCTGTTTTTTCCTTCTCATGTCTTCCTCTTATCCCTGTCCAATAGTATATTACGTGGATTATCATTACTGCCCATGTCAATGCATATATTATTGTTATGAGGGTTATGGTTTGTATTGGCTGTATTGCTGGTACTGTTATTTGTGTCATCATTTTCACCGTGGACGTTGAATTATGGCTTTCAGCTTTATTGTTATACTAATCATAAGGGTGTATTGTTTATTTATATGTTTTATTCTTCCGTTGCCTATTTATACTCCCTACATGCATCTATTCTATTGATCGTTATGATTTTGGATGTTGAGTTTGTAAAGTATCATGGTTGTGGTAATGACTTCATAATTGTGGATGAGTTGGATGGCGAAGTTGTCCCTGAAGCTTTTAAGGGAGCTTTCTCTATGAAGGTTTGTCGTAGGAGGTTTTCTGTGGGTGCTGATGACGTTTTATTCATTGTTCCATCAACTTGTGGTGCTCATGGGTTTATGAGGGTTTTGGAGCCTGATGGAACTGAAGCTGAAATGTGTGGTAATGGTTTACGTTGTGTAGCTGCATATTTGTCTGAGAAGTTTGGTTTAAATGAATTGCTTATTGAGACTAGAGCTGGATTGAAGTTTGTGGAGAAGGTTGGTGATGGATGGTTTAAGGCTGATATGGGTGTTTTGAAGTATAGGTTTAGGGATTTAAAGAGGTATGTTAAGCTTGATTTTAATGATGAAGATGAACTTATAGCTAGACGAATAAGTTTCCCATTGATCGGCGATATTGAGGTTTCCATTGTTGATACGGGGGTGCCTCATGTTGTAGTCTTTTTGGAGGATGTGGATGGAGCTGACATAAGCTTGTATGCTGAAGCTATATCCAAGAATAAGCGTATCTTCCCTGAAGGTATATGTGTAAATCTAGTTAAAGTCTTAGATGATCGTTCCATTAAGGTTAGAACTTATGAGAGTGGTGTTTGGGATGAGACTTATGCTTGTGGGACTGGCTCCACGGCTTCAGCTGCCATTGCCCATAAACTTGGACTGGTTAAGAGTGAAATTGTTGATGTCCATGTTCGTGGTGGACTACTTAAGATTGTTGTTGGAGATAGGCTTCAAATGATTGGTCCAGCTGAGAAGGTTTTCACAGGTAGAATAAGAATTGAAGTTTAAGTGAATTATCAAGTAAAAATAAAAAAATAATTGTATTTTAGGTTTGTCCGGTTTTACTCTTCTTCATATAGTCCATTACTATACCTATTATTAGCACTATTCCTGCTAGCACGCATATATATGGTGCTGGATGTGTGAAGTATAGGAATCTTAGTCTCCCAATGAATAATGTGACTCTGCTCATTATTGTCAGCGCGAAGCTACCTCCAAATCCTGCTACAAGTGTATATCTGCCTATTTTCGCTATGGTGTTTAATGGCCCCTTAAATTCGATGGTGAAGTAGAAGTAGAATAGTGCTGTCAACACGCCTATGGCTATTAGTATCCCATCGATAGGTCTTGGTAGCAATACCACAATTCCTGTGGATTCTGATACTGTATATCTGATTTGCTCTAGGAATTGAGTTTTTATGTATCTTGCCACTATAGTCCCTATTGAGACGCCTAATACTATGGCTGTTGGATACCTGTAGAGGTAGAAGTGTTTCCTTGTGAAGAAGAATAGGTATAATAGTCCTATGGGTACTGTTAACCAGAACCACCATTCCCCTCTTGCTACTCGGGGATACAAGTAGTTCATCCACATAGAATCTATACTTACTAGTGTTGTGTAAGCTGCTGCAGCACCTATATATGCGTGTTCAGCTATTCTGAAGAATATATTCTCCCTATACAAGTAGCTGAGTAGCATTAACGTTATTCCAGCAGCTAACATTGTTACAAGTGTACTTATTTCTACGGACATTTACTTCCCCCTCCTCTTGGATAAGAAGTATCCCAAGTTTCCAAGCACTACGAATATTACTATTGCTAGGTGTGCTAGGGATTGTGCATCCATTGCCGCTGCCCCTTCACCTGGCCTTCTTACCAATATTTCGTATTCCGCTGCTCCCTTAGCTCCAGTTGCCCATCCAATTATTTTCTCTGGCCAGTATGGGTACATTCTAGATGCCAATACTGCTCCCACGCCGCCGCCAACCTTTGTTCCGTACACATCTGTGAGTTGTCTTACAACCCAGTCTACGCTGCTATTTCCAAAGTATATTGCTATAGCCCAGTCCTTTGCTGTTTTTGTGGGTAGGTCTTGGAAGAATGGTAAGTCTCTCAATTTGTTTCCATAAGCATCTTTTTCTGGGTAGAATACATTGGCTGCTAGAGCTGCTAATCCAACTTCATATCCTGGTAGAAACCCTAGGTTTACATACTTCTTACCGTAGTCTGGGTGTTCTTTTGATGCTCCTAGTATGGTTTTGAATGCTGCTTCTGTGTATGGTACTGCTTCTACTCTGGCATCTACGAACATTACTTTTAATCCTTTACTTACGCAGTGGTAGAAGAGGGCTAGTAGTGTTGGTTGGCATTCGGCGGCTGCTGCTGGGCTTTGATCGTCTATAATTACCACTACGCTTCCGGGTGGAAGTCGCTCTATGTAATTGTATAGTCCAAGGGTTTCTGCACTATAACTTCCTAGGGGGATTCCTATGGGTCTTAGTAGTGGTAAGCTAATCACTATCCATACTACTAGGTATATCCACCTTACATCGATGTTTTCCAGTTTCTCCCATATTGTTCCCGGTTTAGTCTGCACGTCCCATCCACCCCCTCTCATATCCTAAAAGTATTCTCACGTATAGTGCTAGTGTTGCCAGTAATCCAGACATTATTATGACTCTTGATTCTGCTTTAACCCATACTTGGTTTATCCAGTCTTTTAGTGGTACGAATCCAGGCCATATCAGCTCTCCTATGGGCGCGTTTCCAAGCATGCATATCATTCCCGCTACTAGTAGTATTGCTGCTTCAGTGCTTCTTGCTCTGAAGGCTCTGTAGGCTGCTGAGGCTATGAAGAATGCTAGTATTGCGTATATTGTTGAGTCTCCTGGGCTTACTATGCCACTGAACACTATATTTTGTAGGGCGTACTCAACACTTGGTCTTTTACCATAGAATGCGTACATAGTTAAGCCCCATATTAGTGGCACCCATAGGCATATTAATAGAATCCAGCTTTCAATCCTCTTTGGATCTCTAATGATTCTCCTTGCATGGATTCTTGTGAATAGGGTTACTGATATTAGAACTGCAAATGTCCCTATTATTACTTGTGCAGCTCTTATTGCTTCTGCATATGTGTTTATTGTTCGTTCTAGGACTAGTGTGTCTATTGCCGTGAAGAATGCTAGTACTATGACTATGAGCCATGGTATATACCTTCTTATGACAATAGACATGGGATTCACCCCCTATGTTATGAGCCATGTGTAGAATGTTTTGTCTCCAGCTAGCCATAGGATTACGCCAATTAAGGTTAGTATTAACCCTATTACTCTTATTATGTCTTGACCGAATATTGTTCCAATTTGCTCTGGATTCTTTGATACATATGCACCTGCGGTTATTAGTTCTTCGCTTATCAATGTGTAGTCGCATGCTGCTATGAAGAATGGTATTTGGTAGCTGTTTGTTGTTCCAGCTATCTGTATTGCTCCAACTCTGTATCCTGCTTCTGCAAGTATTAGTGATTCTGCTGCAAAGTATCCTAGTAGTAGATTTGCTGCAACCTTCTCCCTCATTATCAGTCCCATGACTCCTGTGGCGTATGCGAATTGCCTGTTGCTTGGCCATATTATGTTTTCAGGTTTATATTCCTCTGGCTTCCCTGCTTGTGTATAGGCTGTTCTTATTATGTCTCTGGCAACAGGCTCCACTGAAGGTTCTGAAAATGTGAATAGTAGTCTAGTTCCATATTCTGCGCATTTCCTAGCTACGTATTGGAGTATGCTTAGTCCAGCTATAACTTGTACGTCTCCCACTCCTCCAAGTCCAACTGTGAAGTGTACTGGTCTACCCATCTCTGTAGCTCTTCCAATAGCTTCATCTAATGCATCTACTCCTGCTAGTCTTCTGATTTTTGGTTTAATGACCCCCTTTTTTGTCAGATATACTGATAGGAATATTATCGCTAATGATGCTACGAACAGTATGGTTGAACCAATATAACCTGATCTAATTTGCAAACTCATATTTACACCTCAAAATTAGAAGTTTTTGGGCGCTCCCATAGACATTTTTTAACTAGAGTAATTTATACTTTTCTATTTTCTCATGTTTTTCCACAAATTATATTTCTTACAAAATTTAATTGATGTGAGAATTATTACTCTTTAAGCTTCATTATGACATCTGGTCTATTGCTTACTATGCCATCTATCCCTCTACTTTTTAGTTCCAATGCTGTTTCATAGTCATCTACAGTCCATGCTGCGATCATAAGTTTAAGTTTATGTGCAAATTCTATTGCCCTTGCTGTGGCTAACCTATGGTATGGCAGAGCAATTTTTGCTCCAATCTTCTTTGCACCCAATATTCCATCCACAGGTTTAATGTATATCAACCCAACGTTAGCCTTCCTATTATACTCTAAAACCTTCGTTAAATGTCTTGCTTCAAAGGATGTGAAGAGCACTGAGTTCCAAAGCCCTCTTGCATTAACCTCTTTAACAGCTGGCTCCACTGCCTCATCAACCTTCAATTCTAAAAATACAATGCACCTACCACCCACAAGCTCTAAAGCTTCGCTTAACAGTGGCACCCTCTCATCCATTCCCACTTTAAGCTCTCTAATGTAATCCCATGTTAAATCTGCAACTCTCCCCCTACCATTAGTAGTCCTATCCACAGTTTCATCATGCATTATAATCGCTTTACCATCAGCCGTAACCCTAACATCCATCTCCACAGCATCAACACCAAAATCCAATGCAAGCTTAAAAGCACTCAAAGTATTCTCAGGCCTATACGCACTAGCACCCCTATGCGCCACAACAAAAAACCTACCCCTCAAATCATCAAAACAAACCATAACAACCCAAAAACAAATACACAAAACCAACAAATCTACCTTTCGTCAACACGGCAAGCCGCCACACACCAATTTTCTCTGGGGCTTATCCGCCCAGCTGGTGGCTGGGCGGCTTGCGCCC
>Ga0185307_1000117_pt1 | contig 55593 bp, 52 predicted proteins | sample LHCtaG_FD_128010 | JGI IMG/M metagenome (GOLD analysis project Ga0185307, IMG submission 128010) | Hot spring microbial communities from Little Hot Creek, USA to study Microbial Dark Matter (Phase II) - LHC4sed_matched (SPADES... | ecosystem: Environmental > Aquatic > Thermal springs > Hot... | reverse complement strand
GCTCTCCACTGTTTAACAAAAACAACATTTCCATCGCTTAATAAAGGTAATATAACAACAGCATCGCCAAAAACAACAAGATCTTTTTCAAATACACTTTCTTTAAACCCTATAATCCTTTTATATAGAGCTACTCTTCTACCCTTACATAAAAACTCATCCCTTAAAATCTTTACTTCATTCAAATCGCATCACATGTTTAACAGCTATACGTTATTTTCATTGTATCTATTTATAGAATAAGGAAAACATATAACTTTTAGCATCATATTTTATCAATCCTTACAATTTAAAATCTTTGCATATTATTGAAGAAGAGAGGTTGCATTAGATTATATGCTTAGATGTTTTAACGTTTCTTACAAGTATATATGGTATTTTTGATGGTGTTGATACCTCCCACCATTGTATATTATATAACTCTCTTCCAACATGCTCTATATTCTTTAATATATTTGAGAAGCTATCAGCTACTCTAATTTTATTAACAGGTTTTACTATTTTTCCGTTCTCTATATAGAATATTGCATCTCTAGCTATTGTCGAGAATATTCCTTCAACATAGTTTTGTAGCCTTGTATACCAATTATTTGTTATAAGAATACCTCTTCTTACATCAGATATAATTTCATCTAGTTTAATATCACCAGACTTAACAGTTATATTCCATGGAGCCGGCTTTATCCAACCCGCATTAGCAGTTGTTTTTGTATTCATAATTTTTGCTGTTTTAGTATTATGTAGCAATGTTTTTAGTATACCGTCTTCAATTATAGGCTTATTAAATGTTTCCAACCCCTCATAGTCAAAGCTCGAGGCATTTGGAAGCTCATGGTTTCTAGGTTCATCAAATACTGAAAGCTTTTCTGAAGAAACCTTATCACCTATCTTATGCTTCATAAACATTGAAGTTCCCATAAGAACTGAGAATGCCGATGCCATATCAACTATGTATTCAAGTAGATTACCAAATACTAGTGGGCTAAAGATAACATCATATACATCTGGTTGGATCTCTACGTGATTTCTAGAGTCGATAGCATATTGAGCTGCCATAGAAGCCATATCTTCTAATCCATTCAGATCATATCTTGTTGATGTAAAACACCACTGACCACTTCCATCAGGTTCTGCAAAGGCTCTGAGATAGCCTTGAAGAGCTGTTTTATCTTCTGAAAGTTGCGTGCCTTTAGAGGTTGCTAGTGCAGTCTTTATATAGCTTAGCTGAATCATGCCTGCAACACTATCTATTTTCTCTCTATGGGCAACTTCAATAATATGCTCAGATAATTTATCTATATCATCCATAGCTGATATAATTCTGTTATCAGCTAAACCATCGATATATTTTACATGTACAGGTTCTGGTAGAGGTGCATAGAATTCTGATTCAACTACTTTTAAAGCTATTGAACCAAACCTATCTAGATATCTAGATAGCTCATCTATTGACTTAGGTTCATAGCTTCCTAGAAACATCCTTCTATCCTTAGCTAGATAAAGCTCTACAGATATTGGACTCCAATGCTGTATAACCGTGGGCTCACTATTTGCAATTTTAACCATTGTTCTTCTATAGACTGTAACAATAGCTGCAACTTCATCAAAATTTCTCTTCATAGCTTCTTCAACGATCTTCTGAGCCAGCTCTAGTTCAACACCCATTATATCACCCCAAGCTTTATTTTAGACAATCTTACATCTGGACCGCCAAACCAGACAGGTACACCCTGCATAGGCTCACCTTTACCACATGTACCTGCATAAAATCTAAGGTCTCTGCCAACAGCATCAATTGAGCTATAGAATGCTTTTGTTGTAAGCTCGAGGACAGGGTTTCTAACAAGTTTTGTTAATTCTCCATTCTCTATAAGATAAGCCTCTAGACCTACATATCTCTGGCTCCATCTCTCATCATCTATATTCCACTCCATATAGCTCTTTATATACACCCCTAGCTTTATATCTTCTAAAAGCTCTTCAAATCTATGGTCACCAGGTTTGAGATATGTATTAGCCATTCTAATTATAGGTTCACTACCATAGTGCATTGCCCTTGCTGCAGCATTGCTATCAACATTAAATATTTTTGCTGTCCATCTATTGTGTAGAAACTCATTTATTACACCTTCTCTATATAGATATCTAGGTCTTGCTGCAACACCTTCATCATCATATAGGTAAAAGCCATAGCTATTAGGTATAGTTGGATCATCTATAACAGTTGCATATCTATTACCAATTCTCTCACCAATCATATTAGGTTTGATAAAGCTTTTACCAGCTTGTGCAGCTTCTCTACCAAGAATTCTATCTGCTTCACTAGGATGCCCGCAGCTTTCATGAACCATAAGAGCAACAATTTCACTTCCTATAACTACTGGTATTTCTTCTCTAGGTGGCTCAACAGCTGTAAGCAGTATTTTCTCTAGAGTTTTTGTCTCTTCTAAGCTACTTTTTTCCATATCCCATTGTCTTAATAGTTCCATGCCTCCACTACCACCAAACTGTTCAAATCTCTGAATAGCACCTTTCTGTGGATGTGCTACAACAATATTATAGAATGCTGAAACTCTAGGTATTCTGCTTTTAACATAGCCACCATCAGTATTAATAATAACCTTCTCTTCAATAGACTCAACATAGTTTAGCATAAACACCTCTACCCTTGCCTCAGAAACGCTCTTTGAGATATTATTCCAAAGATCTCTATGTACAGAGATCTTTTGATCAACATCAACAGAATCGAAACTCTTTTGCTCAACAACACTATAACTAGCTCTACCAAGCCTTGAAGAAGCTAATTCTATAGGCTTTTTCATAAGCTTTGAATGACTTTTTGCATATCTATATGCATTCTCAACAACTCTTCTAATAGAATCTCTATCAAGGTTATTTGTAGAGGAAAAACCAAGAGCACCATCAACAACCACTCTTACACCAATACCATCAACAATCTCAAAACCTGAAGCTATAATAGACCCATTTCTCGATGTAATGCCAAAACCTTCTATTCTATGATATCTAGCCTCAGCATAACTAACCCCAAGACCCTCAGCTATCTTCAAGGCATACAAAGCTATATCCTCATCCAAAAACAACACCACTAGCTATATAATCTACATTATTTAAAAGCATTATAGATAATTAACATCCCTATTAAACCACAATGCATGCATAACTCCATGAGATATCTCCCAACACCATTACAATGTTTTTCAATAACTTTTCTACCACTTTTGCAAAAATCTTAACACTTCAAATATTTCTTCTGAATACATTTAACCCCAAATTCTATAGGCTGGAACTCTCTCAATAATGCTATAGTTATAATATCAAAGCTTATGGCAATAGTCTGCAATAAAATTGATAAAGCTCTTCCCAAAGACTATCCATAAATATTTTTATCGATATATATTTTTATAATGCTTTTCATAAGTTTTTGTATAGGTGACTGAAAATATCTAAGTTTGTATATGTACAATACTCTGTTATAAAGTGTAGAAAAGATGCTGTTGTTCTATATCAATTAATGAGTCATCAAAACAGGGTGAAGTCGAATATATAGTAAAAAGATTCATGTGACAATAGCTAAGGATTAATAATAACAATCAAGAATTTATAGGAAAAGTAAAACAATTTTGTGGAGCTTTTTAACTTTGAATTCAAAGCATTTATGGGGAATAAGGTTGAGTATTATGATTCTTGAAAAGCTCTTCAATCCTAAAAGTGTTGCAGTTGTAGGGGCTACACCAAAAGAGGGTAAAGTTGGACGTGTAATACTAGAGAACTTTACTAAGAAATACAATGGAAGAATATACCCTGTAAATCCAGGATACAACGAGATCCTCGGACTTAAATGCTATAGAAGTGTTTCAGAGCTTCCAGAAGCACCCGATCTTCTAGTTGTAGCAATACCAGCTCCTGGTGTTCCTACCGTTATTCAAGAAGCTGCTGTTAAGGGTGTACATGTTGCTATTGTTATTAGTGGCGGTTTTAGAGAGACAGGTACGCCTGAAGGAGAGAAACTAGAAAAAGAGCTTGAAGAGATCTCTAGAAAATATGGTATTAGGATACTAGGTCCAAACTGTCTTGGGGTCTATGACAACTGGAGTGGTGTAGACACTTTCTTTCTACCTAAAATGAAGAGGCCTTCAAATGGCTATGTAAGCCTCATAAGCCAAAGTGGAGCATTTGCAGCTGCTCTCATGGATTGGATGGCTTATCGCGATATCGGTGTTTCGAAAGCTATCAGCTATGGTAATAAGGTAGATATAGATGATGTTGAGCTTCTTGAATATCTTGGCGAAGATGAGAATACTAGGGTTATTTTAATGTATATTGAAGGCTTAAAGCCTGGTCGTGGTAAACAGTTTATTGAAACAGCAAAGAGAATTGTTAAGAAGAAACCTGTTGTAGTTTACAAGGCTGGTAAGACTAGTAGGGGTAGTATTGCTGTACAGAGTCACACCGCTGCCATGGCTGGGGAGTATAATTTATATAGGGCAGCGTTTAAACAAGCAGGTGTAGTTGAAGTAGAGAGTTTTGATGAAATGATGGATGTTGTCAGGGTTTTTCTACATCAGCCTCTAATGAGGGGTAACAGAGTTTATATTGTGACAAATGCTGGAGGTGTTGGTGTCATGTTAACAGATGCTCTAACTAGTGCTGGATTTGAAGTACCTCAAGCTCCTAGTGATCTTAGAGAGGTGCTTAGAAAAGAGTTCCCACCTCACTTTATCGTGGAAAACCCCATTGACCTCACAGGTGATGCTAACGATGAGAGATATATATATGTACTTGACATTCTAGTTGAGAAACCATATGTAGATGCTATTGTAGTAGTTGTGTTACCACAAGTACCAAGTGTTAAGGGAACTCTTATAAATCATATTGTTAAGCTTAAAAATGAATATGAGAAACCTATAGCTGTGCTAACAATTGGTAGTGAAGCTTCTATCGAAATAGCGAGAAAGCTTGAAGAAAACAAAGTAACAGTCTTTGAATCTCCTGAGAGGCTTGCAAAAGCATTAAAAGCCCTTTACATGTATAGCACAATTAAAATGCGTGATAATTGCTATGAGATGTCCTAAAGAGATCATTAGAAGTGCTCTTAGGGAAAAAAGACACAAATTACTAGAGCATGAGGCTTTTGAACTCATAAAGTACTATGGAATACCCATACCTGACAAAATCATTCTAGTAAGGAGTCCTAGAGAAGCCTATGAGCTTGCAGATTCAATAGGCTACCCAATAGCATTAAAAATAGTTTCTCTAGACATTATTCATAAAAGTGATGTAGGAGGTGTAAAGCTAGGTTTGATGAGTAAAGAAGAGGTTGTGTATGGTGTTGAAGAGATGTTAAAAACAGTCTCAGTAAGGGTTCCACATGCTAGAATAACAGGGGTTTTAATGTATCGCATGGCTCCTCCAAGTCTCGAGGTAATTGTTGGGGGCATTAGAGATAGTGTTTTTGGAGTAGCTGTAATGTTTGGGCTTGGAGGAGTTTTTGCTGAAGTTCTTAGAGATGTTTCCTTTAGAATAGCTCCAATAAGTATGGATGACGCCTTTGAGATGATTAATGAGATAAAATCTAGTAAAATACTAGATGGGTATAGAGGGCAGGGACCTGTAAATAAAAGTGCTATAGCTGAGATCATAGTGAAAGTGTCAAAACTCATGTTAGAGAACGAAGAGGTAGATTCTATAGATCTAAACCCAGTGATAGTGTATTCCAGTGAAGCTAAAGTTGTGGATGTACGTGTCATTCTAAGTAAGATGTTTTATTAAATATGCAGGTCTTAAAATAGCTTTACAGAATTGAGAAGCTATTAAAACAGCAAAAGATAGGGAACAACTTATAAGCAAATCCGAAGAAATTAGAAACAAGAAAAACATATTTCTAGATAATTTTCAGCATTTTTATATAGAGGGGTTATTTTTAAGAGGGTTTTTCCTTAATATTTCTAGAAGCTCTATGAGCTTATCTAATACATTTTGATCTCTGCATATACCATTTAAATAATTCCAATCTATTTTTTCTTTCCATACTGCTAATAGCCATAGAGCTTTATCTCTATCTTCGGTAGAGTTCCAATGCTTCCAACCAGCTAGATATGTAGTTATTAGATCTTCAACTGGGTCTACATATACATATAGCTCATTTACCAGTATCTTTGTTGGTGGTTTAGCTCTTGAATAAACTGTAGATACTATGTCTATTGATTTCAATGATATAATTTCATATGTTGGTATATATCCTCTTCCAATCTTCTCTGAAAACCTTTTTAGAAACTCTTCAACAACTTCTTTACAACCATCAATAATTATATCAACATCCATAGTTCGATATATCCTTGCTGTATATAGCTCTACAGCAAATCCTCCTGTTATAATTATTTTACCAAGACCTCTATCCTCGATAAATCTATTTATCCATGCTATGAAATACAGATATCTTTTCGTTTCATCGGTTATAGAGTTCAACTCTAAAAGAATTTTCTTCTCAAATATCTTTAAAGCTTCATCGACTATCTCTTTAATTTCAACACTCTCTCCTTTCCCCATTCAACCACCTCTAAATAATGCTCAGTAAGCTCCTTAGCTAGATATCCAAGCCTTATAGAATTTTCAATAGACCTGTTAGTAGTTCTATATCTGCTGCGATTAATATAAATTAATTTATAAACCTCTCTAGGAATACTCTTACCATTATCCAATACATTAACACCAAATAGATATTTAGTGCTGAGTGTTCAATTTAATTAATTCGAATATGGTTTATAAACCTTAGACAGTTTATATACAATAAATTAACTTGTCGGTGTAATCAAATCAAAGATCTTATTATAGCTGTTATTAATTTAAGGTATATATAAAATTTTAAACATTGGGATTATAGATAGATTTATGGTGGTTTAATGAATGCTGAAGTTGTGTGTATGGGTGAAATACTTGTTGATGTAATACCTATTGAGGCTAGTGTTTATAGGGATGGACTGAGATTTGAGATACATTTTGGTGGAGCACCTGCTAATGTTGCTGTAGGCATCTCTAGACTTGGACATAAATCAGCTTTTGTAGGCTCTATTGGTGATGATCCATTTGGAGATATGTTAAAGGGGTTCCTAGAATATGAAGGTGTTGATACAAAGTGGCTTGTAAGAAAGAAAGCTAGAACAAGTTTAGCTTTTGTGATTCTCTATGGAGATGGTGAAAGAGATTTCTTTTTCTATAGAGAGCCATGGGTGAAAACCGCGGATACCATGCTTAGTTTAAATGATATTAATGTTGATGATATTATAAATACTAAGGTTATACATGTTTCTGGTGTTGCAACAGCCTATCCTCCTCTTAGTGAAAGTGTTTATAGAGTTATGGAGAAGGCTTTTGAAAAAGGTGTTCATGTATCTATTGATCCAAACTATAGGCAAGATATATGGGGTGATGGGGATAAGGCTTTGAATACTATGGATAGATATATAAGGGTTTCAACAATGATAACAATGGGTCTTGATGAAATCGAAAATATGTTTGGTTCTAGAGACTATAGATATGTAGCTAAAAAGGTTATGGATAAATATCCAAATATTGAAATTGTTGCCATAAGGCTTGGCTCTATGGGTTCATATGTTGCTACAAGAAGAGAAGAGGTATATATGCCTGCATATAGAATAGAGCCGATAGATACAACAGGTGCTGGAGATGCATGGACAGCAACATTTATAGTTTACCATATTTTAGAAAAAATAGATATTGATATATCAATGAGATATGCAAATGCCGCAGGGGCTCTTAAATGTGTTAGAAGAGGGGCTGTAACAGCATTTCCAAAAAGAAGCGAACTAGAAGAGTTCATTAAAATACAAAAATAATAGTAAATAACATTGATATATGGTTTATAGAGTCCTTTATTATAGGAGAAAGGTTAGAGCCCAGAACAATATAGAGTTATATGAAACAAAAAATTTTTAAATTAAACATGCCACTTAATTTGAATTGTAAAGATATTATTTAGAGCCTGGGAAGAGATCTATGAGTGTTGAAGATAAGCAATCATCAGAGATAGTACTTAATGCTGTTAACGTAGCTGGGGGATATAGTGTTAAAATTAATGATAGTTCTGCATATATAGATGCGGTAAGTAATGTAAGCTTTTATGCAAAAAATGATGAGGTTTTAGGTATTGCTGGTGAGTCTGGTTGTGGTAAATCTACACTTATAAAGATTCTCTATGGATATCTAAGACCACCTCTTACTGTAAAAAAAGGTAATGTTTTTCTTTATATTAATGAGAAAACAATAGATATTTTAGCATTGAAGGATAGAATAAAGGTTTGGTGGAAATACATATCTTATATTCCTCAAAATTCTATGAATGTTTTAAATCCTCTTCAAAGAATACGTGATCACTTCATTGAAACTATAAGGACGCATATGGATGTAGATAAAGATGAGGCTTATAAGATTGCAAGAGATTATATTGAGGGTCTTGGCCTTAGCAAAGATGTTTTAAATGCTTATCCACATCAACTCTCCGGTGGTATGAGGCAGAGAATTGTTATAGCACTTGCACTTATGCTTAGACCAAGAGTTGTATTAGCTGATGAACCAACTACAGCACTTGATGTTGTTGTTCAAAGAGGTGTTCTGCAGATGCTTTTAGATAAACAGAAAGAGTTGAGAAATACCTTAGTGTTGGTGACTCACGATATGGGTGTACAGGCTATGGTTACCAATAGAATTCTGATTATGTATGCAGGTAAAGGAGTTGAGCTGGGAAAAACCGAGGAGATGTTTGAGAATCCTCTTCATCCATATACCAAAGCATTGATAGAATCTCTTCCTAGAATTGGCGATAAATCATTGAGAAAAGGATTAGCTGGACAACCACCAGATCTAGTTAATCCCCCACCTGGCTGTAGGTTTCATCCTAGATGTCCATATGCTATGGATATATGTAGAAGAGAAGAGCCTCCACAGATAACAATTGATAAAAATAGATATGTTTCTTGCTGGCTATATACTAAAAGGTGAAATAATATGAGTGAATTATTACTAAAGTTAAATAATGTTGTAAAGATATTTAGATATGGATTATTTGGATTTGAGTTTAGAGCTATAGACAATGTATCGCTATCTCTTGAAGATAAACCATTTATATTTACTGTTGCAGGTGAAAGTGGCTCTGGAAAAACAACTTTAGCAAGAATAATACTAGGGGTTCATACACCAGAACATGGAGAGGTTCTCTATAAGGGAAAGAATATTCATGCCCTTAAAGGAAGTGATGCTATATGGTTTAGAAGAGAAGTCCAGGCAGTTTTTCAAGATCCATATGCAGCTTTTAACCCGTTGAAAAAAGTTTATGATTATATATACGAAACAGCTAAAAATGTTGCGAAGATAAAAGAGGATGAGATTGAGAGTAGTATAGAGGATGTTCTAAAGAGAGTTGGGCTAAGTTTAGAGAAGGTTAAAGGGAAGTATCCTTCTGAATTCTCGGGAGGCGAGCTTCAAAGAGTAGCCGTTGCTAGAGCTCTTATCACAAAACCTAGACTTATATTGGCCGACGAACCTGTTTCAATGCTTGATGCATCGCTTAGAGTCACCATAGTTAATTTATTTAAGCAATTCAAGGATGATCTTAAGATATCATTTATATATATAACACATGATCTCTCAACAGCCTACTATATAAGTGACTATATAGCTATTATGTATAGAGGATGGATAGTTGAGCAGGGACCTGTGGATAAAATATTTACAGATCCTTTGCATCCATATACACAAACACTAATGATGTCAGCTCCTATGCCAGATCCAAAGTGGAGAGAGAGATGGTTAAAAGCAATAAAGTTAACAGCAACCATAGAAGAGAGAGAGTTTTTGGCTAAGGGATGTAAATATGCTGCTAGATGTCCATATGTAATGAAGAAATGTATTGAGCAAGTGCCACCAGAGTTTATAGTTAATGGTGTAAAGGTTAAGTGTTGGCTTTACGAAAATAAATAAAGGTCTATAGCATTAATATCTATTGTTTATTGCATCAAATATGTATAATAGCATTGAGTATAGCATGTTTTTGTGGAATGTTTATATTTATAGCATCTATAACTGTTTGAATATCTTTGGCATCTATTTCATAGGTGTATCTATAGACATTCAATGCTTTTCTAAGTATTGAGCTATCTATACCTGTTATCGATGAATACCAATCTATGAATTTTACAGGGCTATGTAGAAACTCTATAATAGCGTTTCTATATGCTGCTGATATCTTTTCGATGTTCTCTATACCAATAAACTTTGATAAAGCTAGTGTACAGCAGTGTTTAATTTCCTCAAACTCTCCACAATCTATAACTACTCTATGTTCTATTGGTTTGACAAATTCTGTTAGCGGATGCCAGATAACAGCATATCTAGCTTTTCCTCTTTTAATAAACTCTAGTGCTTCATTTGGTGTGGTAAAGTATCTTACATCTTCATGTTCTATGACTTTCCTTTTTGAAGCAATCAATCTGCAGAGATCCATTGAAGAAGCTTCGCTAGAGATTATAATATCTGTTTTACTTTTTGGAAATTCGTATAGCATAGCACCGCCACCAGCACCGCCACCAGCTATAACAATGTTTCTTGATAATATGTATGCATATAGCTGTGTTACTAATGGGCTTAGAACAGCATCTACTTCACCTCTAATAATAGCTAATGTCGCTTGTAAGGCATTGGAATAAACATTTACAGTGAGATCGATGTTATAGAGATTTTTAAGTGTTTTGGCAAAGTGTCCAAGAAAGAGATATTCGCTTGACCATATAATTCCAAGTCTTAAAATTTTATTGCTTAATGGAGCATTACCTGCTAATCTAACTATATATGTATTGCCAATCTTGGTTCTGTAGATTATGCCTTGTTTTTCCATATCTTTTAGAATAATGCTTATATATGCTTTTGATACACTTAAAGATCTATGTATATATGATTGTGGAATGCCATTAGGGTTTTTAGTAAGTATATCAATAATCTTTTGAAAAATGTCGATATCCATAGTTATCACTAAACTGCTACGATATATACATGTATTTTGTATATAAAGTTTATAAACTGTTCTTCTTTAAACAAACGTTTAAAGGTGAATGAAATGAAGAAGTATATGGTGATCTCTATAATGGTTATAATATTGTTTTATATTCCGATGTTTAAATTGATTTCAGATTTAGTGGTAAAAGCATTTAGTTTTGGATTAATGCTGTATTGGATTATATTGACATTGATTGCTATATTTATTGGATTCAAAACTTTAAAAAGATTGATGGGTGAAGCCCTGTGAAAGAGCTATATGTAGTTGTCCTGGTATTCTTTTTTGTAATGGGGTCTATAATAGCATGGCTTAGTAGAAGATATCTTGGGAAGGGCTCTAGAGAGTTTTTTGTTGGGGGCTATAGAGTGGGAGGATTCATATCAGCCATGACCTATGCAGCTACAACATACAGCGCTTTTATGATGGTTGGTTTAGTGGGGCTGACTTTTGCAAGTGGTGTTGCTGCTTTAGGTTTTGAGCTTGTATATCTAGCTTCAACAGTTATTATATTGGGGTCTATAGGACCTGTTATATGGTATGAAGCAAGGAGGAGAGGATGGATAAGCTCTTCCGAAATGCTTTCAGATTTATATGGATCTAGATATGTTGGCATAGTTGTTTCACTTGTCTATCTATTTACATTAGTACCATATACAGCTGCACAGCTTAAGGGAGTTGGGGAGATATTCAACTCAATTAATCTAGGTTATGAGTATGGTGTAATATTTGCGTTTATAGCTATAGCTTTTTGGATTCTTATAGCAGGTTTATGGAGCGTTGCAACAACTGATGCTTTTCAAGGTATATGGATGTTCGGCTCAAGTATTGCTGTAGCTATATGGTCGATACTATTTCTTTTATCAGCTAGCAATATAGACTATAATATGTTTGTTAATATCCTTAGCAATAGCTCTAGCGGAAATCTGCTTTCATTTATATGGGGCCCACAAATGTTTATAGGTCTTACAATACCTTGGATATTTTTCGCGTTGACAAATCCACAGGTTGTACAAAGACTCTATATACCTAAGGATAGAAAAGCTTATATGAGAATGGTTAAGTACTTTGCATTATATGGTTTTATATACACTGTAATATGTGTATTGCTTGGAATGGTTTTTAGAGTTTATATAGCTTTTAATAATATAGATGTTGAAGGCGTTCTTTTAAAGAATAGAGATTCAGTTACACCATACATATTGACATTGGCGCATCCACTACTAGCTACAATAGCCTATGTAGGTATAACAGCAGCTGCAATATCAACAGCAAATTCTATAGTTTTATCGGTGTCAAGCTCTGTGGTGAGAGACCTCTATGAAAGAATAGTTGTTAAGCCAAATGAAAAAACATCTAGAGTAGTATCTATAGCTTCTATACTCTCACTTCTTATACTAGCCTCAATAACAGCTATAATGAAAATAGGCTATATAGTAGAGTTATCTGTAATATCATCAGCAGGACTATTGCCTCTAGCACCTATAACAATAGCTGCAATGATTAGAAAAAAGGATATGAATAAATATAGCTACATCTATGCAATAGCATCTATATTATTAGGCGAGACAATTCTATTTTATGCAATAGCTATTCATGGAGTCTCAAGAGCTTTAACAGCACCACTATTATTACAGTTACCTTCACCTATATGGATACTATTAGCTTCAACACTACTTATCATACCAATAATCATAAAGAAATGAATATACAGCACCAAGTAATTCTTAAACCATATACTAAACACTTGATTTTTATCAATACATTTGATTTAAATGTGTAAAGTAGCATATTTGGAAGTATATCGCATTATCAATTATATTGCTTTGTTATTTAATTATTTAAATATATATAAAAGTATATATTTCTTCTCTAAATATGATTAATAGTGTTGCTGTAGTGAGGCTGTTATGTCTAGACTTGTATACTGTCCATTTATTGGATGTTGTCCTCTTAGAGTTGTTGCTTATACTAATAGTATTGCTAATAAACTTATCCGTGAGCATATCATACCTTTTATGAAGGAGAAATTCTCTATAGAGATTAGCTACACCAAGCTTGTAAATATTTTATTTCAAAGTATTGATGAATATTGTAGTAGAGAAATTGAAAAAGCTAGAGAAATCCTTAGAAATATAGGCATCGATGTCGCTAAAGCTTGTGAAGTTCTACCAAAGATCAATAGGATAATAAAGATTGATAATTATATCTATACTACTGTCTCGCTTAAGAAAATCCCAGTTATTTGCTCAGATAAACTTCCAGAAAGTAGTGTATATTATAAGATTAACTATAGATTTAGTGAAGCAGCTAGTAGAACTCTACTTGCATATGCAGCTCTCTATGCTATCTACAAGCTAAAAGGAATAGACTTGTATATAGATGGTGACCAAATTGTTGATTTATTTTCAAAGCAGCTTAGCAATACGTGGAGAAGTAAAATGAGGTTAAAGCCTATTGTGGTAGAAGATATTGAGATTTATCTTGATTGGAATAAACAGTCTTTTATAGCTAAGTTAAAGGAGTTATTAATTAATATTGCTAATAAGACGTAGATGAACGATGTTAAAAAGCTATCAATATAATAATATATTTAATGGATTACATTATATATATCTATCCCTATATCTTATGTATATGTATATAAATAACTCTATGGCTTTGAAATATTATGGTAGTGTTGAGAGGTGAACAAGAAAGATATGAAGTATGCTACTAAAGTTTCAGGTGGTTTATCAGGATTTTTTGCTCCATATATAACAGAAAACTTTGTTTTCACAGGTGCTATTGGAGGCGGAATAACTGTTGATAGAGGTGTATATATAGAGCTTTCAATAGATCATCATAATAGTAAAAACGGTGTTTTAGTTGAAAATTATATAAATAATACAAAAATAAATAATAGCTGCATAGCAAAGCATGTTACTTCTAGGCTATTGTCAGAAGCAGGGATAGATGGAATAAAAATAACAATTAATCAAAGAATTGATTTACCTATCGGAGGTGGATATGGCTCTAGCGGAGCATCAGCTTTAGCAATAGCTTTAGCATTAGCAAATTCATTAAAGCTAAGAAAAACTGTTAAGCAGATAGCTCAAATAGCTCACGAAGCAGACATCATCTGTAAGACAGGTTTAGGAACTGTTGTAGGTCTTTTAAATCCATGTGGAGGTATAGTAATTGTTAAGAAAGCTGGCGACCCATATCATGCTGAAATAGATCACATACCTGTTGATAGTTCTATAACAGCTATATCAGCTTTCTACAACCCAATCCCAAAAAACAATATATTGAATTCCAATAAAAATCTTGAAAAAATTAGAAGAATAGGTCTTGAGATACTTAATGAGATACTTAAAGACCCCTCACCTGAAACCTTTATAAGGAAATGCTATGAATTTGCAGTTAAATCAGAGCTTATAACTAACTGGGTAAACAGTATTATAAAAGAGGTAGCTAGTATTAGGGGTGTTTTAGGAGCTTCGATGAATATGATAGGTGAAGGAATATTTATGTTTATTGAGAGAAACTATATTGAAAATATTATAAATGTTATTAATAGAACAAAGCCTAAATGGATACATATATGGAGTCCAATGATATGTACAGAGTTTTCTATTATAAAGATAGATTGAATATATTAAACTAAATAATGTTGAAGAAAAGCAGGATGATGTAATCACAGCTATAGTATAGATTTTATATGTGATGATATAGAGTGGAAGCTAGAAAGAATTGAAATAGTTTACGAACCTAGAGACGAAGCCATCATCACCTTTAATTAGAGAATATCTCATTTCTTAGAATTTCTATACCATGTTTTATTGATTTAAATGCTTTTTCCCCATAGTCAACCACATCTAGGTTAATATCATGGCAGCATCTCTTAATAGATTCTAAAAGGATGCTTTTATGGTGCTTTGGTAAGACAGCTACTATCTTTCTATGTTTTGACAATTTTGGTAAAACCTTTGCCAGAATTTCAATGAATTTTTCTCTATATACTTTATCTAATTCTTTTGGAGGATAGTCATAGTTTGCAAATGGATAGTATATATCGAGCTCTCTAGGCACAATTATCATAGGTTCAGATAATACATATATCTGGATGTATTTATCTAGGTTGCTCTTTTTGATGATAGCATCTGCAAGTCTATGTGTTGCTGAAGCTCTATAAGGTTTTATGCCACTACATGGTAGGATTAAGGCATAGTCTTTATCTATTAAACTAGGGTTGAAAACATCTATTAAAAATCTATGCCATATAGCTATATGGATATGGTCAAATAAATTCAATGAAGAGGCATTTTTAAGAATAATTTTACCTGGGGGGATATCCATTATATATCTATATATATCATCCCCTAAAACTCTATATAAGTAATTTAGATAGAGATTAACCAGCATTTTTGCTTCACGTTAATAAAGCTATTGAGCTGAGAATTCATAAGCTGTACATTCTTAGCCTCCATATCCAAAAATTTAAAACGACAAAGCTATATACTTCTCTATATAGATTTATTTATAGCACAGCCTACCACAGGTCATATGCCATGAATCTTTATGACTCCAAGGCAGAGGCTCTTATCTCTAGATATCTAAAAACATACGAGGATATGACTAGTAAAAGCAGAGAGCTTTTTGAGAGGGCTAGTAGGTTTATACCAGGAGGTGTTGTATATCACATTAGATTCTTTCATCCATATCCTATCTATGTAATTAAAGCTAAAGAGACATATGTTTGGGATGTTGATGGAAATAAGTATGAAGATTATTGGATGGGCCACGGAACACACATTCTTGGACATTCACCTGACTTTGTTATTGACAAGGTATATGAGGTTTCTAGATATGGTACACATTTCGGTTTTGAGAATATCTATGCTATTGAATATGCTGAGCTGTTGACTAAAATAATACCAAATTGCGATATGGTTAAATTTACTAATAGTGGTACTGAGGCAAATATGTATGCCATAAGACTTGCAAGAACATATACAAAGAGAAGATATATAGTTAAAATTAAGGGTGGGTGGCATGGGGGTTTAGACCAGCTTCATACAGGGGTATCACCACCATTTACAGGGCCTGAATCAGCAGGGTTGCCAGAGGATTTAATTAGATATACTATATCTATATCCTATAACGATTTAGATGAGCTGGAAAGGGTTTTGAAATCATATGATGTAGCAGCTGTTATTATTGAACCTGTTCCTGGTGCTGGGGGATGTATAGAGCCTGTAGAAGGTTATTTAAAGGGTGTTAGAGAGCTTGTGGATAGATATGGATCTCTATTGATATTTGATGAAGTGATTACAGGGTTTAGACTTTCGCTAGGAGGTGCACAAGAATACTTCAATGTAAAAGCAGATATTGTTACCCTTGGTAAGATAATAGGTGGTGGTATGCCTGGAGCTGGAGCATTCTGTGGAAAAGGAGAAATAATGTCTCTTCTCAACCATATTAAATATCCTGATCCAAGAAATAGAAGTTTTCATGGTGGAACATTTACAGGGAATCCGATAACAATTGTAGCAGGTTTTACATTGGTTAACTATCTCAATAGAAATAAAGAGATGTATACCAGTTTCAATGGAATGTGGAGCAACATTGCGAAGGAAATGGACAAGATATGTGAGGAATATAACAGACTTTGCTGGATTACAAATGTTGGTAATATGCTAGGTATTCATTTCACAAAATCAAAGCCTAGAAATATAGAGGAGGCATATTATCTAAGGTATAGCAGTAAGATCTATGAAGCTTTACATCTATATATGAGAATAAATAAGATACTTTATCTCTCTGAAAAAATGCCTCATCTTATGCCATCCATGATTCATAGTAGGGATCAAGCAAAAAGATTTGTTGATATATTTACAAAGTTTCTATATGAATTAAAGTAGTATATCTATTACCTTTTATCTATATATCTATTTAAAGAGCTTAAGATATAGATACAATCTTTATTTTTATTCTTCTCTATATCGTGAAGTAAGTTAAGTTTATGGGTTTCATAGATTTGGAGATGGAAAAACAGTTAGTTAAAGAAATAAACCATTTAATGTTATTTTAAATCAAAAGATCTCTTGCAAGCTATTTGTCCGTAAAGTTTATAATCCTCGGTAGGAAGTGTAGTAGATGGTGTGCATATATGGTGAAGGTAGATAAAGTAATATCTGTTAAAGATGAGACAGCATTTCTAGCAAGGGGTATAAAGGCGTTGAGATATTCATCATGTGCAAAGCTTCTTAGGGTATTCAAGAATCCACAGCTTGGAACAGAACTTGCTGAATGCATGGATAAGGGACCTACATATATAGTTAAATTTAAGAATTATACTGTTGTATTGCTACCTGATCATTCACATGTAGTAGAGGCTAAGAGTAAGGAAGAGGCTGAAGAAGTTATATCAGAGTTGTCTAAAGCAATAGCCTAGAAGCATTATCTATAAACTATTTGATAAGCCTAAAATCTTTTTCATATTCACATTCTAGAGCTCTAACTTAGTTTTTCAGCATCTATTTGCTTTTTAATAAAGCTAGTGATATAAATCCTATTACAGGTAGCATAAATACAACCTCTGGAACGGTAAGAGCATCTGCTAAAACCCCTCCTAAATTCATTGCAATAGCTGGTACCAGGTTTTGAATTGTGAATACCCTAGCAATATAATTGACTCTATGGCCGGCACCAACATCTTTTATAAGATAGCTAAAAAGTGTAATCCATATCCCAACACCAGCAGTACCAGCAAGAAATGCTCTTATTGTTTGTAGGTAAAGAGAAGGCATATATGGGAATACAACATTTGTTATTATCGCCAATGTTACAGCTATCTTTGTGGTGTTTAAAGATCCTATGTAGTCTACAGCAATGCTCCATAGGATAGGGGTTGCAAGACCCGCTATCCAGTTAACCCCATTAATCATACTTATCCAAATTTCATCACCTTTGAATCTATATATTATGTAAGGCGGTATAACAGAGGATGTGAGATTTATTGCTAGATATATTATGACTATAGCTATATAGAATCTGCCTATAGGCTCTCCGTGATGTCTAGAAGGCTCTTCACTATATTCAATAGAAGCTTTACTCAACTCTTTTATAAACATGAGAAGAGGTACATCGATTAAAAATATTATCGAGATTGTTGTGAAAAGCCTGCCATAGTTTTCAATACCATGTATCTCATATAGCATTAAACCAGCAATAAAGGTGCCAACCAGGGCTCCTAATGTACCTAAAGTGCTATCTAGTGCAATATATCTCGATTTAAATTTAATAGGTATGTTATCAGCTATGTAATCAGCCCATGCAATACCAGCTATAGATCCAATAGCATTTGCGATTGTAAACTCTATTGATGTGATATAGAGAAGCTTTATGTCATTAAACAGGTTGGTGAGGATTGTGTATGAGGCAGCAAGATATATTATCCTAGATAGAACCACAGCTATTTTAAATAATGAAACTCTGTATCTTTTTATAAAATTTCCATGAATGCTGAAAAACATGTATATAGCAGAAGCAGCAATTAATGGCATTGCTGTAGATATTGCGATATGTGTATAGCTGTTAGTTATTCTCGATGCAAAGGCGGCTCTATACGACCAAAGTCCTCCAAACCACATTCCCCACATAATGGAATCTATAAGGAATATTGCTATAATTGTTCTTGGTGTTATAGATAGCATCAATAAACACCTGAATTGGTAATAAAGTCGTTTTGTTTTTACCATAAATCTTATAATTGTTTATACCGTAGTGATAGAGATTAGGGTGTGTAATATATATGTGTGAGGAGGCATTTAAAAATGTTATTCAAATAGCTATAGTTGTAAAGGATATTAGTAAAGCTGTTGAAGCATGGTCTAAGATTTTAGGGATGAAACCGCAAAGAATAACAGAGACTAGGGAGTGGGAAGAAACAAAGATGAGTTTTATGGGGGCTCCATCTAAGGGAAGGGCAAAGTTAGCGTTCTTTAATTTAAATAATATTGTAATAGAACTTATAGAGCCTATAGATGGGCCTAGTACATGGAGAGAGTTCTTAGATAAGCATGGTCAGGGAATCCATCATATAGCTTTCGATATTAGTGGCAATGCCGATTGCATTAAAAAGATTTTGGAGATCGGGGGATATATGCAGCAAAGTGGCATGTTTAGTGGGGGAAGATATACATATATAGATGCAAGGGAAGTTCTTGGAGCTATTATAGAGCTTATTGAACATTATGAAAGATAATTGTTGGATTGCGGGGATATATTTGGAGAGCCTTAGAGATATACTTAAGTCTCTAGCTAACGGTGATATAGATGTTGATGAGGCTTTGAAGAGAATTAGGCTTTTTGCTATAGAGTCTATAGATAACAAAGTTAGATATGATATTGGAAGAGCCGTTCGAAGAGATGTACCAGAGATTGTATTTGGTGAAAATAAAGATCTAAGCACATTGGAAAACATTATAAGAAGGGTTACGTCTGTTATTGGCAAAGTGATAATATCTAGGCTTAGAGATGAGCAGATAAACTTTCTAAAGAGTTTAAAAATAGATAATATAGTGATTGAGGTAAATGAAGTAGGTAGAATTGCTGTTGCAAGATTGGAAAATATCAAGGAATCAGAACATATATGTAGAGTAGGTATTGTTACAGGGGGTACGGCTGATATACGTGTAGCAGAAGAGGCTAAGGTTATAGCTGAAGAAATGGGATGTGATGTGATAACACTATACGATGTTGGAATTGCTGGTCTTCATAGAACTTTAGAAGCTGTTAAAAAGCTTAAAGATGAAGATGTTGATGTGGTTATTGCTGTAGCTGGTATGGAGGGGGCACTTCCTTCTGTAATTGCATCGTTATTAGATGTACCAGTTATAGGTGTACCTACATCTGTAGGATATGGTGTTGGTGGAGGTGGTATAGCTGCATTATACTCAATGCTACAAGCATGTCCATTAGGTCTAGCAATTGTAAATATAGATAATGGTGTTAATGCAGGCATTGTGGCAGGTTTAATTGGAAAAAGAATTTCATTGTATAGAAAAACAAAGTTTGAATAATTCTATGTAGATTTATTAATTATACTAATTACTAACTTAACTTTAATTAATAAAAATGAAAATGAATAGGTGGGATTTATGGATAAAGTTATTGTTGTGGATCCCAGTATAGCTGGTATTTCAGGGGACATGTTTCTTGCAGCATTAATATCTTTAGGAGCGGATCAAAAAATTATTGAGGATCTTAAAGATGCAATACCGAGATGTGTTGATGATGCATTAAACATAGAAATAAAATTTGTTGATGTTATTAAAAATGGGATAAAAGCTAAGAAACTTGTAACCAGGTTTGAGAATAGACATGTTCATAGACATGGCTATGAATTGATTAAAGCAGTAGAGTGTGTGGCAAAAAGCGTAGATTTAGATAAAGATGCATTTAACTTTTCTCTTAATACTATAAAAACTCTTATAGAGGTTGAGGCATATATCCATGGCAAGAATATAGATGATGTTGAGCTTCATGAAGCAGGGTCTATAGATACTATTATAGATGTTATTGGGACTGCATTAGCTCTTCATAATCTTAATCTATTTAAGGCATATGCTGTTTCAATGCCCGTTGCTATTGGCAAAGGATACATAAAGTTTTCACATGGGGTATATCCAGTGCCAGCCCCAGCTGCTATAGAGATACTTAGAAAAGGCAATGCTATAATTGTTGGGGGTTTTGCTGAAGGTGAGCTTACAACACCTACAGGAGCCGCTATACTTACCAACTTCGTTAAAAAGTTTATTGATAGATATCCTTTGTTTAAAGTAAAGGCTATAGGATATGGTGCTGGGGATAAAGATCTTGGTATAGTGCCAAATATTGTTAGGGTATTTAGTGGAGAAAGGATTGATTTTTTAGATGATGGATATACACTGGAAAGCATAGCTATTCTTGAAACAGATATTGATGATGTTTCAGGAGAGGTTGTAGGATATGTATTTGAGAAATTGTTGCAGTTAGGTGCAAGAGATGTATCTATAGTTCCTATATACATGAAGAAGAATAGACCAGGATATACCATTAGGGTTATTACTGATATAGAGAAAAGTGGTGAGTTAATAAAGACATTGATGGAAGAGCTTGGAACACTTGGAGTTAGGTATACAACATATAATAGAATAGTAGTACCAAATAGAGAGATAGTGCCAATAGAGGTAGATATCAATGGACATAGAAAAGAAGTATTGGTAAAAATTAGTAGAGATTTCAAAGGAAATGTAGTTAATATAAAACCTGAATATGAAAGCGTTAAAAGAATAGCCCAGGATCTTAAAATACCATTGAGAAAAGTTTTAAATGTCATACAAAAAACTTTAAGCTCTTTAAAGTAAAAGAAACACTAAGGTAAAGCAAGTTAAACACCAATTATATATAATAGAATATATCGTAGATATAAAACTTTTTATCTCAGAGATAAGATTTATTGTGACTAAAGAGGGTTCAGCTTTTGTGTAGATTATATAGTTTGATATAAATTTCATTGCTTTGTGTTTCCTCTCATCGCTTCTTACTTTTCTTTTACCTAGATACTTTCTGTCCACCTACTTTAAGCGGATAACCCTTTCTATTCACAAGAATAGCTTTTCAAAGAATTCATAAGTATTAGATGCAATCAAAAATATCCACAGTTATAGTTATCTATAGATGATTACAGATGATATAAAGCCTGCTATGACTCAAATTATTAAATGAATAGAAGGGATAAGCTAAGAGAGTTTATTTGAGTTTAATCCTTGAAAATAAGGTATGTAGCTTGAACATTGCACGAAACTTGTATCGTGGCAGAGAGCAGTTGAATAGTTAAGCTATATAGGTAGCAAAATATTTGGGTCTTATTTTATTGTACTAGATAATACTGCTTTAGACAACCGAAATTTATTAAGTAATAATTAATTTTTATTTTCAACCTTTAGATAATATTTTAGCTATATTAATGAATTCATCAACATCTACATTATAGATATAGCTACCATTTTTTGCATATTCAAATGACTCTAAATGACATTTAGCAACCCTCTCTATGAACTCTAAATCAATATTTTCTTTTATGTCTTGTAATTTAATATTTTCACTATATAAAAATATCCATGTCTCTAACCAGGTTAATATAAAATTAGCCATATCTCTAGAAAAAGGAATGATATCTATACATGCTGTATTAGTGTTTTTACATATTTTTTCAAGTATTTGTTTAAGATCAGCATCGTTATCTGATGTAAACATTGGGTAAAGACCTGTATTGTAGTTGGTATGACATAGTAAAACTATATGTAGAGAGCTGTATATTAATTTTTCTTAAAATAAAAATGTAAAATATTGTTTGTAGCCATATATTTTTCCATAAATGTTTTTATTTAGAGACTAATATAAAAGCGTTTTATCTAATTTGCACTATATAGTTATTCTAATGTATCTTTTTTGATTTATTTACAGAGACGGCTTATATATTTAAGCTTCAAAACACTGTATTGGATTGGTATACAAAGTACATCGACTTAGATTTTATTGCTAAAATTTATTATTTATATTTCTAGCCTTATAATAATAGATTTAGTGAGGGTTGTAAATATGGCTTTCCAATGCAATGTATGTAGCAACATCTATAGATTTAATGATGTTGTTCATGGATTTAGATGTTCTAAATGTGGATCTCCTCTTGAGGTATATGGATTTGAGAGGATTTGGAATCCTAGCGGATTTGGTTTATATAGGTATAGCTCAATGATTTTTCTAAAGCCTGTGAAAACTCTTGGCGAAGGTTTTACACCTGTTGTATCTATGGATCTATATGGCTTTAGAGCATATTTTAAGCTAGAATATTTTAATCCAAGTGGTAGTTTTAAGGATAGAGGTTCATCTATATCGCTATCACATGCATATTTAATTAATGCTAGCTGTGTTGTTGAGGATTCATCTGGAAATGCAGGTTTTTCTACTGCTTTATATTCAAGAGCGTTAAACATAAAATCATATATTGTTGTTCCTTCTAATGTTTCATATAGTAAGAGATTAGCTATTGAAGTAGCAGGTGGTGAGGTTATAGAAGCCGGTAGTAGAGAGGATGCATCGAGGCTAGCTCAAAATATTTCTCTAGATAAGAAATGTTACTATGTTGACCACCTATCAAACCCGCTTTATATCGAAGGATACAGAACTATTGCATATGAAGCATTTGAGCAAGTAGGTGACATAGATGCTGTTATTGTTCCAGTAGGTTCAGGTGGTTTGTTTATAGGCATATACAGAGGGTTTGAGGATCTGTATAGAACAGGATTAATTAAAAAGATGCCTAGAATGATAGCTGTACAGGGAGTAGATGTTGCTCCTATCTATGAAAAACTATATTCACATAAACCTTCCAAAGGAGCGGCTTTGCTAGCAGATGGTATAAGAATAAAATCACCTCCAAGAATCGATGAAGTAGTTTCTATAATAATTAAAAGCAGAGGCCTAGTATCTCTAGTTAATGATGATGAAATTATTGATTCTGTTAAAGAATTACGGGATATGGGATTTATAGTTGAGCCAACATCAGCTACAGTATATGCTGCGTTAAAGAAGAACATAGAAGAGTTTAGAAAAATGGGTATCGAGAATATATTGATGCCATTAACTGGAGCAGGTATTAAAATGCTTCAGCAACTTAAACAAATAATACAATGAAATAGATACTCCATATAAATTTTTAATCTAGATTTCCATTTATTTCTACACTGCTCCAATCTATAGAAAAGCTATAATAACACTACTAGGTCTCTACAACTTAGCTATGTTACATAGCTGCTATAACTGTAAAACAGTTTTATTGAATAATATATTGCCATCTACTATAGTCATAGCTACATCTAGATTATCATCTAATACAACTATATCAGCTTTCCATCCTGGTTTAATTAAACCTATTTTCTCTTTTTCTATAGCATTTATAGATTTTGCAGGGTTGGTACTTGCCATTATAAATGCCTCCTTTATGCTGTAACCAAGAGATATGATGTTTCTAAATGCTTTATCCATTGTAAGGGTGCTTCCTGCTAAACTATCACTATCTATAAGCTTTGGTATACTTTTCTCAACCTTTATCTTTAAGCCGCCAAGCTCATAGAGACCATCAGGCATATCAGTAGCTGATATAGCATCTGTTATAAGAACAACTCTATCAACTCCAGCACAATTTATAGTAAACATCAACATTTCTCTAGATACATGGATTAGATCTGCTATAAGCTCTAAATATATAGCTGGATTAGAGAGAAGTGCTATAGCAACACCTGGCTCTCTATGGTGTATTTCTCTCATTGCATTATATAGATGGGTAGCTTTTGAAGCACCTGCTAAAATTCCTTTAACAGCTTCTCTATATGTGGCATTTGTATGACCGATCTGAATAGTTATATCCATTTTAGATAGAGTTGTTATGAAGTCAATTGCACCGTCGATCTCTGGTGCAACTGTTATTTCTCTAACAAGACCTTTACATACATTGTAATATTCATTGAATTCATCTATATTTGGCTTTCTTATAAACTGTTTGTTTTGAGCCCCTGCACGAATGCTATTTATATATGGACCTTCTAAATGAATTCCAAGAATTCTAGCCCCTGTCAGAGGTGTCCACTGTTCATAGGCTTCTACAAACGATTTACATACCTCTATTATGGTTTCATGAGATGCTGTAACGGTTGTTGGTATAAAGCTTGTTACACCGTATCTTGGAAGAACTTTAGACATTGAAAGAAAAGAACTTGGTTTAGCATCCATAACATCAAATCCTAAAATGCCATGTATATGGGTATCTATAAACCCAGGACCTACAATATATCCGCTTAAATCAATTGAATATGCGTCTCCACTAGAACAAGGCTCTACATCAACTTTAGCTATATATCCATTCTCAATAACTATACAACCATCGCTAATAACGTTATATGGTGTGTAAATAGATACATGTTTTAGTAAATACCTATATAGTTTCTCCATTAGAGTACCCTACTATAATTAAACTTTAAATATTTAAAAATATTAATCCAATGAAAACCTAGTATAGCAATTATTTACAGCCCATAGATACATCACTCTAAGCTTGCTGTAAAGTTAATATTATGAATAGCTATACTATTGATAGATTCTTTAAGTCATAGACATTGTTTATTATTTTAAATGCACTGCATCTCTCTATTATTTAGATTGTGAGCAAGACAAGGATGTTATATAATTAAAATATTTTTAGGAGGTGCTGGTTTTATTATGTAATGGTAAAAATGAGTTTAGAAATTATAGTATTTATATTTTCAATCATAATAGCATTTACATTAGTTATGAGAAGAATTAATATAGCAGTGGCTTTTGGATTAGCGTTGGTTATATATCTGCTGCCTTTTTTAGGTAGAGGGATTGCTGTAACTATATTAGAGTCATTCAATAGAACTCTTTTGGATACCATACTATCGCTTATCTTAGCTATGTTTCTAGCTGATTTATATAGATCAACATATATTGCAGATAGAGTAGTTTCTTCTCTTGAGTCTTTAAGCCCTAAAACAGCAGCTGTATCGATACCAGCTATTATAGGGCTTCTCCCAATGCCTGCAGGAGCATACATTTCTGCAACTATTATCAACCCTCTATATAGAGAATGTAACTTAAATCCCAGTGAAAAGACCTTTCTAAACTATTGGTTTCGACATATATGGGTTACTATATGGCCTCTATACCAATCAGTTATACTGGCTTCAGCTATACTTAACATGAACTTCAATAGAATTATATACTATAACTGGCCAATATTTATAGGATCTATAATTAGTGGGCTCATCATCTCAAGAGCAATTCTATATAAAATTAACAATAGTTGTATAAAGCATAGAGATAGGTCTTTTAAAGAGTTGATATATCTATGGCCATTTATCATCATCGTATTCCTATCTATTGTTGCAAAACTTCCACTGCCAGTATCCCTAATGATAACTGTTTCACTATTTATAGCGATTCACAGACCTTCATTAAATACAGTTAAAAATGGGATTAGATATTCACTTGAACCAACAATAATAATTCTTATAGTTGAGTCATTAATATTTAGTAGAGTTATAAATGAAACAGGGCTATCATACCAGCTAGCATTATATCTCTCTTCAGTTGCAGACATAGCTGTGTTTGCAATACCATTTTCAATGGTTATTACAACAGGGTTTGAATTCACATTTGTCACTATAGCATTTCCATCAATCCTACCTCTTCTTACCAGCTATAGAATAACATTAGCATTTCTAGGAGGCTATATAGGTGCCATGCTATCTCCTATACATGCATGCTTTGTACTATCAGCAAAGTTCTTTAAATCAAGTCTAGGAGAAGTATATAGATATCTTATCCCAACAGCTATTTTAACAGTACTAATCGTTGTTGCTTTGCTACCGATGCTTCATTATTGATGATATATTCTTCAAGATTTGTAGATATATTCGTCGTATATATTGAGTCTAACTTTAAAATAATGGTAATAGCTAGATATTTGTGATGCTCTGTCAAAACGGATTATCTTAAAGTATTAAAAATATATGGATTTAGATACTCTATATCTGGATTGCCCCAGAGGTAATTTTGCTTTCTATAGCTCTGACTTCTATAAATGCAAGTATCCAAGCTATAAATTGTGTAATGCTTATAAATATCCCTATTATTAAAAGTATTGCTGCTACTAGAAATATTGTTGAGTTGAAGGTGTCTTTAAGTTTAAAGAAGTATACTATGTTTCCTATATAGCCTATGAGGAAGAGTATTCCACCGATAACAGCAATACCTATACCGCTAAGTACTATAGGTAGATTCATAGTAGCTGCTCCTATAATAATGATCAATAGAGCTATAACGAGTATAGCTAAACCCCATATATAACCTATTCTTAGAAGCTTAGATGGGGTTGAAAACTCTGTTGGTTTCCACCTAGCAAATTGTTTTGCAGATGGGAGTAGAAATGCATATACCGCTACAATAATTAGTATCAACCCAACTAAAGCAGCAGCTAGTGTACCTAGACCTGCAGCAACTATGGCAGCTATATTGAATGTAAATACTATGCTTAGCAACGATAAACTTGCTATTGAAGCTATTAGAGTAGCTATTATTAAAAGCATGGAAGCTGTTTTTAATCTACTTAATGCAGCTAGCACCTCTTCTCTATAGCTTGGCGGCTGAGGTTGTGGAGAGGGTGCTACTCCCATTTTTCTCTCCCACTAGATATATATCTAGGTTTGAAAGCTATAAACTTTTCTATAGATAGCAAATCCGAGTTCTAAATCTTTCAAATAAACTTAAATTAGTATATCCCTTCTTTTTAAACAAATAATTAGTTAAATGAATGTGTGCAAAGCTATGAATATCAGTAAAATGTATATAGGTATTATGGCTTTAATGCTTATAGCTACAACTATAGGTTCTCTCTCTATATTTGTTATTGGAACAATTGCAAAGCTTATTATAGATGATTTAAATATATCCTATAGCTTAATGGGTTTAATTATATCTATACAGAGAGTGGCATCAACCTTAGCAGCGCCTTTCATGGGATATATGATAGATTATATAGGCCCATTTAAAGTTCTCAGCATAGCTATATCAATCTCTGCTACATCGTCAATACTTACATCGCTAGCCTATGGACTCGAAATACTTTTGTTGTCAAGGGTTATAGCAGGGTTTATTTTCCCTGCCTATTGGCCTTCATGTACAAAAATAACATCGCTTGTTATACCAAGGAATATAATGGGATTAGCAACTGCTGTGTTTGAATCGGGGTCTGTTATAGGAGTTGTATTAACATATATTTTAATTCCTTATATAAATTCATGGAGGGTTATGTTTATAGTGATAGCTATATTTTCTTTTATATCGCTTGTACCGTTGTTAGTTTTGTTTTCCAGATATACAAAGTTTTATTATGATTTAAGTAGAAGGCAAGGTTATACGCCATTAAATAAAGTCTTGTTGCATAGAAAGGCATTAAGATATATCATTACAATATTTTTTGCCTTTATGTTTGCTCTTCAGCCTTGGGCTTTCTATACATCATGGCTTTCAACATTTCTTATAGAGAAGCTTATGTTAGAATTAAAAGATGTTTGGATCCCAGTGGTAGTTATTTTAGTTATTGGAATGTTTATAGGTATATCAACAGCAATACTATCTGATAGAATAGGTGGCTTAAAGGGAAGAAGATTAATTCTTTCAATTACATTGGGAATCACATCTATATCACTATGCATGTCAACTATAATGAAGCCTGGGATAAATACATGGATCTTTCTCGCAATATCTATTATTGCATATAGAGCATTTCTACCTTTGGCATGGACTATTATAAACGATACAGTTCCAGAAAATTTTGCAGGGATCATAAGCGGTATAAATGCTTTAGCAGGACAAATAGCTATGGCGATAGCCCCATTGATTATGGCATATACAAGAGATGCTCTAGGATCATTTGATGTCTCAGTAATAATCATAGCAATTCTAACAGCATTTTCTATTTTGCTATATCTACAGTTAAAACCAATTAATGTAGATAATAACTCTACTTAATATCTTTAATTGCTTTAAATAGTGTTTTAACTCATAAAAATTTTTAAATATGACTATAGGCTTAAATAGATATAAAGATATGGAGTCCTAATGGTGTAGGTCTTATGGTAAATACAAAAATGATAGCAGTAGTAGTAATAGCTTTAGCTATAGTTGGTTTAATAATTGGTTTAACATATCTACCTATAATGCAAAAAACTATACAGCAAACGTCAACGCCTACACCAACTATAACACCAATTACAACACCTTCTCCAATGCCTCAACCATCGATAACAATTCCCCAGGCAAGTAAATATGTTATTATAGCTTATAGAGATCCACAGCCAATTGATAGAGAATCGCTTGTTCCGTACTCAAATATAAATCCTGGTTTCCTCAGAGATCCTATAATGGATGCTCTTATTAAAGCTGGTAGAATAACTACTGATGCTAGTCTTAGAAAAACTATCTATAATGCTATACAAAAGCTTTCAAACGATAGACTTTCCCTTATATGGATTGTACAAGCAAGAGAGGTCAGGGTGTACTGGGACTGGATAAAGAATATATACTTCCATCCAACATTTGTCTATAGAGTTGATGATCTTTCCAAAGAACCTTATGCACCAAATCCAAATAAATTCGTTATAGGTGAATCTGAAGAGGGTCATAGCCTAGACCCTGCTGTTACCTACTGGGGTTTTGACTGGTTTATAATACATCAGATATACGAGAGGTTGGTAGCATATGAAAGAGATAATGTGGATTATGTAGTACCTAGTCTAGCTGTTGCCTGGGCTCATAACGAAGAAAGCGATGAGTGGTACTTTGTAATAAGAGGTAATGTTGTGTTTTATGATCCTTGGGAGAATAGAACAATACCTCTAACACCTGATGACATAGTGTATTCCTTTAGACGTGTTGTTACCATGCATCTAGATCCTTCATGGCTTATAGAGGAATTCATAAATGTTGATGAAACAGTTGTTTTAAGTGAAGATGAGTTTAAGTCGATATTGTCAAAAGGTCTATACACAGAGTTTAAAGGTGAAAATAGAAAGGTTTCATCGCTAGAAGAGCTTCTGTCCTTCTTTGGCTATAGTGGTAGTGTAGCAGGTTTTGTAAAAGTAAAGCTGAACTATCCATATGCACCAATATTATCGGTATTAGCAACAATACCTGCAAGTATTGTTAGCATGGAGGTTGTAGAGCAGCATGGTGGTGTTAAACCTGGTGAGGAGAATCCATATCTATATGACCATCCAGTTGGTACAGGACCATATTATCTTGTTGAATGGGTTCATAGACAATACTATAGATTGAGAGCCAATCCATATTATTGGAAAGGAAAACCATCTATAGAAGAGATTGAGTTGAGGCTTATACCAGAGGATTCAACAAGAATAATGATGCTTAAGAAAGGTGACCTAGACATAGCTTTAATACCACCATCGCTTGTAGACCAAGTTAAGGATGTTACACTTGGTGGTAATAAACTCATAGTAGAGGTTGCCCCCTCATTCTGGATATACCATGTTACACTTAACTGTGAGAGATATCCGTTTAACAACACAGCATTTAGAAAAGCACTTGCATGGGCAATACCATATGACACAATAATATCAACGGCATTTAATGGTCTAGCAGATCAAGCATATGGGGTTATACCTAGAGGCATGTTTGGATTTCAAGACGATGATATAACTAGATATACATATAATAAAGATATGGCAAGGAAAATGTTAACAGACTCGGGGGTTGATCCAAAGTCTGTTAGCATAACAATAATAGTTCCACAAGGATATAGTGAACTTGAGCAAATAGCTACTATACTACAGTCTTCATGGACCGAGGCCCTAGGTATCGATGTTAAGGTACAAGTTCTATCGAGACCTGTATTCAATGAGAAGCTTATGAGTGGCGACTTCGATGTGCAAGTACTTGCATGGGGTCCAGACTACATAGACCCTGATGACTATGCAGGTCCTCTACAAGCAGGTGGATATACATTTTCAGATGTAGCAATATATACCACGACATCGCCTAATGAAATATCTAAATACATAGATATAGAGGATGCTACTATAATCACATATAAAGACGTTGCTATTATTGTTGGCGAGGCTAAATAATTTTTATTTTTATTTCGGCTGGTGGGCAATGGGAGATATAAAGAGATATGTTGTTAGAAGAGCATTATCTTTTTTACCTACAATTCTAGGTGTGCTCATCCTTACATTTCTGATTAGTCGTGTTATTCCTGCAGATCCTGTAAGGGTTTGGACAGGTGGGTATAAAGCACGTCCTGAAATTATTGAAGAAATTAAAAAGAGGTATCATTTAGATAAGCCATTGCATGAGCAGTTGATACTTTATCTCGTAGATGTGTTTAGAGGGAATTGGGGGGTTTCGCCAATGAGTAAAAGACCTGTTTTAGTTGATATAGCTGAGTATTTTCCAGCAACTGTTGAGCTAGCAATAGTTTCTAGTATAATTCTTGCAGCCGTTGGTATACCACTTGGTTTAATAGCTGCACTTAAAAAGGATAGTGTTATTGATCATTTAGTAAGGGTTGTTGCCCTTATAGGTACTTCTGCACCTGCTTTTTGGATTGCTATAGTTCTTCAATGGGTATTTTACTATTATCTAGGGGTTCTACCATCTACTGGTAGAGGTGTTGCACCTCCAGTAAGATACACAGGTATGTATCTGCTTGATAGTCTACTAGGTAGCAGGTTTGATCTCTTTTTAGAGAATTTGAAATATATAATATTGCCAGGTATTACATTGGCTTTTACAGGGCTAGGGATAATTGCGAGAGTTGTAAGAAATAGTGCTCTTGATGTTCTCTCTTCAGATTTCATAGACTTTGCAAAAGCTCGAGGGCTAAGAGGTTTGCAGCTCTATAGACATATACTGAAAAACTCTCTTATACCAATAATCACTATATTAGCTCTTGAGATTGGATATATACTTAGCGGAGCTATTGTGATAGAAACTGTATTTTCATGGCCTGGTATAGGTCTATATGCAGTTAATGCTATAAATAGCCTTGACTATCCTGCTATAATGGGTGTAACACTGCTTATAGGGCTTGTCTTTATATTCATAAACTTTGTTACAGACATTGCTTACGCTGTTATTGATCCTAGGGTGAGGCTCTAATGCAAAGCTATAATAAATGGTTATTTAACAAGACAAAATTTTTAACAGGTTTTTTAAATGAGTGGAAACTTATTTTCATGGTTATAAGAAAAAGCCTTCTTACCACTATAGGACTTGCAATAGTTCTTGGATTTACATTCCTAGGTATTATAGGACCATATATTACACCTTACGATCCTATGACCATAAGCGTTACAAGTACATTAAAAAGATTACAGCCACCAAGTCTTGAAAACCTCTTTGGAACTGATGAATATGGAAGAGATATATTTAGTAGAGTACTATATGGAGCTAGAATATCACTTATTGCTGCTTTAAGTGTTATGTCCATAGCACTTCCCATTGGTATTATACTTGGGCTTGTCTCTGGATACTATGGTGGTATAATAGATGAGGTGATTATGAGAATAACAGATATCTTTCTTTCATTTCCTGGACTAGTCCTTGCAATTGCTTTTAGTGCATCACTTGGTGCAGGGCTAACATCAGCTATTATAGCATTAGCTGCTGTTTGGTGGCCTGGCTATGTAAGGGTTATTAGAGCACAAGTTCTTGTGGTTAAGGAAATGCTATTTATAGAAGCTGCTAGGGCTATAGGTGTTAAAACCAGTAAGATATTGTTTAGACATATTCTTCCAAACGCTATAACACCTCTATTGGTTTTAATAACATTTGACTTCGGTTCAGTAATATTGGCAACATCCGCTTTATCCTTTATAGGTTTAGGTGCACAGCCTCCAATACCAGAGTGGGGCAGGCTTGTAGCTGATGGTAGGAAATGGTTTCCAGATAAATGGTGGTATTCATTTTTCCCAGGTCTTGCGATATTGATAACTGTTCTTGGTTTTAATCTACTTGGAGATGGCATTAGAGATATTATGGATCCAAGATATAGAAGAAGTATAGAGGTGAGGGGATAGAAATTGAATAGAAAGATACTTGAAGTTGAGAATCTAAAGGTTTATTTCTATACATATAACGGGGTTGTTAAAGCTGTTGATGATGTGTCTTTTGAGATATACGAGGGAGAAGCTCTATGCTTAGTTGGTGAAACAGGTTGTGGTAAATCTGTTACAGCTAAAGCTATAACAAAGATGATTAGATCACCTGGGAGAATTGTAGATGGTAAGATATTGTTCAATGGTGTAGATATACTTAAGTTAAATGAAGATGAGTTAAGTAGGATTAGGGGTAAAGATATTACATATATATATCAAGATCCATCAAATGCTTTAGACCCTCTCTATACAGCTGGGTATCATGTAGCAGAAACCATAGCTATTCATAGCATAGGTATAAAGATTGTGGATGCATTGAAAAAAGCTATAGAGCTTTTCCGAGAAGTTCTTATACCAGATCCCGAGTCTAGAGTGAAGAGCTATCCCCATGAACTTTCAGGTGGTATGAAGCAGAGAGTTGTTATAGCTACTTCTGTAGCTAATGTTCCAAGGCTTATAATTGCCGATGAGCCTACAACAGCACTCGATGTAACTATACAAGCCCAGATTCTAGATATATTGAAAGAGCTGAGATATAAATACAACTCATCTGTATTGCTAATAACACACAACCTTGGCATAGTTGCAGAGATGTGTGATAGGGTAATTGTTATGTATGCTGGGAAAATTGTTGAGAAGGCATATACAGAGGAATTATTTGAAGATCCGCTTCATCCATATACAAAAGGATTGCTTAATGCTGTTCCAAACCCATATAAAAAAGTTGCTTATTTAGAGTCAATCCCAGGTGTTGTACCAGATATGATAAATATTCCAGAGGGTTGTAGATTTCGTCCTAGATGCCCATATGCAACAAATAGATGTTTCATAGAGCCTAAACTTATTGAAGCTAAACCCAATCACTATGTTTCATGCTGGCTTGCATCTAAAGGTAACGAGATATGAGTGAGCCGCTACTTATTGTAAGGAATCTCAAAAAGTATTTTCCTGTAAAGGGATTATTTTTTACAAGAGGCTATATTAAAGCTGTTGATGGGGTTTCATTCACAGTTTTAAAAGGGACTACACTTGCACTTGTTGGTGAGAGTGGTAGTGGGAAGTCTACTGTTGGTAGACTTGTGCTAAGATTGATAGAGCCTGATGATGGAGAGATAATATTTAGTGGGATAAATGTCAGGAGTTTAAAGAATGAAAAGCTTTTAGAGTTTCGAAGAAGAACTGGTATAGTTTTTCAGGATCCATATAGCAGTTTAAATCCTAGGATGACTATATATGATATTTTAAAAGAGCCTTTAGAGACACATAATATAGATATTGAAAATTTAGAGGATTATGTGGTAAAGCTTCTTGAGAGAGTAGGGCTTGGTAAAGAGCATCTCTATAGATATCCACATGAATTTAGCGGTGGACAGAGACAAAGAATAGCCATTGCAAGAACATTAGCTCTTAAACCAGAGCTTATAGTGCTTGATGAGCCAACATCATCACTCGATGTCTCTGTACAGGCACAGATACTTAATATGCTTAAAGAATTCCAAAAAACAGATAAGCTTGCCTATCTATTTATAACACATGACCTTGGCGTTGTTAGGTATATGGCTAACAACATAGCTGTTATGTATCTTGGGAAAATAGTAGAGGTTGCAGATACAGATAAAATATTTAGCAATGCTCTTCATCCATATACAAAAATGTTGCTGACATCTATACCTGTACCAGATCCAAAAATAGCTAAATCTAGAGAGAAATCAAAGCTTGTAGGTGAGCCGCCAAGCCCTCTAAACCCCCCACCTGGCTGTAGGTTTCATCCTAGATGTCCATATGCTATAGATATATGTAGAAGGGAAGAGCCTATGATGATAGAGTTTGAAAAAGAGCACTTTGTATCTTGTTGGCTATATATCAAAAAGTAGATATGTTGGCTTGTTTCATGAGGAATCTATATATAGATCCCCATATCTTTCCATCACTTCTCATTTTGTTTTCAAAGTTATTTATACCTATCCATAGCTCTAAAGCCTTTATTGTATCTTCATTTAGATTGCCATCCACTTCTCCTCTATAGTATCCAAGTTTCTTCAACGCTAACTGGATATTATATGCAACCTCGTTAAGGCTATACACATCATCTGGGTTCTCTCTTTCAAGTATGGTTAATTCCCAAATTTCAAACAGTCTAATGAGCTCTTTAACAGGATCTGGATGGTCATCAACTCTAAGATCTACATATCTATCTACACCCTCTATACATCCTCCATAGCCGCCACAGCGCCTCAAAACAATAACTGCTGCGCTTTGCCTGCCTCTTCTATCTCCCCCAGCATCATCCCCAGCTTTAAGAGCTGCTAATAGCTTATCAACTAACTCACCTTTTGTTGTCTCAAATGCTTTTGCCATAGCCTCTACAACCTCCTCACCTACAAGGATATTACCTTGAACCGCAAAGCCATCACCAACTATATGGCCAGCATATGGTATACAGCTCGACCCTGTATATGCATATGTCTCGCCTTTTGCATTAACAACACCTATTTGTCTATGTTCCTTTCTAGGATCTCCAGATAACACGAATTCAACGGCCTGTTTAGGTGTATAGTTATTTTCAAGAAGATAGAGTATTATTGGCCCAAACTTGACATTAGCCCATGCCTGTGTAGCTACAGCCCCTACACCTACTCTAACCCATGGAACAACAGAGCCAACAGCTATAAATTTAGACGCTACTGCAACACCTACATCTCCTTTTTCTCTATCTATAGCCACTATTGAAAAAGTCATGAATAACACCAAATAAGATTTATAGTGAAAACTATAAATATTTTGCGATTCTATTCTTTTTAAAACATATAGAGCTTAAAAAAGAGTAGATTAAAATAAAATAGCTTCAAAAGCTTCTTTATCAACCTCATCTACAGTTGGGAGACCTGTTACCCTAGCAGCTCTCTCTGTTAATGCCGCTAAATCTGATCTATTTAACAATCTCAGAGAATATTTTCTCTGTCCAGCCATCAAAATCTTTATACCTGTCGCTATTTTTCCGAAATATGTATATAGCCCTATAGCACCTGATTTCAATATCTTTTCAAATTGCTGTATACTGTATTTTGATGCAAGCTCATATGTAGATATAAAGAACTGCTCTGGTTTCAAGCCATATTTTTTCACAAAATCTTGAGGCAAGGCATTTTTTGTTGATAGTTCTTGGAAGTATCTAGCCTTCATAACAGCTAATATAGGGGCTCGAGCCATTGCAATAGCCTTTACATAGGGTTCTCTATCAAAGCCGCTTAAAGCTATTGCCTTAACTATCTGATGCTCATTTGAAAAACCACCAGCCATAGCGATATCGGGTATATGTCTACCCTTTTGCTTCAGTATTTGACATGCCTTTAAAACCCACATCTCCATATATATTGTTGGAACACCACTTTCATTCATCATTGGAACTGGCGACATACCTGTTCCACCTCCAGCACCATCAAATGTTACACCATCTATTTTAGCTTCAGAGGCTAGCTTCATTACAAATGCTATATCTATAGGTCTATATGTACCTGTTTTTACAACAACTCTCTTTACACCCATAGATCTTAGCTTGTCTACCCTCTCTAGAAAGTGTTGTGGATCAGGTTTACCAATCCTACTATGTCTTTCAAAAGTCTTTATAACACCAAGTTTATATGCCTCTTGAACATCTCTATCCTCAGGATCTGGAATAACTATATAACCTCTTCTCTTTAATTCAATAGCTCTAGAGAGATCCCTTACCCTAACCTCTCCACCTATAGATTTTGCACCCTGTCCAAACTTCTTCTCAATAACATTTACCTCAAGTTTTGAAGCTGCATATATATCCACACCCATCATCTCATCCTCAATGTTTGTCTGCACAGCTATGTCTCCGTGTCTTCCATCCCAAAACTCTCTATATGTTTTAACCCTGTACTCCATATCTCTAGAGCTTGCAACCTGGCCATTCACAAATATAGACTCTTTATCCATACCACAAACATTCTCGCCTACAACAAGCATTGTACCAGATATAGCAGCACCTATAGCTATGCCATCCCAGTAATTCTTAGCAACATCAGTAGAGCCAAGTGCAGCTATAAACACTGGTATCTTTAAATCAATACCAGCATAGCTTGTTGAAACATCTACGTTTTCAAAGATAAGCTTCTCATACGAGGTATCTGAGCTAAAGATTTGTGAAAGCCTTGGCATAAGCTGTATATCAGACCAATCTAATCCAAAATCCTTATTAGCAGCAGCAGTACTATTTCCAAACTCTTCTGGCTCTGGATATAGAACCTCTCTACCTCTAAAAGCAGATTTACCCACTTCACAAAGCACTGGACAGTTACCTATACATAGAGCACAGAGACCACTTAACGGAGTTATATCACTGCTTCTTGTTCTAGTTCCACTTAAAATACTTCCATTCTCTGTAGGTAGCTTCTTTTCAGGCATCTCATTTCACCAATAGATTTAACATGCTAACAAAAGCTGTAAGAGGTAAGAACAGAGTTTAAAAATTTTTTCCTTTTAATATAATAAAAACATATTTATTCTATATAAATATATTTATATTTAATTAATAAACAACAATGTTGGTGTCGAGGAGCGTGAAAATAAACTTTAACAATGCTATGCTAAGCTGTATTAAAATATAGGTAATGTCTAGTGATATACTATGTTGAGGGACATTTAAAGATTGGATGTGTAGCTCTTGTTTTGACATTGATCTATAGAGCTTAGTGAAGTTTATGGTCTATGCCGAAGTTCAGTTCTTGTTAACAGATTCGCAATGTTTATAGATATTCATGGACATTAAAATGCCAAGAGCTTGTTATAATTTAATTAATAAGCATAGTGGTTAGAATATATAGATTTAAAAGGCAAAGAAAAGAATTGGCTATAGTTTAGCTATATGGTGATGTGTATGAGGTGCCCTATGTTTATAAAGAGAATTATCTTAGAATTCAGCAAGGTTGTTTTCTATATCTATGGTTTTCTATGGCTTATTAAACCAAGAAGGGCTAAGTCTATTGAAGATATCTATAGGCTTTTCTATATAGATTTTCTAAAGCTGGATCCAAAAGATGTTGAGATTGTAGAGATGGATAGATATAGGCTTGTAACGAGGTGTAGAAATAGATGTCCAATCCTAGCTCTAGCACAGAGCCTGGGTCTAGATACAAGATATGTATGTCGCATTGTTTCTGAACCTGTATGTAGATATGTGTTAAGAAGACTAAATCCAAATATAGTTTTCAACAGAAACTACAACTATATTAGGCCATATAAGGATGGCTGTGAAGAACATATATATTATGTTGAATTAGATAAGCATCTCTAGTGGTTATTACAATTAATATTCTGTAGATTTATAGATGAAAGTATTGATTTAGAGCTAAGGAGTTTGGTATATATTAGACAAATTTATAAGGTTATAATGATTTGTAGTAGTATTGGGATGAGAAAAGTGACTTTGTATGAATGTGTTATGGTCTATTGCTATAGGTTAGAAAGAAATATTTCACTATATACAATCCCTGAGGTGGGGTTTAGATGGATCTAGAGAAACTAGGATTTGCTTTTATTTTAATAGGGTTTTTCATAGCGTTTATAGCTGCTTTAACACCTCTATTCACTATAGCATTTTCTGATAGCATTAAGATATCTGGTGGTGGTTGTATAATATTGTTGTTTATACCAATATGTTTTGGCTATGGCGAATTTGCATTACAGTTAATAGTAATAGCTATTGTTCTTGCTATTGCCTTAATTCTAATAAGCTTTATAGTCTATAGACAGTTTTTTAAGCAGCTAGAAATGAAAAGAGTATCATATGTATAGCAAAACATTTTAGTATTGCTTTTAAATATGATATCATCTTTAAGTTTCTGTAGTGTAGGGCAATACATGAAGCGATAGAAAGGGTTGGAACTATCGTAGCCATATAGAGGAGTAGAGTGTTAGAACCATTATAGTGTTTGATATATTGAATAGTAAAGCTACTTTTATAAAGTCTATGAATTTTGTTTTGATATTTCTACTGTTTAGTATATGTATAGCTACAACATTTGCTCCGCTACCTATATATGTAAATCCTCCTCCAGCTGTTAAACCTGATAAAATCCCCCATGCAAGTATTAAAGCATTCACATTAGTTTTTATAGCTATAGAGTCTACTATTGGTAAAAGTGTTAGCGTCACGGGAATATTTTCTATAAAAGCTGATAATATTGCAGAGATAGCAAATATCGCTATACCTAAAACAAATATGTTTTCACCTATATTTCCTACTATAAAACCTGCTATGGTATCTGTAACACCATATTTTTTCAGGGAATTGCTTAGTAAGAAGATTGCTATTAGAAATAAAGGAAGCTTATAATTCAATCCATCCCTAATAGACCTCTTAACACATGTAAAATCTCTATGTATAGCCAGCCTTGTTGTATATAGTCCCGCTAAAGCTACTATAGCTGATAATGTTAGTGGTATTCCAAGCTCTTTTCTAAAGCTTAAGAGAGCTACTTTAACAAATAGAAATATTGTTGCCTCTAAAACAAACTTTCTATCTATATAGTTTTCATCTACCTTAACCACATCTATGTATTTCTTCTTTAAATTTCTATAGTTTTGTAGAATATATATAGCTGTTGCTATAATCATCGGGATAAATATTATGAAGAACATCGATGGCTTAGATCTATATATAATAAAGTCTGTAAATGCAAGATTGTAGCGTCCAGCAACAATAATAGCTGGTGGGTCGCCTACCATTGTAGCTGAGCCAGCCATTCCAGCTGTAAGTGCCATTCCTATAAGAATCCTTTCTATGTCTATGCCAAGGATAGACGCTATTTCGAAGGCTATAGGTGCAAATATAAACACGGTAACAGAGTTTTCAAGGACAAGACTAACAACACCGCTAAATAAAATTATTGTGTAGAGCAATAGCAAAGGTCTTTTAACCTTAGCTACAACCCCATATGCAATCCATTTGCCAAAACCAGAAATCTCTAATATAATGCTATATATACTCATACATATAATTAAGCCTATAACATCCCAGTCGATAAACGATACAAGCTCTTCAAAAGAAATAGCACGAATAGCTAGTAGAATAGCTATTGCAATAGCAGCTATCTTATGTCTTTCAATTTTTTCTAAAGCTATTAAAGCTATAGATACAACAAATAATAATGTTACAATAACTTGGTAGAGATTGAAGATGTCAAGGCTCATCTCTTACCTAGATAACTCATGTAGCTATAGAAATAAAAGCTTAACTGGTTGATTCATTACTATAGATATTAACTGGGATAAATCAGCTATATAGATGGCTAAAAAGGCCTCTGATGCGGTATTAAATAGGTATTGTTTTTAAAGAATAATATATGTTTTTAGATGGTTTATGGGGTGTGTGTCGTGGATAGATGCATCTCTTTGAGAGGTAGGGTTTTTTCAGGTGTTGGCGAAGGTAGAATATATGTTAGTTTATATAGAGATGTGATAAGAAGGGTTCTTGGCATAGAGCCTTATCCAGGGACATTAAATATAGCTTTAGATAATACCTATATTGATATAGCAGCTAGATTGTTTAAGTCAAAGCCTCATTTTGTTATAGAGGCTCCAGCTCCATCACTTGCAAAGGGACTTGTTTGGAGGGCATATATAGACAATAAAGATTGTTTTATTGTTAGACCATCTATAACTGTATATAGCTTTGATGTTGTTGAGGTTATATCAGATGTTATGTTGAGGGATTGTCTAGGTCTTGTTGACGGATCTATTGTTGTTGTTAAAGTACCTTTAGATGTTAGTGATAGATGCTAAGGAGGTTATGTTTTTATTTTTAGATTGACGCTACCTCAATATAGTAGTGTGGTTTGTTAAGGGTTGGGAAATGAGAAGCATTGTTGATCTCATTGGCAATACACCTATTGTTGAGCTTCAAAAGATTAGACCATCTATATATGATGTGAGGATTTTTGTCAAGCTGGAGTTTTTTAATCCTACGGGTAGTCATAAGGATAGAATAGCGTTTTATATGATTAGAGATGCAATTCAGAGACATGGTTTAAAGCCAGGCGATGTTGTTGTTGAGGCTTCTAGCGGCAATACAGCAATATCTGTTGCGTTTATTGCTCAGAGATTTGGTTTAAAGCCTTTGATAGTTATTCCTAGGGGTACAAGTAGAAATAAGGTAGCTATTTTAAAGATGTTGGGTGCAGAGATTGTTGAGGGTAGCGATAACCCATCATCAGATGACTACTATATAAAACTTGCTGAAAAGCTTGCAAAGGAGTACAAAGGTGTTTTTCTAAACCAATATGCGAACCCTGTAAATGCTCTTGCACACTATGAAACTACAGCTAGAGAGATATGGAGTTCTCTAAATGGCTATATAGATGCTTTTGTGATGGGTGTTGGAACAGGTGGTACAATAACGGGTGTTGGGAGGTTTTTAAAGGAAATGAAAAGGGATATACTTATAGTTGCTGTAACACCAAGGGGTTCTCCACTTGCTGGTGGTTTTATAGGTGATAGGATAGAGGGTCTGCTTTACACAGATATACCACCTTTACTCGATAGAAGTATTATAGATAAAGTTGTTGAGGTTTCATATAGAGAAGCTGTGGATATGGCTATAAAGCTTGTAAAAGATGAGGGTATTCTTGCAGGAATATCATCAGCAGCAAACATCGTTGCTGCTTTAAAGGTTGCTGAGGAGATGAGAAAGGGGAATATAGTGACTCTTGTAGCTGATTCTATATTTAGATATATAGATGAGGTTATAAAGTATCTAGAGATGTGATTAGAGGCTGTATAAAGATACTACAATAAAGTTTTAAGGTTGTTGAATCTATAGATAGTTAAGTATCTCTATCAACATTAAATAGAGCTTTAGCTAATATAAAATGTTGAGGGTGATGTATATAGATAAAGCTATTGTTGTTGAGAATATTGTTAAGAGGTATAGAGTGAAGAAGAAGATAGGGTTTTTAAGATCTGCCACAGAGGTTGTCGAAGCTTTGAAAGGTGTTAGCTTCTCTGTTAATTATGGTGAGGTTGTTGGGCTTTTAGGACCTAATGGCGCTGGAAAGACAACGACTATAAAGATTTTAGCAACGCTTTTAACTCCAGATAGTGGAGAGGCTTATGTTGCAGGATATAACGTTGTTAAAGAGGCTGATAAGGTTAGAAAGAAAATAGGTATTATGTTGTCTGTTGAGAAGGGTTTCTATGGTAAGCTAACTGGGCGTGAAAATCTTGAGTATTTTGCAGCTCTCTATGGATTAGATGGTAGGAGGTCTAGAGAGAGAATAGACTATCTTATAAAGCTTCTCGAGCTTGATAGACTTGGAGCTGATTATAAGCTTTTAGAAGAGTTTAGCCTTGGCATGAAAGCTAGGTTGAGCTTGGCAAGAGCTCTTTTAAGCGATGCCCCTATACTGCTTCTCGATGAGCCTACACTTGGCCTTGACCCACCTAGTGCACGTAGAATAAGAGAGCTTGTTAAGGATCTAGCCCATAGAGATGGAAAAGCCATATTATACACAACGCACAACATGTTTGAAGCTGAGCTTGTATGCGATAGAATTCTATTGATAAATAGAGGTGTTATTGTTGCTAAAGGAACTCCAAAAGAGCTTAAGCAGCGGATTCCTAAGCTTAGGATAGTGACGCTTACTGTTAAGGGTAGAGATAATATTGGAAATGTTTTAGATAAATTGAATACAAAATTTGATGTGAAAGCTGATGAAAATGGTTTATATAGTGTTAGAATACATGTTCAAAACCCTGAAGATATATTCAACGATGTTGTGAAGAGGTTTATAGAGAATGGTTTTGAGATTATATCAGCTAGAATTGAAGAGCCTACACTTGAAGATGTATTTATATATTTTAGTGAGGGTTAGTAATGGGCTTATATCCTTTATTGAAAGCAGAGTTTAAGCTTGTATATGGAGAGTTGTTTAGAAGGAAATCTGCGTTTATAGCGATGATTATATATCCATATCTCTTTGCAGGTTTTACACTATTCTTTGGGTACACTATAGGTTCTCCGAATCTTTTTATAGAAAGAGTTGGTATAGACCCTGTTATATTCATGATTACAGCAAGCTATATAGTTATGTCTATAACAGCTGTGATAGATGATGTGCTTTGGAGGCCTTTGAGCGATACATATATAGGTACTATACCATATATATTAGCATCTCCTGTAAATAGACTCAAACTGTTTATAGCTATACCAATACCAAGGCTTTTAGCCATGGTTTCAATGGGGTTTACAAGCATAACACCTATATATGTTTTATACTATGGGTTTAGAGGAGCTGTAACGGCTTTATTGATAATGGCTTTAGTGGCCCTTGGTGCTCTATCCATGGTCTCTATAGCTATTATCATTGCAGGTCTTGTTCATACAATTAATGAGAGTTGGAGGATACTCAATATTGTTAGACCATTGATTATGGTTCTTCTAGGTGCTTATTACCCAAGAATCTTTATGCCTTTTGCAGCATATGCTATAAGCTTTCTCATTCCATCTTCACATATTGTAGAGGTTGTCCATAGGTTATTCATAGGTAGTTTAGATGGCATATATATTTCTCTAGCTATAGCTATAACCCTAGCTCTTCTATATATGCCTGGAGGTAGGAAAAGTCTGATGTACTGGGAAAGAAGAAAGGTGGCTGAAGGTGTTAAAACTTATTAGAAGAGCCTATGCTGTATTTAAAGCATATGCACTTTCAGATTTAGTGAGAAGTAAAGGCTTTGTCTATGGACTAATAAGCTTCTCTATATGGATACTACTATTCATGTCACCTTTAACACTTTTTATGGATCCTCAACAAAGCCCACAAACAATAGCGGCTTACGGCTTTACAGCTATATTGATATTCATGTTCTATGGTGCAGCTACATGGGATTGGGCAGCAGAGCTGCGTTGGATGATAAACGATGGTAGACTCGAATACTATATAGCTAGTGGAAGTGGTTTTCTACCCCATTATCTAGGTATTCTACCTATATCTCTAATCTGGGTATTTTTTGCAATGATTGTAAACTATATTGTTTTATCTATTATATGGGGGCCTCCAGTTCTAGCAGTTATAGATATATCTATGCTTATCTATGGCCTTGCATTACTGCTTGTTAATTTAATAGCCTATGCGTTGATACTTGGAGGAACTATTATTGCTAGTGGTGTATCAGGTTTTATTATGGAGATTATAAGCTTTATACTCCCAGTAGCAACAGGTGGTTTAACACCTCTATCAAATCTTCCAAAACCTCTACAAACATTTGCATTGTTAACACCATTTAGCTATCCAGCAGAGATTATAAGATATTCTATACTTGGCTGGTTTCCAGTTATAGAGTTTCCACAGCTTATAGCTAGAGGAATACTATTTGCCGCAGCATTTCTAGCGATATCTCTAACCTACTTTAGATATCAAATAAAGAAGATACTACGTGAAGGAACACGTGCAACGGCTCTATGGTGATGAAGAACTAGGTAATTGATTTAACTAGTTTAAAAATATTTATTGGTTTGCTATAGATAGACTTTTCTACTAAACCTCCTGCTTATCTCTAGCCAATCTTCTCTAGATAACCTCCAGCCCATAGCCCCTACATTCTCCTCTAAATGCTTTATATTGCCTGCTTTTGGAATAGGAACAACATTTTCATTTGATATTAGCCAATTGAGAGCCACTTGCGTAGCTGTTTTTCCATATTTTTCCCCAATTTCTTTAAGATATGGATCTCTAGCCAGTACTCCTTTTTCAAGTGGTGAATAAGCCATATACATCATACCCTCTCTTACTGTATATGGAATAACGCTTTCTTCATCATCTCTATGGAGAAGACTATAGTGATTTTGAATGACATGTACATCGTATTTTCTACAACAGTTTCTAGCCTCTTCAATACCCTTTACATTGAAGTTGCTTAAGCCAAAAAACCTTATAGCACCATCATCTACAAGCTTCTCAAAGGCTTTAATCGTTTCACATATAGGTGTAGATTCGCTTGGCCAATGAAGAAGATATACATCTATATATGTACCAAGTCTATTCATACTGGCTTTAGCCGACTTTAAAACGTTTTCATACGAGGCATTTGTAGGCCATACCTTTGTAACTATAACAACATCTTCTCTTTTAAAACCTTTAACAGCTATACCAACTATCTCTTCAGAATGTCCCCCACCATACATCTCAGCTGTATCAATCAAATTAACCCCAAGTTCAACAGCTCTTCTAATAACTTCTATCCAAAGCTTATCATTGCTATAGTCTGGAGACCAATACCCTCCACCAATACCCCATGTACCGATACCTATTGAGGAAACGCATCCAATATCCTTGAAACACTTTACATCTCTCTCCATATATATCGCCATCTACAGAATATAGCTAGAGATATAAATAAAGATATCCTCTATAAAACGTCGGTTAATGGCTTAAAACACTGCTTATGCTTTGGAACATCAATGATTTGCAAAGCATATACTAAATAGCTTTAATCAATCCACTATATGCTATTTGATATACAGTTCTATAATTTTCTGTATCCAGTTTCTTATACATATAGCTCCTTTCTCTCTCCTCTCTTCAACTATACCCATAAATCTGTAGCTCTCTATAACTTCTTCGCTTAATCCATATAGAGCTATAGCATCTCCTTTATCTATACATCTATCTTCTTTAAATATATCTATAACCTTCTTTATCTTATCTATATCTATTTTTATTGGTATTATAGGTAGCTGTATTGGTTTGTTAAAAGACTCGTGGATATATATTGAAGGGGCTTCGATAAGCAGTGATGCTATTGATAGAAAAGCTGTTTCTGCTTTAAAACCAGGTGTTGCTGATACAATGACTTTATAGCCCTTTCTACTCTTTTCAACAATATTTCTAACAACTTTATCTAGAAGCTCTATAACCCCTTCTTCAAATTCATCAACACTTCTAAGAGCTTTTACCAAAACAACATCTATATATGTGTATCCCATACCCTTTAAAACATCTTTAATAATCTCGGCGCAGAGTATAGAGTTGCATGTTTGTGAAGCATAGAGCAGAATCTCTATATTGCTTCTTGGCTGTGGATATAGATCTAAAACAGCTTCAATACCATTTATCTCTGCGGAATATCTTCTAGGGTTGCTAGATAGAAACATCTTTAAAGAGTTTCTCAAAGATTCTTCTCTAGATATTTGACATATATATCCATCTGGATAGATGTTTCTCTGATCATCAACTCTAAGCCTATCCCATTCAACCATCTTATATCTATCAACAACATCATATGTTTTTCCATCTATAACAAAGTTTCTAAGTAGAGACGTCCCAACAGCTGAAACTATAAACATCCTATTCATTAAAATCACAAAAATAAGTAGGTTGCATAGGTAAAAAAGCTTTGATTAACATTATGTAATAGCTATATAGCAGCTCTAATTATCTGTTATATATTCTCAATTTTGGCTTTGCCAAACTATATCACTATAGAGATATCAATCTCATGAACAATAATAAATAAAAGCTTGTTAGAATATTGATTTTATGGTGATAAGCCTTGTGTTTTCTAGCTGTATTCAGACTTAGAAAAGCTATTGATAGTTTCATCTTTGCAAAGATGCTTCAAGACCTCGGCTTCTCTATAGATATTAGAGGAAGTGTTGTTGAGGCTCGTAGAGATAGAGCTATGATTAGAGCATTGATAGATAGAGATAGAGTTGAGGTTAAGACAAACAAATATGGAGAAGAATGTTTAAAAGACTATGAAGATATTGTTAAAGGGCTTATAGAGCTTGATACAAAGCCTGAAGTAGTTTATTTTACAAGCCCTTATATCTATGGATATGAAAAGAGGCGTGGCAAACTTAAGAAGCTTATTAAAGAGCTTGGTCTAGAAGCTGAAGAAGTGTATAGTGGACTATGTGGATAGATTTAGTTTCCAACATAGCTTACAACTTTAACATCTAGGTTTCACCTCTTTACCTCTTCATCTACAACACTATATTATCTCTAACCATTCTAATTTATATTCATTGATTGCCTGGCTTGTTTCTATCCCCAGGACCTATATGCCCTATCACAGTTTGTACAACCACTGTTTTCAGTCCTTGATCCTCTAAAGTCTTTTTTACCTCAATCATTTCTTTAATTGTTGGCCTCTCAATATCTCTTCTTCTAAATGCTGGGAAATAGTCTAGCACTGTTACCTGTATTCTAGGGTCTATAGATGCTATTCTTCTGCCTGCTTCAGCAATTTCATCTAAGTCTATAAGCTTTTTGTTGTAGACAAGCCCTATACCTAGATACACATTATCGCTATGGTATTCATATATATATTCTATAGCCCTCCAAGCCGTTTCAAGATATCTATTTGCAACATCTCTATCATCTATCCCTGTTATCTTCATATATGTCTCTACTCTTATGCATTTAGGCTCAACACCTATATTGTTACATCCAGCCTCAACAAGCTCATCTATATAGTCAGAGGTTAGAGTTGTTCCATTGCTATCTAGATGTCTTCTAACCTTTGGCTTAACCCTTTTCGATACCTCTCTAAAGAATTCAACAAGCCATCTTCTATTTAATGTCGGTTCACCACCACTTATAGCAATACCTCTTGTATTGTATATCTTATGGCATTCAACAACGCTCTTCGCGGCTTCTTCTGGTGTTACAGGTTGTGAGACATTGTCATATGTAACATGGTAATTTTGGCATTGAGGACATCGAAGATTACAGCCCGCAGCCCATATAGCAGCCTCTACATAGTCTACATAGTTAACCTCGTACCATGGTGTTGCCTTGCCTCCTACAGAATGAGGCTCTGGTCCATGGACAACTCTAAGAGGTTTTCTCTTCTCAATATCTGTTGAAATCACCATATCGTTTTTAACAGGTGTTATACAAGATCTTTCAAAAACACCGTCTATTACTAAAGCACAAGCCCAACAACCACCAGTACCACAAGCAAGAGAAACGCCTCTGGAACCAGGTTCTGAGAACCTAAAACCTATAGACTCAAGAGCTCTAGCTACGGTAACTCCATTAAGAACTCTATATCTATGGCCATCAACAGTTATCCAAATTTCCTCAACATTAAAACATTCATCAAATGTTTCTCTAGCCTTGTAAGGACAAGCCCAATAACATGAAAAACAACCGATACATCTATTAGGGGAACTACAAACATTAACATTTAAACAAAAACCACAACTGCTACACCTATCTCTAGAAACCTTAACCCTCTTTAAACAAAACCTCTTCATAAAACCACCCGAAAACAATCAATATACAAAGCTAAAAAGTTTAAAGAAATTTAAGTTGAAGAATGCTAGATTATTTATTTTATGATGATGGTTATTCACCATCTATTTGTATCTCTATGGCTTTTCTATATATTTTTCCTAGATATCTTCTAAATTCGTCTTCTGTAATGATTTTGATATCTAGTGGTGTATTTATTGGGAGGCCAAGTTCCTCTGCTTTAAGCTTAATATCTATCGCTGTATCTATTTTTTTAAACTCCACGCTATTTACAACTATCGCTATATCTATATCGCTATAAACTGTTGCCTTACCCTCTGCAATGCTTCCAACAACATATACAGCTTTTAAACCATCTCTAAGTATCTCTTTAGCAGCTTTTGCAACTATTAAGCTAAACTCTCTCCATCTCTTTAATAGTTCTAACCTCTCAATTGCTTGTTTCGGCCAACTCTTTCTCAATTTTTTCTAACACCTCTAAAACCCTTTTAGCTATCTCTATACATATTCTTCCTTGGCTTTCTAAATATTCTACCTCACCATATCTACCCTCTATATAGCTTTCTTCAAGAAGTTCAAGCTCCCTTCTATAGCTAGAAATCAAATCGCTAATAATGTTAGCTAAGCTATGTTTATTGGATTCATAAAGCATGTTTCTTAACTGTGACAAGAGAGTTTTTGAGCTATGAACCCTTAGCTTCTCGCCAAAGAGTCTATATATAGATGCTTTAGCAGAGAGCTGAATAGCTTGCTCAGCATTGAAGCAAGCACCATCGAAATCACCTTCATCTAAATCCCTTTCAGCTCTAACCATAAACCTTCTAGCTCTTCTCCAAAGCAACTCCCAATAGTTAAAACTCATAAAATGCAGCCTCTGCTAAAATAGAGAAATCTAAAAACATTTTTAATTCTATAAAAGCATTTAAGACTATAGCTTAACACATATAACTGTTTTCTAATGAGGTATAATAGCTGTTGCATTCTACTCTACATATTTAAATCTGCTCCATTTCTCCCATATAGTACTAAGCTCATCTTTTACATATATATCGCTATATTTCTCAACAACACCACTTCTTCTATGGAGCAATACATAGCTGTCTATAAACTCTGTAACCCTGCCTATAACTGTGGCCTGTATCCCTATACTGTTTAGAGTCTCTATAGCTTCTTCAGCTCTATTCCAAGGAACTGTAGCTATAAGTACACCTGAGCTTATCAGCTTTAGAGGGTCTATGCCAAGTGCTTTTGCTATAGCTTTCGTCTCATCTGCTATTGGTATTCTATTCTCCCAAACCTCAATTGTTTTTCTAGATGCATATGCAACTTCTATAAGTCCGCCTAGCACACCCCCTTCTGTAGGGTCGTGCATAGCTGTAGCAAGGCCTTTTTCAGCTAGTGTAAGAGCTTCTTTAACAACGCTTATCATTTTTATAAAGCCTTTACCTCTCTCAATAATATCTCTAGAAACACCAAGTTTTTGAAGAATGTCGCTAAAATCAGTCGATATAATAGCTGTGCCCTCAACAGCTACAGTCTTAGTCATTATAACAGCATCACCTATACAAGCACCTGAAGTCGTTACATATCTACTTCTCTCAGCTATACCCAAAGCGGTCATAGATATCAAAGGCCTATTTAAACCAGGTGTGTATTCAGAGTGTCCTCCAACAACCATAGCACCAACCTCTCTAGAGGCTTCATCAACTTGAATAGTTATTTTATCTATAAAGCTAACATCTATATCTTCAGGTAGATAGAGAACAGGTAGAAGCCATCTAGGCCTAACACCTCTAACAGCTATATCGTTGCATGCAATATGGACAGCAAGCCAACCTATATTCTCAACAGCACCTGTAATGGGATCTACATGAGCAACCAAAACCTTGTTGTTACCAATATCTATAACTGCAGCATCCTCACCAATACTAGGCCCAATCAAGACAGAAGGGTCTCTAACACCAACTCTGCTAAAAACAAGTTTCTCAAGCATATCTGGAGGCAGTTTACCACCCAAACCCAACACCAGCTAGCTACATTATAGATTTCTAGATCCGTGTCATAGCTACTATATAGCAGTCAACTTTTATAAACCTCTAACTTTATTTCTAAGGCCTCAATAAAGCTATATCACTGTAACTGTTTTTGCTAGGTTTCTAGGCTTATCTGGATCTATACCTTTTACAATTGATGTGCTATATGCTATTAGCTGTAGTGGTATGACATATGTTATTAGCCTTGCTTCTAGAGGTGCTCTTGGCATCTTTATAGCTATGTCACTATATCTCGCTATACTTCCATATATCATATCTTCAGAAGCTATTGTTGCTACCCATGCATCTCTCGCCTTCATCTCCTCTATATTACTCTCTATAGCTTCATCTAGAAAGCCTATATATATGAATATCACTGGAAAGTCTTTCTCTATGAGTGCTATTGGACCATGTTTCGATTCTCCAGCTGGATAAGCCTCTGCATGTATATATGCAACTTCCTTTAGCTTTAAGGCACCCTCCATAGCTATTGGAACACCAAATAACCTACCAAGATAATATGTTGAGTGTTTATCTGCAAGTCTATATGCTACTTTCTTTGAGTTATCTATAGATATATCTAAAGCTTTTTGAGCTATCTCATAGCTCATCTTAATTCCTTGTAACATAGCTTTGTGGTTTATATCTATAGAGCCTATCCTCTCCCCAAGTTTTGCAACTATGTAGAGCATAGATAGAACCTGTGTTGTAAACGTCTTTGTAGCAGCTACAGCTATTTCAGGACCTGCCCCCATAGACACCACATAGTCTGCTTCTCTAGCTATTGTAGAAAATGGATTATTTACAACAGCTATTGTTTTAGCACCCCTTTCCCTGGCTTCTCTCAAAGCTAGAAGAGTATCTATGGTTTCACCAGATTGGCTAATACCAACAACAACATCACCCCATCTAATGGCCCTTGAAGCAGTTTTGAATTCTGATGCTATTAAAGCCTCTACATCGATGCCTAGAAATCTTTTAAATGATATGGCACCGAGAAGAGAAGCGTGATAAGATGACCCAGCACCCACAATATATATCTTCTTAGCTTCTTCTAACGTCTTTAGAATTTGTGAAATGTCTTGGGTTTGAAGAGCCGAGAATGTTTGTGCTAATGCATAGGGCTGCTCCATTATTTCCTTAGCCATGTAATGCATATAGCCTCTTTTCTCAATATCTTTTACAGATATATCTATGGTTTTTAGCCTAAGAGAAGCATCTACTACTCTACCATCTACAGTCTCTATATAGACTCTATCAGAAGATATATACCCTATTTCACCATCATTTAAAACAATCACTTTATTTGTATATCTTATAAATGGGGTTATATCACTTGAAACAAAATTTATATCATCTCCAACACCTATAACAAGAGGCGAGATATTTCTTGCAAAAAATATCTTGTTGGGTTCATCAACATCTATAGCAGCTATGGCATAGGATCCTCTAACCATGGATATAGCTTTTTTAAATGCTTCAAAAGATCCCATACCAGTTCTTTTAAAATGCTCAATTAGATGAACAACAACCTCTGTATCTGTTTCACTTAAAAATACATGGCTCTCTTCAGAGAGAAGCTTCTTTAAATCAATATAGTTCTCTATAACACCATTATGTACAAGTGCTATCTTTTTAAAGCAATCCATATGCGGATGTGCATTCTCTTTAGAAGGTCTTCCATGTGTTGCCCATCTGGTATGGCCTATAGCAGCATATCCATTAAGAGATAGAGCATCTATGTCTTGAATAACATCATCAACAACACCAACACCTTTAACAACAATGATATCTCTATCCACAACAACAGCTATGCCAACGGAGTCATAACCTCTATATTCAAGTTTCTTTAAACCCTCTCTAAGAATATCTAAACATCGCAGTGGGTTGTTAAAGCCCTTAACAAACCCTATAATACCACACAAAACGCCTTCCCTATACAATGGAGATGATTAGAGATTTTAACTCTTTCTGCTATTAATTAAACAATAGACGCTAAAATTCTTCAGCGAAATCCCAACCCGAGATATTCTAACTATAATTTCAGATTACCCAGTTTTCTAAATAGATGCCTTGTTTGTAAGAGAATGGATTGAAACTATATATCGTAGAAGGGATGTAAACAGTTTGAAATTCTTTAAAACCTTAGGCATCTGTGATTCAGCTTCTTATTTGTTATTTAAATTTTATTGAGAAGCGGTCTAGCTTTAGCTGTTTTTTCTCATAGATAAACTCAATGGCTTTTTCAATAGCTTCTTTCGGGATATCCATAGATTTCTCTATAAATATTCTTAGCTCTTCTTCGGTTGGGTTTTTGAGTATAGGGCCTTTGGTAAGAGCATGTTTAACTGTTTGTCTTATCTGCCAGCTTCCTACAGGATATATATATTGTGGAAGTATCTCTCTAAGTATAGCAACCTTTGCCTGTCTTTTAACTGTGTATAGATACTCTAGAACGCTTGTCCTTGCAGCTATGAAGCCGCCGTCCATAGATGTAAATATGTTTGGCTTTGTTTCTCTTACCTCAAGCCACTGTATATCTTTACTAGGGTTGTATATAGCTTTTGGATGCCATGCCTCTATCCACATAGCTTTATATGGCCCTGGCGATAATACAACTAGATATTTGTTGTATAGATATTCACTATAGAATACAAGTGTCTCTGAAGCCTCTGGATATAGCTTGATAGTATCTAGAAGGCTTTTTCCAATAGAGTTATCTACAGCTGTTATAGCCCATCTAGTTGGTACAACTCTTCTTCTATTTCTATATCCAAGAAACCCAATTGATAGAGCTCTAACAATTGTATAGAAATCTACACCATGTCTATAAAGCTCTTCAATAGCCTCTAAAGCCTTAACATCTTCAAAGACCATCTCCTCAAGTTTTCTAGGAATCTTCAAATCTCCAACAACTTTAACATCTCTAGCTAGTAGTCTTGGACCTGTTGGAGGTAGAATATAGTCGAATTCTATATCTGTTTTTAAAACCTTTGAAACCACACCCTCTGCATCAACAGGCTTAAGAGATACTGCAGCTAACCCGACTTCACATTCATATAGCTTTTCAAAGTCTTTAACATAGATTCTAGGTAGTATAAGCATAGCCATACTGCTTCTAATCTCTATAATATCCTCTAAACCAAGTTTTAAATGCCATGAATATGGATCATCAAAGAGCTTTGCCTCATCTCCATAGACACCAGGTGGGAGTCCAAGGTATATTGATGTATATGGATATCCGTTTTCCCCAACTATAACATTTGGAGGTGTAGAGCCATCTATAACTCTATCAATGATTTTTGAAGCAATAGAAACCCTCTTAACATAAGAAGCTAGGAAGGGGCATTTAGAAAGACCGCATAGAAGTCTATGGCCTTTGCATATAATGCATAGCCTTAGGCTGTTTTTCACCATATTTCCACAAATTTAATATAGATTGTATTGGATAAAAATAGTGAGAGGCTACAAAAACTATTAAAGTAAAAACTATTTTTCTATGAAATAGATATCTAGTGAATCACTAGCAACATGGTTTATCCAAGTACTTTTCTCACAACGCTATCAACGACATCTTCAACTGGTTCGAGGTGCCCTACTTTAACAAGTCTCCACATCTCTATATGTGTATTGATGTTTCCAGGCTCTGTCTTTCTTAAGGGGCTTAGAGTCTCAACCTCTAGTATTTTACTATTTGTATATACCTCTATAGAGGAGTTGAAGTCTGGGTAAACCCCGCCTTCCTTTCTAAATGTTTTTATAAATAGAAAATCGTCTACCCAATAGCCAACCCAGTTTTCATGGGCATTAACACCTATTTTAAATGGTTTATCAATTTCAGGGTCTTGTTTAACAAAAGCGTATTTCTCTCCTATCAATAGCCTCTTATCTGAAAGCTTTGTATATGGCCATAGAGCAATAGATCTGTCAGGCAATAGGCACTTTTCATCGATGCATCTAGAGCTTATAGGTATTATTGCAAAGCCTCTTTGCCTCATAACTGTTAAAGCCCAGCATGAAAACTCTATAGACCATCTACAGATGTTTTTAATTTCATGAACAACCTCTATACTGTTTTCATCTAAACCTCTTCTAACCCTGATAACCTTATGCACACAGTTCTGAGGCTCTGGATTCCCCTCGACAACAACCTCATCCCCCTTGACATAGACATTTACAGGTTTATCGTCAAGAGAGTAGGTTCTTGGCATAACCTCTGGAGAGGTCCATAGCCTATGGCCTCCATATATCCTCCAAATACCTTCACCAGTATCTATAGCTATGTCAGGTACAACTCCAAATACATTTAAATCCATAGCCTCTTTGCGAGTTAAATGCAAAATTCTTGGACCAACATCCATAGGTATACCAATAACAAGATTTCCAATTTCTATAAACATAGACTTGAAGTTTTCTATAGAGCTAATCCATGTCTTCAAAGAGAACACCAGGTTTTGTTAGATACAGAAAATTTTAAATCTAACCAACAACAGCAATGCATAAAAACATATGTCAAAGCTGAAAATACTAGAACCTTACAGCTGAAGGTGCTTTTTGTTGTAGAGTGAAAGGTTGGAAGAGTCTATAGGTTTATATCTCAGTGCGTCTATTACTAATAGCTGTGATTTCGATGATGTTTACAAGGATTTTAGCTGTTGTTATATCTATCTTGTTTTTATCTATACCTATTGTTTTTTGCATTGCCTCCCCAAACACAATCTATATAGCTATTAATGAAGATGGCGTTGCCTTTGTTTCTATAGAGGCTGTTGCACCTAGTGGTTTCTATAGCATTGAATTGCCTATAGAGCCTATATCATCTTCAATTGATGTAGAGTCTAATGCTAGTATTGAATGGCTCTACCAAGACAATACACTATATGTCTTCTCACCCACAACAACACTTCTAAACATTAGCTATATAGCAAATACATCAATAGAAAACAGCGTTATATCTTTTGAAATAAAAACAAGCAACATTGTTAAAATGGCTCTACACCCATTAATAATTCTACTAACAATGCCAGAAAACATAACAAGATTTGAAGTACTTGAAAATAAGTGGATCCTAATAGAATTCACAACACCAACAAAAATAGCATACACAATAGCAACACCTACTCTATCTCCTGCTCCATCTCCATTGCCTACACCCACACCTACTCCAACACCTGTTCCTGGTGTTGTTACAGTAACTGTTAAAGCTACATCAACAGTTACATCAACAGCTATATCAACATCAATCTCAACAGCTATATCAACAACAACTAAAATTGAGACTGTTACAGAATGGACAACAACAACAATAATATCAATAGTACTACTAATAGTTGGATTTGCAATAGCATGGCTCATAAAAAGAAAATAAAAATAAAATAAATTATTTTATTATTTTTGTTTAGATCTTT